>Ga0183099_1000620_pt1 | contig 24309 bp, 20 predicted proteins | sample Biomet1_FD_127788 | JGI IMG/M metagenome (GOLD analysis project Ga0183099, IMG submission 127788) | Microbial communities from bioreactor (seeded with anoxic lake sediment) at LBNL, California, USA - Biofuel metagenome 1 | ecosystem: Engineered > Bioreactor > Anaerobic > Unclassified ...
CCTTAGCGCTACTTCTGTCTGTTGTACTGACGCTGGCCGCCGCGCTGCCGGTCATGGCGTACGATCACGTTCAGACCGCGCCGGAAACGGCTTCGTCCGCCGCCGATACGGGGGCGGGGGCTTCATCGTCCTCCTCCTTTGATGCCTCCGCTGCCGACGGTTCGGAGACGACTGGGGAGGCAGATCCGGACACGATAACTTCCGCAGGGCCCGAAGATGCGGCGACGTCTTCGGATGTGGATGTTTTGACGGCGGACAGCATACATAACGCCGCCCTGGCAGCGGCCAACACCGCCGACACGCTGCACTTTGAAAATCTGCGCAAGGCACTGGAGAAATACAACGCCAATATTCTCGCCCTTGAGGGACAGATCAAGGATATTTCCAGCACCACCACGGCGGATGTGTGGGACATGATTGTCCTTTTGGATCAGATGAAGAGTGGCGTAAGTGAAGCGCTGAATTCTGTGGATTCCAGTCAAACCGCTCTGCGGACTGCGCTGCAGACGGAGGTCGCTTTGCTGAGCAGCCAGATCGGCTCTCTGCAAGCTCAGCGTGACAGCATGAACGACAGCACGGAGTCCGCAAAAAACTCCTTAAACGACGGCATCAATCAGATCGTCAAGGGAGCGGAGACGCTGTACATTGCCATTGTCACCATGGAGGATGGGCTGGACGCTATGAACCGGGGCCTTGAGACGCTGGACCGGGCTGTTGCAATCACCGAAAAGCGGCAGGAGCTGGGCATGGCCTCCGCCTATGACGTGGAGAATATCCATCACCAGCGCAGTCAGCTGCAAAGCCAGATTGACTCCCTGAAATTCCAGATTTCCTCCAACAAGGTCACCTTGGAAGGAATGTGCGGCATGGAACTCAGCGGCTCCGTAAAGCTGGCTGCGCTTCCCATACCCACTCAGGCCGAGCTGGACGCCGTGAGCTACGACAAGATGCTCAGCACCGCCATGGATCGGAACGTGGACGTGGCAAACGCCGAGATTTCCTATAGCACCAAGGACAGCGGCGCTAACAAGAATGCGCTTTCGGGGGCAAAGAACACCTTTGCCGCAAAGTTCAAGGTGGTGTGCATGACGATTCCGGAGGACTCCCGCCTGGTGACTGCGGCGCAGGCAACGGAGGACTTCCAGCAGCGGACGTTTGACATCGCCGCGAAAAAATATGAGCTGGGGATGCTGTCCCACGAGGAGTATCTGTCCGCCAAGAGCGATCTGGACAGCGCGAAGGATGACCTGAAGACCGCTCAGCGAAATTTGTTCAGCGCCTATCGCGCCTATGTCAACGCGACCCAGTACGGCCTTGTCTGAGGCTGCTTGAAATAAAGGAGAAAAGCATGAAAAAACAACCTCTTTTCGCGCTGCTGACGGCAGCGCTGCTGATCGGCTCGCTGACGGCCTGCGGCCAGAGCGGCGATACCTCTGTCGAGCCGGAAGTCAAGGGCACTGCCGTGGAAGTTCAGACGGTGGAGACCGGCAACATCGCAACGGAGAGCACCGTCACCGGCAGCGTTACCGCCAACCGCAACGTGCCGGTGCTGAGCAAGGTGGCCTGCAAAGTAAAAAGTGTGAAGGTCAAGGACCGGCGACACCGTGGCCGCGGGCGACCCGCTGTATACGCTGGATACCTCCGATCTGGAGGATACCTACGGCAGCGCTCTGACCACGTATACCAGCACCCGGGAGCTTCTCGACGAGCAGGTGCGCCAGACGCAGGAGAGCTACACCAACCTTCAGTCCCTTTTTGAACTGGGCGCGGTGAGCCAGAACCAGCTGGATCAGGCGAAGCTTGGAGCGATGCAGGCGGAGAATGCCCGGAAGAGCACCTTGACTCAGATGGGGCTGGACGACGTATGGGATGTGCTGAATAATCCCACTGTTACGGCGTCTATCGCCGGAACTGTCTCCAGCGTCAGCGTCACCGCCGGGGTCAGCGTGGCCCCCAATACTCCCACGGTGGTGGTGTCTGAGATTGGGCGGCCCCAGGTAGTGGTGAACGTCTCCGAGACGCTGCAGCCCTCCATCAGCGTGGGCGACGCGGTGGATGTGTCGATTCCATCCATCGGCAGCGGGACCATTCAGGGAACGGTGGCCTCCGTGGCCTCCGCCGTCAGCCAGACCTCCGCCCTGTATGAGGTACATATCGATCTTCCCAAGGATCTGAAGGTCTCCATCGGCATGTTCGCCAAGGCCGTCTTCCGCACCGATTCCCGGGTGGGTACGGTCCTGATTCCCACGGAAGCCATCCTGACCGGGGAGGACGGGCAGCAGTTCGTCTATATCGCGGACGGCGATACGGCCTATCAGGTGAACATCACCACCGGACTTGTGGGCGAGACCCAGACGGAAATCACTTCCGGACTTCACGGGGGAGAGCAGTTGGTGACCCGGGGACAGAGCTATCTGAGCGACGGAGCGCCCGTCCGTGTCACCAATGCCACAGCGGACGCCTCCGCCGCGGACGGAAGCGGCGCGTCCGCTTCTGCCGCTTCCTCCTCTGCGGCTTCTTCTGCCGCCAGCGCAAAGAATTCTGCGGCCTCTTCCGGCGCGGCGTCTGACGGCGCGGAGGGTGCGAAAGGATGAAAATCGTCACATTCTGCATCCGGCACCGGGTAACGACCATCATGGCCTGCATCATGGTGGCGATCTTCGGCGTGCTGGGCTTTTCTCAGCTACCCCTGGCATTGCTGCCGGACATAGAGCTGCCCATGGTGCTGATGTACACCACCTATCAGGCCGGCCCTCAGGAGATTGAGAATCTGGTAACGGTTCCTCTGGAAAACGCCTGTGCATCGGTGGCGGGCATGGATAAGCTCCAATCCTACTCCGTTGAAAATATGTCCCTGGTACTGGTGACCTTCACCGACAGCACCAATCTGGACACCGCCATGACGGATCTGCGGGACAAAATTAACATGGTAAAGAGTACCATGCCCGATGATGCCGGCGATCCGGTGATGATGGCCATGAATATGGACGCCATGCCTGTGATGGTCATCGGACTGAAGGGCTCTGATCTGGCATCTCTCCAGTCCATCGCGGACGACACCATTTCCCCGGCGCTGGAGCGTATCGAGGGCGTGGCCTCCGTGGACGTGGAGGGCGGCTATAAAAATGAGATCGCCGTGGAGACCTACACGGAAAAGCTGGAGGGCTACGGACTGTCCCTGAGCTATATCGCTCAGATCCTGTCGGCCGAAAACGTGGCGATTCCCGCCGGCAGTGTGGACAATGGGGCCAATACCCTCTCCGTTCGGACCGACGGGGAATTTTCCTCCGCCGAAGACGTTGCAAACTGCTTGATCCCTCTGCCCACCGGCGGCAGCGTCCGGCTGGGCGAGGTGGCAAATGTATACCTCAAGCCTCAGGAGCGAAGCGCAATCGCCCGGGTGGACGGGGAGGACTGCGTGGTCCTGTCCGTCAATAAGCAGTCCGACGTGAACACCGTTACCACGGCCAGGAGCGTACAGGCGGCCATGGCGGATATCGCGAAGGAAAACCCGTCTTTGAGTTGGTCCGTGCTGATGGACCAAAGCGAGTATATCAATCAGTCCGTTGACAGTGCAATCTCGAATATTATTATGGGCGTTCTGCTGGCGGCGCTGGTACTGTTCCTGTTCCTGCGGGATTGGGGCGCTACGATGGTCATCTCCGTATCCATGCCTCTTTGCATCGTGGCGGTGTTCCTTCTGATGAAGGTTCTGAACATCACACTGAACATAATGAGCCTGGGCGGCGTGGCCATGGGTGTCGGTATGATTGTGGATAACTCCATTGTGGTGCTGGAAAACATTTTCCGATACCGATCTGACGGATATGATAACTACTCCGCCTGTACTCAGGGTACCGGCGAGGTGTCCCTCGCCATCGTGGCCTCCACACTGACCACCGTGGCGGTGTTCCTGCCGATGGGACTGACCGACGGGATTGTGGGCATGATGTTCTATGACTTCTGTCTGACCATCTGTACCCTGATCGGCATGTCCTTGGTGGTGGCGCTGACGATTGTGCCGCTGCTGAGCTATATGCTGCTGGGCCGCAGCCAGAAGGACCTGAAGGGCAACGCCCAGGCCATGGAGGCCGCAAAGAAGGCAAAAAGAGGCCGCCTGACAGAGTGGTATGTGAAGAAGCTGGAGTACTTCATCAACCATCGCAAGCGGGCTATGCTGGCCTCGCTGGGCATGATCGTGGTCTTTACCGGTATCATCGCCGTCTCCGGCTTTGAGATGATGCCCGCCATGGACCAGAGCAGCGTCAACGTTACCGTGGGCCTGCCGGTGGGTACCGAGACGGAAGAGGCGCAGCACATCGCCGAGCAGGTGGTGAATATTGCCATGGATACCGTTCCGGAGATCAAGGATATCTACTATACCACCGGAGGCGGTACTATGAGCAGCATGACTGGCAACAATTCCACCTCCGTCACGCTGAACCTTGTTCCCATCGGGGACCGCCACCGCTCGGCCGAGGAGATCGGAAATCAGCTGAGAGACGATCTCCAGAATATTGCCGGAACGGATATTTCCGTGTCCTCCGCGGGTATGATGGATATGTCCGAATTGACCGGCAGTCCCATTGACGTCACCCTGTCCGGCGACGACTATGACGAGCTGAAAGCCACTGCGGACGACCTTCTTGATCAGATATCTGAAATTCCCGATGCCATTAATGTCTCTTCCAGTGCCGGCGATCAGGTGCCGGAGGTGGATGTGACGCTGCGGCGCGATGTGGCAGCGCAGTACGGTCTTACCGCCGCGACCATCGGCACCGCCGTCCGCAGCCAGCTCACCGGCTCCACCGCCACCGTTCTGAAGGTCAACGGCGAGGAGATCAACGTGGTAGTCCGGGGTGAGGTGGACGCGGGCAAGAGTCTGGACTCGCTGAGATCCATGCCCATTACCACGCCGATGGGTAGTTCTATCCCGCTGAATATGGTGGCGAACGTGGACGTGGTGATGGCGCCCCAGACCATTACTCGCCAGAACCAGAGCCGCACCATCACCATCACCGGCGACAGCCGCACAGACGACACGGTGGGCATCGCCAAATCCGTACAGACAGTGATTGACGGCTATCACGCTCCCGACAGCGTCATTGTGGATGTGGCCGGAGAGAACAGCGAAATGATGAGTTCCTTCAGGAGCCTGGGGAACGCTCTGATCGTGGCGCTGGGACTTGTCTACTTCGTGCTGGCCTCTCAGTTTGAGTCCTTCCTGATGCCGGTCATCATCATGATGATTTTGCCGGTGAGCCTGCTGGGGTCCCTGAGCACACAAATTTTCTTTGGCATGAAAATTTCTATTATTTCGTTTGTGAGTGTAATTATGCTGGCGGGCACCGTGGTCAACTCTGCCATTGTGCTGGTGGACTACATCAAGACCCGCCGTCTCCGGGGAGAGGAAAAGAACGAGGCTATTCTCAACGCCTGCCCCCGCCGTGTCCGACCCGTGATGATGACCATGCTGACCACGGTGCTGGGCCTGCTGCCCATGGCCGTTGGCATGGGTGAGGGATCAGAGATGATGAAGCCCATGGCCGTCGTCATGATTACAGGTATGCTGCTTTCCACCATCGTGACGCTGTTGTTCACCCCGGTGTATTACAGCATTCTGGATAGCTTCAGCCAGCGCTTTGCAGATAAGCGCGCGGCAAAAAAGAAAAGGCCGGCGCTTCTGGGAAAGGAGGAATCTCCCCGTGTCGAAGATCGGTGACCAGCGGCGCGCGGATATTTTGCAGGCCGCGCTGAAGGAGTTCAGCCTCCGGGGCATCGGCGGGGTTTCCATGTCGGAGATTGCCGCCCGGGCCGGAATCGGAAAGTCCACAATCTATGAGTATTTTCTGTCGAAGACGGAGCTGTTTAGTGCGTCATGCAGGGCAAAGATTCAACGGATCGAGGAGCAGGTTCAATCTATTTTCATGCAGGAGATTCCGTTTTCCAGACAGTATGAGCTTTACGTCGAAATGATGCTGGGACTGGCGCAGGAAATTGATTTCAATGAACTCCTGCAGATGTTTACCGAAGGTACCCTCACGGAGCTGAAGCCGGTGATGGAGGAACTTGGTACGGATATCACCGCCATGGTAGAGCAAGCCATTCGGCGGGCACAGGCCACCGGGGAACTGGTCTCCGACCTGGATGTGGGCATCACAGCGGCGTGCCTGCTGAGTCTGCCCAACCCACATCTGATTTTTCGCCTGCGCGAGTTGGGCAAGAAAGATCCGGTGAAGGCGGTGGTAAAACTGGCACTCCGGGGGATCCGGGCTGAAGAATCCCAAAAAGCGGTGCAGTGATTCAAAAGAATGCTCCTGTGTCCAGAAACATACGATAGACTGAAAGCCGGAAGAGCATGAAAGGCTCTGCCGGTCTTTTTCCAGAGGCTATTAAGCACTGGAAAAGACAGGATAAGAGCCAGAGGCTATTCTGCTGACAGTCACAACACTGTGCATTATAAGGACAGGCATTAAAAAAGTTTAAATTTTTATTGACTCTGACGCAGCGTAATAGCGTATGTTTATTTTGTGGCCCGCAGAACAGGGGAAGGGAGGACTTATCTATGAAGATCAACGAAGTGGCGAAGCGCACAGGGGTCACTGTGCGGACGCTGCATTATTATGACCAAATCGGTCTGCTGAAACCCAGCCGGGTTACCGAGGCGGGCTATCGACTCTACGATCGGGAGGCGTTGATAGCGTTGCAGCAGATCCTGTTTTTCAGAGAACTGGATTTTTCGCTTCAGGAGATCCGGGAGATTACGGGAAGGCCGGATTATGATCGACGGGAGGCACTGGAGAAACACCGGGAAATGCTTTTGAAAAAGAAGGAACGTCTGGAAGGTCTGATCGGTTTGGTAGACAGAACTTTGAAAGGAAAAAGTGACATGAGCTTTCGCGAATTTGACAAAACGGAAATTGAAGACATGAAAAAGAGGTACGCGGCGGAGGTCCGAGAGCGATGGGGTGGTACCGCGGCTTATCAAGAGGAGCAGGAAAAGACAGCGAAATACAGCGCTGACAAGTGGAACGCCGTCAACGATGAGGGTGCAGCGCTTATGCAGGCATTTGCGGAGCGCCGGAGCGAAGCACCGGAAGGTGCTGCTGTGCAGGAGCTGGTTTGCCAGTGGAAGGATTATATTACAAATAATTTTTATCACTGCACAGATGAAATTTTGGCTGGCCTGGGGGCCATGTACGTGGACGATAAGCGGTTCACGGACAACATCGACAAAAACGGTGTAGGCACCGCGGCATTCATGGCAAAAGCCATTGAAGTTTACTGCCGCAAATAAGAGAAGAAAACGCTAAGAGAACAGAGCCGCCGGGTGGAATGCAATTCTGCCCGGCGACAATTTGTGCTCATAGGAGTCTGTCTCCCACGCATAGGATAGCGGGGAGGACGCGCGGCTGCGCGCCCTTGGAATCGGCGGGCCGCTCGCCGTGAAAGCGGCAGATGCTGCGCGTTCCGCTGCGCGCCGCGGAGAGGGAGGGCCTTATGCTGACTGCGGCTCTGCTGCTGTTTGCAAACACGTTGCTTTTTTCCTTGCGCCTCAACGGAGGCGGTTCGTTCCCAAAACCCCTGTCGGTGGAAGAGGAACGGGAATATCTCCGCCGTATGGCTGAGGGGGACATGAAGGCGCGGGATGCGCTGATCGAACGGAATCTGCGGTTGGTGGCTCATGTGGTAAAAAAGTACTACTGCGCCCAGAGCAATCAGGAGGATCTGCTCTCTATCGGTACAATTGGTCTTATCAAGGGCGTTTCGACGTTTGACGCGTCCAAGGGTGCAAGGCTTGCCACATACGCGGCGCGGTGTATTGAAAATGAGATTCTGATGTATTTCCGCAGTCAAAAAAAGCTCCAGGGCGATGTGTCACTGGCGGATTCTATTGATACGGACAAGGAAGGCAATGCCCTGCAGCTCATAGACGTAGTGGGCGTAAACGACACGATGCTGGATGACATTCAGGACCGTGACGACGCTCTGCGCCTGCGCCGGCTTGTGTCGGAGACGCTGACCCCGCGGGAGGCGGAGATTATTCGGCTGCGATACGGCCTGGGCGGCACAGTCCCCCTGACGCAGAGGGAGGTGGCAGTGTCTTTTAAAATTTCCCGGAGTTATGTATCGCGCCTGGAGACAAAGGCGCTGGCCAAACTGCGGGAAGCATTTAAAAATGGGGAAGGCGGAGAGGCGTTTAAAAAAAACCGCTAATCCCACGCAGCCATGCAACACCTGCCCTCCCTCTGCTTGATGTCCAGACGGAAAAGCTGCTTGAACTTTTCCCTAGTGCCATATTTTTTCACCACATTATTCTTCTGGCAGAGCCATATAGTCACTATGAAACAACATTTGGCCATTCACAAAAATCATCTTTGGAGGGAGTAACATGAAAAAGTCAATTAGGCCATATGCTATCTTTATACTGATAAATCTTGCGGCTGCGAGTTTGGTTGGATGGATTGCCTCTGGAGCAATGCAGGAGTATGCAGCGGTTCAGAAATCGTCCTTAACCCCGTCATCCTTTGTATTTCCGATTGTCTGGACTATTTTGTATGTACTGATGGGTATCAGCGCAGCCATGATCTATCAGACCGAATCCCCTAAAAAGGCAAAAGCTCTGCGGATTTATGCGATTCAGTTGATTGTTAATCTGGTTTGGAGTTTTTTGTTTTTTAACCTTCAAATGTATGGCCTCTCCTTTTTCTGGCTGCTGCTTTTGTGGCTTTTGATCATCGCCATGATTGCTTCCTTCCGGACAATTAGTCCAGCTGCAGCAATACTGCAGATCCCGTATTTGATTTGGGTGTCCTTTGCCGGTTATCTGGCATTCTTCATTTGGATGATGAACTGATTTTCCTATAAAGGCTGCCTGCTTTTACATGTGTCTGAGTAGTAATAAGAATACGGAAACCCCGCTCTCCAAATAATGGAGGGCGGGGTTCTTCCGTTTTTTGCGCCTGTTCCTGCCATGATGTACGTATCTGGACACCAAGGAATTGGCATGTTTCAACAAATTACGACGAAGCAGGTATAATGGAGATTTTATTGGAGATAAATACGGCATATTGATGAAATCATGAATTGTCAGTGAGGAAGATCATGCAATATGTATTCTCATTTTTAGAGGGCATTATTTCTTTTATATCCCCGTGCCTGCTGCCCATGCTACCCATATACGTGAGCTATTTTGCTGCTGGACAAACCAAAGATAGAGAAAAAACAACTTTAATAAACGCCTTGGCCTTCGTATTGGGCTTTACGCTTGTTTTTGTGGCCCTTGGCTTGTTTTTCGGTACCCTTGGCGCCTTTTTGCAGAGCTATTCCGCAGTTGTGAACATCATTTTAGGCGCGATTGTCGTCTTATTCGGATTGGGTTTTATGGGTATCATAAAGCCTATATTCGGCATGAAGGGAATGAAAAGCGGCGACACCGGAAACCTGAATTTCTTTAAAGCCATGCTGTTTGGAATGATTTTTTCCATCAGCTGGACGCCCTGCGTAGGGGCCTTTTTAGGCTCAGCGCTGGCAATGGCCTCAGTCAGTGATCAGCGGTGCAGGGAACGGTTATGCTGCTTTGCTTTTCCGCAGGTCTTGGAATCCCTTTCATTCTTTCTGCGCTTTTAATAAAACAACTGGAAAGCGCCTTTAATTTTATTAAAAGGAACTACAAAGTAATAAATTTTGTATGCGGACTTTTACTCGTTGTAATTGGCATATTGATGATGACCGGTCTGCTCGGAAAATTCCTGACAATATTCAGCAGTTAAACAAAGGAGAAAAAGAATGAACAATAAAAAAATTTTAGCAGTATCCATTATTGCCCTGGTGGTGGTGATTGCTGCTTCAGCGGCGGTCTACAATGTGTATGTGGACAAAGTCGATCCCACGACAGGCGCGATGACCGATGCTTCTCAAACAATGGCTGAGGCCTCTGCGGAAAGTTTTAGCAAACAGGCTTTTGCCGCGACTGCGGCGCAAGACTTCACCATGCAAGATGCAAGTGGAAAAACTGTAAAACTGTCGGACTTCAAGGGAACTCCGGTCGTTCTGAACTTTTGGACTTCCTGGTGCAGCTATTGCAAGGCCGAAATGCCTTATTTCGAATCGGCCTATAAGAAGTATGGCGATCAGGTTCAATTTATTATGCTCAACCCCGAAAAATCCGAAAGAAGCAGCGGCGGCGGGAAAACCTTTATAAAGGAGTCCGGCTATACCTTCCCGGTATTTTATGAAACAGAGGGCAAGGCAATCACCTTGTACGGACTGCGCGGTTTTCCGGCCACGGTTTTTATAGACGCAAACGGTAATGTGGTTGATAAAAACGTTGGCGCCATCTCGCAGGCAAAGCTAAACGAAATGATCCAATCTCTTCTGACGAAAAAATAACTTCACGCAACACGGACGTATAAATGGCAGCATTTTGAGATACTTTTATAGGTCGGATTTATTGTTGAAAAAGACCGTTTAACAATTGCCCGGTTGGGACGTCTCACAGCCGCAATAAAAAGATCCATGTGACAGAAGAAAAATCTGCACATGGATCTTTTAGAGCGCTCTCAAAAGGTTCTCAAAACACTAAGGTGTTTTTAATGGTTCCGTGGGTTTGCGTGTATGCCGCCATGTTCCTGCTGGGTTGCTGTGCTGATTGGATTTTCAAACGATAGCCCAAGGGCATTTGATACCGCGTCGATGATACCGTTGCTGCTGAAAGTGGCTCCGGTCACAGTATCGACATTCACACTTTGACGGCTGATGATAGCGGCAATTACATCATTTTTTGCGCGGTTGAAAAACTCCTCATCATCACCTGTGGATAAAACCGTAATATCACTGATATTCCCGTTTTCAACGGTTACCTGAACCATAGTTGAACCTTTGAAACCCGTGCCGGTTCCGGTATATACACCGTCCTGATAGTTTCCTACGGCGGAAGATTCCATTATAGCGGTAGGTGTTTCTGTGTTGCCGGATAAATTTTTGGAAAGTAAGTTACCGGCATAGTACAGTCCCATCATACCCAAAGCTGCCATTGTGCCCGCAGCTGCAGGAGCCGGGACCGCCTTTGCATTTTTCCGCGGACAAATATTGACGCAGGCAAAACAATCGATACATTCACCGGAGGTAATCACGTCTTGCTGGTCCAAATTGATACCCATGCAGCATTTCCATGTGCAGAGCTTACAGCTTCCGCACTTTTCACGCGGCTTTTTAATTCGGAACAGCCGAAATTTTGAGGTAAGTGCAAAAATTGCCCCAAGCGGACAAAGATATCTGCAGAAAAACCGTTCGATCAGCACGGACCCGATCATGATCAAAAGCAGCAGAAGAGCACCGAGGGTCAAAAGATTGTTTGGCGAGGACCATCCGCTGAGGGAAGCATACATGCCGAAAATCGTCCATGGATTCATGGTGCTGCTCACGGGAACTGCCAGAGTCCAGATAAAGACAACAATCATAACCAAAACAAGGTATTTTAAGAATTTTAATTTTCGATCCACCTGAGAGTTAACTTTCAGCGGTCTTTTGAAGACCTTTCTGGAAAGCGCCCAGAGGAGATCTCCCATTGCGCCGAAAGAGCAGAGAAATCCGCAGAAAAATCTTCCACATAGGATTGTAATCGGGAAAACGGTCAGCAGCACCAGCAGGGATTCAGCCTGGGCAGAAAAGCTGAAGCTGCCTTTAATGAGCGCCGTATAGACATCTCTGATTGCCGAGAAGGTAAAGATAAAAAGGCCGGGTAAGAGAATGAAGGCGGCTAGCTGTATGATGTGGCGGACAAGCTGCGTAGCTGCAATTTTTTGCTTTTTTATTAGTCTCATTAATTTTCTCACGTTCTGATTAATTTGAAATTTTCTCTTAATCCGGGAGTGGTAAAGACATCAAACGATTCATCAATAAACACGGCTTCAATGCCACTTTTTTCAAGCAACTGAACTCCTTTTTGAATTCCAAGTATGAATACCGCCGTGCTGAGCGCATCTAGCTCCATAGCGGAATCTCCGATGAGGGTGACGCCAAGCAATTTCGAGCAAGCGGGAGAGCCGGTGCGGGGATCGATAATATGATGATATCGAATTCCGTCCCGGATAAAATACTTTTCATATGAGCCGGAGGCGACCAGTGAGCAGTTCGTTATCTGAAGCTTTCCCATGGGAATCCCCGCTTCTTTTCGAGGGTCCTGAATTCCAACTGTGCGGGGAGCGCCCAGTGTAATCACTGTTCCACCCAGATTGATGAGCGCATCTTTGCATCCGGATTCCAATAAAATTCTCCGGACTTCGTCGGCTGCATAGGCCTTTTGCAATTCCACCCAGATCAAGGGCCTGTAAGGGCCTGCGCAGCATAATAGACTCTGCCTTTTCATCCAATATAATGTCTCTGAAATCAACCAGCTGTTTCCTTGCGGCAATTTCTCCGGGTGAGGGGACCCAATTTTCCTTTTTGCCAATTCCCCACAGTTCTACAAGGGGGCGTGCGGTAATATCGAACGTTCCCTCTGAAAGTTGGGAAAAGCGAAGAGCTGACTTGATAATGCCAAAAGTATCTGAATGTACCTTCACGAAATTGAGTCCCGCGGCTTGATTGATGCGGGATATCTCGCTGTCTTCTTTAAAGGCGGAAAATCTGTCGTCCAGTTCCAAGACTCGCTGCGCAGCCTTTTGAAGTGCATCTGAGCAGGTATCTGGAACAATAATGGTATTCACGGTGCCAAGAGCTCTGAAAGTTTTTCGAAGCAGTCCTTCCATGCTTCACCTCGTATTATAAAAGAGTAGTATTTATAGCCCCCTCGCCAGGGGTATGCTACACTGCAAGGGATGCTGTGGATCGGTTTGTTTCACCTACCGCACAGACGGTTTAATGGAGGCTCCAACCATAGCCCTTTGCAGTATTGTTAATCAGTTAGATACCGCCAGACGGTTTATATGGAACGAGGTTACAAGAGCAAAGTGTCCTGTGGACTCAGCATCACATTTTTACCGCTGGAGGTCTTACAATGATTTGCGTTGGAATTGACGTGGCAAAGGACAAGCATGACTGCTTCATCATCAGCTCGGAAGGGGAAGTCCTCGCGGATGTGTTTACCAGTCCGAACAGTATGGATGGTTTCACCAGCCTGCTACAAAGAATCCGGGCTTGTTCCTCACCTCAGGACAAAATAAAAGTAGGACTTGAGGCTACCGGACACTACTGACGCACTTGAAGAGTGTGCTTTGCGGTGCATCCAATGGCCGTTATGGCAGGGACAAGGCCATTGAAATACGCGAGGCGGCCAAAGCCTCTATTGGTTCTGTGATGCCAGCGGAGTCACTGGAGCTGCGGCACACCATCCGGCTCATCCATGAGCTGGATGCCGAGATTGATGAGATTGAGGCAGAGATTCAGCAGATTATGGACGAGCTGCATTCGCCGATTACCACAATCCCCGGCATTGGCACCCGCATGGGCGCTATGATTCTCGCCGAAGTGGGAGACTTTTCCCGGTTTGATTCGCCAGATAAGGTACTGGCCTACGCCGGGCTGTCACCGTCTACATACTAATCCGGACAGCTTACCAACTGCTATTCTCACATGGAAAAACGTGGCTCACGGTATCTCAGGTACGCCATTTTTAATGCAACGAAGTATGTCTGTCTTTGGGATCCGGGCTTTGCCGCATACCTTGCTAAGAAGCGTGCCGAGGGAAAGCATTATAATGTCGCCATATCCCACGCCGCCAAGAAGTTGGTGCGTCTCATCTACGCCTTGGAGAAATCCAAGAGAGCTTACCAAGCTGCTTAGCCGTTTTACTTACTGTCCGCTCAGAGCGCCTTTCGCGACGCTTTTGTAGTCATATCCTTTTTTGCCGTCTTACCAATTCACTACTTTTTCCCTTTTGGGGCTTGACTTTTAATAGTTAGCCTCCAATTATCTGATGAGGGTATTATGAAGAGCTTTGCTTAAACCGGGCTTGAATTTTTTTATGCAGACGCGAGCATAAATCCGCCATAGCAGTGCACTTTGGGCGCACTGCTATGGCGGATCGGAAGTATGCTCTCAAATTTTTGAGTTCAGGGCTTGATAACTGTTAGCAGGTTTTGCAGGCAAAATTCAATTTGATGCTGCAAAATAGCTCAGTGATTCAACTTTTCAATCAGGTCATTCAGCGCTTCGGTCATGGCCTCCTCAAACGTGGGGTGCGGCCGCATGGCCTGCGCCAGCTGCTCGGCTGTCATGTGGTTGGCCATCGCCTGTGCGATCTCAGAAATCATATCGGTGCTGTGCTCACACATCAGTTGAGCACCCAAAATGCAGTGATTGTCCGCACGGGCAATCAGCTTCATAAAGCAGCGGTCTCCATCCATAATGACGGTCTTGGCATTGCCAAATAGAACGCACTTGCCGGACTTGACCGGAATTTGCGCCTCCTTTGCCTCCTGCTCCGTCATACCCACCACGGCAATTTCCGGACGGCTGTAGATACAGCTGGGAACGATCTCCAGATTGACGCTGTTCTCTTTCCCGCACAGGAAGTCCACGACGGCGGTCCCCTGTGCAGAGGCCACATGGGCCAGCTGTATCCGGGACGACACATCGCCGATGGCGTAGACATGGGGAATGGAAGTTTGAAAATTGGAATCTACGCGGATGCTCCGGCCGTTCATCTCCGGCTGGAGTCCTTCGCCAAATACCCCGTCCAGACTGGGCTTCCTGCCGATGGCGCACAGGACCGCTTCGCCCTCCGCCTGACCCGGCATTTCTTTTGCGGAGTAGCAGACAGTCAAGCCATGTTCGGGTTGCTCCACACTCTGCACAAGTGAGCCGGTACTGATTTTGACGCCGCGCTTTTTCAGAATCAGAGCCAGATTTTGCCCAAGCTCCCGATCCATGGTGGGCAGCAGCCGATCCAACCCCTCAATGATCGTCACCTCACAGCCCAAATCGTTATAGAAGGTTGCAAATTCTACGCCGATCACACCGCCGCCGATGATTACGATGGAGCGATACAGGTGGTCGCAGCCATTTAAAAGTTCGTCGGAGGTCATAACGCCGGGCAGGTCCAAGCCGGGAATCGACGGACGGGTGGGCACAGAGCCGGTTGCGATTAGAATATCGTCCGCGGTGTAGCTTTGCTCTCCCTCGACGCTGTGCACGAGAACCGTATTGGCTTCCACGATGGTCCCGGTACCGCTGATAAAATCGACTTTTGCACTTTTGAACAGCGACAGAATCCCGTCGGACAGCTTTTCAGAGACCTGCCGTTTGCGGGCAAAAATCGCGCCCATATCGATATGCACCGAATCCGCGGTGATGCCGGCGTGGCTGCCGGAGCAAATATCGTAATAGACTCGGGACGAATGCAGCAGCGTCTTCGTGGGGACGCAGCCGCGGTTGAGACAGGTGCCGCCTGCCTCGCGGTTTTCCACGACAGCCGTGTGCAGTCCCAGTTTGGCCGCCCGGAGCGCCGCCGCATAGCCGCCCGGTCCAGCGCCGATTACAAGTAGTTGATAGTCATTCATTTTTAATCTCCTGTTCTGCCAGTATCCGGCAAAGTTCGCCCCTTCAAAAAAACGCCGCCGGACAAGAGAGGGGGCAAAATGCCCGCCCTCCTGTTGCAGCAGCGCACTCCGGTATCCTATCCACACATTCTGGCTATTCCTTAAGTAGAGAGGCAGGGAATTATGCCCGTTCCCACCGCAGCACGGGATTTCTGGCCGCCCGAACCTCATCCGGACGCCCGATCTGTGCGTTATGGGGCGCATTGTGCATAAAATCCGGATCCTCATGCGCCAGCGCATACAGCTTACAGAACACCTCTGCGGCCCAGTCCAACGTCTCCCGGCTCTCGGTCTCAGTAGGCTCCAGCATCAACGCCTCATGTACGATCAGCGGGAAATACATCGTTGGCGGATGCATCCCATAGTCGATCAGGGATTTGGCCACATCCAGCGCGGATACGCCGGTCTGCTTTTTAAATTCCGACAGATCCAGCACAAACTCATGCATACAGATGCGGTCAAAGGCGGGGGTAAAGGTTCCCTTGATCCGACCCATAAGGTAATTGGCATTCAGCACGGCGTTCTGCGCAGCTTCCGGAATTCCCTCCCTGCCCAGCGTCATCAGGTACGTCAGTGCCCTCACCACCACAAGGAAGTTCCCGGCAAAGCTGCGGACCTGAATGTGGTCTCCGCCATCCATCAAAGCGGATTTTGGCAGATACTGTGCCAGGAATTCCTTGCAGCCCACAGCGCCGGCACCGGGCCCGCCGCCGCCGTGAGGCGTGGCGAACGTTTTATGCAGATTCATATGGATGCAGTCAAATCCCATATCGCCGGGCCGAACTACGCCCATGATCGCATTCAGATTCGCTCCGTCATAATAGCACAGACCTCCGGCTTCGTGGACAAGGCGGGTGATGTCCAGAATGTGTTCATCGAAGATACCCACCGTGTTAGGATTGGTCAGCATCAGTCCGGCGGTATCTTCACCCAGGGCGGCCTTCAGAGCCTCCAGATCGACACAGCCATCCGGCGCAGAGGCAATATTGACGACCTCGAACCCGCACATGGACGCAGTGGCGGGATTAGTACCGTGGGCGGAGTCGGGAATGATGATTTTGGTACGCTTCGCGTCGCCGCGGGCCTTGTGATACTGCTTGATCAGCATGACACCTGTAAATTCGCCGTGCGCTCCGGCGGCGGGCTGGAAGGTCATATCTGCCATGCCGGAGATCTCGCACAGATAGTTTTTTGCGGTATCCAGTACCTCCCGGCAGCCGGCCACCGTATGGACCGGCGCCAGCGGATGTACGTTGGTGAACCCGGGCAGGGCGGCCATTTCTTCGTCAATCCGGGGATTGTATTTCATGGTGCAGGAGCCCAGCGGATAGAAGCCGCAGTTGACTCCGTGGACCTTGTGGCAGAGCTCGGTATAGTGGCGTGAAAGCTCCGTTTCGCTTACCTCGGGCAGAGCAGGCGGCGTGTCGCGCCGCAGTGTATCAGGAAGAGACACCGAATCAACATCGCAGGGCGGCAGCAGTGTGCAGCCGCGGCCGGAGACACTCTTTTCAAAAATCAGTTTCAAAACTCCAACACCTCCTTTACGATGGCGGCAGTCTTGTCCAGCGCGGCTTTTTCCACTTTTTCCGTGGCGCACCACAAAATAGCGCCGTCCACAATCAAACCGCCCAGAATATCCGCCTGCTCCAGTGATTGCAGTACGTCCTGAACCCGGGGCATCTCTGTCACGAACTCGTGGAAGTATGCTCCGGTATAGCGTAAGGAAACACCCGGGATTTTACACAGTTCGGATGCCAGATAGTGGGCTTTGGCCATGGACTGACGAGCTGCCTCCGCCATGCCGCGAGGCCCCATGGCCGCCATGTAGACCGCGGCGGTCATTGCACACAGTGCCTCGTTGGAGCAGATATTGCTGCTGGCTTTTTCCCGGCGAATGTGCTGTTCTCTTGCCTGAAGGGACAGGACATACGCTCGCTCGCCTCGGCTGTCCACCGTCTCGCCCACAATACGTCCCGGCAGCTTTCGCATGTATTTGGCCGTGGTCGCCATAAAGCCCAGATAGGGGCCGCCGTAGCTCAGCGGCATTCCCAGAGGCTGCCCTTCACCGACAGCCACATCGGCCCCGCAGTCGCGGGGCGTTTTCAAAATGGCCAGGGCAATGGGGTTGCAGCCCATGACATACATGGCGCCGGCTTCATGCACGATCTGACCGATGGCTTCGGCATCCTCCAGCTGCCCAAAGAAATTGGGCTGCTGGAGATAAAACGACGCCACACAATCCGTCAGCATTTCCCGCAGAGCGACTGTGTCTGTCCGACCGGACTTCTGCGGGACGATGCGCAGCTCGTCACCGGTGCCATAGCAGTAGGTGCGGATGGTTTCGATGGTATCGGGATGGGCGGCGGCGGGGGCCCGCGTGACCCGGCGCTTATTGGTCCGGCACATGGCGGCGGCCTCGGCGGCGGCGGTGGCTCCGTCGTACACAGAGGCGTTGGAAACCTCCATGCCGGTCAGCTCACAGATCATCGTCTGGTACTCAAAAATAGACTGAAGCACACCCTGACTCATCTCCGCCTGATACGGCGTATACGCAGTGAGAAATTCCTCCTTGGCGGGAATGCTCTTGACAATACTGGGGATATAGTGGTCATAGGCGCCGGCGCCGCGCAGCACGGTAGCAAACACATGGTTCTTGGCCGCTATGGCGCGCATGGCTCTGCTAACTTCCAACTCGCTCATGCCGGACGGAATCTCCAGCGGGTGATCCAGAAGCATATCCCGGGGCACATCGCGGTAAAGATCACTGTATTCTTTCAGCCCAATGGCCTCCAGCATCCCCTGCCGCTCCTCCCGGGTGGAGGGCACATAGCTTCCCATCCTCAATCCTCCGCGACAGCGCAGACGGCCTCATACTCTGCGGCGTCCAACAGTTCCTCCTGACCGGTAATACCCTCGACCTTGATAATCCAGGCGCCATAGGGATCACTATTCAGCTTTTCCGGCGCATCCAACAACTCTTCGTTTACCTCGCGTACCGTGCCGCTGACGGGGCAGACCAGATCGGAAACCGCCTTGACGGACTCCACATCACCAAAGGCCTCACCGGCTGAGACTGTATCGCCCTCCTGAGGAAGATTGATGAAGACCACATCGCCCAGAGAATCCTGTGCAAAGTCGGAAATGCCGATGACAGCCACATCGCCGTCCATCTTCACCCACTCGTGGGACTTGGAATACTTCAAATCAGCAGGATAATTCATAAGGGTACCTCCATATAAAATTGATTTCCGTACTTGTGTTCCGCCGGCTTCCTGCCGGATTTACAGAGTTACAGGCCCAATTGGCCCAGGAATCCCTCCAGTGCCTCCTGCATTTTTTCATCATTGAAGCAGTAGCGCATGGTGGTGTGTCCGGCGCGCAGCTTCTCCACGTCACCGCTGACGTCCTTGGCACGCAGGATGCAATCCGCCATCAGCTCGGCCAGTTTGCCAAAGTCCTCTTTGCCAAAGCCAAAACGGGTCATTTCACTGACTCCCATCCGCAGCGCGCCGGAAGCAGTGAAGCCCTCCTCATCCGGCGTTGCCTGATAGTTGACAATGATGTTGTTCTGTTCCAGACGGTCGGCAACTTCGGGACCGGTGCCATAGCCAACGGAAACGATGACCTGATGGGTTTCCGTGTAGTCATTAGCGGGATCACCGGCAACATCAAGGCCCTGTGCCTTCAGGCATTTGGCGAAGTGCTTGGCATTCTCCACAACCGCCCTCTGGTACTCGTCCTTAAAGGTGTTCATTTCATATGCGGCCATCAGCAGTCCCAGCTGCGTTCCCAGATGGTGATTGGACACGCTGCCGGGGAAGGCACGGGTCTCGATGGTCTCCCACAGGCCGTATTCGAGATCGGACTTTTTATAATTCACGCCGATGACTCCGCGCTGGGGGCCAAAGAACGTCTTGTGCGTGGAGCCGGTCACGATGTCCGCGCCCTCCTCGAAGGGCTTCTGGAAGTGGTCACCCACAAGGCCCAGGACATGCGCCATATCGTACATAATGGTGGTGGGGATGTGCTGCTCATTCACAAATTGCCGGATGGCGGCCACAGGCTCACGGTGCAGCACCATGCTTTTGCCGAAAATAATGAGCTCAGGCCGATATTTTTCCAGAACCTTTTTGGTTTCCTCCACGTCAATTTTATAGATATTATCCTTGCAGACCGGGAAGTTCACCACGGCAGACCGCTCTGTGACAGGGTCCACGGCGATATAGTCGTGCAGCGCGCCCATGGGCTGCGCGGAGAGGTGGCCGCCCTTAATGATGTGGTTGTTAAGTACGTAGCCCAGCCGTTTCGGAGTGTGCTTGCGGTCCAGCCGGTTTTTCCAATCCATCAGTGAGGAGAAAACCGCCATGTTGGACATCTGCCCGCTGATGACGCGCGTTTCCACTTCGCAGCAGCCTAAATACTGCTTCATCTGCTCCACCAGCATCTGTTCCACCCGGTCAATAAAACGGGTACCCTGATAATAAAAAACATCCTGATCGTAGAAGGATTTGATCTTCTTGTGCTCTGCATAGCGGAAGGCCGGATCGGAGGCGCACAGCAGCTGCACGGCGCGGCTGGCGCTGTTTTCCGAGGGAATCAGGTTGATGCAGCACGTTTGTCTCCACTGATGATTCTCAGAGGCCATCTGGATTAAATCCAGTGCCTTTGCCGCCCGACTTCCGGTATCGGCATCAGCCTCCTGCTCCGCCGGTTTATACAGGATGGGACGCGCAAAAGGAGGTGCATCCACCCGCATATGATAAGGCGGAATGACGGCCTTCAGCCGCTTGCCGCGAATATCCACCTCTACCACATCATCTTCCAGCACGTCGCTGGAAAGATAGGCAAGGCCGATGGCACGTTTTGCCGTATCGTCGAGTATTTTGGTGGCCAGTCCTTCGCCCTCGTGACGGTAGTAAGGGACCATGGTGCCGCTGGTAACCCAACCAATCATCTCGTCGCCGCGGTAGACCGGCATCCCGCCGCGCATGACGCCGCGGTCCACCAGGGTGATGGGCTGAATGCGGCGGGGCAGGACACTCATGTCGCTGAAATCCCGGCTCATGATCTTCTTAAAAGCCGCATATTGGCGCTCCAGCGGCTCTCGTCCGATATAATTGCCCTTCTGCTCGGAAAAGCTGACGGCAAATCTGGCCAGAGATACCGCAAAGATCGGCATCGGGACGCCATCCGGATCAACGCCCATTTCATGGCCGTACAGCGGCAGACCCGCTTCCAGGCGGAGCGTGTCACGGGCACCCAGACCTGCGGGCCTTGCTCCCAGTTCAATCAGCCGGTTCCACAGCCACTGTGCATCTTCGCTGGCAACAAATACCTCATAGCCCAGCGGCTCCCCGGTATAGCCGGTTTTGGCCACCCGCACCGTCCGCCCTTCCATCTGCAAGGTGTTCAGGGCATTTTTCATTGGCTCAGTGACCGCCTCTCCGCCGGAGAGCACTGCAAGAATCTCTCTGCTCTTGGGGCCCTGCACGGCAATGGAAGCATAGTCTTTTGTAATATCCGTAATGGTACAGTCGTAGCGGCTCACGATCTTTGTCAGATGCACGAGATCCTTCTCCGTGTTGGCGGCGTTGACCACCAGCAAAAACTGATCTTCCTCAAAGCGATACAGGTATGCATCGTCTACGGCGCAGCCGTTTTCATCAGGAATGATGCAGTACTGCGCTTGATTTAAATCCAGCGCCATCACATTGCTGGTCAGCACATGCTGTAAAAATGGAACCCGCTCCGCGCCCTTGATCAGCAGGCGCCCCATGTGGGATACGTCAAAAAGACTGCAGGCATGGCGCGTATAGAGATGCTCGGCCACGATGCCGGCGGGATACTGAATTGGCATCTCCCATCCGCCGAAATCCACCATAGAGGCGCCGGATAGCACGTGAAGATCATAAAGCTGTGTACGTTTGAGATCGCTCATGTTTTTCCTCCTTTATTTTGCATAAAGCCTGTGAAAACACAAAAAATCGCACAAAAAAGGCACAAAGTCCCCCTTTTTGAAAACTTTGTGCCTTCGTCATTAGCCTGAGAGATTCCCCACATCACAGTATGAGTTGCCCCATCGGCGTACAGCGAAACGCTGTACTCTTCGAAGTATCGTCGTAGCTCGGCCCTTTTACCTGAGAGTTTTCGCATACCCCTTCGGTGCCGTGATGAAACACGTACTCTCCCGAGCTAATCATTCGATATTATTAAATTTTTAGCGGCTTAAACGTGCCGAATTAAAGCAGGCGCTTATGTTTACGTATGAAAATATCACATTACGCAAATTATGTCAATAATATTTTTTTGTGCCCATTTAGTACACGTAGTATACGGAAAATTACAAGCCCTCACCGCCAGGAAAAAGTCAGCAGCGCTTTATTTCCTCGCTGTGCGTGGCTCTTATTTATTGCCGTACCAGGTACAGAGGGAGTCGGAGCCCGGTCTGCAAAAAGCAGGAATTCATGAACATCGCAATGGCTCATTTTTACACTAAAAAACTCAATTTAAATTATACGTGCAGCAAACGGATTGTCAAGACTTTGAATACTCAGGAGTATATTGTAACAGCCAAAAAATTTTTCCATATAATGATATATGCCATATATGCTAAGGGGGAATACTATGTTTCCTATCAATGATAACGATTGGATCTCTTATATACAGTCTGCAGCGGCAAACAACGCCAATCCCTGCTGGGTCGACATCGTAGGCGATGCGCAGTATCGGCTGCATACTACTATCTCTCTCCAACGCCCAATCCGAATCCGACCGAAGTAGCTTTCAGAATGCGGCTAAACGGCAACCCGCTCAGCGACAATCCCAATGTATACGCTCTGAAAGAATTTGTCTGGGGCGTAGTAATAATGGACCAGACAAATAGTACGCTGTTCACAATTCTCGTGAACGCCAGCGGAAATTCCTATAATTTGCAGGTAAAAGACGCCTCTTCCTCGATCATCTCCAATGATCCGATTCTGCTAAATAATCCTGCCCAGCCCACGGACAACGTAAGAGTTGTCGATGCCGGCGAGCATTTTCCGTGTGCAAATCCAATGAAACCCGATGAAGACTATTTTCTGGACTTCACGCTTCCCACCAACATATTCGGTGCTTTCAATTTTGTATCTTCAACGTACCGGCTGTGCTACTTCACTTCAACACAGGACAATATAATCAACAAGGACAACGTCTGCGGAATGATTATAAATCCTCCCGTTGGGACGCCGATTCTTTGTGTGACGAAGCAAATTATTTCAGCCCCGAATCCCGTATGTACAAACGAGACGTATTCATGGATCTTGCTGATTACGATCTATAACTGTGGTACGGTCCCTGTAAACAATGTGGTCCTGACAGATACGCTCAACAGCAGCATTGTATTGACCTCACCACCGATATTTCTCCCCAATGCAGGTATTGTCTATAATGCGGGAACACGTGTCGCAACGTGGACGATCGGTACCGTTAGCGTTGGAGAAACGTTGGCGCTTACCATCAATATGACCGGTTACTTTACAGCTCCCGGCCACTATATCCTCGACTCCGGTACGGTGACCGGAACAAGTTTGACAACGGTCGACTTTGCTGATCGAGGTGTTTTGGTGTATAGCCAGAATCAATTGACCATTTCAAAGCAAATTACGTCAGGGCCTCTGTCAATTGAAAAATGTAAAATATCAACATGGGTGCTTACGATTACCGTTTCGAATACCGGCGCTACTGATATACCAAACGTCGTAATTACAGATCTCATCAACAGTGCTTTCACCATTGAAGCCGGGCCGCAGCTCACTCCCAGCGCCGGATATGCAAGTTGCGACGGAAACGAAATATTGTGGACCATAGATAACCTGACGGGTAATTCTTCCGAAACCCTGACAATTACCATAACCGGATTCTTTTCCGACGAAGGGCATATTACGTTCGATAAAGGATCTGCCTTAGGTCCGTGCATGCAGACGGTAACCTTCCAGGATACCGGAATTGACGTGCTTCCTGTCTCAATTGCGCAGAAGATTCATGTACAGGGTGACATTCTGGATTGTAAAACGAACGAACTGCTGGACGGCGTCTCCGCAACCTTGTATGATAATGCTTGCAGGGTTATCGAAACGCGTTTCTTCGACCAGCACTATGAATTTAGTTTATCCGCCGGAACCTATACGGTTTTATTCGAGAAGCAAGGATATACCAGAAAATTTCTGACACTGATTCTGCAATCCGATATGGATGTTGCCGCCGATGTCAACATGGCACCCAAAACCGTTGTAACGATCAATCGTACTGACAATCTTGACTTGGATCTGTTTTCCAGCATTATACGCGAAAAAATAGATGCAGAGGTTGTATATAGCACCTTCACATGCTTAAACAGCGCAGCACAAGTGGAATGCCTGAACGATGTGATTGACGATTCTTCCTGTACTCTGGTTTGCAACTCAAAATTGCGTGTTGTGCTGAAGCTGGAAAAAAATCTTGTCTACAAACTTGAAGAGACAAAGTACCTAAAGTATTTTACAAGAGCCATACCAATTTGTTACCCATTAGCGTATGAAAACGCGTGCACACGGGAACAGCACTTTACCAAAGTTATAAATGTCGTTCATTGCAAAGACAACAATCTTGTCTATAATTTGGCATACATCAAGCTCACGATTTACCTTGTAAGCGAAAATGATGCACACGGGAACAGCACTTTACCAAAGTTATAAATGTCGTTCATTGCAAAGACAACAATCTTGTCTATAATTTGGCATACATCAAG
>Ga0183099_1000621_pt1 | contig 24289 bp, 21 predicted proteins | sample Biomet1_FD_127788 | JGI IMG/M metagenome (GOLD analysis project Ga0183099, IMG submission 127788) | Microbial communities from bioreactor (seeded with anoxic lake sediment) at LBNL, California, USA - Biofuel metagenome 1 | ecosystem: Engineered > Bioreactor > Anaerobic > Unclassified ...
TCGCACTGGCTTTTTGTACCGCCATGAGCGAAGAGGGATAGTATCCCCAGCCGGCGCTCGTGTTGTACAGCGTGTTTTTGTACGAAACCGTCGTCTGCGAAAACACGTGTGATCCGAGCGGATGACGGAACATGAGTTCGCCGCTGAATCCGTTGAATCCGGACACCTTTGCCGAGACGACAGAGCCGTACCCGGTAAGTCCCCGCCATTGAATATCCGCCGAAAGTGCAAAACCCAGCGTTGAATCCATCGCGCACGTTCCTGCCAGTTCCGAGCTGAGCAGAATCATACCGTATTCTTTCTGCTCAGGGCGGAGAATGAGTTCAAGCGTGCGGTTTCCTTCCTGACCGGTGATCCTTGTTATAACGTTACGGTATTTGCCTGTATGGTAGATCGTGTTGGACAGATCTCTGAAATAGGTTTCTGTGAAATCCCGGCCCTTTATTTTGTTGTACTGGGCAGTGATGAACGCTTCGTCCGACGCATCCGCATTCTGAATGGAGAGTCTGTTAACAGAAAGATATTTGTTGTCCGTGTACGATGCTTTGTATTTCGCGGTTGTCTTTTCCTGAACCGCAGGTTCTCCGTCCGGGAAGATCTTGGCGTGCAGTTCTCTGCACGCAGGACGGTACTGTTCCATCGATTTTTTGCTTGCAGCGTAAATTTTTGCGCCGCGCGCGTACGAAATGAGCGTTTCGCCTGCGTAGTCGGGGTACATCGTAAGTGCTACGAACTGGTCATTGTTCCGGTTGCGCGCTGCCTGGTCCATGTTGATCATCTGAAGAACCGCCACGAGCGGATTCGCGTCGAATTTGTCGGGGTCGTTTTCTATGCCGTCCGACAGCGACGAAACGATGATAATGTCGTATCCCATTTTAACCGCAACGTCGACCGGCGTGTCGTCGAGCGCCAGCCCGTCCACATAATACTGACCGTTGTTCTGAAAAGGCTGAAAAAGACCGGGAATGCTCATACTTGAACGCACTGCTTCGGCGATGTCGCCGCTGTCAAGCACTTCGAGTTCACCCTTGATAAGATTCGTGGTGACCGCGCGGAACGGAACAGGGAGATCGTCGAAATTTAAATTTGAAGGAAGCCGTATAGTAAGTTCCTTGAACAGTTCATACGCGTTCTGTCCCGTAAGCACTCCGTTTCCCATGCCGAGCGAAAACGACTGCCCCATGCTCCCGAACTGTATGCGCAGCGGCGCGTTGAGAGTACTGTGTTCCCCGAGCACCTGTTCAAACGGCGAGTACGGCGCATCCTTGAGTACGGCGCCGTTGCTGAATGAATACATCTGCTCAAGGATCTGCTTAGGCGTATATCCCGCACAGTAGAGCGCTCCGCAGATTGCCCCTGCGCTGTTGCCGACGACCATGTCGACGGGGATGTGTTCCTGTTCAAGCAGCTCAAGGACGGGAATATGCGCGTACCCGCGTGCGCCTCCGCCCGAAAGAACAAGGGCTACGCTCGGTCTGCCCTTTGGTTTGGGCGGCGAGGGAAGCGTCTCTTCGCGTATCGTAGATTCAAGCTGCGGTACTGCGGACAGCGGCACCAGCAGGAGCGCTGCTGATATGGACAGTGCGATAAGTCTCTTCATTGTTTTTTAGTATAGCACGGAACGCCGCTGTTGTTGAATATTCAGGGGCGCAGCAGTTTTCTGTTCCGGTCCTGCACGGCGGGTTTTTGGGAACGTAAAACGGCGTTCCCGCAATATACAAAAAAATATGAATTTTGTATTATGACACTACGGATACTGCCGAAGGGGTTAACATGCTCATTGAACAGGAAATGTATGCCAGAGTGACAGAGTTTATACAAAAAAGGTTTCCGTCAGGGTGGGGAGGTGCTGCTGTCATGCGCACGGAAGACAATTGCTTTCTTATCAGCGTTGCGCTGGAAAGTGCGAACGGCGGAGCCGTTCTCTGCATGGAAACAGGGGCATTATGCGAAGCTCAGAAATATAATAAAAAAATAACACATTCGCTGTGCGTCGTGCGCGAAACAGAAAATTCGCCGTTTAAAGTACTGACTCCGTGCGGCATCTGCCAGGAGCGGCTGCTGTACTGGGGCGGGGATGTGAAAGTCGGAATAACGGCAGGCGGCGACCGGTTAGAATTCAAAACGCTCCGCGAAGTTCAGCCGTATTCGTGGACAAAAGCGTACAGTCCAGCCGAACTTGAGCACTGGAGCGGAAAAGGAGCGTCCGATGAAGCTTAGACCTCATCACCTGCTGTGCACGCGTGCGTTCACGGGTAAAGGGTATTCAGAAGCGTTCGTGAAAAATATGCAGGATATTATCAGGAGGCTCCGCGAAGGAGCCGTCGTAGAACTACAGTGCGGTCCGGACGACATATGCGCTGCCTGCCCGGAACATACCGGAGACGGCTGCAAGTCGGAAGAAAAGGTCTGCCGTCTGGACGCGGATACGATTGCCAATCTCTGGCTTGTGAAAGAAAAATACACCTATGCCGAGATCGAAGAGATCCTGCAGGATAATCTGGACGAGACCGTGTATGCTGCCATATGCTCGGAATGTGAATGGCATAAATCGGGCGTCTGCACGTATGAGTGCGTGATGCGGAAACTGTCCTGACATGAACGTTCCGGCAGCGCACTGACGGCAGCCGGAACGTGTCATGCCGCCCTGCGGGGGGGAAGAAACTGATGGAACCTCAGAATTTTGCGCCGTGCGGCATCAACTGTTCACTGTGTTCTGCCTTTACAAGAAAGAAAAACAGGTGCCCGGGGTGCGGCAGCACGGCGGTTCAAAGTCCGCTCACCCACTGCCGCACATGCAGGATACGCTTCTGTCCCGAAAAAAAGGCCGGAACAGACTTCTGCGGCACGTGCAGTTCGTATCCGTGCAGAAGGCTGAAGCAGCTGTACAAACGTTATGCCGCAAAGTACGGCGTAGATATATACGAAAATCTCCGGCTCATTCTGGCAGGCGGTATGAGCCGGCTTATATGTGACGAAGAAAAAAAATGGCGCTGCGGTATGTGCGGCGCTGTTCTGTGCATGCACAGGAACTCGTGTCCTGTCTGCGGGGGACCGAACGTCCATTTTACCGGACAGCCGGGTTCCTGAACGGTTCCGTCCTGCTGTGCGGCCGTCGTGCGCCGCACGCAGTCCTGCCCTGTGCGGTGCACGTACCGTCAGTCCATGTTTCCGGCAAACCGCGGAATACCGTCGAAGCCGCGTTTCAGATCAGCGTCCGTCGGAATGTAATCGGACATTTTGCCGTCGTTATACGCTTCGTACGCTTTCATGTCAAAATAGCCCGTACCGGTCAGACCGAAGAGAATCGTCTTTTCCTCGCCGCTTTCCCTGCATTTTACCGCTTCGTCGATCGCGACGCGGATCGCATGGCTGCTTTCCGGTGCGGGCAGAATGCCTTCGACGCGGGCAAATTCTTCGGCCGCGCTGAATACCGACGTCTGCTCAACAGCAACCGCTTCCATCAGTCCTTCATGGTACAGCTCGGAAAGAATGGCGCTCATGCCGTGATAGCGCAATCCGCCTGCATGATTTGCAGAAGGAATAAATTCCGAACCGAGCGTGTACATTTTCGCAAGCGGACAGACGTGCCCCGTGTCACAGAAATCATACGCGAATTTACCGCGCGTAAAGCTCGGACAGGACGCCGGCTCTACTGCGATAAATCTGTAGTCCTTTTCACCGCGGAGTTTTTCACCCATGAACGGCGAGATCAGACCTCCCAGATTTGATCCGCCTCCGGCACATCCGATAATGATGTCCGGTTTTACCCCGTACTTGTCGAGCGCTGCCTTCGCTTCAATGCCGATAATGCTCTGGTGGAGCAGTACCTGGGAAAGAACGCTGCCGAGCACGTAGCGGTATCCGGGATTCTTTACCGCGCATTCAACCGCTTCCGAAATGGCGCAGCCGAGGCTTCCCGTTGTTCCCGGAAATTCTTCGTTTATTTTTCGTCCCACGTCTGTCGTCATGGAAGGAGACGGCGTTACCGATGCGCCGTACGTGCGCATTACTTCCCTGCGGAACGGTTTCTGTTCGTACGAGCACTTGACCATAAAAACCTTGCAGTCCAGTCCCAGATACGCGCAGGCCATTGAAAGCGCCGTGCCCCACTGGCCCGCGCCCGTTTCTGTCGTCACGCCTTTAAGTCCTTGCTGTTTCGCATAGTATGCCTGTGCGACTGCCGAGTTGAGCTTATGGCTGCCGCTCGTGTTGTTTCCTTCAAATTTGTAATAAATTTTTGCCGGAGTATCAAGCTTTTTCTCAAGGCAGTAAGCGCGGACAAGCGGCGACGGACGGTACATGCGGTAAAAATCCTGAATTTCCTGCGGAATGGGAATAAGCCGGTCTGTATCGTTCAGCTCCTGCCTGATAAGCTCGTCGCAGAAAATCGGACGCAGATCATCAAACTGCAGCGGCTCGTGCGTGCCCGGATTCAGCAGCGGCGCCGGTTTCTTTTTCATGTCAGCCCGGACGTTGTACCATGCCTGCGGCATTTCGGTTTCAGAAAGATAGATTTTGTACGGAATTTCCTGTGTGTTCATCATGATCTCCTTTGTTGTTTCTTTTAGTAGATACAGTATACGCGTTATTGTGAATAGAAACAAGTGGAAACGACGATGAACAGAAACGAACCGCTGAAAGGTGCTTTATTCGGGAAGAAAGCCGGAATCCCTGAGCCACGCTTCCAGATCCCGGTTCCAGTGGTATTTTTTCATGAACGGGCCGTTTATCATACCGAATCCGTGTCCTCCCGTATCATACGAAACGAAACGGTGGGGAATATTCCGCGCAGTGAGCGCTTCGTCGAGCAGAACGCTGTTTTCGAATTTAACGACCGGATCATCGCGGCACGCCACAAGGTATACCGGCGGCATATCCGCAGGAATCTGCTTTTCCATGGAAAACCGGTCTTTCCGCGCCTCGGACATATCCGGCCCAAGCAGACTTTTCCGCGACCATTTGTTCGCGATATCGTCCCGCATCGATACGACCGGATACACCGGGATCACAAAATCCGGGCGCAGACTCACGGCCGTGCGGATGCCAAGTTTCGTGAGCTCGTTGCTGCTTTCTGCGAACGCTCCTGACATGAGGGCCAGATGGCCGCCTGCCGAAAATCCGATGACCCCGATCTTATTCGCAGCAATACCGTATATGTCAGCGTTTTCCCTGACTAGTTCCACTGCACGCTGTATGTCCTCCAGCTGGCTTGGAAAATGGTAGCCGCCCTGCGCTACGCGGTAGCGGAGCACGAACGTTGTGACGCCTATGTCGTTGAACCAGCGCGCGGGGAAGTATCCCTCGTTAAGAAGGCCGAGATGATGGTAACTGCCGCCCGGACAAATGATGACGGCCGTTCCGTTCGGCTTTTCCGGTGAGGACATGAACATAACAGATTCAACTGAGTTCATGCCCTGAACTCCTTTCCAGAGTTCAACGATCCGTTTTTCTGCAGATAACGGTACTGCAGAACAGGACAGCAGCATAAAAAAGATAAGCGAGATATACGTGTGTTTGGAATTTCCCATGGCATAAAAAATTTAACCGAATATTACTGTTCCGTCAACGATAAGAACCTTGCTTTTTTCCCTGTTTGAGCTATAGTTTATATATATAACGTTTTATATGGAGGAATATATGGCAGATCCAATCAAGGTAAAATTCTACATCTGTAAACACTGCGGAAACATCGTCGGAATGATCTATGATTCCGGTGCAGTACCATCGTGCTGCGGTGACAAGATGACCGAACTTGTAGCAAACACCACTGATGCGGCAAAAGAAAAACACGTTCCCGTTGTCACGATCAAAGGAAACGAAGTCCACGTTGCAGTAGGTTCAGTTCCTCATCCGATGGAAGCAGAACACTATATAGAGTGGATCTATATACATACAGAGAACGGAGGACAGCGCAAGGCTCTGAATCCGGGCGACAAACCCGAAGCCGTATTTGCACTTGCCGGAGGCGATACGTTCGTTGCGGCGTATGCGTACTGCAACAAGCACGGATTGTGGAAGGCTGAAGCATAACTGCGTTCCGTGTCAGGGAAATGTCCACGGGCATTTCCTTGACACGGAGTATGCCTGTTATTATACTTTTGCAACGGTTTATCCATATTAAACCATGAAAAGAGGGTAATGATATGGCAGAAGACGACACCGGCGATACCGATGATACAAAAACGCTTCTTGAAAAATGTGGTCCTTTTTTTAGCGCAATGGGCGACGAAGTCCGGCAGAAACTGTTCATGAATATGGCCGAAGCCGGCGGAGAAGGGGTGAACGTTTCCTGTCTCACGTCAAAGACCAAGCTGTCACGCCCTGCAATTTCACATCACCTCAAGGTTCTCAAACAGAGCGGGCTTATAGAATCGTACCGCAACGGCACCAAAAATTATTATTATGTCGATCTGCGGAAAAAACTCGTGGAACTCAGAGAATTTGCGGATGCGGTAGAGCGTCTGCTTGCCGCGCAGGCGCCCCTCAGCTGATCTTATTTCTTAAATGCCGCGACTGCTTCGCCGATGAACAGGTTGACTGTTCCTTCGCGGATAACACGGACCAGAGAACACTCGATCCACGACGTTATCAGTTCCACAGGAATCATCAGGTCTGTTTTTTCAGCTTTCCGCCCGGTGATACCGAACCGTGAGAACTTGTCGATGTCGGCGGAAGAGACCGATCCGCACTTCTCAACCGCAGGGTCGTTTGCGTCGAGCGGCATGCACACGGCAAATTCCTTCCACTGTGTAATGTTTACGCTGCACTGGTGCGCAGGGTCGCATGAAAAGATGATTTTAGTCACCGGCTCGTAATCCATAGGCATGATCCAGCCGATGGGCGTGATATCGTACAGTTTGTCCTTGCCGCCTTTCGTGGCAACGAGCACGGGCGGCGTCACAAGTTTGTACGCTTCAGTCAGATCTGTTTTCTTAAAATCAGTATACACACATTCCTCCCTGATCCCGGATATGACTAAAAGTATAGCGCAGAATATGTTTTTATCAATACGGATTTATGATACTATCGCTGCAATGAAAGAACTCAAGAATAAAATCAAAGCGGTTATCTTCGACATGGACGGCGTCCTGCTCGACACGGAAAGCATGTGCGACCGGACGTGGCAGGCTGCCGGAGCGGAACTGGGCTTGTCCGGGACGGATGAAGCGATAAACGAATGCCGCGGCTGCAATAAGGCGGACACTCGTCTCATACTTCAGAAACGGTACGGAGAGGATTTTGACGTACAGGGGTTCATGGAACGGACGTCGCAGCTGTTCCATGTCATGGAAGCGGAACAGGGAATCCCGGTAATGCGCGGGGCGGTCACCGCGCTCGAATATCTGTCGCATAAAGGATACCGCCTGGCGCTTGCGTCTTCGACACGGGGCGAAACGGTACGGCGGCAGATGCAGAACGCCGGGCTTCTTTCCTGGTTTGAAACGCTTACAACAGGCGATATGGTAGAACACTCAAAACCGGATCCTGAAATTTACCGTCTTGCGTGCGCGTCACTTTCACTTCCGCCGGATGAATGTGCCGCAGTCGAAGACAGTCCGAACGGCGTCCGCAGCGCGTCCGGTGCGGGAATACGGTGCGTCATGGTACCGGACAAGATCGTACCGTCGGAAGAAATACGCCGCATGGCGTGGCGGGTGTGCCCGTCGCTCGAACACCTTACCGACCTGTTTTAGGGTACGAACGGATTCCAGAAACGCGAGCCGTCCCGGTACGTAACAAAAAGTGCTGCGGCACAGAATAACAGCGTGCAGACAAGCACTCCGCGGTCGCCCGGCTTTAGCGGACGGGCGGCATACCACGTGCGTTTTTTCTTTTTACCGAATCCGCGCAGCTCCATCGCGCTGCTCACTACGTCTATACGGTCCATACTGGTGAAGATGAGCGGAAAGAGAATGGACGCCATGCTCTTCATGCGCTGCACGGGCCCGGCTTTAGCGGACATTTCAATGCCGCGCGCTTCCTGCGCGTGTTTTATTTTCCGAAAATCGTTCTGTACGTCGGGAATGTAGCGGAGCGCGATTGCGAACGAATACCCGATGGTATAATGCACGCCGATCCTGTTCAGGGCGGCGGCAAATTCGCTGGGGTTCGTTGCGGTAATGAACATGAACACTGCCGGAATGACCGTGAAGTACTTTACCGCAATGTTTGCTTCGTAAAAAAGCTGCTGTGCGGTTATCGTGTACCGGGACGTGAACCGTACCAGAACTGTCGAACTGCGGTAAATCCGGCAGCCTTCCTCCGGCGAAAACGCGTAGATCGCCAGCAGGTTTATACAGAGAAAGATCATGATCATTTTAAACACAGACGCAACCTGCCGCCATTCGGCGTGAGAAGCCCTGAAAATAAAGAAACTCAGGACGAGCATAACGCACAGGACGCGCGTATCGTACGTGAGCATGCTCGTGATTGTCCATGAAAGAAAGAACACCAGTTTTGTCAGACCGCTCAGCCTGTGGACGAAGCAGTCTTTTTCTTTGTATGTGATCATTCCGGCCATCAGTCGGTTCCTCCTGCATCATGGTGCAGTGCTGCCCGTATCCGTCTGTCTTCAAAAATGAACGTATCGATGAAATCATCCGGTCTGTCTATGCCGCATCTGACGGCAAGGTCGTACAGTGATGTTTTTTTCAGATGAGCCGTATCTGTCAGTGCGCCGTCGGAAAGAATGCGGGGGCTCTTTCCGTCTGCAGCAAGGCGCCCGCCGGACATGACGAGCGCGCGCCTCGTGTATTCAAGCATGAGGTGCATGTCGTGCGTGATCATGAGTATGGTAATGCCGAGCTTCCGGTTGATCGTTTCCAGAAAGTCCATAATGTCTGTATAGCGGCGAAAGTCCTGTCCCGCGGTTGGTTCGTCAAGAATAATGATTTCGGGTTGAAGCACGAGAATTGCGGCGATCGTAACGCGCTTTTTCTGGCCGAAGCTCAGCGCCGAAACGGGCCAGTGGCGGAACGGATACAATCCGCACGTGCGGAGCGTTTCGTTTACCCGTTTTTCAGTGTCTGCTGCATCCGTTCCGCGCACTTTCAGGCCGAGCGCCACCTCGTCGGATACGAGCGGACAGGAAATCATCTGGTTTGGGTTCTGCATAACGAATCCGATTTTTTCGCCGCGTTCCTTTACCGAAAGCGGGGCAATATCCTGTCCGTTCAGCAGGATGCTGCCGCGTCCCGGCGTTTCAAACCCGCAGATAAGCGACGCGACCGTCGATTTTCCTGCGCCGTTCTGGCCCACGATACTTGTCATCTCCCCTTTTTTCAGGGAAAAACTTACGTCGTGCAGCACTTCGCGTGTTCCGTCGTAAGAAAATGAAACGTGCTGAACGTCGAGTATGTGCTCAGTTCCCGCCACTGACGGCGGCACGTGAACTCCCGAGAACCAGCTGCAGACCTGTTCTCTGTACGGTTCGATATTCATCGTTTCCACGTGCTGCGGCTTGTCGCAGGGGCGGAGCGTACAGCCTGCGTGCTTGAGCGCTGCGATGTACAGCGGTTCCCTGATCCCGTGCCTGGAAAGGATGTCCGTGCACAGCAGTTCGTCCGGCGTCATGTCCGCAGCAACCGTTCCGTCTCCGATAACGATGATCCTGTCGGCGTCGCGCCAGAGTACGTCCTCGAGCCTGTGTTCAATGATAATGACTGTTTTATGCTGATTTTTCTGAAGTCTGTCGATCAGTTCGATCGCCCGCTTGCCGGCTGCAGGATCAAGATTTGCAAGCGGTTCGTCAAAGAGCAGTACGTCCACGTCGTCAACGAGCACGCCTGCCATTGAGACACGCTGTTTCTGTCCGCCGGAAAGCGAACCGGGCGATTCTGCAAGGAGCTGTTCCACTCCCACGAGCGCGGCAGCTTTTTCGACTTTTCCGCGCATCTCGTTCTGCCCGGTACAGTCGTTCTCCAGAGCGAACGCAATATCCTCTCCGACCGTAAGTCCGATGAACTGGCCGTCTGTATCCTGAAGCACGGTTCCGACTTTTTTTGACATGCCGAATATACCGGCCTGAGCGGGATCGTATCCGCAGACGGACAGTGTTCCCGTTATGTCGCCGGGCCAGGCACATGGAACGAGCCCGTTTATGCAGCGGGCAAGGGTGGATTTCCCTGAACCGGACGGACCTGCGATAAGTACTTTTTCGCCGGGATATATCTCAAGATTGATATTCCTGAGCGTTGGTTCAGTCTGTGCACGGTATTTGAATGAAAACCCGCTGAACGCAATTACAGGTGTCCGGTCAGCCATAAACCGCTCAGTCTTCCTTTTTTAAACTTGATGATTTTCCTGATATCTTCGTATACCCGAACGCAAGCAGCGTACCGATCACGGCGACGACGATGATGTTCGCCACGAATGCTGTTACACCCTGCAGAAATACTTTGTTTTTCGGTTCCGCGTAGATCAGAATGTCAAACACCGGAGCGGCAGCGCACCAGCAGACTGCGTTTGCGACAATCTGGACAATATTGAACAGCACTGCCTGGAGCACTCCGAATCCGCCGTTTTTGATCTGATATTTTTCAAAGAACAGACCTGTAAGCAGGCCGAACAGCGCGTCCGGGATAACCCAGCTCCACCAGACGCTTCCGTAGAAGATCGCGTCGCCGAGTGCGTGGCCGATCAGACCGACTGCACAGCCCACGATCGGACCGAACACTGCCGCCATGAAAGCCAGGACAGCCGCTCTGGGCTGCATCCCTGTATTCGGAACAAATCCGAGCGGAATCTGTACCTGCGTGAGCGCCACAAAAAGCGCCGCACCGATACCGATAGCAACGACTTCCTTAATACCGAATCTGATTTTCATACCAAGCCTCCTCTTCCTTTGAATTGTCCTTGAAAAGACTGGTAATAATAACACCTGCTGGAAACAGTGGCAATAAGCCGGCCGAAAAAAAATTGACAAACCATGAATATGGTGTATCATATAAGAGGTTTGTAAACTAAGTGTACAAACCTCCAATTAATTTCAGGAGGATTTTATGAAAAAAACAGCTTTACTGAGTTACTGTGCGGTACTTCTTGCCGCCGGTATCTGTACGGCGTGCGGAACGACCGGAAACGTCGCTGCAGGTTCGTCTGGAACTATGCCCAAGTATTCTGTCTCAAGTTACATACGTACCTGGCCGCTCGGTTCAACGCTTGAAGACCAGAAGTCAAATACCCACTGGTCGGCAAAGAATCTGAAAGGCGACAGCATGACAGACCTTATCATTGCGTTTGCCCAGGCAAAGGCAGACGGAACGATCTACTTCCCCGACGTGGAAAGCCCTGATCATCCGTTTCCGGGAATGTGGAAGGAAGTTCAGAAGGTCCAGAAAAAATACCCCCATTTAAAGATCAACGTTTCAATCGGCGGATGGGGCGCCGACCAGTTCTCTCCCGTTGCCGCTGATCCTGCAAAGCGCGCGGTTTTCGTACAATCGATCATGGATATGGTAAAGGCACACAATCTTGACGGTATAGACATCGACTGGGAATATCCGGTTGGTCCTGACTGGGGCGAAGACATTCCGCATTCTCCCGACGACGGGAAGAACTTTGTCACGATGCTGTCCGAGATCCGTGCGGGATTCAACAAGCTCGATCCGAATAAAAAATACAAAATTTCGATCGCCGCGCCCGGCAGCTCGTGGTATACGCAGAAACTTGACGTTAAAGCGCTTGCTGCAGTCGTTGATACGTTCAAACTCATGACGTACGATTACTACGGTCCGTGGAGCAGCACGACCGGTCATCATGCAAACCTGTACAATAATCCGTCCGATCCCGCCTGGGGCGGATGGAGCACGGCCCAGACCGTTGACGCGTTCCTTGCCGCCGGCGTGCCTGCGTCGCAGCTTGTTATAGGCGTGGCGTTCTACGGACGCGCGTGGAAGGGCGTTCCTGATGCGGGCGTGCACGGACTGTTCCAGAAATACAAGGAGAATGCGTTCCCCGACGGTCTGTCGTGGCCTGATCTCAAAAAACTGCTTGATCCGGGTTCCGGCTATACCCGGTACTGGGACGACGTTGCAAAAGCTCCGTTCCTGTACAACGGGGACGTGTTTATTACGTATACCGACCAGCAGGAAATTGCAGAAATCGGCGCGTACGTAAAACAGAAAGGGCTCGGCGGCGTTATGACGTGGGAATACGGCCACGACGTGAATGCCGAACTGCTCGGCCCGCTGTACAAATCCGTGAATTAGTTTTGCGCGTCCGGTGAGTATGCCGGAAACGTAAAACAGAGTGCTGCCCGGCGGAAAATATTCCTGTAATTTTCTGCCGGGCATTTTTTTGTCCGGCACGTACGTATTGAGAATCGTGAGTGTTTTCTATATACTACTATCTATATTTAATTCAGAGGAAAACAGAATGCTCGACAAAATGCGTAATATCGGAATCATGGCTCACATCGACGCGGGAAAGACCACGACGACGGAGCGTATTCTGTACTATACCAAAAAAATACACAAGATAGGCGAAATTGACGACGGGCAGGCGACGATGGATTTTCTTCCGCAGGAACAGGCCCGCGGTATCACTATTCAGAGCGCCGCGACTACGACAGAGTGGCGTGGATATCAGATCAATATTATAGACACACCCGGTCACGTTGATTTTACGGCGGAAGTTGAACGTTCGCTTCGCGTGCTCGACGGAGCGGTCGCCGTTATCTGCGCCGTGGACGGAGTGCAGCCGCAGACTGAAACCGTCTGGAAACAGGCGGATGAATTCAAAGTACCGCGTATCTGCTTTATGAATAAAATGGACCGTATCGGCGCCGATTTTTTCGGTTCTATGGAAGACGTACACACGAAATTCGGCGTGGAATGTGTTGCCCTTCAGATACCTGTCGGACAGGGGCAGGATTTTGAAGGTGTTATCGACCTGCTTAAAATGAAAGAGATCCGCTGGAACGAGGAAGACGAAGGAGAGACGTTCACGGTAACAGATATTGCTCCGGAACGGAAAGCCGATGCAGACGCCTGGCATGCAAAACTTGTGGATCAGGTTGCATCCTCAGACGACGCGCTCGCCGAGCTGTATCTTGACGGAAAAGAGATCACGGCCGGGCAGCTTACGGCTGCTATCCGTAAGGAAACGATTTCCCGTCAGATCGTTCCGTTCGTTATGGGAAGCGCCCGCCATAATCAGGGTGTCCAGCCGCTTATCGACGCGGTCGTTGATTTTCTGCCCGCTCCAAACGAAGTGCCGCCTGCCGCAGGACTTCACGTCAAACACGACAAAGAAGAAAAAATCGAAGTTGCGTGTTCTGAATCGGGAATGCCCGTCGGCCTTGTGTTTAAGATCACGTACGATCCCAACATGGGGTCGCTGTGTTTTGTCCGTATGTATTCGGGAAAAATCACTGCCGGAACGCAGATATACAACGTTAATAAAAAGAAACGCGAACGCGTGAACCGCATTTTCCGTATCAACGCTGACAAGGAAGAACCGATGGACAGTGTGTCGGCCGGAGATATTGCGGCAGTGATCGGGTTAAAACTTGCCCAGACCGGTGACACGATCGGCAGTGAGGGAATGTCGGTGCTGCTTGAACAGCCGCGATTCCCGCAGCCGGTCATTTCTGTATCGCTTGAACCTGAATCGCTTGCAGAACGCGACAAAATGAACCAGACGCTCGACATACTTTCGCACGAAGATCCTACGTTCACGTATCACGAAGATGTGGAAACGGGGCAGCTTATCATAAGCGGTATGGGTGAACTGCATTTGGACGTGCTCGTAACGCGCATGAAGGATGATTTCAAAGTACAGTGCCGCGTTGGCGCTCCGCAGGTGACGTACCGCGAGGCGGTGACGGCTGCAGCGGACGCGTCGGAATCGTACAGCAAGGTGCTCGGCGGCAAGGAAAATACGGCCGGCATCACCATGCACGTTGAACCGCGCGCCCAGGGCGAAGGCAATCTGTATACGTGTACGGCAAAGCGTTCTGATGCAATTCCTGATGAAATTTTCGACGCCATGAAAAGCGCGTTTGAGGCGGCGCTCCAGTCGGGTATTAAATTCGGCTATCCGTGCACGGATACGGCTGTTACTGTAACTTCTATAGAATACAGTGAGATAACTTCTACTCCGTTTGCGTTTGAAGCATGCGCCGCACAGGTATTCGACAAAGCGTGTTCGGCCGCCGCGCCCCAGCTCCTCGAACCTGTCATGAGCGTTGATATTTCATGTCCCAAGGAATTCGTCGGTGACGCGATGAGCCAGGTGACTGCCCGGGGCGGAATTATCATGGGGCAGGATTCTAAAACGTCCGGCGAGCTTATCCACGCGCAGGCTCCGATGGCGAAAATGTTCGGATTTTCAACGAACCTGCGTTCCGTCACGCAGGGAAGGGCGTCTTTCTCGATGGAATTCAGCCATTTCCAGGTAAAACCGGACGGGCTTGGCAAAGCGTGGTAACGGGGTGCGGACGGAACGGGTGCGGTTTCCGCCTGTACCTGAAAGTGTATACTATGTGCGTTTTCTTTGAAGTATCTGTTGACACGTTCATGTGTTTTTGATATTATGCATCTCACACGCGGGGATGGTGGAATTGGTAGACACGCCAGCTTGAGGTGCTGGTGCCGTAAGGCATGCCTGTTCAAGTCAGGTTCTCCGCATTCCATACAGAAGATTACCGGTTTCCGGTAATCTTTTTTTTTATCCTGGAGGCTGAAATGATAGCTGTATTCGTGAACTGCGCGGCAATTATCGCCGGTTCCGTCATCGGTCTGCTGTGTGCAAAAAAAATGACAGCTGCGCTTTCCGATGTTATTCAGACTGCCGCCGGCATTGTTGTCGTCATTATCGGGCTCCAAATGGCATTTAAATACCAGAGTATCGTCTATCTGGCACTGTCGCTCATTATCGGCGGCCTTCTGGGAACGTGGTGGAATATTGACGGAAAGATTCTTGGGTTCGGCAGTTTGCTTGAGCGTCTGGTGTACCGGAACCGTGCTCCGGCGGCAGAAGAGGGCGGAAAAAACTTTGCCTACGCCTTTCTTAATTCGTCCGTTCTGTTCTGCGTGGGCGCTATGTCTATTCTCGGTTCGTTCAAGGCTGCAATCGAAAAAGATTACACTATTATTTTTACCAAGTCAATTCTTGACGGGTTTATGGCCATAACGTTTGCAGCCGCGATGGGTGCCGGAACCGTATTTTCGTTCATCGCTGTTCTTGTCTATCAGGGTGCGCTCACGCTTCTGTCGTATCTGATAAAACCGTACGTCAGCGACGCTATGATAGCTGAACTGACCGGCTGCGGCGGTGCGCTGATCGTTATGATAGGCATAAATCTTCTTAACCTCCGGAAAATCAAAACGGCGAACTATCTTCCCGCCCTGCTTCTTGAAATCGTTTTCGTACTTGCCGGTCCGTTCATACAGACTGTCTTTCACTGACCTTCCCGCCTGAGTACGTTTTCTGAACGGTCAGAAAACGTGCGAATTCATTTGACTTATCAGGTTTTCGGACGTAAAATGGTAACAATAATATAACCCCAAGGGAGGCCAAAATGGCTAAGGTAGAACTGAAGGGTATCGGCAAAATTTACGACGGCAATGTCCGCGCAGTAACGAATGCCAATATCACAATTGAAGACAAGGAATTCTGCGTTCTCGTCGGTCCGTCAGGCTGCGGAAAATCAACAACACTCCGCATGGTTGCAGGTCTTGAAGACATCAGCGAAGGAAAACTGTACATCGACGGCGTCGAAATGAACGACGTTCCGCCGAAGGACCGCGACATCGCCATGGTATTCCAGAACTACGCTCTGTATCCGCATATGACCGTATACGACAACATGGCGTTCGGACTCAAGATCCGCAAGATGGACAAAGCCGAGATTGACCGCCGCGTTAAGGATGCTGCAAAACAGCTTGACCTGTCACAGTACCTTGACCGCAAACCGAAGGCTCTTTCAGGCGGTCAGCGTCAGCGTGTCGCTGTAGGACGCGCGATCGTCCGCAATCCGAAAGTATTCCTCTTTGATGAACCGCTTTCAAACCTTGATGCAAAGCTCCGCGTTACGATGCGTTCAGAGCTTGCCGCGCTTCATAACCGTCTGCAGGCAACTATGATCTACGTTACCCATGACCAGATCGAAGCTATGACGCTCGGTACGAAGATCGTCGTTATGAAGGACGGCGTTATCCAGCAGATTGGTGCTCCGCTGTATCTGTACAACAACCCGATCAATAAGTTCGTCGCGGGCTTCATCGGAACACCGCCGATGAACTTCATGACGGTGAAAGTACTTGAAAAGAACGGAAAGATCGTATGCGACGAAGGTTCGTTCGAGATCACTCCGACAGAAGCTCAGGCAAAAGATCTGAAACCGTATGTCGGGAAAGACGTATCGTTCGGTATCCGCCCGGAGGACGTAAAGTTCACGGACAAACCGGCCGCTCAGGACAACATGCAGATGAAGATCACGAACAAGGAACCGCTTGGTGCCGAAACACATCTGTACCTGCTTACGAACAAAGGTCAGAACATGATCGCCCGCACGTCTGCAACGTCGGAATTCCGGCTCGGCGACACGGTTAACTTTGTTCCGAACATGGAGCGTGCAAAGTTCTTCGCCATGGATGAAGGCGAACTGAATATCTGCGATAAAGTAGAGAAAAAGTGGTGATCTGAATCCGTTCGGAAAACCTTTACTGAGAAGTAAAAAAAGCTGCTGCCGGAATTTCCGGCGCAGCTTTTTTTTTGTCCTGCAGTCTGCACGACGGTACTATGTCAGCTGTACGGGTACGGGCTTAAGAAAAGCAGGCGGGCGGACGCACACTTTTTTGATTTTAGCTTGCTAGCGGGGTAAAACAGGAATATAATTAAAGCAATGGGTACCGATGCATCTGCTGAAGGTCTGATTTTATCCGACGACCATACACTAATAATATCTTTTACTCCTCCGGCGGACTGTGGATCCGTGGAAATTCCTGATTCAGTTGTCTCTCTGCCTGACGGGTTGTTTTCGGACTGCAGTTCGCTTAAAAGTGTTAAACTGCCCCGTTTTGTCAGGGTTTTACCCGACCGTCTCTTTGAGAATTGTACGCTCCTGACTAAGATACAAATGCCGGCTGAAGTCGACGCGTTCGGATTCGCCACTTTTTCAGGCTGTGCTTCACTTAAAACGGTTCCGTTCCGTGCGGGGCTTTCTGAACTGCCGTCAGAGGTTTTTTCATGCTGTACGTCTCGGACGTCGCTCATTATTCCTGATACCGTCCGCGCCGTACGCAGGGGAGCAGTGTCAGGGTGCACGTCTCTTGAAACGGTTGTTCTTCCTGCGGCACTGGAAACGCTGGAAAAAGAAGCTTTTACCGGCTGTACGTCGCTCCGCCACATCCGTATGGCGCAGGGAAATCAGAAATACCGCGTGGACGACAGTAACGGCTGTCTGTATGAACGGCAGGAAGACGGAATTGAACTTATAGTGCTCAGTCCGGTTGAATTTGAGCGGTTTTCTGCAAAACTGACAGACGACATTTCTGTTCCGGTACCGGTTTCCGGCTCAGGGAATGAAACGGACGACGACGGAGACACGGTGGAATTCGTAAACCGAGAGCATGGCGGCACAGTGGAGAAGGGAAGTATGCAGAACACACACGAAGACAGCAGCGATGAGATCGCCAGACGGACGGCGGAGATAATGGCGGGCGATTCAGCCCCTGCGGATGAAGGGATCGAACCGGTATCGGAAGCGGAGCTGAGAATGCTTTCTGCTGAAAGCGAGATTCTTTCGCAGAATACGCCTGTAAACGGCAATCCCGTTGTTCTGACGCAGGATGAAGTGGATAAGGCTGTGTCTTCAGGTGACGTCATGCGGACGTATGACGAAAGTTATTTCGGTCCGCCGGTAAAACGCCCGTCGTATCCGGTCAGTGAGCAGGAAGCGGGCGAAAGACTTCCTGAAGACCCTATGATAGCCCGCATTTCGTCAGCAGCAGAGCGGTATGAAATATTTGAACTGAAAAAGGATATGAATAAACCTGTCTGGAACGACTGTCTGTACGTGTTTGCTGAAAATCTGGTATTCGATGAAGACGGAGACGGCCATTTTTCAGACGCGCTTGTGAGCTGCTGCCGGCGAATAGCGCGCATACACGGTTATCTGCGTGTCAGATTGTATTACGGCATACCTTTGGAGAACGAGGAATTCGCGCAGCTGTTCAGTGAATTTATTTCGGAGCGAAGTACGATATATGCGTGCAGTGCACCCAGCACGGCAAAACTGTCTGAATTTGCCAGACGGTTCTGTGCAATGGCGGGGATCAGTCTGGAAAAAAATATGATCGAACTGGAGAATACGCTTGCCGGATCGGAAGATGCGAACATTCTTAAAATGATACTGCAGGACGATTATTCTGCATGACGGCACGTAAAAAGTAAGCAGGACTGTACCTGCTGTAATGTTTATTCAAAAATCTCTTGACTATACTCTTTTCTGCTAGTACTATGACGGCAAACAGGTGTAGACTTATTATGTTAACTGAATTTTTTCAATAGGAGTTTACTATGGCCGAAATGAAAAGCGACAATGCAAAGAAGGGAACTGCGCGCGCGCCGCACCGTTCATTATTTTATGCAATGGGCTATACGGACGAAGAGTTGAACAGACCGCTTGTCGGTGTCTGCTGTGCCAAGAATGAAATCATTCCCGGGCATATTGAACTTGACCGTATTGCAGATGCAGTAAAAGCCGGCATCCGCATGGCCGGTGGTACGCCGGTTGAATTTCCGTCCATCGGCGTCTGCGACGGCATCGCAATGGGTCACGAGGGGATGAAATATTCGCTCGTAACGCGCGAGCTCATCGCTGATTCAGTTGAATGTATGGTTAAAGCGCACCAGTTTGACGCGCTCGTGATGATCCCGAACTGCGACAAGATCGTTCCCGGTATGCTCATGGCAGCCGCCCGTCTTGATCTGCCGACTGTATTCGTCTCCGGCGGTCCGATGATGCCGGGAAGGCTTCCCGGACACGAGGAAGGCAATCCGTATTCCGGCGTGAACTTGTCGCTTACCGATATGTTTGAAGCTGTCGGAAGTCTTTCGGCAGGGAAAATAAACGAAGACCAGCTCAAGGAGCTTGAACAGTACGCGTGCCCCGGCTGCGGCGCCTGTTCAGGGATGTTCACGGCAAACAGCATGAACTGCCTTACCGAAGCGCTCGGCCTTGGTCTTCCCGGCAACGGAACTATTCCCGCCGTAACCGGCCGCCGCATCGCGCTTGCAAAACACGCGGGCATGCAGGTGATGGAAATGTACTCGAAGGGGATCACTGCACGCCGCATGATGACACCCGAATCGTTCAGAAACGCTCTTACTGCGGATATGGCGCTCGGGTGCTCGAGCAATACGATCCTGCACGTACCGGCGATCGCACATGAAGCGGGGGTTCCGATCGACCTGCATATGATAAATGAAATAAGCAGCCGGACGCCCAATCTCTGTCATCTTGCGCCTGCCGGTCATACGTTCATATGCGAACTTGACGAAGCGGGCGGCGTACAGGCAGTGCTTGCGGAACTTTCAAAAAAGAATCTTATTAAAACAGACCTGATCACGGTGACGGGAAAGACGATCGGTGAAAATATCGCTCATGCGGTGAACCGTAATCCGGAAATTCTCCGGCCTGTCAGCGATCCTTATTCAAGCAACGGCGGTATCGCCATCCTGTTCGGAAATCTTGCTCCCGACGGCACTGTGGTAAAACGCAGTGCGTGCGCAAAGGAACTTATGAAGCATACCGGAACGGCGCGGGTTTTTGACGATGAAAGCGAAGCGATGGACGCCGTTCAGAAGCGGCAGATAAAGGCGGGCGACGTTGTCGTTATACGCTACGAGGGACCGAGGGGCGGGCCGGGAATGCGCGAAATGCTTGCCGTTACCGCAGCTCTTGCGGGGCAGGGACTGGACAAGCAGGTTGCCCTGATCACGGACGGACGTTTCAGCGGAGCAACGCGCGGCGCTTCTATGGGACATTGTTCACCGGAAGCTGCCGTAGGCGGACCGATCGCGCTGGTGAAGGACGGCGATAAGATATCGCTTGATATCGACGCGTACAAGATCACGCTTGAAGTAAGTGACAGCGAGCTTGCGGCGCGGAAGGCCGCATGGAAGGCGCCCGCACCGAAAGTGACGACGGGATACCTTGCGCGCTATGCGAAACTTGTCTCGTCTGCGGATAAGGGCGCGGTGCTTGACTAAGCGGGCAGATCCGGCAGATTTGTTTTTACTATTCGGTTAATAAAGGAAATGCATGATGAAATATAGTGGTGCCAGAATTGTGATTGAATGCCTGCTGGAGCAGGGTGTCGACACCGTCTTCGGATATCCGGGCGGTGCCATTCTCAACGTCTACGATGAACTGTACAAGAACAGCAGCCGCCTCCGTCATATTCTTACTGCGCACGAGCAGGGTGCGTCCCACGCGGCTGACGGGTACGCGCGCTCGACCGGCAGGGTGGGCGTTGTTATGGCGACGAGCGGTCCGGGAGCGACGAATCTTGTTACCGGGATCGCGACGGCGTACATGGATTCCGTCCCGATCGTAGCGATCACGTGCAACGTTACCACAAGCCAGCTCGGTAAAGACAGTTTTCAGGAGATAGATATCACGGGCGTGACCATGCCGATCACCAAGCATAATTTTATCGTGCGCGACGTGACTAAGCTTGCGGATACTATCCGCGAGGCGTTTCTTATTGCAAAAACGGGACGTCCGGGGCCGGTGCTCATCGACATTCCGAAAGACGTGACGTCCGCTCAGTGTGAATACTCGCCTGTGGCTTCGGGCGTTACGAGTGAAGCTCAGCTGGCCGCAACGAAGGCGAATCTTCGCCGTATTATTAAAACGGACGAACCGTCGGACGAAGCTGTTGCGAAAACTGCGGAAGCGATCAACGCAGCGCAGCGTCCCGTCATCTACGCGGGCGGCGGCGTGATCATTTCCGACGCGTGTGCGGAACTGAAGGCGCTTGCCGAACGTGCGAACATTCCCGTTGCGATGAGCCTCATGGGGAAGGCGGCGTTTCCGAACAAGCACGCGCTCGCGACGGGCATGATCGGCATGCACGGCACGCTCGCGTCGAATATGGCTGCGGAAAAGAGCGATCTGCTGCTCGCGGTCGGAACGCGGTTCAGCGACCGCGTGATCGGCGATCCGAAGAAATTCGCGCATCATGCGAAAGTGATCCAGATAGACATTGATCCGGCGGAAGTTAATAAAAATATTCCCGTTGACGACGCGCTCGTCGGAAATATTAAGGATGTTATAGCAAGGCTGCTGCCGCTTGTTAAAAGTAAGGCGCCGTCCGAATGGAACGCTCAGGTTACCGCGTGGAAACAGACCGTACCGTCGAGTTATGCGGAAAAGAAACCGCTGCCGCCCAAATTTATCTACGAATACGTGAACGGCAGGGTGGGCGGCGACGCTATCATTACGACGGAAGTTGGACAGCACCAGATGTGGGCGGCGCAGTTCTATGAATTTACTGCTCCGCGCACGTTTCTTACGTCCGGCGGACTGGGAACGATGGGATACGGCACGGGGGCTGCGATCGGAGCAAAAATCGCTAATCCGTCGCGGACAGTCGTTCACTTTGCAGGTGACGGATCGTTCCGCATGAACTGCAACGAACTTGCGACGATAAGTCATTACAACGTGCCTGTTATCATCGTCATAGTGGATAACGGCGCGCTTGGAAACGTCCGCATGTGGCAGACGCTGTTTTACGAAAAGCATTACAGCCAGACAACGCTTGATTTCGGACCCGACTTTGTAAAGCTGGCGGAAGCATACGGTATCCAGGGATACCGCGCGAAAACGGAAGCAGAATTCAGCAGCTGTTTTGACGCGGCGCTTGCCTCTGGCAAGGCGGCTGTCATTGATGCTATAATCGACATTGATGAGATGGTTCTGCCTATGATTCCTCCGGGAAAACCGGTTGACCAGCTGATCATGGAGCTGAAGTAAACATGTACGAATCAGGTGAAGATTATCTTGAAGCGATACTCATGATTCAGAACGAAAAAGATGTCGTCCATTCCGTAGACGTCGCCAAAAAACTGGGCGTTTCAAAGCCCAGCGTGAGCCGGGCGATGGGCATTTTGAAGGACGGAGGATATCTTGATTTTAACGAAGGTACCGAACTGCATCTTACGGCAAAGGGGCTGGAAAAGGCGACGGATATTTATACGCGTCACCGTCTTCTGACTGATTTTCTGGTAAAGATCACCGGTGTACCCGAGGATCAGGCCGAGAAAAACGCCTGCCGCGTTGAACATGACATTGACGCAGATATAGTGACCGGTATCACCGGATGGATGAAAAAGAACAGCTGATATGGATGAAGCGGATTTTGAGCGGGCGGCGTCGTTCTGGGAACGGCGGGAGCAGTCCGGAAAACGTATGGAAGACGCGGCTCTGCTGGCTGAAATTACGAAATTACGCATGTTCGCACAACACGTGCGCGCTTGCGACGGGCAGCGGCACTTTTGTGCGCTGTACGCCGATCGAATATACGTATACGGACGGTTCGTTTTATCTTTTTTCGGAGGGCGGACAGAAATTCCGCGCGCTTGCCGTGAATCCGCTGGTGAGTCTTGCCGTTTTTGACCAGTATTCAGGTATGGACAGTGTGAACGGAATGCAGGTGACGGGCAGAGCGGTACTTGTGGAGCCGTTTTCCGGCGAGTACCTGAAACTGCTGGCAGTAAAGGGAATCCCTTCGTCCGCACTCGCGTCTCTTGAATATACGATGCACCTGATAAAAGTGATCCCTTCCCGTGTCGACATGCTTTGTTCCGCGTTCAAAAGACAGGGATTCAATTCCCGTCAGTACGTTCTGTTTGGCGGAGAATAGGAATCCGGTCCTGCAGACGGAAAGAATCAGGATATCCGGTTATCTGCGGCTTTTATGTATATCCACTGCCACTTTAAGGAGCAGTATGACGAGCAGCGCTGCTGCCGCGATCAGTAAGCCGAACAAAATTGTATCATTTACCGGCATTTCTGCTTTCTCTGCAGGGGTTTCCGCAGTTTGTGGCTGTTCCGGCGTTCCGGGCATTGATTCCTGTGCATTACCGGACAGCGTTTCTTCCTGAACTGTTTTCCGGGCCTGTTTCATTTCCCGGGGAGACGTGTCCGTTTTTCCTCCGGCCGGCTCATCGGCGGAGGGTGCTTGTTCCTGTACAGGCACGAAAGGGATGACGATACGCGTTTTTCCGGCCCAATGCTTCCATGAAGCTGCAAGTCCGACGACGGTAGTTTTATCAGAGAACGCCGAAAGCACCGCCGGATTGAAACGGGCGGAAAAATAGCCGCGGTCTTCATAGTGATTATTATTCCACCAGCATACCTTTTCGGCAGTTCTGTCTGCCTGCTGCATCGGTATTCCGTACGCCCGTTCTATATAGCCTGAAACGATGCGGAACAGCGCTTTCGTCGTCGTTACTCCGGCGTTGTTTGCGATGTAGAGAACGTCGGCTCCGGGCATGTTCGGTGATGAATAGACGCGTATAACGGCGTATTTATGAGAGGGTGCACCGTCCGCAAACGGACGGGGATTTTTCTGAACGTTCTCCTGGTATAAAACGGCCGCTCCGAGCAGACGTCCTGTATCTCGTATCTGTTTACCTGTATTATACTGACTGCTGGGAACGGGTGATCTGTCTTCTATGTATCGTACTTTCCTGGCAGTATCCAGAAGGGCTGTGTCGATTTCTACTGCACAAAGCAGATGCGCGGTGAACGCAAGCATCAGTCCAAGTGTTATTTTTTTATACATGTTGAACCTCTGTTTTTCTTTGGTTTTTATCTTATGCACTATACTGTAAAACGTTGTAAAAATAAACCGATTACGCTATACTTAAATTCATGGACAAGCACGGCACCATGACAACAGACAATCACGCGGCTCTCTGGCACGGGCGCTTCGAGGAAGGCCCTGACGCTCAGGCTGTCGCGTTTGAGACTTCGATTCACGCGGACGAGCGTATGGCGTTCGACGATATACGGGGCAGCAGAGCCCACGCGGACATGCTGGCGGAAACCGGTATTATTCCGCGTCATGAAGCCGAACAGATCATTTCCGGGCTTGATTCGATCGAACGGGATTTACTGTCAGGCGCACTCACGATAGATTATTCGGCGGAGGATATCCATTCCTTTATTGAATCGACCCTTACGGACCGTATCGGCGAGGCTGGTAAAAAAGTACATACTGGCCGCAGCCGGAACGGTCAGGGTTCACTCGACGAACGGCCGGATCTG
>Ga0183099_1000622_pt1 | contig 24213 bp, 23 predicted proteins | sample Biomet1_FD_127788 | JGI IMG/M metagenome (GOLD analysis project Ga0183099, IMG submission 127788) | Microbial communities from bioreactor (seeded with anoxic lake sediment) at LBNL, California, USA - Biofuel metagenome 1 | ecosystem: Engineered > Bioreactor > Anaerobic > Unclassified ...
CAATGGCGCCGAACATCTGCTGGGGCGATTTAGCCGAGGAGAGGTGTTCGATGAAGTCACCGTAATGTTTTTCCATGAAGTTTACCCAGCCCGGACTGCAGGAGGTAATCATCGGCAGCTTGCCGCCGTTTTGTATGCGGTCGAGCAGCTCAGAACCTTCTTCCATAATCGTGAGATCCGCACCAAAATTCGTATCGAATACGCGATCAAAACCGAGCATTTTCAGTGCCGCTACCATTTGGCCGGTAACGACAGAGCCTTCAGCTAGTTTGAAGTCATCGCCGAGGGCTACGCGGACGGAAGGAGCCACCTGGACAATAACGTGTTTTTTCGGATCCTGCAAAACGTCGAGGACTTTTTGCGTATCATCCTTTTCGACGATGGCACCGGTCGGGCAGACAATGCTGCACTGGCCGCAGAGGATGCAGTCGGTTTCTTCCAAGGGCTTATTGTAGGCAGTGGTGACGGAAATCGAATCCGAGCGGCCGGCATAGGTCAGAGCACACACGCCCTGGATATCTTTGCAGGCTCTCACGCAACGCCCGCATTTGATACATTTTGATGGATCGCGGACGATGCTGGGATTGGTGTCTTGTACAGGCAGGTGATCGCTGACGTCGGGCAGGTTCGATTTGAGAATATTGAATCTACTGCAGAGTTTCTGCAGATCACAGTTTTGGTTGCGCGCGCAGGTTAGGCAATTTTGTTCATGATTGGCTAAAATCAGCTGCAATATGCCAACCTGCGTATCGCGGACGATCTTGGTGTCGGTGTGAATCTCCATGCCTTCCCAAACTTCTGTAGAACAGGCGGCCAAAAGGCGACGGTTGCCGGCAACTTCGACACAGCAGATGCGGCAATGGGCTTTGACTTTTTGGTCGGGATGATAGCAAAGATGAGGAATATCTATGTTGATTTTTTTGGCAGCTTTTAATATTTTTGTGCCTTTTTCTACTTTTAAAGGAATATTATTTATCTTAATATTTACCATTTCCATTAACTCTACACCTCATTTTATTTAACTTCAAATGCATCCGGAAATTGATTCATCGCTGAAAGGGTGGCATTTTCGGCCGATTCGCCTAAACCGCATAAAGAGGACATAGCCATGATTTTGGCAATCTTCTTTATTCCTGCGATGTCCTCACTTGTGTAAGTGCCAGATGCAATTTTTTCCAGAAGCAGCTTGATGTGCCGGTTGCCTTCCCGGCAAGGCGTACACTGGCCGCAGCTTTCATGGGAGAAAAAGGCCTGCGTAGTCTGTAAAAAATCAAGAACGCTCGTGCGTTCATCCACGACAAGGATGGCTCCGGACCCTACGGTTACGCCAGCTTTTTTGAGATCGTCATAAGTATACGGCGTGTCGAGGATGCGCGGTGAAGCCACTTTACCGGATGCGCCGCCGAACTGAATCAGGCGAATGGCCCGGTCATCTTTTATGCCGCCGGCCAGATCGTAAATGATTTCGCGTACGGTAGTGCCGAACGGGATCTCAAATACGCCAGGCGTCTTGACGTTGCCGCCGACGCTGACGAGTTTGGTGCCGATCGATTCGCCGCCGCCATAACTGATGTATTCGCCTTTCTGGTCGAGCAGCAAGTGCGGAACAATGGAGAGACTTTCAACGTTATTGACGCAGGTAGGGCGGGCAAAGAGGCCGCTCTGTTTAATGAATGGCGGTTTCATGCGCGGGCGTCCGGCTTTGCCTTCAATGGAGCGAAGCAATGCGGTGCCTTCCCCACAGACATAGGCGCCGGCCCCCGAGTAGAGATGAATGTTATAGTTGAACCCTTTGCCGAGAATATTCGTACCGAGGAAGCCGTAGGTCTTCGCTTGCCGGATAGCATTGAGCAGCAGCGGGCGCAGGTGGGAATATTCTTCGCGCAGATAGATATAGCCGTCCTGGGCATCTACCGTATAGCCGGCGATGATCATGCCTTCAATGAGATTGAAAGGATCCTTTTCGATCAGGGTACGATCCTTAAAGGTACAAGGTTCCCCTTCATCGGCGTTGCAGACCACGACCTTTTTTTCGGCCACGACAGCTTTGGCCTGGGCCCATTTGCGTCCCATATCATAGGCAGCGCCGCCGCGCCCTTTAACTTTGGCATTGCCGATCAGGGCCGCGATGTCTTCACCCGGCATGGTGACCGCTTTTTTTAAGGCATCGAAGCCGCCGATATTCATATAAGAACCAATCGAAGACACATCGTATTTGTTGAAATTACGAGTGATGAAATTCACGGATTTACTCATATTGTTCTATCTCCTTATTAAAGCAGTTTGTTTAACAGATTTTCAATTTTCGCACGGCTGTCCAAGTGCCCATATACTTGCCCATTAATGCGTACTGCCGGGGCAACGTCGCAGGCACCGAAGCAAGGCACGCTTTCTAAGGTAAAGCGGCCGTCGTAGGTGACTTCGTTGAGTTCAATGCCGAGCAGTTCTTTAAAGGTTGAAAATACGGAATCGTTATCGTTGATGCTGCAGACTATGCTGTTGCAAATCTGAATAGGATATTTAGCCCGCGGTTTTTCGGATAGACTGGAATAAAACGAGATGCAGTCATAAATTGTCGTGATTTTTAAGTCCAGTTTTTCAGCGACATAATAAGCAGTGGTTTCCGGTATGTAATGTTCTTCTATGAGATTTTGCACATCGACCAGTATGCCGACGATCTGCGTACGGTCGTATTCATGTGAAGCAAGTACCAAATCAATTTTTGCTGACAGTTCTTTTGATAAAATAAGGTCCTGTTTTTGCGCGGTTAGCATAGAACACCCTCCCTATAAATAAAAAATAATAAACAGAAATAGCAAACAATATAAAATATATACTGTAAATATTATATACAATATATACAACTTTGCCTATGCATTTAAAAACATTCCTAATTTTCACAATTCAAGATACCTGGTTTTATTGGGCTGAAGGGCTAAAGTATTTTTTTCACAAAATGAAAGCGCTATCAAAAATTAAGGAAAAACAATAAAAAGCGAGCAAATGCGTAAAAATAAGAGAAAGCAAACAGAAAGCAAATGTATGATGATGCTGAATTAAATGTATACAAAGTTACATGGATGTGGTATAATATAGGTGTAATCGTAGATGAACTGTAAATGCGACTCACACAATGGTGATGGGGGGATATTTATGGCAATAAAAAACGTTGCAATGGACCGCAGGGACAGTCCAAATTATCGTAACCTTTTAAAAAGAGGAGGCTTCATTTCGGCAAGTTATCTATCGGTCAGCGGTTTTGATGCCAATCGGCTGAAAAAGCTTGCTCAAGAGGGGAAACTCGATGCAATCCGGTGTGCTATCGGCAAATCTGTCAGATGGTACTATTGTGAGAAACAAGCGGAATTAGCTCATTTACGAGGTGAAGTGTAGCAACTTGAGAAAGCTGTTATACAATATGGTATGATGTCGATGTATATAGAACCGGCTCTTGTCGGTTCTTTTTTTTCGTTTTTTTTTGCGGGACGGTTTTCAGCAGGACGGGCTTGGCTATCATTAAATTTTCAGCCGGAGTGTGTTATAATGGGGCATAGTTTGGAGGCAGGCCGATGAAAAATCCTACGATTTTATTTTTTCTTATTGTAATAGCACTGATGGCACTGATCACGATTTTAACGGTGAAGCTGCTGGCGCAGCTATGCCCGGAAAAGCAGCAAAAAAAAGCCACTCTGACGGTGGTGGCGCTCAATGTTCTGGCAATTCTCGGGATAGCCGGCAGCAAAAGCTTGTTTGGCGATTTCGCTTTTGCCGGCGAATTGCTGCAGCTTCTGGTTATATGGTTTATATTTCAGTTGTTCGCTGTAGCATTATCCGCTGTTTGGCGAGGTCTTTGTTTTGTCTGGCGCAAACTGGCGCTGGAAGATGTGCCGCTGGATGAATCAAAACGGCAGTTTTGCCGCCAGGCCGCTTATCTGCCAGTTGCGGCAGCTTGCGGCATAAGTCTGTATGGCAGTCTGGATGAAAGTCAGCGCATTGAAACGGTCTTGCAGGACATTAGACTGCCTCGTCTGCCGTCAGGCATGAAGGGGTTTACGATGGCCCAACTCAGCGATGTCCATTTGGGCTATTTTTTTTCGCTGGAGAAACTGGAAGCAACCTTAGGGCAAATTGCCGCGAACAAGCCAGATGTATTACTGATCACCGGGGATCTTTTCGATGACAGACAACACAATGCTGCGGCTGTAAAAATGGTAGATTCTTATGTAAAGGCATTTCCCAAGGGAATATATTTTTGCTGGGGCAATCATGAATACATGCGAGGAGCCGAAGAAATAGCGGCGGCACTGGCACAAACATCCATCAAAGTCCTGCGGGATGAAGCCGCATTGCTGCTAACCGGCGTCCGGCCGCTGTATCTGCTCGGAACCGATTATCCGCTGGACCGGTCGAAAAATCAAGCAGAGCAGTGCAGTGAAAGCTTGGCGCACGCCCTGGAAGATGTGCCGGATAATGCTGTGAAGATCTTGATGGCGCACCATTCAATCTTCATTGATCCTGCTTTTGCCAGCGGGGTTGATTTAACGCTGACCGGACACACCCATGGCGGACAGCTTGGACTGTTTGGTGTGCCGCTCGTGCCACTGTTTAAGTACACACGTGGCATGTATCGGCAGGGAAATTTATACGGTTACGTGAATTCCGGAGCCGGCAGCTGGTGCCCCTTCCGTTTCGGCTGTCCGGCGGAAATTACATATTTTAGTTTGCAGGCGCAGACCTGAAGCTTGGCTTTTTAGGGCGTTCCGAGCAGGATGAGCCTGAGGCCAAGACCGAACATCGCGCAGGAAAGAAGCACCAGGATGACTTTAGGCTTTGTCTTTTTCGACAGCCTGGCGCCGATCTGAGCGCCGATTAAGGCCCCGATTCCAATGCCGAGTGCCGGAAGCCAGACGATGTGGCCGAGGGCGAAATGTGAAATGACGCCGCAGCCCGAGGATACTGCCAAGACGAAATGCGAGGTGGCAGTTGCGACATGTGTCGGGAAATGCAAGAGATAGATCATCAACGGCACATGAATGACGCCGCCGCCAATGCCAAATATGCTGGAGATAAAGCCGACCAGGGTGCTGCTGGCGATGCCCAGCGCTTTGTTGTATTTAAACGAAGCCGGATCAAATGGGGGTTCATTCCCCCTTTTTCGGGTGGAATTCCAGTACATAATGACGGCCATGAGCAACAGAAACGAGCCAAAAGCGAAATTGAGGGTGTTGCCGTCGAATTTATCCGCGATGTAAGAGCCGAGAAAAGCCCCAGGCAATGTTGCCGCGGCAAAAGGAACGGCAGCGCTGAACAATACCCGCCTTTGGCGGATATAGGCAAAAGTTCCAGATACGGCATTTAAGAATACGATGAACAAGGATGTGCCGACGATTTGCGGCGCACTGCTAAAGGTAGACGGGGTCATCAGCAGAATGAACAGCGGGACGCAGATCAGGCCGCCGCCGATGCCGACCAGTGTGCCGAAGATGCCGACGCCGGTTCCCAGCAGAAAAAACAGCAGGATTTCCATGAATAAATCACCTCTATATTGAAATGATTTCATTATACCCCTATTTTTTTGATAAAGAAACAAATTATAGACATTTTTTGAAAAAATTTACGGATCGTTTCTGGGTTTGCTGCTGCAAATTGTGTCGGAACGTAGTATAATATGTTGCAGACTACGAGTTCTTTGGGGGTAGGATTGTGCAGGAATTATTGGAAGAAATGCAGGTTTGGCTGTTTGATTATATCAAGTCCTTTTATAATGAGGACGAAAAAATTCAGAAGGCGATGCTGCTAAAGGAAGATCACACGCGAATGGTGCAGAAAATATGCCGCGATTTGGCGGTGCATTTGAATTTGGCGGAGAGTGACTGCTTTTTGGCGGAAATGATGGGGCTGTTCCATGATATCGGGCGGTTTCAGCAGTTTACCATATATAAAACGTTTAATGACAGTTTATCGGAAAATCATGCTTTGCTTGGACTAAAGGTGCTGGATAAACTGCCGCTGCTGGAGAAGCTTTCGCCGGCGGATCGCGCTGCTTTTAACTTTGCGATTGCCAACCACAATGCCAAGCAGATTGGAAAAACGGAAGATCCGCGCCAGCTCCTTTTTGCCAAACTTTTACGGGATGCCGACAAGCTCGATATTTATCGGGTTCTTTCCCCTTTTTTGCAGCCGTCTGACGGCACAGGCTGCAGCGCAGATTTTTTGCAGCGCTTTGTTGCGGGAGATCAATGCGATTATTCGCAAATACGGACGCTGGATGATCGAAAACTCGTGCGGCTCATGTGGCTTTATGATATTAATTTCAGCTGGACGCTGCAGCGCGTTGTCGAGCGCGGTTATGTCACAGCGGTTGTCAGCTGTCTGCCAGAGAGTCCTCTCATGTCGCAAGGAATGGGTAATCTGGCGCGCTATATCAAGGCAAAGTTGCCGCAGCTGGACGGTACGATTGTGACATTTTAAGCCGGGGCAAGTGGGAAAAAGGAAAATACATGTGTAAGACGAATATAAGATGCTATAGATGCAGAGCAGTTTAATTTATGAATAAAGGGGTATAATGATGGCAGAAAATATGACGATGGCAGCGAATTTCGTACAGAATGCGATTGATGAGGACTTAAAAAAAGGAAAGTACAGCGAGGGCATCCATACTCGTTTTCCGCCGGAACCAAATGGTTATCTGCATATCGGCCATGCAAAATCGATTTGTCTGAACTTTGGTTTGGCTAAGAAAAACGACGGACTTTGCAATTTGCGATTTGATGACACGAATCCGACCAAAGAAGATGTGGAATATGTCGATTCCATCCAAGCGGATGTCAAATGGCTGGGATTTAGCTGGGATGACCGCATGTTCTACGCATCGGATTATTTTGAGCAAATTTTTGCCTATGCGGTTGAACTGATCAAGCGCGGCAAAGCCTATGTCTGTGATTTGACCGCGGAAGAGATTCGTGAATATCGCGGAACATTGACGGAACCGGGACGGGAATGTGCGGATCGCAGCCGCAGTATAGAAGAGAATTTGGATCTGTTCCAGCGCATGCGGGCCGGCGAATTTCCCGATGGGAAACGCGTCCTCAGAGCCAAAATTGACATGGCTTCGCCGAATATTACCTTGCGCGATCCGGTTATCTACCGCATTTCGCATACCGTGCATCATCGCACCGGCGATGCCTGGTGTGTCTATCCAATGTATGATTTCGCCCATCCGCTATCGGATGCGATTGAAGGCATCACCCATTCCGTCTGCACGCTGGAATTTGAAGAACATCGTCCGCTCTACGACTGGCTCTTGGAATCGCTCGGCTTTGCTGTAAATACGCGACCGCGCCAAATCGAATTCGCCCGCCTGAACATCACCAATACCGTCATGAGCAAGCGAAAATTGCGCCAGCTCGTGGAGGGCGGTTATGTCAGCGGTTGGGATGATCCGCGCATGCCGACCATATCGGGGCTGCGCCGCCGCGGCTATACGCCGGAATCGATCCGTGATTTTTGTGAACGCATCGGGATTGCCAAAAGCAACAGTCTGGTTGATGTGGGGATGCTGGAGCACTGCGTACGGGAAGATCTTAACGAACATGCCGACCGCATTATGGCCGTTTTGCGGCCACTCAAAATTGTCATCACGAATTATCCGGAAGGTCTTACCGAGAACATGCTGGCGGAAAACCATCCGCATCGCAGCGGGCAGCGCTATGTTCCGTTTTCCAGAGAAATCTACATTGAACGCGATGATTTCATGGAAGAAGCATCGAAGAAATTTTTCCGCCTGAAACCGGGCGGTGAAGTCCGGCTCAAGCATGCCTACATCATCAAATGCGAAGAAGTCATCAAAGATGCGGCCGGCAATATAACGGAACTCCACTGCAGCTATGATCCGGAATCAAAGAGCGGCAGCGCCAACAGCAGCCGTAAAATCAAGGGAACGCTCCACTGGGTAGCGGCAAAATACGCTTTGCCGGCAGAGGTGCGCTTATATGATTATCTGCTAAAAACCGATGAAAACGGTGAAGAACCGACAGACTTCATTGCGGGCCTGAATCCGAATTCTTTGGAAGTCGTGCAGGCACTGGTCGAGCCGAGTGCGGCTTGGACGGCAGCGGGCACGCGCTATCAGTTTCTGCGTGAAGGCTATTTCTGCGTGGATAAGGATTCGACCAGAGAGCATCTCGTATTCAATCGGGTTGTAGGCCTGCGTGATACCTGGGCTAAAGTTAAAAAGGGGTAAATGAAATATGGCAAAAATACCAAAGGATTTAGCGGATAAGGATATGTTTCAGGGGTATAAGGAAAAGGCGAGTTTTGAATCCATGTTCTTAGCTGCTGAAGAAGAACCGCAGTCCGTGACTAAAGTGCAGAAAAAATCGGCAGTGGAAAATTTGCAGCTGGCCTATCTGACGCCGGCATTGCAGGAAAAAATAGGGAAAATGTTGTTGGACTTGAAAATGGATCTCTATAAAGAAGGCATTGTCGATTACGAAATTAAGGCAAAACGCGAAGGCAGAAATATCATCCTCGTCCCGTCCATGACGAAGGGAAAAGGAAAGCAATAAGGAAGCAGCTGGCCGGAATGAAATTGCGGTCAGCTGTTCTGTGTTTATAAGGAAAAAATTTGTCCCACAGGGAAAGAAGGATGTAAGAAGATGGAAAGCAATGCAGTTATAGCTATTTTTATTTTTGTTGCCGCCTATGCGCTGATTGTTTCGGAAAAAATACACCGTACAGTCGTCGCTTTAGTGGCCGCAATGCTGATGATTCTCGTAGGAATAGTATCACAGGAAACAGCCATTCACCACATTGATTTCAACACCTTGGGATTGTTGATTGGCATGATGGTCATCGTCAACATTACCAGTGAAACCGGCCTGTTCAATTATTTGGCGATTTGGTCGGCGCAAAAGGTCAAGGCAGAGCCAATTTGGCTTTTGGTGGCATTAGGGTCTTTGACCGCGGTGTGTTCCGCTTTTTTGGACAATGTTACCACCGTGCTTTTGACCGTACCGGTTACCTTCAGCATAACTGCGCAGCTTAAAGTATCGCCGAAGCCGTTTTTGATCACACAAATTTTGGCTTCGAATATCGGCGGCACGGCAACGCTGATCGGCGACCCGCCGAATATCATGATCGGCAGTGCGGTCAAAGAACTGGATTTTATGGCTTTTTTGATCAATCTGACGCCGGTCTGTATCGTGATCTTCCTGGTTACCGTTGCCTTGCTGATTCTGTACTATCGGCAGGAATTGCATACGACGGATGAACTGAAAAAGCAGATCATGCGCCTCCATGCGAGAAGTCAGATCAGCAATCCCCAACTGCTGAAAAAGTGTCTGCTTGTTCTGGTCATTACGATCACGCTGTTTATGCTGCACAGTGCCTTGCATTTGGAGACAGCTACAGCGGCTTTGGCTGGAGCGAGCCTTTTGATGCTGCTCACCATTGCCACGGATGAAGCCATGATCGCGAAGGTCCTCAGCAAAGTCGAGTGGCTGGCGATTTTCTTCTTTGCCGGGCTGTTCATCATGGTCGGGGCACTGGTAGAGATGGGCGTTATAAAATTGCTGGCAGCGGAAGCCATGAAGCTTACGGAGGGGAATCTCTTGTCGACGACGATGCTGATCTTGTGGATGAGTGCGATCGCCTCCGCGTTTATCGACAATATCCCGTTTGTCGCCACGTTGATTCCGCTGATCAAGGATATGGGAGTGCTGGGGATGACGGATCTGACCCCGCTCTGGTGGGCCTTGTCCCTGGGGGCCTGCCTCGGGGGCAACGGAACGCTGATCGGTGCCAGTGCCAATGTTGTCGTTGCGAGCATGGCGGCGCAGCACGGCCATCAGATTTCTTTTCTCAAGTACATGAAGCTCGCTTTTCCGCTGATGCTCATATCTATCCTGATCAGCAGTGCTTATATTTATTTAAGATATCTATAATTTTACGGATAAAAAGAGATGTCTGGCAGGGAATACAACTTTGTATATACTGCCAGACATCTCTTTTTTGTTTTTTTATATTTTACTGTGTTCAATCGTGTCGAACATATCCGTGATGGCTTTGTCCGGTTCTTTGTCGAGAATACTGACAAGGTAAATGGCTAGACAGGAAAAGAGGAAGCCCGGGACGATTTCATAAAGCCCCAGGAAGGCAAATTGCTTCCAAATCAAGACGGTCAAGCCGCCGACGATGATGCCCGCCAAAATGCCATTGCGGGTTGCCCGCCGCCAAAAGAGCGAGGCGAGCAGAGCCGGACCGAAAGCCGCGCCAAAGCCGGCCCAGGCATAGGCGACCATTTCCAGGATAAAACTTTCCGGGTTCAGACCGATGATGACTGCGATGGCCGCAATGCCGATGACCGACAGTCGGCCGACCCAGATGAGTTCGGTCTGGCCGCAGTTTTTGCGGAGCAGAGCCTTGTAAATATCCTGAGCAAAGGCCGAAGCGGCTACGAGCAGCTGCGAGGAAGCGGTGCTCATAATCGCCGCTAATACGGCAGAGAGAACAAGGCCGGCCGCAAACGGGCTGAAGAGCAGGTTGGTCATGACGAGAAATACCGTTTCACTATCGCTGCCCGAAAGCGTAGTCGTCAGATACACCTTGCCGACCATGCCGACGAGAACAGCAGCGACCAAAGAGAATACAACCCAGGTCATCGCAATATGCGTGGCCTGTTTGAGCTCAGCGGAAGATTTTACGGCCATGAAGCGGACGAGGATGTGGGGCTGGCCGAAATAACCGAGGCCCCAGCCGAGCAAGGAGATGAGCTCGATAAAGGACAAGGTGGAATGATCTGCTTTGGTAAAAGGATTGAAATACTGCGGATCAATCAGGTAAAGGGCGGAAAATGTGGTCGTCACGCCGCCGACCGAATACATTGCTGCCAGGGGGACGATGATGATAGCGAAAAACATCATGACACCCTGGATGAAATCCGTCCAGCATACGGCGAGAAAACCGCCGACCAGCGTGTAAAAGACGACGACGAAAGCGCCGAGCAGCATGGCCGATACATAAGGCAGGCCAAAAACGGTTTCAAAGAGTTTGCCGCCGGCAACAAAGCCGGAGGAAGTGTAGAGGATGAAGAAGATCAGAATGAAGATCGCCGGAATGAGGCGCAGGAGATTCGACGGATCGTGAAAGCGGTTTTGAAAAAAATCCGGCATGGTCAGCGAATCACTGGCAATTTCCGTATACTTGCGCAGCCGGGCCGCGACAAAGCGCCAGTTGGCATAGGTGCCAAGCGCCAGGCCTAAGGCAATCCAGCCGGCGCTGAGTCCGGCGAGATAGGCATAGCCGGGCAGGCCCATGAGCATCCAGCCGCTCATATCGGAGGCTTCGGCGCTCATCGAAGTAACCCAGGGACCGAGCTTGCGGTTGCCGAGGATGTAATCTGACATGTTGCGGGTGCGGCGGTAATAATAGACGCCGATGGACATCATGAGCAGCAGATAGAGGACAAAGGCCAGGATAATATAAAGGTTGTTTGACATAAAATTAATAATTCCTCCTTAAAGAACATAGTTTACATTATACATAAAAGCTATGGGGAAAAGCAAGACAAGTTAGCGAGCCGCGGCAGAATGTTCCTGCAAGGTGAGCAACGGGGAGCCGGCGGCTAAAAAATTTAGGTTTGCTGTTTGTTAAGGCAGCCGATATATTATATAATGAAATGTAATATGGATGCATAAGCAAGAAAGGCTGATTTAGAGATGAAACAATATGATGTAGCAATTATCGGAGCCGGACCGGCAGGAACTTTTGCCGCGTATGAGCTCATTGAAAAAAGACCGGATCTGAAGATTGTCATCGTGGAAAGCGGGCGGGATATTTACCACCGGGTTTGCCCGATTTCGGCCGGCAAGGTGGACAGCTGCATAAACTGCAAGCCGTGCAATATCATGCGCGGGTTTGGCGGTGCCGGAGCCTTTTCCGATGGTAAATACAATTTCACGACGAAATTTGGCGGCTGGCTCAATGAATACCTGCCAGATAAAAAGGTGCTGGAGCTCATTGACTATGTGGACGAAATCAATATGAAGCATGGTGCTCCGGCCAAAGTATACAGCACGGAAAACAGCAACCTCGGTAAAAAAGCGCTGGGCTATGATCTGCATCTGCTTGATGCAAGTGTGCGTCATCTCGGCACGGAGAACAATCTGAAGATGCTCGAGCAGACCTATGAGTACTTAAAAGACAAAGTGGAATTTCGCTTTGAGACCCTGGTCAAATCGATTCTGCCGCAAAAAGACGGCGGCGTTCTCGCCTTGGGAAACGGGGAGGAGATTTTTCTAAATACCTGGTGGCCGCGCCGGGCCGGGCCGGTGCGGAATGGTTCACCGATGAATGCAAACGCCTGGGCTTAGAGCTTTTAAACAACCAGGTGGATGTCGGCGTCCGCGTTGAGGTGCCGGATGCTGTCTTCAACCACATCACCGATGAAGTCTATGAGGCCAAGCTCGTATACCGCACAAAGGGCTACGGCGATCTGGTCCGGACATTCTGCATGAATCCGCACGGCCATGTCGTGATGGAAAATACAGATGGAATCATCACCGTCAACGGGCATTCCTACAGCGATCCGAAATTGCAGAGCAAAAACACGAATTTTGCGCTGCTCGTCAGCAATCGCTTTACGGAGCCGTTCAACGAACCGCATCAGTATGGCAAGCGCATCGCGTCGTTTTCGAATATGCTCGGCGGCGGCATCATCGTGCAGCGCTTTGGCGATCTGATGAAGGGCCGGCGGACGAATGCACATCGCCTCGGCAAGAGCTTTACGAAACCAACCTTGCAGGCTACACCGGGCGACTTGAGTCTGGTCTTGCCCAAACGGCATCTCGACAATATCATCGAGATGATCTGCGCCCTCGATCATGTTGCACCGGGCATGGTCAATGATGATACACTGCTGTATGGTGTGGAGGTTAAATTCTACAGTTCGCGCCTGCGCCTGAGCAAGGAACTGGAAACAAGTATTCCCAATGTATTTGCAATTGGCGATGGTGCTGGCGTGACCCGTGGCCTGTCGCAGGCCGGTGCCAGCGGCATTTACGTTGCGCAGACCATACTTGCGCGTCTGGCTAAAGCGTAGAAAGCGGAGGCAGGCAACTTTGAATGTGATGGCTTTTTTTGATCTCATCGGCACGGTGGCTTTTGCTGTCGCCGGGGCATTGGTGGGGGTGCAGAAAAAATTAGATATTTTTGGCGTTATGATTCTGGCCCTGGCTACGGCTGTGGGGGGCGGCATCCTTCGCGACGTTGTCATCGGCAATACGCCGCCGCTGGCATTTCGCAATTCTGCTTATGTATTGATCAGCGTATTGGCTGGGGGCGCCGCAATGCTTCTGCATCAGCAGATCAAGCGGTTTAATCATGTCATCCAAATTTGTGATGCCATTGGCCTTGGTGCTTTTGCGGCCGGCGGGGCCAACTTGGCCGTAGAGTTTGGCTACTATAATATCGTGACGGTTACCTTTCTCGCTGTAGTCACAGCGGTCGGCGGCGGCGTGATTCGCGATATTTTTGTCCAGCAGATTCCCGCGGTGTTTTGCCGTGAAATCTATGCGACGGCAGCGCTGCTTGGCTCGTTGAGCTTTTATTTTCTCTATCCGCATGTGTATCCGGCGGAGGCCATGTACCTGTGCTTTTTGGTGACGACCGGCTTGCGCCTTATCGCGTTACGTTACAATTGGGATCTGCCGACATTCCACTAATTTTTTGTATACATGAATACAAAAAAAGTGATTGACAGGCAGTGAACGACTGTATATAATAAGCATTAACAAAATGATTTGAGCGATGAAGCTCCTGCAGATTTGATATTTGCAGGGGCTTTTCTGTTCCTGGCATTTTGCAGAAGTTATTCTAAATCTTATATGCGAAGGCAAAAGACAGCGGCGTCTTATTCAATTGGCAATCCAAGGATTGCCAATTGAATATGGCGCTTTATTTTTTTGCCAGGATCTTACAGGAGAAAGGGTGTATTAACATGAGGAAAATAGGATGGATGGCATTGGTTGCAATGCTGTGTATGGTTGTCGCAGCTCCGGTCGCTTTTGCAGCGGATGAGGCTGCTGCAACAATTGATACCGGGGATACGGCCTGGGTTCTCATCAGCGCAGCGCTGGTATTTTTGATGACACCGGGTCTGGCCTTCTTTTATGGTGGTATGGTCAAAAGCAAAAATGTTTTGAGCACGATTATGCAGAGTTTCTTTATTGTGGCACTTATTACCGTGGAATGGGTTACCATTGGCTATACGATGACATTCGGTACAGACATCAACGGTTTTATCGGCAGTCTGGAAAAAATCGGTTTGGCAGGTGTGGGGCTTAACGTTCTGGCGAACGGTACAATTCCGGAATTAGCTTTTGTGGCTTTCCAGTGCATGTTTGCGGTAATCACGCCGGCGTTGATCACTGGTGCGTTTGCCGAACGCATGAAATTTGGCGCTTTTGTGGTATTTATTCTTTTGTGGGCGATTTTCATCTACAATCCAATGGCTCACTGGGTATGGGGCGGCGGCTTCCTTGCGACGCTCGGCGCTTTGGACTTTGCCGGCGGGCTGGTCATTCATATTCTTTCCGGGGTATCCGGATTAACGATTTGTTTGTTGCTCGGCAAGCGGCATGGCTATGGCAAATTGCCTATGCTGCCACATCATCTGCCGATGACGGTTCTCGGTGCGGCACTCCTCTGGTTCGGCTGGTTTGGCTTTAATGCTGGCAGTGCTTTAGGGGCGAATGCATTGGCGGCGAATGCTTTTATTACAACGCAGGCCGCAGCCGCAGCCGCAACGCTTTCCTGGGTGTTTATCGAATGGATGCACAATGGAAAACCAACGATTCTCGGAGCGGTATCCGGCTGCATTGCTGGTCTGGTAGCGATTACTCCGGCGGCTGGTTTTGTTGAACCAATGCCGGCGGTGATCATTGGTTTTGTCGGTGGCATTGTCTGCTATGCAGCGGTTGCTGTTGTTAAACAAAAGCTTGGTTATGATGATGCTTTGGATGCCTTTGGCGTGCATGGTATCGGCGGAACCTGGGGCGCTATTGCTACAGGCCTTTGGGCAACCAAAAGCGTCAATCCGGCGGGAGCCGACGGGCTCTTTTATGGCAGTTCAGATCTGCTCGTTGCGCAGATGATTTCAATTGTCGTAGCCTATGCTCTGGCAATTGTCGGTTCTTATGTGCTCTTCAAGCTTGTCAGCTCCTTTATGCAGGTCAGAGTGGATGACAGTGAGGAAGTTGCCGGACTCGATATTGTCGAACACGGCGAAAGAGGTTATGCCCAAGCCATTATGACGGGCAATTCGTTAGGGCTTTCTGCCGAAGCATCCGCGATGGCTATGCAGTCGAGCATTGCTTTAAGCAGCGAACCGGATATGAAATAACACGGGCAATAATCTTTATTAGGAGTGAAGGCTATGCGCAAATTGACAAAAATAGATATCATTACGCGTTCAAATAAATTGGAAGAACTTAAAGAAGCGTTGAATGCCATTGGTGTCCAGGGGATGACGGTCAGTCAGGTATATGGCTGCGGTTTGCAAAAGGGACATAAAGAGGTGTATCGCGGCCGTGAATATGCCATCAATCTTCTGCCACAGGTTAAGGTAGAAACCGTTGTCTGTGAGGTGCCAGTACAGACGGTACTCGATACGGCTCAGAAGGTATTAAAAACTGGCAAGGTTGGTGATGGCAAGATTTTTGTCTTCGATCTGGAAAACGCCGTGCGCATTCGAACCGGTGAAGCCGGCGATCAGGCCATCATGGATGAGAAATAAATAGTTGTTATAAAGAGGAGTCATTCGCCGATAAAATTTGGTGAATGACTTCTTTTTTCGCGAAAAACATGGGAAATTTGTAGCAGGAAATCTCTTTTGGGGGCAGGACTTTTGCCGTATATGTGTAATTATTAAGGTGTAAGCAATATGGACTGCCATAAGTATGTAAAGAAGGTGATGTTTTGTGAAAAAAATCAGCGTATTAGTAGTGGATGATTCGATGGTGAGTCGTGCCGTGATCAAGGCGGCTTTGTCGGGAACGAACTTTGAAATTTGTGATTATGCAGAAAACGGTATGGAAGCCATAGAAAAATATGGGGCGTTGCAGCCCGAAGTTGTTACCATGGATATGAATCTTCCCGATGCCAATGGGATCGAATGCAGCAAAATGATTTTAGCAATGAATCCGGCTGCTAAGATCATCATGATCAGTGCGATGAAAGATCACAATCTTATTGCGCAGGGCCGGAGCGTCGGGATCTGCTCATTTTTGCAAAAACCGGTAAAAACACAGGACCTTCTTGATACGATATGGCTGGTCTGCCAGAAGGATTCCTGTAATGTAAAGTCGTTGCAGGACTTTTATGTAAAACCGTTTGCCAAAGGGCTGCGAAAGGGGCTGTTCAGTTTAGCGGGTCTGGAGAGCAAGGTGCACACCGAGGTTAATAAAGAAGCTTTTGTTGAAATTGACGGCATTGCGGTGATCATCGGGCTGACAGGGGATCCCGTAGGCCGGGCAATTCTTCATATGGACACAGATGCCATGCAAAAATTTTCGGAGAGCATGTTAAATAAAACGATGGGTGAAGAACTTGCAGCGGAGGCTGTCACGGCCAGCGTGGAGGAGGCGGCCAATATCATAATTGGCCGGGGGGTTTCACTGATCAATGATGTTTTTAAGGACAAAGAGATGCGCATAACGCCGCCGGGCACGATTTGCGGTCATAAAATACGCATTGCCAATGCGAAAGTGCTTTCCTTTAACATTGTTGCAATGACGAGATTAGGGGAATTTAAACTGAATATAGGGTTTGCGGAAGGAGATTAAGAAGACATGGATGCAAAATTGGTGAATCCTTTTATAGATGCTTTCACAGCGATTATGCCGCAAATCGGATTTCAGGATATCAAGCGAACTGGAATTACCGTCAAAGAGCGGTCAGTTGAAAGCTTGGGTGTTACCGTATTGGTGGGGTTTACAAAAGCAATCAAAGGAAATGTGGCTTACAATATGTCGGAGGATACAGCGAAATTTATTGCGTCGACGATGATGATGGGGATGCCTGTAGCGAGTCTGGATGACATGGCACAGAGTGCTATTTCGGAAATGTCGAACATGCTGACGGCCAATGCCGCGACGAACCTCGTTGCCATGGGCTATGAAACCGATATTTCAACGCCGAGCATATCGGTGGGCGAGACCTTTGTCGTCAAAATCAGCAGCGAGAATTATCTGTCGGTGCGGATGGATCTGTGTGGACATACGGTAGAAATTGATATCGCTGTGCAATGAACAGGGATGCAGTTGAATTTGCCGAAGTGTTGTAAAATGATATAAATAATTCTGAAATCAGAGTGAGGGACCAGGACATGCGGTTTAAAAGTATCAGGGCGAAATTTCTGGTGGTTTTATTACCATTATTTCTATTGAGTTTCATCGTATTTTCAGCAATTAGTTATTATATCTCGAACAAGACCGTCATTCGCGATGCCGATACAATTGCCCGGGGGCTTGGCAATCAGGCGGCTGTGCAAGTCAGCAGTCTGATGCAGGAAAAGATGATCCGCCTTGAAGAACTCGCGAGCAATCAGGTGATGCTCCAGGGCGATGAAGCGGCCCGGGTGCGGATTTTGGCCGAACTGAAGCAGCGCAGCCCGGGATTTACAATGGTTTGCTATGCCGATCTCGACGGTTCGGCCATTAACGAAAAAGGCCAGAAGATGAAGCGTGGGACCAGCGAGTACATTCAAAAAGTAAAAGAGACGAAAAAGCCTTATATAACCGGGCCTTCTATTTCCGGCACGAATGGCGAGTTCATTTCGATATTGGCCAGGCCGGTTATGGACAACGGCCAGCTGGCTGGGTTTGTGTTTGCTACCGTCAGCCTGCAAAATTTGTCGGAGCTGATGGGGGGCTTTCAGTTTCAGGAGACCGGTTCGGTCTATATGGTCGACAGCAAGGGACTCGTCATTGGCTACCAGCAGCATCCGGAGTACGTCGGTAAACTGGACTTGACGATAGGTCAAAGCGGTGATTTCACTTTGGATGAACCCCTGGTCGGGGCTTTTGCCGCTGTTGTCAGTACGGGGGAACAGCAAACCATCAAGTATAAAGAGCTGTCCGGGCAGCCGAGTGTAGCCGTACTGACGCCGGTTCATCTGACTGGCCGGGATTGGGTGACGATCGCGACGGCGCCGCTCAGCGAGGTGGAAGCCGAATCGATGGCCTTGCTGCGCAGCATACTTATCATCGCTGTGATCACAATGCTTTTAGCGGTAGGGATCATTGTCTTTTTTGCCAAGCGGATTGCGGGATCGATCCAAAGCATTCGCGATGAATGTGCTGTATTGAATGAAGGCGATTTGCGGCAGGTGGGCACAAATGTTGTGAGCGATGATGAAATCGGTCAGCTTGCCCGGGGCTTTGCAGCGATGCGCCAGACGATGCGGCAGTTGATTGGCAGCGTTCAGTTGCAAGCAAAGGAAGTCGCCGCTTCCGGTGAAACCATGACGGCCGGGGCGCGGCAGTCAGCCGAAGCGGCCAGTCACGTAGCGGAATCGATATCCCATATCGCGGATGGGGTGGGCAATCAGTCGGCTGCTTCCGAAGCCATTAAGGAAATTGCCGTGACGATTAACAGCAGCGCTACGGAGATATCGGAAAAGACGGATGCGATTGCCATGGTGACGCGCGATACACTAGATAAGGTGACGGGCGGCCGAGTTTCGATTGAATCCGTGGTTGAACATATGGATTCTATCCGCGATGGCACGGCGACGGTACAAGGATCTATTGCGGAATTGGCCAAGGGTTCCGCCGAGATCAATCATATCGTCGACCTCATATCGAATATCGCTGGCCAGACCAATTTATTGGCCTTGAATGCGGCGATTGAAGCGGCCCGGGCTGGTGAATACGGACGCGGTTTTGCGGTGGTTGCCGATGAGGTCCGCAAATTGGCCGAAGAATCGGAGGCTTCTTCGCGCAAGATTGCCGAACTTGTCAGCAAAAATCAGCAGGATATGGACCGGGCCGTAGCAGCCAGTCAGGCCAGCGCTACCAGTGTGGCTGCCGGCCGCGGCGCGGTGGATGAAGCGGATGGTGTATTCCAGTCCATTGTCATTTCCATCGAAACGCTTTCTCAGGAAATTGCGAATGTTTCGCAAGAAACACAAAAAATGGCAGAAGGCAGTACGGAAATGCTGACTTCAATTGAAAAGATCAATGGTGTAAGTGCGGCAAATGACGCAGCGGTGCAATCGGTATCAGCTGCCACGGAGCAGCAGTCGGCTGCGATGCAGGAGATTGCCGCTGCCAGTCGCAGCCTGGCAGATCTCGCGGGCAAGCTGCAAGCTGAAGTGGCTAAATTCAAGGTGTAAAATAAAATGCCCTGAAAAATCCTCAGGATGAACTGTTCCTAGTTAAACGGACACGAAAATAACAACCCTATCGTAGAATATCTTACATTTATTCAAACTGACATCGTTTTTCATGCGGTGTCAGTTTTGTTTTTAACTGAATACGCTCATAATTGTAAAAATAAATATAATCGTCAACCAGTTGTCGAGCATCTTTCAATCTCTTTGGCTTATGTCGATAAATACATTCTGTTTTTAGAATCCCAAAAAAGTTTTCTGCCATTGCATTATCATAGCAATTTCCTCGTCTTGACATGGAAGGCGTTATGCCATATTCTTTGGTTAGGTGAAAATATCCCGAAGAGGTGTATTGAAGCCCTTGGTCACTATGGAGTTGCAGCTCTGTAGTGACCTTTTCTTTTTGTTTCGCTTCTCTAATTGTATTCAAAACTAAATTGACAGTTTGTTCTGTACCCATCTTATACGCTACAATACTTCCATCGAAAAGGTCTCGAATCATAGATAAATAGAGAACACCTTCTTCACTGTGAATATACGAAATATCTGTTACCCATTTTTGATTTGGTCGATCTGCATGAAAGTCTCGATTGAGTAAATTCGTGTATTCATGAAGGTTTTCTCCCATAATACAATACTTTTTACGGCGGCGAATCTCCGACAGCAGACCGTATTTATTCATGACACGCAACGCTGTTTTGCAGTTGATCGTAATATGTGCATTCTTTTCCAACCAAATACTTACACGCTGGCAGCCATACGTGTTATGGCTATGTTCTTGGCACTTCGCAATTAAATTTGCCAAGAATTCATCTTTATCAGGCTTATTTATTCGTTTCGCAAAATCATAATAACCACTTCTGGATACCTCAAAAAATTTACACATTAATATAATTGGGTAGTTATCTTTATTGTGATATATTGCCAAATACTTAACAGAGGGCGTCACATCCTTCCAACGATTTGAAGAAAAGAACGAAGTAAAGTATTTTCCATTTTTAATTGCTTGATTTCATTGTCTTTTTTCTGTTCCATATTAAGTTCGGAGCTTTTACGTGGGCGACCTTTAGGAAGAATCATAATCCCTGCCTCTATTTTCTTTTGTTTTCGATGATAGCGGGAAATCAGATTCTTTATTACATACTTATTTTTAAATCCATAGAATTCGCTGATTTCACGATTTGTTTTTCCTTCTGCCTTCATTTTTAATGCATCATTTAAAATGGCATCACCAAATTGTTTTTGCCCTTTCGTTGCCATGAAAATACCCCCAATCGTATTTCTTTTATTCTACGATTGGGGGTGCTTTTATTCAATGTCCGATTTTGCTGGTTCAGTTCAGGATTTTTCAAGGCATTTTATTTTACATTTTATTTTGCATGCTTTTTGACAAAATTTTCAATGCGGACGAGGGCTTCGGTGATATTGGCGACGGAGGTCGCATAGGAACAGCGCACGAAACCTTCGCCGCATTCGCCGAAGGCGTTGCCGGGTACAAGCGCCACGCGTTCGCTGTAGAGCAGGGCTTCGGCGAATTCTTCAGAGCTCAGGCCCGTGCTCTGAATGCTCGGGAAGATGTAGAAAGCCCCTTTCGGCTCGAAGCAGGTGAGGCCGATTTTGCAAAAGCCGTCGTAAATCAGCCGGCGGCGCTTGTCGTATTCAGCAACCATTTTCCGCATGTATTTTTCGCCGTGCCGCAAAGCTTCGATGGCGGCAATCTGGGCGGTGATCGGGGCGCAGAGCATCGTGTACTGATGGATTTTGGTCATTGCGGCAATGATGACCGGATTGGCCAGTGCGTAGCCGATCCGCCAGCCCGTCATAGCATAAGCTTTGGAAAAGCCGTTGAGCAGGATCGTGCGGTCTTTCATCCCCGGCAGAGCGGCGAAGCAGGTGTGCGGCATGCCGCCGTAGGTCAGATCCCCATAAATTTCATCGGAAATGACAAGCAAATCGTGTTTTTCGGCAAATTCGGCGATTTGCAACAGATCTTTCCGGCTCATTACAGCGCCAGTCGGGTTGTTCGGATAGCCGATCAGCAGCACTTTGGTCTTTGGCGTCAGGCGTTCTTCGAGCTCGGCGGCGGTGATGCGGAATTCGTTTTCTATTTTTGCCGGAACCGGAACGGCGGTGCCGCCGGCCAGGGTGACGCAGGCTTTATAGGAAACATAGCAGGGTTCCGGAATCAGAACCTCATCACCGGCGCTGACGACGGCGCGCATGGCCAGATCCAGTCCTTCGCTGACGCCGACGGTGACCAGGCATTCTTCTGCCGGATCGTAATCGATTTGGGAATTGCGCTGATAAAGCAGGGCGATTTCCTGGCGTAGCTCCAACAGGCCCTTGTTCGAAGTGTAGGCGGTATAGCCTTGTTCCAGTCCGTAAACGCAGCTTTCGCGGATGGACCAGGGGGTGACAAAATCGGGTTCGCCGACGCCGAGGGAAATGACATCCTCCATCTCGGCGGCAATGTCAAAGAAACGGCGGATGCCCGACGGCGCCAGGGCATTTACGGCTGGGGACAGACGTTTTTCCCAGTTCATGGCGAAACCACCAGCCTGCGGTCGCGTTCTTTGTCATCGATGATAACGCCGTCTTTTTTATAAGGTTTCAGCATGAAGTGGCTGCGGGTTGAGGTGATGCCTTCAATGGTTGAAAGGCGTTTTGCGACAAAATTGGCGATGTCGCGCAGTGATGCACCATCGACAATGACGAGCAAATCAAAACTGCCGGACATCAAATAAACAGAGCGGACTTCATCAAAGCGATAGATGCGTTCGGCGATGGCATCAAAGCCAACTTCGCGCTGTGGGGTCACATTGACTTCGATAATGGATGTCACATTATCGTCCCCAAATTTTTCCCAATCAATCAACGTGTTGTAATTCAGGATAACCCGGTCTTTTTCCAGCTGTTTGAGCTGCTGTTCAACCTCATATTCTGACCGATGCAGCATGGCGGCAAGTTCAGAAACCGGCCGGCGGGCATCGTGTTCCAATAATTCCAGTAGTTCTCGCATAATAAAATCACTCCTTCTCATTTTGATTTCAAATAAAATATATGCCGGGAAATAAAAAGTCCTCGTCCGTAAAGGACGAGGACGCTTGTTCCCGTGGTACCACCTTAGTTAGCAAAAAATGCTCACTTGATGCCGGTAACGCCGGCTTACGGCAAGGCCTACTCCCAAAGTTTCGGCTTGCAGCTCCTGAGCAGCTTTCCAAATTCAATTCTGACGGTTCGCAGCAAACACCGTCTCTCTGAAAAAGAATTTAAATTTGTACTCTCTCAATCATTGCTTATATTCATATATTTGTATAAAATAATAACATAGACTCAAATGATATTGCAAGCACAATTTTTTGAAAATTTGAGCCAATTTTAAAAGGGGCGATTTCTATGATCATTGGAAACATTGACAATCTTGATGAAGAGTTTAAAAGTTATCCGGCGGCAATAAAAAAAGGCCTGGCTTTTTTGCAGGAGCACGATTTCACGAAAATGGAACCGGGCCGCTATGAAATAGATGGTGATAACATCTATGCCATGTTGCAGAGCTATAATACCCGTAATCTTGAAGACTGCCGTCCGGAAACGCACAATAAATACCTGGACATTCAATATATGGCCAAGGGTGAAGAATATCTCGGCTGGTGTGTGCTCGCGCCGAATATGGAAATAACCAATGCCTATAATCCGGAAAGGGATATAACTTTTTACAAGAAGCTGCAGCCGGAAAGCAATGTTCTGTTGAGCGACAAAATATTTGCCGTGCTTTATCCGCATGATGTGCACCGCCCTTGCTGTAAAGTAGGCGAATCCGCACCGGTGCTTAAAGTTGTCGTTAAAATTGCGGTTGCTTGTTTAGATAAATAAAACACGATTAAAGGCTGCTTCGGCAGTGAATTAAGACTTGGAGGATGGGTAATTTCATGACTGTGAGAAGAATTTTTGTGGAAAAGCGTCAGGGCTTTTTTGACATACCGGCACAAGCTTTATGTGCGGATCTGAGGGAGAGTTTCGGCCTTACGGATCTCAGAACGGTACGGATTATTCAGCGCTATGATATTGAGGGCATGAGTGATGACGAATATGAACAGGCCCGCAGTATCGTTTTTTCTGAACCGCCGGTAGATGTGGTATACGATGAAGCGCTGCCAAAGTTTCCGAACTCGCGGATATTTGCGGTGGAGTATCTGCCGGGGCAATATGATCAGCGCGCTGATTCGGCGGCGCAGTGCGTACAGCTTCTTACGCAAAAGGAACGGCCTGTCATTACAACTGCTCGCGTGATCGTTCTTGTAGGCGATATCGACGATGAAACTTTTGTTGCAATCAAAGCGTATTGCATTAATGCGGTGGAAAGCCGGGAGGCTTCTCTCGATAAACCGGAGACATTGAACCTTACGGCCGAGGTGCCGGCGGATGTGGAAGTACTCACTGGTTTTACGCAAAAAACGGCAGAGGAATTACAGGCCTTTATGGATGAACGCGGTTTTGCGATGAGTCTGGAAGATCTGAAGTTTTGTCAGGAATATTTTCGGAACACCGAAAAAAGGGATCCGACGATTACCGAAATACGCGTTATTGACACTTATTGGTCGGATCACTGCCGGCATACGACGTTTTACGACGGCGGTGGATCTGGTTGAGATTGAGAATGGCTATTTCTCACAGCCGCTGGAACAGGCTTACAATCGCTATTTGGAGGACCGCAGAGAAGTTTACGGTTCAGCTGTTGCGGTGGAAAGCCGGGAGGCTTCTCTCGATAAACCGGAGACATTGAACCTTACGGCCGAGGTGCCGGCGGATGTGGAAGTACTCAC
>Ga0183099_1000623_pt1 | contig 24203 bp, 19 predicted proteins | sample Biomet1_FD_127788 | JGI IMG/M metagenome (GOLD analysis project Ga0183099, IMG submission 127788) | Microbial communities from bioreactor (seeded with anoxic lake sediment) at LBNL, California, USA - Biofuel metagenome 1 | ecosystem: Engineered > Bioreactor > Anaerobic > Unclassified ...
CCTTGTAGACGACAAGGTAGATAGGTCGGGAGTGGAAGTGCAGCAATGCATGCAGCGGACCGATACTAATAGGTCGAGGGCTTGACTAAAAAAGAGCTAAAATGTTCACATTTCTTCTTCTGTATAGTTTTGAGAGAACAAGATTCTTTCAACAAATCCGGTGACGATACCTGAATGGATCCACCTGTTCCCATACCGAACACAGTAGTTAAGCATTCAGAGGCCGAAAGTACTTGGGTGGAGACGCCCTGGGAGGATAGGAAGCTGCCGGTTAAGCGAAGCTCTTGCTGAAAAGCGAGGGCTTTTTTCGTGCGCAAAAATAGGGTGCGGCAAGCAGGAAGACGAAAAGACGGAGAACGGAGAACGGAGAACGGAGAACGGGGAACGGATTCGAGGCGAAGCGGAAGGCGAGGGCCAACGAAAGGCCAGGCAAGTCGCAGAAGGCAAATGAGTGCTTTGGCAGCTCGAAGACCGGAAAACCCTTAAAACTCGCTGCGCTCAGACAGTTAAGGGTTTTCCTACGAGAAGCATTTGCCTTGACTGCTTGGTTGCAATGGCTTTCTTTTGGCCCTCGCCTTCCGATTGGATACATGGTGGCGAAAAAAGGAAGGTGTGCGGCTTTAGGAGTGAAGGAAGGATTTGCATGCTGCTCTGCGCAGCGGGTCGCTGGTGGCGGGAGTAGGGCGTTGTGGAATATATTTTATTTGGATGACGGTTATGAATTTTGGATGATTGTTTTGAATTGTTCTTGAACTGCGCATAAGATATTTATAATGTCGGTTTGAATTTAAAGATTTTTGCCCGTTATACCTAAAAAGTAAATAGATCTTTAGTTGTGTAGGACCTTAGCACTTAATTAACAAAAATAATTATTTTAAGAGAAGGTTTTTAGGATATATTTAGCGAACCTATTACGATAGATAACAATGTGTTCACTTATCACGTATAGTGTGGAATTATATTAAAAATATTGGGGGAAATGAAATGGAATATCCGGAAAACATTAAAACAAATGAAGATATTTTGAATGCCTTTAAAGTAGTTTTACCGTACATTAATAAGGTTGCGCGTGAGGATATGGCTACGGGGCTCAGTGATTTGACTCAATATTTGGCATATGTACGGGGCGAAAATTTGGATTTGGATCTTGCACCAGGAAAATCTGTTACGAACATCGATACAATCGTTGAATGTATTCGTGGCAATAAGACAACTTATGCAAATGTCGGAGCAGAAGTTTATGGGACGCCGATCAAGACGATTTTCACACCGATTTATGGTTTTAACAACGAAGTCATAGGGACGTTGAGCTCGGGCATCGATACACATGCAAATGAAAGCCTTATTACGACGGTCAATGAAATGGCAACTTCAACGCATACGGCTTATGAAGCGGTGGAACAGGTTGCTCATAGTGCAACGGAATTGGCGAAAGCTGGACAGGAATCCGTTACGCAGGCAGCTGTCTTGAAAGAAAAGAACGGAGAGACCATCAAGGTCATTGAATTCATCAATAACATCGCTCAGCAGACGAACTTGCTCGGACTCAATGCCGCAATCGAAGCTGCTCGTGCCGGCGAACAGGGGCGCGGTTTTGCGGTAGTTGCGGAAGAAGTTCGTAAACTGGCAGAGCAATCAAGAACGGCTACGGAAAAGATTCAAGAAACTCTACGGGAAATGAATATTGCCGTAACTGAAATATCGAAGTCGATTGAAACGACAGGTGCTATCAGCGAAGAACAAGCTGCATCAACGGAAGAGATTACAGCAAATCTGGCCAGAGTCAGCAAGGCTGCAGAAGATCTCAGTGCATTTGTTCAAAGATATAAATAAAGATAGGAAAAAACACTTGCTGCGGCAGGTGTTTTTTTGTGGAAAAAATCGTAAAATGCGGACACTCTTTATTGAATGGAATCGATGAAGGCTTTGTTTGGGGATGGTGATGATATTGCGTTTTGAGGAAGTCGTGAATAAATATTATGACAAGCTCAATGACAATGACTTGTATATTGTAAAAATAATTTGTGCGGAAAGGTCAGCCTGCATTAATTTATCAATCAATGCCTTGGCAGAGCGTTGCAATGTTTCGCGGACGACAATTCTTCGGTTTGCCCAAAAATTGGGGTTTTCGGGCTATGCGGAGTTCAAGGTTTTCCTTAATTGGGATGCGCCATTGAAAGAGGTTGAAAACGGAAACATCGTGGATGCCCTTTATCAAGATATTGAAACGCTGCACAAAAATATGGAGCCCGGGAAACTTGAACAGATCTGTGCACTCCTGCATGGCGCTGAACGCGTTTTTGTTTATGGAACAGGGACAGTACAACAAGAGGTTGCCAAAGAGCTGCAACGGACGTTTACGACGATACATAAGTATTTGCATGTCATCGAAGGTGAAACAGAATTGAACAACGTGCTTGTGGATATGACATCTATCGATGTGGTAGTTATTATTTCTTATTCTGGCAGCAAGGAATTTTTGAAAGATATCGTGCATCGCCTCCAGATGAAGCAGGTTGCGTATGTTTCGTTGACGAATTTAAGCAATAATTTTTTGGCACAAAATACGACGTATGATCTTTATATTCCGTCTACGCCATTTAACTTGCCCCATGGTGGGGTTTTCAATTCAACGGTCTTATTATTTTTGGTAGTGGATCTTTTATTTAGGTGCTATGTGCAGCAACTTGCGGGATTGGAATCTCGCTGAATAATTTAGAGAAATGCGTATAAGCTGAGGCTTGAAACGAGGTACACTGCAATGAAATTAGAAGAGTTAGTCAATAAACATAAGGCATCGCTGAATCAAACAGACATGCTTATCTGGAAATACATATTCAATCATAAAGTTCTTTGCCGGCATATGTCGATCCATGATTTGGCACATGAATGCAATGTATCGAGTACGACGATTGTTCGTTTTGCTAAAAAACTATCATTGGAGGGTTTTAGTGATCTTAAAGCAGTTTTGAAGTTAACGGATGAAAAAAGGGTGTTTGGCAAAGACCCGGATGTTTTGGCATCGGTAGCGACTTTTTACCAGCATACTTGCCGGGAAATAGTGAAGCGTAATTTTGATGATGCCAGTCAGTTGATGTATAAGGCACGGCGGGTATTTGCCTACGCTTCTGGCTATGTGCAGAGCAATGTCGTGCAGGAGCTCAAGCGTATGTTCTTTTATGATGATGTGATGATTTACGAAGTGAAGGGGCAGGAAGAATTCCATAGCCTGGTTAGACTGATGACCAAGGATGATCTGGTCATTATGGTTTCTTTGAGTGGGGAAACGCCTTTGGCGGTTGAGTTTGCCCAGAAGCTGCAACTTAAAGAAGTTCCTTTGATTTCCATCACGCAGTTAAGAGATAATACACTGGCTAGTTTGAGTACGGAGAACTTATATGTAATGCCGGCATTCTTTCAACTTTATGAAGAGGAAGACCGGCCGCAGTATCAATCGATGATGCCGTATTTTTTGTTGATTGAGATTTGGTATGTGAAGTATAAAATGTTTCGGCGGGAAAAATCACAGTAATGAGGAAGACACTGAAAAGCCGGGAAGAGGCAATTCAGTGTCTTTTTTTATGAGAATTTACAAGAATGTAACAAAGTACGCAAAATGTACTTTAGTACAACCTTGTGATGGTAGACCGTAATGGACAAAAGCTATTGAATATAAAAAGAGTAAATTATATGATAATAATAAGATATCTTGCCGGACAGAAAAAAGGATTTTTAATGCCGGTGGTTCATACAGTCTAGATGGTTTTGCTAGCATAAGAAAAATAGTCACAAAATTCTAAACTGCGAAAACTTAGTGGAATAATCAGATGGAGGTTAAAATCATGACAATTAATAAAAACGTTGTTATGCAAAACGTACAGCGTTTCGGCGGAGCGATGTTTACACCGGTGCTGCTGTTTTCTTTTTTTGGTATCATGGTGTCTTTATCCATTATCTTCAAAAATACAGATATCGTCGGCAGCATTGCTGCTAAAGGGACGGTTTGGTATAACGTTTGGTATGTCATTGAGCAGGGATCGTGGACGGTATTTGCTCAAATGCCGCTTCTTTTTGCCATTGCATTGCCAATCGGCCTTGCCAAGAAAAACCAAGCAAGAGCCTGTATGGAAGCTTTTGTAATCTATGTGGTATTCAATTATTTTGTATCGGGAATATTGACTTTGGCAGGGCCGTCTTTTGGTGTTGATTTTGACCAAAAAGTAGGCGGTGGTACAGGGCTGACGATGATCGCCAACATTAAGACGCTCGATTTGAGCATGCTTGGCGCCATTATGATTTCAGGCATTACGGTTTGGCTCCACAATCGTCTGTTCGATGTGGATTTACCGGATTCTTTGGGAATCTTTAAAGGTTCTTCTTTGGTCGTGGCTGCGGGCTTCTTTTTGATGCTGCCGCTAGCTTATGTCATTTGCATTGTCTGGCCTATGGTTCAGCATGGCATTGCAAGTTTTCAGGGATTTCTTAAAGCCAGTGATTTTATGGGAGTTTGGATCTACACTTTCTGTGAGCGGATCTTGATTCCGACGGGACTTCATCATTTTATTTATACGCCGTTCATCTTTGGACCAGCCATAGTAGATGGTGGGATACAGCAATATTGGCTTCAGCATTTGCAGGATTTTGCGACGTCGTCGCAATCGCTTAAGGATATGTTTCCGGGAGCGGGTTTTTCCTTGCATGGCTCATCAAAGATTTTCGGGATTCCGGGGATTGCACTGGCAATCTATGCGACAGCTAAGCCAGCGAAGAAGAAGGCTGTTGCCGGTCTTTTGATTCCGGCGACGATTACGGCGGTTGTCTGCGGAATAACGGAACCGCTGGAATTCACATTTTTGTTTGTCGCACCGTTTTTATTCTTTGTCCATGCGGCATTAGCGGCAACTTTGGCGATGACTTTGTTCATGTTTGGCGTAGTTGGATCTTTTGGCGGCGGATTGATCGATGCCTTTGTCCAAAACTGGGTGCCATTGTTTTCTTATCATTCGGGAACGTATATCACACAAATTGTTGTCGGGCTTTGCTTTACCGCAATTTATTTCTTTGTCTTCCGGTATCTGATCCAGAAAAATGATTATAAGACGCCGGGGAGAACGGATGATGATGATGATGACAAATTGTATTCAAAAGCAGAGTATAAAGCAAAAGTTGCACTTGAAGCAGCCGGCGCTGTAAATGTGAAAATCGATGAACGTGACTTGAAGGCGAAGGTATTCCTTGATGCGCTCGGCGGCAGAGAAAATATCAAAGATGTGACCAATTGCGCGACGAGGCTTCGTGTGACGGTGCATGATGAATCCTTAGTAAAGGGTGCCAGCGTATTCACGAAAGCGGGTGCGCATGGGCTGGTTAAAAATGGCTGTGCACTTCAGGTCATTGTGGGGCTTTCTGTACCGCAGGTCAGGGAACGTTTTGAAGCTCTTATGGAGGGCAAAGTTTTGGAAACAAGTGAAGCAGCAGAAACACCGATATTACATGCCATTGGCAAGGCTGCGGCGCTTAAAGCTTTTGTCAGCGGAAAAGTGATTCCGATGGAAAAGGTAGAAGATGAGATGTTTTCACATAAAATGATGGGCGATGGCGTAGCAATCTGGCCGCAAAATGAAATGGTGGTTGCACCGGCGGATGGCGTTGTCACAATGGTGATGGAAGGGTCTTCTCATGCAGTAGGCATGCGGCTGGCCAATGGCGTAGAAGTTCTTATTCATGTGGGCTTGGATACCGTCAAGATGGAAGGCCGGGGTTTTGAAATGTTGGTGAAACAGGGCGATTTGGTGAAAGAAGGGCAGGATTTACTTCATTTTGATAAAGCACTTATCGAAAAAGAAGGCTATCCTTCAGTCATCATCATGGCAATAACGAATTCCACGGAATTTCCGATGCTCAAGCTGCGTTCGGGAATGACAGCCAAAGCCGATGAGACGGTAATCGCTACATTCTAAAAGGAGACAGCTATGGATGCATTGAAATGGTGGCAAAAAACGATTGTATATGAAATTTATACGAAGAGCTTCTGCGATAGCAATGGCGATGGCATCGGTGATTTGCCGGGGATTACGAGCAAGCTCGATTATCTGCAGTCTTTAGGGGTCGGAGCAATCTGGCTGACCCCAATCTATGAATCGCCAATGGTCGATAATGGCTACGACATCGCAGACTATTGCAGCATCGCACCGGAATATGGAACGATGGCGGATATGGAAGAACTCATAGCGCAGGCAAAAAAGCGTGATATCCGCATTGTTATGGACTTGGTATTCAATCATACCTCAGATCGGCATGCGTGGTTCGAGGAGTCTCGGAGTTCAAGAGAAAATGAGAAGCGTGATTGGTATATTTGGGCGGACGCGAAAGCCGATGGCTCAGCGCCAACGAACTGGCGCAGTATTTTTTCCAGACCGGCGTGGACGCTAGATGAGAGGACAGGGCAGTATTATCTACATACCTTTGCCTCAGCGCAGCCCGATTTGAACTGGGAGAATCCAAAAGTACGCCAGGCGCTTTATCAAGCAGCATCTTTTTGGCTGGATAAGGGTGTCGGTGGGTTCCGTATAGATGCGATTGTCTACATTAAAAAACCAAAGGATTTTTTGGCTGTAGAAGCCGATGGGCCGGATGGTTTGGGCAATATTCATCCGGTGCTGGCAAATCAGCCGGGAATATTGGATTTTTTACGAGAATTTCAACAGCAGGTGTTTGCTGGAAAAGATATTTTTACCGTAGCGGAAGCCAATGGTGTCGGTGCAAATGAGCTTGATCAATGGGTTGGCAAAGAGGGCGTTTTTGATATGCTCTTTGAATTCAGCCATGTCGATCTCGGTTCAAGTGCATCAGGGCTATGGTCTGAAAATAAACCTTGGGCATTGACTGAGTTGAAAAAAGCCTTGAGGGATAGTCAATTGGCTACGGCTAAGAATGGCTGGTATCCGATATTCTTTGAAAACCACGACCAACCTCGCTGCATCGATCACTTTTTTCCGCCGATGGCAGATTGTGTTCTTGCGGCAAAAGCTTTGGCGACGATTTTCTTCACGCTGCGGGGAACTCCTTTTATCTATGAAGGGCAGGAGCTCGGACTTCATAATATGAAGTTTAGCTCGATCGATCAATACGATGATATCCTGTCGAAGGGCCAATATGGGCTGGCATTGCAAAATGGCTATACGCCAGCTAAGGCCATGGAATTTATTTGGAAATTCAGCCGTGACAACGCCAGAGTCCCCATGACCTGGTCCGATGCTTTGCATAATGGTTTTTCTGCGGGACAGCCCTGGATTTCGATTCCAGAGGAATACGCAGCTTTGAATGCAAAGCTGCAAGCGGGGCAAAACGATTCGGTATTGGCGTATTATCAGGGGTTGGCAAAGCTTCGGCAGGAATCAGAAGTACTCTTACAAGGGTGTTATGAGGAGTTATTACAAGACAACGAAAAAATTTACGCTTTTCGGCGAGTTTTTGAAGCGGAGGAAATTTGTGTGCTGGTCAATTTCAGCACACAAGAAGCAAGCTTCGAGTTAACGGAATTGGGCGAAATGAAAAGAGTTTATGGAAATTATCCGGACGTGAAACAGGGGGCATTGCGCAGCCTTGAAGCGAGGATCTATCGGGGGAGGTGCGGTGCCCATGAAGCTGGCAGCAAGTGATTTTGATGGGACGCTTTATAAAGAGCAGGGGATTTGTGCAGAAAATGTCTTGGCAATAAAAAAATGGCGGGCCGCCGGACATAAGTTTGGCGTGATAACTGGCCGAGACTATGGGATGCTTTTGCCGCAGCTGCGCCATTTTGGCATAGAAGATGATTTTTCTATTTGCAATAATGGGGCGATCATTTTCGATGGCAGCGGGAAGCTCTTGTATCAAGCTGAGATTCCGGCAGAGTTATTGGGGCGGATTGCCAGTCAGGCTTGCGTGGAAAAAAGTCTGCATATAGCCTTTTCTAAGGCGGATCGGACTTGCTTGTATCGAGAACGGGAACGGTCCTGGATCTTGCGGGAAGCGATGCAGTGGGGCTTTCAAGTGGAGCGGATCGATCTGGAGCAGATTTTTAAGCTGCGGGCAGTGCAGCAGATATCTTTGGGCTTTGACGAGCTTGAAGATGCAGCCCTATGCGCGCAGCTATTGAATCGTGATTTTGGCAGGCAGATCAGAGCGTATCAAAATCGTGGCAGTGTGGATATCACGCCGGCTTTTATCAATAAGAGCCAGGGAATACAGACTTTGCTAGAAAAAATGTCGTGGGGCAAAGGGACCGAGGTCTATGCGATTGGTGATGAAACCAATGACTTGCCGATGATCCGTGCCTTTGATGGCTATGCAATCGCTTCGGCCAGAGAAGAAATCCGGCAGGAAGCCAAGAAAACATTTTTGAACGTGGGAAGTATGCTGCGGGAATTTATATAAGGGTGATTGCTTGGGCAGGACTTTGTTTAGAAAAATTACCTCCTTACGGGGGTGGGGAGGTAATTTTGCGCGCCTGAGCGAGAAAAGGGATGTTCTTATTTAAATCTAAAAAAGAAAAGGATGCGGAGATAAATGAATATGAAAAAAAGCATGGCGGCAATGATTTTAGGAATGGGACTTGGTTTTTCCACAACAGCGATGGCGGCAGCTGCGGCGGATAGTTTCACGGATGTACCGAAAGATCATTGGAGCTACCAAGCTCTTGATGTACTGGCAAAAGACGGTATCATCGAAGGCTATACGGATGGAACGTTCCAGGGGAATCGCGCTATGAGCCGTTATGAAATGGCAGTCATCATTGCCAAGGCAATGGGCAAGACGGGCTCGATCAGCGATCAGGCAGTCCTTGAAAAATTAGAACGAGAATACGGCAGTGAGCTATCAGCACTCGATCAGAAAATCGATGCGGTGGATAAAAAAGTCGATGCGACCAATGCGCGCATCGATAATGTGAAGATTACAGGGTTTGTGCGCACACAATGGGATAGTGATAAAACGGATAATGCTAGGACGTCGACTTCGACGAACAATAATGACAATAAACGCTTCTATATGGATTTGGAAGGAGAAATGAAGGTCGCTGATAATTGGAAAGCCAAATTCCAAAGTGAGACCAATCGTCATTATTCGCATAATGATGCAACGGGTAAAACCCATAAGGGACAAGATGGCACGGATACGGGAACTTTCCAGAGAATTTGGGTCGACGGTACAGTAGCTAATAATTGGTATGTAAATATCGGTCGCAAGTGGAGCGGTATCGGCTATCAGAACATGCTGCAAGGCAGTGAAACCGATGGAATCCAATTCTGGCATCCGATGTCTAAGGATATCATGGTCAGTGGTTGGTATTTTGCCCCGACCTGGGATGGGGCGGATTATGATTTATACGGGGTCAATTTCTTTGGCAAGGTTGCGAAAAATCTCGAAATGAATGTTGCCTATGGGCAGGCAAACAAGGAAAAATGGTTTGGCGATAAATATGCGGCAGTTGATTTGCGTACGCAGGTCGTTAAAAACGTCAAATTGACAGGCACGTATGTCTGGACCGGAGCGAACAAGGATAATACGGATAAAGCGGTTCGCATCGATTATAAGGATACCAATCTCAAAAATGTAGGGTCGTTTGGTGCGTATGCACGGTATGTGAATTATGGCGCCAACGGGGATGTCGGGCATGATGATGAATGGGGCTCCTTGCCAAGCAATATGAAGGGCTGGATCCTCGGCCTCAAATATGTGCCTTGGCAAAATGTAGAATGGCAGACGCTGTACTCGAAACAAAAGGTGAACGTCAACTCAACTAATGATAATAGAAAATTATTCAGAACGGAACTCGATTTCCATTTCTAAAAGTAAATGAGGACTTGATTCAGGCGGCATTTTAATGCCGCCTGAATCGTAAGTTCGGGCAGAGCTTGCTCAGGGCGAAAGCTTAGTTTGAGCGAACTGCTTATTTGGGACGGGATTTTGACGGGAATCTGTATAAGGCGTTTTGGCCAAGCGATAAAAGTGCAGCCAAAGCAGCCAGGTCAGTTGGAGGAGGAAAAAGAATGCTTTGCAAAGATAGATTGACACGTGCGGTGCTGCTTGCTGTTTCGGCGGGGATTTTTACCTTGCCCTTGTCATTTGTACAGGAAAGTATGCCGGCTGTGAGCCTTGTTTCAAGCGTAGATGCGGCGCAGGCTATTTCTAAAGTCGTCGTATTGACAGGAAGTTTGCAAGATGAACTTGGGGCCAGCAAGGACTGGGATCCTGCTGGGGCTAAAACCCAGATGAAGGATATGGGAAACGGGCACTATGTGCTTAAAGGCCAGCTTCCTGCAGGAAATTATGAGTTCAAAGTCGCGATCGGTGGCAGTTGGCAGGAAAATTACGGCGCGGCAGGCAAGGCCAATGGGGCGAATATTGAACTTCGCCTTAAAGCGGCACATGAGGTGACCTTTGACTATGACGAGGCCACGCATCTCGTGACTTATTCCTATGCAGGGGCGGAAGCAGAAGCGGCGATTGCGGCAAAAGAGAAACAGCAACGAAAAATCGTAGTCGCCGGCAATATGCAAAAGCTCCTCGGGGCAGGAAAAGACTGGGATCCATCGGATATGAAGACCCAAATGAAAGATATGGGGCATGGTTTTTACAGTTATACGATTCAGCTGCCAGCCGGTCAATATTCTTATAAAGTGGCGGTAAACGGCAGCTGGTCAGAAAACTATGGCCGCGGCGGCAATGCAGATGGTGCCAACATGCAGTTGAACCTCGACAAGCCCCAAGCCTTGACGATTTATTATAATGACAGCACGCATCAGATCAAGGATACGAGCACATATACGCTTTTACCCGAAACAAAGCTTCCGGTGCTTGCGGGAGCTTTAATGGATACGGCAAAAGGAGAGGCTGTTTTACGCGATACGATGCTCGACCAATTCTACACGACGACGCTTGATGCCAAGGCAGGAACTTATGAAGTCCCAATCATGCAGTCGGGCAAAAAGGTGGCAACGCAGTCGATAACCTTAGTGCGAGATGGGAAGATCAAGGTTTACTTTGATGCAAAAAGCAAAAAGATGAGCATCGATGATGGCAGCATCCACGAGGATAAGCTCTATCATAACAGCTGGGAGGCAGCGAGTCGGCTGCCATTTGAGGCCATCAAGACGGGTGATACGATTTCCCTGTCGATTCGCGGGCAGAAAGGCGATATCAAAAAAGCGCAGCTGATTTTGCGCAAAGCTAAGATCACAGCCAATGGCGGCGATGAATACAATGTCGACTACGCCGCTGGCACGACTGCTGTCTACGATATGGATTTTGCCGCAACGGAAAAGGACACAGATGTCTGGAACAAAAAAATCAAAATAGATGACAGTGGAATCTATGGCTATACCTTTTTGCTCAATGGCATCAAAGAATATGGGGATGACGCTAAACCGGGCGGAACCGGGATGGTTTTTATCAGAAATGCCAAGCCTTTTGAACTGACCGTCTATAAAGCCGATTATAAGACGCCGCAGTGGGCGAAAGAAGCGGTTGTATATGCGATATTTCCGGACCGCTTCTATAATGGCGATAAAAATAATGATAATGCCAAACAAAATGCCAGGGGCAGTCAGCCGATACAACATAAAGCCTGGGGAGAACTGCCCGCAAATTATAGCCGGACTCCGGCAGCTGATGGCGATAAATATGAATGCAATGATTTCTTTGGCGGTGACTTAGCCGGAATCACGCAAAAACTCGATTACATCCAGTCGATGGGCTTCAATGCGATTTATCTCAATCCCATCATGGAAGCGGCGTCGAATCATCGCTATGATACCGTCAACTACGGTCGCATCGATCCTTTTTTGGGAACGCAGAAAGACTTTGATGAGCTGATTGTGCAAATGAACAAACGCGGCATGCGGCTCATCATGGATGGGGTGTTCAATCATGTCGGCGATGATTCGATCTATTTTGACCGTTATGGAAAGTACAAGACGGTCGGAGCTTATGAATACTGGTCGCGTGTCTATGATTTGATGAATACACGGCATATGAAAGAAGCAGACGCACAAAAAATGGCGCGTGCATCGCTGATCGCCGAAGGACAGGTGTTCAGTCCATATCACTGGGAGAACTGGTTTGAGATAAAAAACCAGAAGGGCCATGATGAAATGGGCGATAAATATGAATATCATAACTGGCAGGGGTATTCAAGCCTCGTGCCGTTCAAAGATTATCCAGCCAGTGCAGCATCCCCGGTCAAAGATGAGCCCAATCAGCTCAATAATATCGATTTAGACAACTATCTGATTTATGGCGATGATGCAATCATCACAAGCTGGTTCAAAAAAGGTTTGTCAGGCTGGCGTTTTGACGTTGCTAAGGAAGTTCCGCCGGAATTCTGGGGGGCTGTTCGCACGAAGGTGAAAGGCATGAAGACGCAAACAGGAGAAGATCCTCTGCTTCTCGGCGAAATCTGGCAGGATGGGTCGCAATTTCTCACGGGAGACCAGTTTGATTCGGTCATGAACTACAAATTGAGCTTTGCTCTGGGCGATTTATTCCTGGTTAAAGGAGATGCGAAAGCCGCTGACGATGAGCTCAAGGTTTTGCAGCAAAACTACCCGAAGGAAGCTCTATATGATCTGATGAATATTGTCGACTCGCATGATGTGGTCCGGGCGATTTATAAGTTCGGCGGCGGAAAAGATAATATAGCACAGGCGAGCCGGCAGGACGTTGACTATGACCTCGGTAAGGAACGCCTTAAGCTATCCGCCCTTTTCTTGATGGGTTATCCGGGAATGCCGACGGTTTATTATGGTGATGAGGCTGGCCTTTATGGCAGCAGCGATCCGGATAATCGCCGAACCTATCCATGGGGCGCCGAAGATCAAGAGCTTTTAGGTTTCTATCAAAAGGTCATCAAGGTTAGAAACGATCATAAAGCCCTCTTTGCCCATGGCGATGTCTTTACCTTGAAGGCAGATGGTGATGTGTATGTTTACGGAAGAAGCGATTCAAGTGAGGCTGCGGTAGTAGCGCTCAATCGCGGTGCAGCGTGTGAGCAAGTTATGGCAGTGCCGCAATTTGCCGATGGAACGGTATTTAAGGATGCTTTGGATGAAAATTATTTAACCGAAGTCACTGGCGGGGTGCTTTCCTTGCAGTTGGAGGCTGGTAAAGGCCGAATGCTCATCAAAGAATAAGCGCATTTGTCACAGAAGCTGGGAAAAGTCCCTAAAGGCCTCGAATCTATTGAAGCGGCAAGGATTCAATGCTAACATGGAACTTGTAAGCAAGGGATTCCCAAAGAGATAAAATGCTGGATTTGAGGCCTGAATCCGGCAATCGATAAAAAATAAACAGTTGTATGGGAGGACTTTATGATGGACAAGAAATTTTCTGTAGTAGTAGCGGGCGGCGGCAGTACTTTCACGCCGGGAATCGTCATGATGCTTTTGGCAAATTTAGAACGGTTTCCTATCCGCAAATTGAAGTTTTATGATAATGATGGTCAGCGTCAAGAAACGGTAGCGAAAGCTTGTGAAATCATCTTGCGGGAAAAAGCTCCGGAAATCGAATTTTTGGCGACAACAGATCCAAAAGAAGCTTTTACGGATGTCGATTTCATCATGGCACATATCCGGGTCGGTAAATATGCAATGCGTGAACAAGATGAAAAAATCCCGCTCAAATACAATGTACTCGGACAGGAAACCTGCGGTCCGGGCGGCATATCTTACGGGATGCGTTCGATTGGCGGCATCATCGAAATCATCGATTACATGGAAAAATATTCGCCGAATGCCTGGATGCTCAATTACTCGAATCCAGCAGCAATCGTTGCCGAAGCTACGCGCAAGCTAAGACCGAATGCGCGCATCCTCAACATATGCGATATGCCGATCGGTATTGAACGCCGCATGGCAGCGATTGCCGGACTCAAATCGCGTAAAGATATGGAAATCCGTTATTATGGCTTGAATCATTTTGGCTGGTGGACGAGCATTCGCGACCATCAGGGCAATGACCTCATGCCAAAGATTCGCGAGCACGTAGGAAAGCGCGGCTACAATCTCGATGATCCGGAGTTCAAAGCAGATCCGAGCTGGACCGTCACCTACGATATGGTCAAAGAATTTTATCAGCTCGATCCAAATACATTGCCAAATACCTACCTCAAATACTATCTTTGCCAAGATGAAGTTGTCGAACATGCAAATCCGGCGCATACAAGAGCTAATGAGGTCATGGAAGGCCGCGAAAAGACCGTATTTTCGGAATGCCGTCGCATAGCAGCTGCTGGCACAGCAGCCGATTGCGGGTTTGAAGTCGACGAACATGCTTCATACATCGTTGATTTGGCCCGGGCGATTGCCTATAATACGAAGGAAAGAATGTTGCTCATCGTTGAAAACCATGGTGCAATCGAAAACTTTGAACCGACGGCTATGGTCGAGATTCCTTGCATTGTTGGCTGCCAAGGTCCAGAAGCACTCACTGTCGGGAAAATCCCGCAATTCCAAAAGGGGCTTATGGAGCAGCAGGTGTCCGTGGAAAAATTGGTCGTAGAGGCCTGGGCAGAAGGTTCTTACCTTAAATTATGGCAGGCGATCACCTTGTCGAAAACAGTTCCGAGCGCGAAAATAGCCAAGTGCATTCTTGATGATTTGATCGCAGCGAACAAGGCGTATTGGCCGACATTAAAATAAGAAAAAAACTTTGGAAACGGTTGCTGGCGCAGCCGTTTTTTTCTTTGCCTGTTTATAACTTTCATTTATCAAAAAGAAACTGAAAAACCATTTAATTTATTCATATAACGCCTTGACAGTGTTATGAAAAAGCAATACAATAAATTTAATCCCTACTATTTTGATAAGGATAGTTAGAATTACTGATATTATGATAATTATAGAATCAATATGAAATATAAGAGGTGCAAAAAATGGCAGAAAAATTGTTGGCGATTTCCGGCTTGCATGCCGGTGTAGAAGACAAGGAAATCCTTAAAGGTCTTGATTTGGAAATCAATAAAGGTGAAGTACATGTAATCCTTGGACCAAATGGGTCCGGGAAATCGACGTTGATGAATGTTATCATGGGGCATCCTAAATATGAAGTGACAGAAGGCTCGATTTCTTTTGAAGGCGAAGACCTCACGGCACTCAAAACATTTGAACGCGCTAGAAAAGGACTCTTTTTGTCGTTCCAGAACCCGGAAGAAATTCCTGGCATTACGGTGGAAAATCTTTTGCGTACAGCAAAAAAATCCATCAGCGGCAAAAATGTAAAAATTTTGGCGTTTAAAAAAGAACTCAAGCAGATGATGGAAAAATTGCAGATGGATCCATCTTATGCAGAACGTTATATGAATGTCGGTTTTTCCGGCGGCGAAAAGAAGCGCAATGAAATTTTGCAGCTCTTGTTGACCAATCCAAAGCTGGCTTTGCTTGATGAAACAGATTCCGGCCTTGACATCGATGCGGTCCAGATCGTATCTGCCGGGGTAAAACATTTTCATAACGAAGAAAATGCCTGTTTGATCATTACCCATAATTCCAAGATTCTCGAACAGTTAAGCGTTGACCGCGTCCATATTCTGATGGGCGGCAAGATCATTCAGACAGGAGGAGCATCTCTTATCGAAGAGATCAATGCCAAAGGCTTTTTGCATTTGCAAGAAAATTGATCGGTGGCCTGTAGGCCATTTTAGATAAGTGAGGTGTGCTATTTTTATGGAGAAGAAAAAAACGTTTGTCGAAGACATTGAGCGCAGTCTTTATGATATAAAAAATGAAGATCGGCCGATTTACAAAACCGATCAGGGTTTGACCGAAGAAATCATTCGCAACATTTCCCGGGAAAAAAATGATCCGGAATGGATGCTCGATTTCCGTCTGAAATCCTTGGATGTGTACTGCCGTACAGCGCTGCCATCCTGGGGCCCATCGCTAGAAGAACTGGATATGAACCAAATTGTCACCTATGTAAAACCAGATGCCAAAATGACTGGCAACTGGAAAGATGTGCCGGAAGATATCAAAGATACCTTTGATCGTCTGGGCATTCCTGAGGCAGAAAAAGAATCTTTGGCTGGCGTTGGCGCTCAGTATGATTCAGAAGTCGTTTATCACAGCGTCAAACAAGAGCTTGTTGAACAAGGCGTAATCTACACCGATATGGAAAGTGCGCTTCGCGAACATGAAGACATCGTCAAAGAGTATTTCATGAAGCTCGTTCCACCGAGAGACCATAAATTTACGGCGCTGCACGGAGCTGTTTGGTCTGGCGGATCCTTTGTCTATGTACCGGAAGGCGTACATGTCGATATTCCGCTGCAATCGTACTTCCGTTTGAATTCGCCAGGTGCTGGCCAGTTTGAACACACGTTGATCATTGTTGAGAAGAATGCAAGCCTGCATTTCATTGAAGGGTGTTCGGCGCCTAAGTACAACGTGACGAATCTTCATGCCGGGTGTGTGGAGCTCTATGTAAAAGAAGGCGCACGCCTTCGTTACTCCACCATCGAAAACTGGTCACGCAACATGCTCAACCTCAACACCAAACGCGCCCTGGTAGAAAAAGATGGACTGATCGAATGGGTCTCTGGGTCGTTTGGCTCGCATATATCGATGCTCTATCCTTGCAGTATTTTGCATGGTGAGCGCGCTAAAGCAGAATTTACTGGTGTCACTTTTGCATCAAAAGGACAGACACTTGATACAGGGGCAGCGGTTATCCATGCTGCGCCGCATACATCGTCCAATATCAGCACACGGTCCATCTCCAAAGATGGCGGCATCGTCGTGTATCGCGGGGCAATCAAGGTTACGGAGAACGCGCATCATGCGAAGTCTTCCGTTAACTGTGAATCGCTGATGCTCGATGATCGTTCACGCTCCGATACGTTACCGGTCATGGATATTGCCAACGACGAAGTCGATATCGGGCATGAAGCCAAAATCGGCCGCATCAGCGATGAAGCCGTGTTTTATCTCATGAGCCGCGGCATCAGCGAAGATGAAGCCAAGGCCATGATCGTTCGCGGCTTCGTTGAGCCGATCGCCAAGGAATTGCCGCTCGAATATGCGGTTGAGATGAACAATCTCGTCAATATCGAACTCGAAGGCGTAATGGGATAGGAGGATGACTGAAATGACAAACACAAATACGGTATTGAATCCTATTCCGATGCGGACTTGGCGCTGGCTTGGTGTAAACGAAACCAAGCTGACCGGCGAGATTCCTTTTGGTAAAATAGGAAATTACAATAAAAAAGTATTGCAAGATGATCGTGCAGCGATAGCTCCAATTGCACAGCTGCCTAAAGAATTGGCTGCCTATGCAGCTAAGACCGACGCTGTAGTCAGTGAAGAGACAAGCCGTCTTGCTGAGACTGAAAATAACAGTGGGTATTATATAGAAATAGCTGCCGGTGAAAAACTCGCAGCACCAATTGAGCTCAAATATGAACTCGATCAAGAAAATCCAACCTTGGTCGATCGTCATTTCATCGCAGCCCGCAAGGGAAGCGAGTCGACGATTCTCATCAGCTATACAGGCGATGCGCCAAAGGCTTTTCACAACGGGCTGACCCGTGTGTATGCCGAAGCGGGGGCAATCGTACATCTGATTAAGCTGCAGCTGCTTGGCGATACCGCAGTCCATATCGATGCGGTCAGCACGTATGCAGAAAAAGATGCAAAGATTGAATTCACGACGATTGAACTCGGTGCGGCGGAGTCCATCACCAGTCTCAAGACGAATTTGGCTGGAGACCAAAGCACGGCGGATATCCAATCGATTTATTTCGGGGATGGACAACGCAAGATTGACATGAACTATGTTCTTCGTCATGAAGGCAAGCAGACCGATGGATCGATGCAGGTCCATGGGGCATTGCTCGATCATAGCTCGAAGACCTTCCGCGGCACACTTGATTTCATTAAGGGCACAAAGGGCTCTGTTGGCCGCGAGGCGGAAGAAATCGTTCTTTTGAGCCCGTCGGTGCGCAACCGTTCCGTTCCGCTCATGCTCGCAGGCGAGGACGACGTGGATGGACATCATGCCGTCAGTGTCGGCAAGATGAATGAAGAAAAATTGTTTTATTTGATGTCGCGAGGCCTCAGCCTGCGCGATGCCGAAAAATTAGTGATAGAAGCATCTTTCCAGCCAGCGCTTGACCGTCTTCCTGATGCTGGGATCAAAGAGCAGATATCGGAATACATTAGGAGGAGACTGGCTCATGTCGAATAATAAGTATCATGCTGATTTTCCTTTGCTGCAGAACCAAATGAATGGCAAGCCTTTGGTTTATTTGGATAATGGTGCGACAACCCAGAAACCGCAGGCTGTTATCGATGCAATGGAAAACTATTATAAGAGATTCAATGCCAATCCGCATCGCGGTGCATATGACCTTAGCGTGAAGGCAACCGAAGTCTATGAACATGCTCGTAAACGCGTCAAGACCTTCATCAATGCCGAACATGGCTATGAAGTCATCTTCACGAAAAATGCGACAGAGTCGTTGAATCTTCTCGCCTATAGCTATGGCATGGCTTTCATTGAAAAAGGTGATGAAATCGTCATCACCATAGCCGAACATCATAGCAATCTCGTGCCTTGGCAGCAAGTTGCCAAGGTAAAGGGCGCCGTCCTTAAATACTTGTATCTCGATGCTGACGGCAAGATTCCAGCCGATGAGATTGAGACTAAGATAACGGAAAAAACAAAAATCGTCGCATTTACACAAGTGTCGAACGTTTTGGGCATCATCAATCCTATTGAAAAAATCATCGCCAAAGCTCATTCTGTCGGCGCGGTTACCATTGTCGACGGATCGCAGAGCGTGCCGCACATGAAAGTCGATGTGCAGGCTCTCGATGTTGATTTTCTCGTTTTTTCGGGCCATAAAATGCTCTCGCCTATGGGCATCGGTGTTTTGTACGGCAAAGAAAAACTTCTCGACAAGATGCCGCCATTTCTTTGCGGCGGCGATATGATTGAATATGTGGAAGAGCAGGATACAACATTTGCTCCTTTGCCGGCGAAATTTGAAGCTGGCACACAAAATGTCGGCGGTGCCGCCGGTCTTACCGCGGCGATCGACTACCTGTCAAAGGTCGGTTTTGCTGAAATCGAACGCGTTGAAAATGAACTCGTAGCCTATGCTGTGCCTAAGCTGCAGGCGCTTCCGTACATTGAACTTTATGGTTGCAATGATTTGTCCGTCAAAACGGGCGTAATCACATTCAACGTCAAAGACATACATCCGCATGATGTCGCATCTGTACTCGATGCAGACGGCGTCGCAATCCGCGCCGGCCATCACTGTGCGCAGCCTTTGATGAAGTTTCTCAAGGCCAATGCGACTTGCAGAGCAAGTTTTTACTTTTACAATACCAAAGAAGATGTGGACCAGTTTATCGAAAGCTTGTCTCATGTGAGAGGAGTTTTAGGTTATGGATCTTAGTTCCATCTATACGGAATTGATTGCCGAACACAGTAAATCACAGCATAATAAACGCCATTTGGCCAATCCTACCGCAGTCCTCAAGGGAAGAAACCCTAGCTGCGGCGATGAAATCACTTTAGAGGTCGTCCTCAAAGATGGCGTCATCGAGGAAGCTGCCTTTACTGGCATCGGCTGTGCGATATCCCAGGCATCGACGTCGATCATGATCGATCTCGTGCAGGGCGAAACGGTGGAACAGGCGCAAATCTTGATTGATACGTTTCTCGGCATGATCAAACGCGAGATCAAGGATGATGCTGATTTAGAGATTCTGGAAGAAGCCAGTGCTCTTAAGAATATTTCCAATATGCCGGCTCGCGTCAAGTGTGCAGTGCTGTCTTGGCACACCTTGGAGTCCGTCATCAAAGGCGAAAAAGATAACTGATACGATAGAAAGCCGCCAGTGTCATTTGAAATGATGCTGGCGGCTTTTTTTTTGTACAAAAAATGAATGGATTCATTTTTATATTGACAGGTGTTGCTTTGCTCTATAAAATATAAGTGAACGTATTCATAAATGAATGCGTTCACTTATAAAGGAGATGACATCATGTTTATACCAATGGATAAAGAATTAAAAGTCGCCACACTTGTTTGCCCAGGCGTGTTTTTGCCTGATATAGTCAACGCACATACAGCGTTCAGCTTGTCGCCAAATGCCAAGACCTATTTGGTGTGGAAGGATCTTGAACCTTTTGCTGCTTATAATGGCTGGCCAATGGCGGCGACGACTACGTTTGATCAGTGCCCGGATGTAGATGTACTGCTTGTGGGGATGATGGCACCTGACAGCGCAGCAGATCCCCAGGTCCTTGCCTTCATTGAACGGCAGTCAAAAAAGGCTAAAGCGGTTATCGGAATTTGCTATGGCGTTTTAGTCCTTGGCAGTGCCGGATTATTGGCTGGTAAAAAAGCAACTTCTAACTTTTCGGTGGGTGAAGACTTGCGTGAATTCGGGGCGGAACCTGTACTCACGAGTGAAGTCGTTGTCGATGGGAATCTGTATACAGCTGGCCCGGCACATGGCTGCTTTGAAGCGGCCATTGAGGTGTTGACGGCGCTGCGTGGGCCAGAAACAGGCAAGATGCTTGAGCTCATGATGGAATACAATCCGCATCCTAAATTCAAAGTGGGCAGTCCTCTTATTGCAGGAGAAGAACTTGCTCAAAAATTCTTCAGTGAAGGTGCTGGGCGGACGCATGTATATATGGAAGCGGCTCGTCGCGGCTACAAAATAATGAACGCCGATTGAATATAAAATAGAAAAGCGGTCATCTGCCAATTGATGCAATTGGGTAGATGACCGCTTTTATTTGAAAAAAGGTTTTCTTTAATGATGGACTAATCAGTCAATCCGTTTAAAAACAGGTCCAATTTATAGGCCAGGTTTTCTTTGAAGGAAAGCGTCGCATGGCTTGTCGCTGCCGATTTGATGAGGCCCATAAAGGTTTCAATGATCATTTCAGTTGGAACGTCTTTTTTGAATTCACCTTTTTCCTGCCCATCCTCGATGATATGGCTGAGGATGCTTTTGAACTCAGGTCCATGCGGTGGCCGTTTAAAGCCCAGATGCTTAACACATAGGTCGAACAAGGGCCGATTGTTATCGTATATCGTTCCTAAAATCTCTAGAATTGCCGAGATCTTTTCCCGCGAAGATTTTTTTTCGGCTTTCATTAGCTTTTCCAGGGGTTTTTGTGCTTCGCTGAATTTTTCCATAAGGACGTATTGGATGATGGCTTCTTTTGATTCAAAATAATTATAGAAAGTACCGGTGCCAATATCAGCAGCTTTGGTAATGTCGGCAATCGTCGTTTCTTCGAAGCCTTTTTCTATGAATAGCTCCATGGCGATTTCAACCAGCGTTTTTTGTATCCATGTTTTTTTCCGATCTCGGCGGCTTATCGTGTCTTTCATAGGAAATCCTCCAGAACATAAGAATATAGTTTATTATATATGAATTCATCTAGAATGAGAAGTTTTGCGAAAATCGAGATGGGTCTTCAAAGAAAATTTAAAGAAAAAACAAAGAGAAAGAAAAGACAAGAGCGCTATACTAAAAACATGGAAAAGGGTTGAGTTCTACATACTAAACGAAATGAGGAGTTGGAGAAAATGAAAAAAATATCCATGTTACTCGTGCTGGTTTTCATGCTGGCATTGTCGATAGCGACAGTAAGTGCGGATGAACGTCATCCGGAAGGGGCACCACCGCAGCAGGAAATGCAGCAGCTTCCGCCACAAGATCAGGATCATGCACAGCAGCCTGGTCAGGACGGACATCCTGATCAAGGTCAACAAGATCCCAACCATGCCGATCATCCGGACCAGGGACCTAATCAATAAGTATTGAAAATACTGCCTATAAAAAAAAGCCCTTTTTGGGCTTTTTTTTATAGGCAGTATTCAATGACAGTATCCTGTCCCGCCATGACCTTGCCGCCGATGACGGGATGAAATGATGTCACTTTTTCCGGATTGACGATCAAAACGGGTGAGGTCATATTTATATGCTTAGCTTTGATTACCTGTTGATTGATTTTGATGATCTTCGTGCCGGCTTTTACTTGATCGCCAGCCTTGTGCAAGGCTTCAAGACCATTTCCGTTTAGAATGATGCTATCGAGCCCGACGTGGACCAGAACCTGGATACCGCTGGACGTTGTAATCGCAAAAGCGTGCTTGGTCTCAAAGAATAGGGTGATTTCCCCATCGCAGGGTGCCAGAACCGTATCGCTTTCGGCTAGGATGGCAAGTCCGTCGCCGGTGAGCTTTTCAGCGAAAACCGGATCGGGTACGTCTTTGAGTTCCTGGGTTTGACCGGAAATTGGAGCAATGATTTTTAGGATTTGATTAGTATTGGTTGTAAGATTCATAGCAGCATGAGGGTCAAAAACATCTTTTCCCCGCATATTCACCTTCCTTTGCGTGAATTTATAAAATATTCTTATATCTATTGTACTTCTTGTCGGCAAAGCCGACAAGTTATTTTTCACGAAACTGGTTTACGGAATATTGGGGATGGATTTGGCTATGGCAGTGTGTTTTATGATATCGGAAACCTTTTGGTCCATCTCCAAGGATTGTTTGTGCAGCGATTCGGCGGATTCTAAAGAAGCAGTATCATTTTCAGCGATTCCTTTGGCGAAAAGCTGCCAAGCATCAATGGAGAGCTCATCGGTCGCCAAGCGCAGTTCATGCAGATGCTTAGCTCCGGCTGGAACTTCAATGGTCTTTAGCTTATTATCACGTCCCATAATTCCGGGAATAATATCGCTTTCGATGAATTTGCTGATTTTTTGTCGCTGTTCATTGCTCAATGCGTTTGTTGGGCGCGTTGAGATTTTTTTGAATTGAAGCTGCTGCTGGCTGAAAAAATTATTGTAATCATCTACAAGCTTTTGCGTGGAGGCGACATAAAGGGCAATATCGGTATTGAGTGGCTCGCGAATCGTCTTCAAAAAATCTTGATAATTTTTGATGTAAGATATTTGCCAGTGACCGCTGTCGTCTGCTTCTAGCTGAACCAGTAAGGTGAAATCGGTCTGGGTATAGTCTTCGCGCATTTCAATCGCCGCAGTAGCCGAGTTGCCTTCTTTTTTTATTTCACCGATTTTTTGTAAACTGATATTGCGGATTTGAGAGCGTTCAATGAACTCATCGAAATCTATGCCCAGCTGCTGCCCTTTGAGCAAGGCTGTGCCGGCAGGAGAGTCCCAGGAGCTGTTTTCGATATAAGAATCGAAGGTAGTCATCATTCCCTTTGTAATCGTCGGTTTCACGAGTACGTAGAATTTCTCGAACAAGGCTTTGGTCGAGGGGGTAAGGTTTTTGTCGTAAGAAAATAAATCGACGGTTAAATCGTCATATGCTTTCGAGACGAGTAAATCCGCATTCACGTATTTATGAAAAGCCGCTTTGTCATGGTTCTTGATAGCGGATTGAACTTGTTGCAGGGCGTATTCCGGGGTGCGGGTATAGATGAAAAAATACCAGGCACACAGTCCGAGCAGCAAGGAAATGCTGACGATGATCAGCAGGTTTTGCGAGCGGCGTAATTGACCACGTTTTTCAAGTCGGGCTTTCCATGTAAAATCATCCATAAATTAAAAAACTCCTATTTCGTTCGATGCATTAATTATATCGCAAAATGATACGTCTGGGGAGGACGAAAATAAAATAAATAAAATATTGACAGTACTGATTTTTTTAGATATAATATTTAACGTTAGCAGTACGCAATTTTAGATATTGGGGTATCGCCAAGTTGGTAAGGCACGGGATTCTGAATCCCGCATTCGTTGGTTCGAGTCCAGCTACCCCAGCCATTGTATTTTAGAGCATCGCGCAGGCGATGTTTTTTGTTGGAAAATATAGATGAAAAATGGGCGCGGGCAAATCGATTGGATTTGTCCGCGCCCATTTTTTTAATGATCTGATAGGTTATCCGTACGCAGATCGATTTCTTTCAATGGAATAAGCTTTGTTTTGTGTTTGATTTTATACCAAAAATAGAAAATCAAGATGATCGGGATGCCAATGTAGGTCGCGATGGCACCATTCCAATCGATTGTATTACCCATGAAGGCTCCGTAATTTTGTCCGAGCATTACAAGCAAGCATAAAGCCAGTGCAAAGAAGGAACCAAATGGAAAGAGCTTTGCCCGATATTTGAGTGAAGCAAGATCTTTGCCTTGAGCGACAAAAGCTCGGCGGAATC
>Ga0183099_1000624_pt1 | contig 24170 bp, 23 predicted proteins | sample Biomet1_FD_127788 | JGI IMG/M metagenome (GOLD analysis project Ga0183099, IMG submission 127788) | Microbial communities from bioreactor (seeded with anoxic lake sediment) at LBNL, California, USA - Biofuel metagenome 1 | ecosystem: Engineered > Bioreactor > Anaerobic > Unclassified ...
GGCTGTTATTTTTATTACGCTGTACGCCATGACCGCATTTGGTCTGCTCGGAGTAGAAGAAAAAAGCATCATATTACCGCGCTTTGTTGATACCTTACTCGGCAGTATTCTCTCTTTTGGCGCAGTAACCTTGCTGTGGCCTGAATGGCAATTTCAACGCATACCCGAGTTGTTAGCTAAAGCAACACGTTGTAATTCCGAATATATGAAAGCGATCGTTTCTGCGTTACAAACATCAACCCAAGATTCCTTGTTTAACCAAAAACGGATCGCCGCACACCATGCCGATAGCGCGCTGGCGCAAGCCTGGGTCAACATGCAAACCGATCCTAAACAACAACGACGTTACACTAAATTATGTGCAGCACTCATTTATCGGAATCACAGCCTGCTCTCTTATGTCTCTGCACTGGGCGTACATCAGGAACTGCACGGCTCATTATTCGAGCCCCAATTAATTCGATATGCTGATTTTCTTTTTCAGGCACTGGATGAATCAGTTGCAGCATTGTCTGGCAATAATAACGACGCACCGATCGATTTATCGTCGTTATCTCTCACGCCTACAACCAACACCACAGCCAATACTGATCAACGGGCAGGATTAATTCAGCAAGAAATGAATCTTATCGGTATTATGACCGGCGAAATTTTAAAATTATCCCGATTACTAAGACCACTGATCCAAAGTCATGGCACAGATAAATCACGTTTTTGGAGTAGATAAATGCTGGTGATAGGCAACAAAGAAATCGAGACTGACACTCATGGTTACCTGAAAAACATGAGTGACTGGACACCCGAGTTAGCTGAACTAATAGCGGCGGGTGAACAGATCTCATTGAGCGCTGCTCACTGGGAAGTCATCCACTTTGTTCGCGATTTCTACACAGAATATAAAACCTCCCCTGCCATTCGCGCATTAGTGAAAGCGATGGCACTGAAACTAGGGGAAGACAAAGGCAATAGCCGTTATCTTTATCGTTTGTTCCCCGAAGGCCCAGCTAAACAAGCCACCAAAATTGCTGGTTTACCTAAACCTGCGAAATGTATCTAAAATAGAAAAACTGCTTTCATACCTCGTCAGAAAAACTCTGTTAGTTTAAGGACTCGCCGGTAGTGCTGGAAATATCGAACTATATCGCCATCCCTGACGATGAAATTGAACTGTCTGCTGTCAGAGCACAAGGCGCCGGCGGGCAAAACGTCAATAAAGTCTCATCGGCGATTCACCTGCGGTTTGATATTAATGCCTCGTCACTACCTGAGTTTTATAAACAAAGATTGCTAGAACTACGCGATCAACGCATCAGTAAAGACGGTGTGATCGTGATTAAAGCACAGCAATTTCGAACTCAGGAACAAAACAAGGATGATGCGCTACTGCGTCTGCAAGAATTGATAAAAAATGCAGCTGTAGTACAAAAATCAAGACTACCAACGAAAGCAACCCGAAGCTCACAGCGCCGGCGGTTAGACAGCAAAACGCAACGAAGTAAAACAAAAGAATTACGCGGGCGCGTTACAGAGTAAAGTAATATCGACTGAGAGTTCCCCATACCAAGCCACTATTCCTGTTATGAACGTTTGCAAATACCACTTCGGTATTTTTGCCTGAACAATAAACCTATAGATTTCAAACCATATCAATATCTTCGCTTTTTCAAATCAAAATAATATGATCGACCTCAACAAGCACAACTCCAAATCGGTCGGCACTTTCCTCTATCACGCAGATATGTGTACCATGGATTGAAACCACATAGGGCGCAGTTATGAACCAATCTCACTCGGAAACTATTTCGCAACTTCAGGCCTACGTTCGGAAGCTAGAAGCCGATATAGAGCAACTGCATATAACAACTCATTCCATTTGCACCGATGAACATTGCAAAAAAGTTCAATTCCAGTCTGAAGTGGAACGGATCTTAGATCGAATCCCCTCTATGGTGGGCTATTGGGATAAAAATTTACGACACAAATATACCAATCAAGCCTATAAAACATGGCTAGGAATGGACCCGCAAGAAAATAAAGGCAAACATATTCGTGAAGTCATCGGAGAAGAGCGCTACCGGTTAAATCGGCCCTACATCGAAGGGGCTTTACGTGGTGAACCCCAAACATTCGAACGTGCGATTCCAACCCCTAACGGCGAAGATATTCGCCACTCCTTGGCTGACTATATTCCGGATATTCAAAACGGTGAGGTCCAAGGCTTTTTTGTTCTGGTCTCTGATATCACCCCCCTGAAGTTGACGGAAAAACTTCGACTAGAGAACCAGGCTCTGCTTCAAAAGAACGAAGAACTGTTCCGGGCAATCGTGCAAGATCAGACTGAAGTTATTTCACGGCTACGCGGTGATGGAACCTATATTTTTGCCAACGAGGTCTTCTATCGCTTTTTTGGCGTGACACCTGAAAGGCTCATAGGTAATAAGTGGCATCCCATGGTTTATGCAGACGATCTGGAACGAGTATCGCAAGAACTCACAGAGCTCAAACCATCTAACCCCGTGATCATGATTGTGAACCGCGTTTATTCGGCCAGTGGACAAGTTCATTGGATGGAGTTTAGCAATCGGGGAACATTTGATGAGGATGGTCAGCTCGTTGAAATTCAATCTGTTGGCCGCGACATTACATCGCGTCGAGAGACTGAAAATCAATTGCGTAAGCTTTCCATGGCCGTAGAGCAAAGCCCGAGTAGTATCATCATCACCAACATCAACGCAGAGATTGAATACGTCAATGCTGCCTTCGAAAAAAATACAGGCTACTGTCGTAATGAAGTGTTCGGGAAAAATCCAAGCATACTGCAGTCGAAGAATACGCCTCGCCGAACAATTAAAGAGTTGTGGGAAACCTTGAATCAAGGCCTTCCGTGGAAAGGTGAACTCTACAATAAACGGAAGGATGGTAGCGAGTACATTGAGCATGTCGTTATTGCGCCTGTTCGACAAACAGATGGGCGAATAACTCATTACGTTTCAGTTCAGGATGACATCACCGCCAGCAAGATGGCAAGTGAAGAAATTCATCAACTTGCATTTTTTGACTCATTGACGGGCTTACCGAACCGTCGACTGCTGATGGATCGATTACAACACGCATTAAAATCCTATGAACGGCATCAGAAAATTGCTGCTCTATTACTGATTGATCTCGATAACTTCAAAACACTTAACGATACGCTCGGTCATGAAACCGGCGATATATTATTGCAACAAGTAGCCCAGCGTTTGGTTTCTTGCGTCCGTGAAAGTGATACTGTCGCTCGTCTGGGGGGCGATGAATTTGTAGTGATTCTTGAGAATATGAGTATTGATTCTCATGTTGCCGCAGCAACCGCAAAAGGCATCGCCGAGTCCATCTTAGAAACTATTCAGCAACCTTATACTTTGGGATGTAATAAGTACCTGAGCAGTGCCAGCATTGGGGTCACCTTGTTTGCTAATAATTTGGCCACAGATTTGCTCATGCGACAAGCAGACCTTGCCATGTACAAAGCCAAAGATGCCGGTCGTAATGCGGTATATTTCTTTAACCCGGAGATGCAAGCCACAGTAATTGCCAGAGCACAACTGAATGCAGATTTAAGTCAGGCCATAAACGAAGCTCAGTTTGAACTGTATTACCAGCCTCAGGTTATCGGTGAAGGTTTGATCACGGGGGCTGAGGTGTTATTGCGTTGGAATCACCCACATAAAGGGCTTGTCCTGCCGGGCTCTTTTATCACTGCCGCGGAAGAAACAGGCTTAATCCTGCGGATTGGTCAATGGGCTCTCCATGCAGCCTGTGCTCAACTTGCAACTTGGTCCACTCAGCCCGAACTGTCCCATTTAACTATTTCAGTAAACGTGAGTGCTCGACAACTGGAACAACCAAACTTCGTCGATGAAGTACTAGCCACCATTGATCATTATGGTGCTAACCCGCATCTCTTGAAGTTGGAACTGACCGAAAACATGCTGATTAATCAGGTCGAAGAAATTTCTCTCAAAATGGCGGCCTTGAAGCTGAGAGGGGTCAGCTTTTCTCTCGACGACTTTGGCACCGGCTACTCCTCACTTTCTTACCTTAAACTCCTGCCTCTGGATCAGCTCAAGATTGATCGGGGGTTTGTACGGGATATCCTTGACGACCAAAATGATGCGGCGATTGCCCAAATGATCATCGCACTCGGCAAAGCCATGGGAATAAGTGTAATTGCAGAGGGTGTTGAACTTGCAGCACAACGTGATTTTCTTGCACAACAAGGTTGCCATGCATATCAAGGCTATTTATTCGGCAAACCAATGCCATATAAGTCCTTTGAACTATTGGTTAAACAAGGTGCAAAAATCTAAAACTAAGTGGGGTTTACTGCGATCAAGTGTAGCGGTAAATCGCCGCGATTGATTACACACAGTGATGACGTTTAACAAGCTGTAACATTGCCTTCATAAGCACCTTCACGCCCAAAAACAGATTTAATCACCTGAGATTATCTTGCCCTTACTACTTCTCTTTACTGCTAACCAAGCATCAATAACTGATTTGAAATTATAGAGTTATTACTGGCTATTCAAATCGGTCTGACTCAAGAAAATAACAATATAGTGATTTTGTGAAGTAGGATTCATTTTCTCTAAACATCCAAAACTCAAGTTATCTGAACCTGTTAGTGTTACTGTAGATACCAATAAATTACATTAATTATATAAATTTGCCGAGGTGGCCATATGCTGAATTTTGAATATCAAAATCCAACCAAGGTGTTATTTGGAAAAGGTCAAATCGCTAAAATTAGTCATGAGATCCCTTCCGATGCACGGATTCTGATCGTCTATGGCGGTGGCAGTATTATCGCCAATGGCACGCTGGAACTGGCTAAACGAGCCTTAGCCGGTCGCAATGTCACCGAGTTTGGTGGCATAGAACCCAACCCAGACTATGAAACATTGATGAAGGCCGTTGAGATTGTCAAAAAAGAACGGATCAATTTCCTATTGGCGATTGGTGGCGGTTCCGTTATTGATGGCACAAAATTCATCGCAGCAGCTGCCTGTTGGGAATTGGGTGATCCATGGGAAATACTGCATAACCAAGGGAAAGGAATTAGAAATGTCATTCCCTTCGGCTGCATATTAACACTGCCTGCGACCGGTTCTGAAATGAACCACCATGCGGTAATCAGCCGGAAAACACGCCAGATATCATTACCCTCAGCCAGTGGGTCACAAGGCAATTATGGCGCCATGGCCATGCAAAGCCAAATCGCAAAAGAGAAACTGGCTTTTTCCAATGATAAAGTCTATCCGCAATTTGCGGTGCTTGATCCTGTCACCACATTTTCACTGCCTAAATCTCAAATAGCCAATGGGATTGTTGATGCATTTTGTCATGTGATAGAACAATATTTGACCTATCCGGTTAATGCGAACCTGCAGGATCGTTTTGCGGAAAGCATAATGCTGACGTTGCTGGATGATGGCATCAAAAGCTATCAACAACCTGATGACTACGACAGCCGGGCAAACCTGATGTGGTGTGCCACTATGGCACTGAATGGTCTGATTGGCTCAGGCGTTCCGCAAGATTGGAGTTCGCATGCGATTGGGCATGAATTAACCGCGCTGTTCGGTCTTGCTCATGCTGAAACGCTAGCGATAGTGCTGCCAGGCACCATGGCGGTTCGCAAGCTGGAGAAAAAGGCAAAACTAATTCAATACGCTGAGCGGGTATGGGGTATTCATGGTCAGGACGACGATACGGTCATTCAGCAAGCGATAGATAAAACAATTGCTTTCTTTGAATCACTCGGTTTTGCCACCCATCTGTCTGCTTATAACATCAAAGAAGAACAAATCCCTGATATTGCAGCAACATTACTGAAGCATGGTATGACCGGCATTGGGGAACATGGCTCAGTAACGCTGGATGTTTGCGAAGAAATCTTGCATAAAGCATTGTAAATAAAAATAAATTTAATAATAAAGTCGCGCAATGCGGCTTTATTATTTCAGCATCGTTCAGTACGTCGGTAGTTCCAGATTAGCGAATAGCGCATCAACTTCATACGGTGCTTTCAGTGCAAGTGCTTTATCTACAATCTCTCTCGTCAAATGCGGTGCAAAACGTTCAATAAAATCATACATGTAGCTACGAAGGAATATCCCCTTCCGAAAACAGATCTTCGTCGTACTTGCCTGAAACAAATGGCTACCATCCAGTAAGACTAAATCCTTATCGATTTCCGTATCGACAGCCATTGTCGCAATTACCCCAACGCCTAAACCCAACCGGACATACGTTTTAATGACATCCGCATCTGTCGCCGTAAATACAATTTTAGGTACCAAACCAACCCGGCTAAACGCTGCATCAAGTTCAGATCGCCCTGTAAAACCAAAGGTATAAGTGACTAATGGATATTGGGCTAACTCTTCCACCGTCAACGTTGTGCAGGTTGCGAGAGGATGATCTTTGGGCACAATCACACTGCGGTTCCAGTGATAACAAGGCAACGTGACTAAATCTTCATAAAGATGTAATGCTTCCGTTGCTATAGCAAAATCCGATGTTCCTTTTGCGACTGACTCACTGATTTGTGCCGGGGATCCCTGATGCATATGGAGCGAAACCATCGGATAGCGCTTAATGAAACCTTTGATAACCTCGGGTAAAGCATAACGAGCTTGGGTATGCGTTGTTGAAATGTGCAGAGTCCCTTGATCAGGATTAGTATATTGTCCGGCAACGGAACGAATAGACTCTACCTTTGCCAGTATTTCTTGCGCAATTTTTATCACTTCATGGCCAGCAACCGTGATCTGCGTGAGGTGCTTACCGCTGCGCTCAAAAATTTGAATTCCCAGTTCATCTTCCAGCATTCGAACCTGTTTACTGATGCCAGGTTGCGACGTATATAAACTTTCTGCGGTCGCGGACACATTCAGACTATGATTCGCAACCTCAACGATATATCGTAACTGCTGGAGTTTCATAATATTCCAATGCTATTGATTTCTATGAGATAGTAGCAAAAAAGAGCATAACTTCGTCTACGGGCAGCGATAAAAATGCAATTCATCACTATTCAAAGCATTTTTCTGTATAAAAATGATGTTATTGCTGTCTCAACCATGCCTGACAATTAAAATAGACAGTAGAATGAAAAATACAACAACAAACCTAAGCATTCACCAAATCTGATGGAGCCAGCATGGTCTTAACTCTGGTTTTACTTGCGATCGGCGCATTGTTATTTCTTACGATTGCTTACAACATCTTCCAGCAACATAAGCAACAGCAAGAAATAGATCGCCGGGCTATCGTGGCGAGACAAAAAGTAATCATTGAGGAAGCAGAAGACATTTTATTAAATGTTAACCGGCTGTCGTATAGCAAAACACTGGTTATGTTATTGCAAAACCGCTTGCTGGATGCCTTACGAATCCTTCACCAAACCACCCCTAACGTAGCTGCGATTAATCAGCGTATCGAAGATGTACGAAACCAGATCAAATACGTCAACGAGCACTACAAAGGTGATGAGAGTCAATTTCGTTCGCCAGACTCTGATCGTCAGGCGATACAAATGCTCCAGACAACCAAAAAACTACGCGCTATTGTCCGGCTAGAACACAATAAGGGCAAAATTGATCCGCAATCATTTTCCGTTGAAGATCGTCGTCTTGAGTTGATGTTACTCAAAATCAATATTGCTAATTTACTGCAAAAAGCTATGGATGCCAGAGTGCAACGCCAAATCGGTACCGCGAAGCAACTGCTAACAAAAGGCATTAATGCGCTCGGTATCATTCATGATAAAGATGCTTACCTGATCGCCAGCGAAGAAGAAATGAAGGCCACTCTAAGAGACATTAATGAGCAGCTGGAAAGAGATTCGCAAAAAGAACGGGAAGAAATTCAGGAAAAACAAGACGATCTGGACGTGTTGTTTCAGCCCAAAAAGAAATGGTAATTTAAATCTAAGCAGAAACAAAAAGAGCCAGTTTCGACTGGCTCTTTTACAATCAAAATCAGCTTATTTTTGAATTACGTATTCAGCAGGGCTGATTTGGCCGATTTCAGGTGCAATTTTATCTGACAATAGCCATAAAGTGAATTTATGCAGCTGTTCCTGATGCGCTAAAGCCACCAGAAAAGCACCGCCAACCTCACGATAACCTAATTCATAGTTTTTCAGTGTAGTTGGTGGTACGCCAAGCAGTTCCGCAAATTTCGGACGGCTAAGCCCCATTGTTTCACGAATATGACGGATTTTTTGACCAACAGACACAGGAGCGAGACTCATATGTTTCCTCACGCGTTTGCGAATTTTTCGCTGTTACCAATAATTACTCGACCTTTGGTGTTCAACAGCTTTATCCGGCTCCACATTATTATAGCTTTATTATAGTCTGTATTTTTATAATGTATAAAAGCGGCACATATTAATCTCTAAATAACCTCACGTAAACATCTATACTATCAATGAGGATACGCGCGACAGTCGGAAATGTGCTCTGCGTAACATTTTTGCGTCTATCGCAGTTGAATCTTGCATAATTGAACGTCTGAGAGATAATGAATATGTCGAACCTTATCGGATCTTTCCGAGCATAATCTGGAGACAATCATGAAAAAAGCAGTGGCATTAACAGTTATTGCAGGTTGCGTAGCATCTGTAATATCAATGACAGCATTTGCAAACGATGCTGAAGGCGCATTTCTGGGTACCGGCTTCGGTTGGAATAACTACTCTGAATTGGGCGATTTAGGTACTGCAACCAAAAGCAGCACACCAACAGCACATGTTTTTGGTGGCTACACTTTCAATGAATTCTTGGGCGCTGAAGCTGGCTATAACTGGCTTGGCAATGGCCGAGTAGACGGAGAACGTTTCAAATCTCACGGTATGAATCTGTCCCTGTTGCCTCGCTACCCTTTAACAGAAGACCTCTCACTGTTAGGTGAAGTAGGTGTTATGCGCTGGAAAGCTGATAACGAAGCGACCAACACTGATGATCACGGTACTTCACCAATTTTTGGTGCAGGCTTAGCGTACCGTGTATCTGATCCTGTTGATTTGCAAGTTCGCTACCGCCACATTGATGGTGTTGGTAGTGCAAAAACTGGTGAATCTGACAGCGATAACGTATCACTGGACGTAGTTTACTACCCAACCCGCACCAGCGAACCAGCTCCTGTTGTTGCTCCGGCACCAGAACCAGTTGCAGCACCAGCTCCGGCACCGCAACCAGTTGAAGAAACCAAAACATTCACTCTGACTTCAGACGTGCTGTTTGACTTCAACAAAGCCACGCTGAAACCAGCTGGCGTGACTGCATTGTCTCAGCTGTACAACCAAATCCAGACTCTGGAAATGACTGACAAAAATATCGTCGTCTATGGTTACACTGACCGCATTGGTTCTGATGGTTACAATCTGAAACTATCTCAAGACCGTGCTAAGAGCGTATCCAGCTTCCTGACTTCTAAAGGTCTGTCTGCAACTCGTATCACTGCCGTTGGCCGTGGCGAAGCGGACCCTGTAAGCCCAGCTAGCTGCAACGCGGTTAAAGCGAAAAAAGATCTGATCGTTTGTCTGGCTCCTGATCGCCGTGTAAGCGTAGAAGTTAAAGGCAGCAAAACAGTTGTAGTTAAATAATATTTAGCTATCGCTTAAAAACAAAACCGCGCTTTATGTGCGGTTTTGTTTTGATAGACCTATCGACTGGAGGTTATATATGGAAACTAAAGAACCTATCAATAAAGCATCCCTGCTCGAACTCGCAAACCACATCATGAAAGAACATGATGATTACTTAGCTGGAATGTTGGTTACTGATGTCAACGAAAAATCTGGTGTATTAGTCTTCAAAGGCGAATATTTCCTTGATGAACAAGGACTTCCAACAGCCAGAACTACCGCTGTTTTTAATGTCTACAAAGGATTAGCTCAGGCACTTTCCCCTCAATATACGTTGGAGTAAACCGTGGCAGTTACCCTATACGGTATTCGAACCTGTGATAGCGTCAAAAAAGCTCAAAACTGGTTAAAACAGAATAATGTAGCATTTGAATTAGTTGATTTTAAACAGATCCCCCCAACCGAACTTCAGATAACGCAATGGAGCCATACTACGGGGTGGGAAAAACTGCTTAACAAGCAGAGTAAAACTTTTCGTGAATTACCATCAGCAGAAAAAAGCATTCATGATGAAGAGCAAGCCATTGCGTTGATGCAACGTCATCCCCTGCTTATCAAACGTCCGGTTTTAGTTTCCGAAGATAAAATATTGATCGGTTTTTCTGAATTAGCGTATAACGCACTGAATAATTAATTAGGTAATGAATAAGGATTGTGCATGACCGACTCTCTCGTTTTGTCTTTAGCTAAGGAGCTGATTGCACGCCCTTCAGTAACTCCGGCTGATGAAGGCTGTCAGCAACTTATGGCCGATTTTCTGGCACCGCTAGGTTTCACGATAGAACCCATGGTGTTCCATGACACCACCAACCTGTGGGCCAGAAGAGGAACTACCGGACCATTATTTTGCTTTGCTGGTCATACTGATGTCGTTCCTTCCGGCCCCGCCAGTAAATGGAATACCCCGCCGTTCGAGCCAACCATCATTGATGGCATCTTGTATGGCCGCGGTGCTGCTGATATGAAAGGGTCCATCGCGTCAATGTTGGCCGCAGTACAACGTTTTATTGCTGATCATCCAGATCATAATGGCTCTATCGCTTTTCTGATCACCAGTGATGAAGAAGGTCCATTCATTAATGGCACTCCCAAAGTTATTGAAACATTAGAAGCCCGTCAGGAAAAAATTACCTGGTGTCTGGTGGGCGAACCGTCATCAACAAATCAAGTGGGTGATGTAGTCAAAAATGGTCGCCGTGGTTCATTAACCGGAGATCTAACTGTTTATGGGGTGCAAGGCCATGTGGCTTACCCTCATCTAGCGGAAAACCCGGTTCACATTGCCATGCCAGCTTTAGCTGAACTCGCCGCAAAACAGTGGGATCAAGGTAACGAGTTCTTCCCCGCTACGAGTTTTCAGATCGCGAATATCAATGCCGGAACCGGCGCATCCAATGTCATTCCGGGTGAACTGCAGGTACAGTTTAATTTCCGTTACAGCACAGAATTAACCGATATTCAAATCAAGCAGCAAGTAATTGAACTACTTGACCGTCATGGTTTGCGTTATGAATTGAAATGGACTCTCAGTGGACAGCCATTTTTGACTGGCTCAGGGAAACTCGTTGAAGCAACACAAAATGCCATTAAAGCAGTAACTGGGCGTATCACCGAGCTCTCAACCTCCGGTGGTACTTCTGATGGCCGCTTTATTGCGCCGACAGGCGCACAAGTCGTTGAACTCGGCCCTATTAATGCGACAATTCACAAGGTCAATGAATGCGTTAACGTTGCTGATCTCGAAACGCTGAGCGATATCTATTACACCATGATGCAACAATTACTGGTTACCCATGATTAACACCGCGTTAGTCGGGCTTGATAATGCTGACTTATGCCCTGTAACAGCAGGGCATTTTCTCACAAAATCAACATTAGTCGCTTTTCAGCAGATGTCTCAGGCTGCTCTGGCTGATGGCGTCAACATTGGCATAGCCTCCAGTTATCGCTCCTTCGAACGACAAACACTGATCTGGAATCGAAAATATCGCGGAGAAAGTGTTGTTCTTGATAGCAATGGTTTACCCATTTCAGCATGGGCGCAGTTATCCGAACAGGAACGAATTTTTGCAATTTTACGCTGGAGCGCCCTCCCCGGAGCGAGTCGCCACCACTGGGGCTCTGATTTAGATATTTATGCGCCAGACCTGTTACCAGCCGGACAAAAACTGCAGTTAATTCCTGATGAGTATGATAAACAAAGCGGCTATTTTGCCCCGCTGACAGAATGGTTGGATGAAAATATGCAATGCTTCGGTTTTTTTCGACCCTATGCCGTAGATAAAGGCGGAGTAGCACCGGAGCCATGGCATTTAAGCTATTATCCTGAAGCGGTAAAGTGCCAACAACAGCTCACTATTGAAGTTTTGCGCGATGTATTAATGAAACATTCAATAGAAGGAAATACACAGATCCTGTTACATCTTCCCCAGATCTGGGACCGATTCATCATGAATATTTGCGAGAGTAACAGTATATGAGTTTATGGCTAATCATCGGTATTCCATTACTTTTTCTACTTGGATTGTTCATGAATGCAATCAAAGATATGAAGCGATTAGAAAAAGAATTACCAAAGTATAAAGATAAAGTCAGAAAAGTTCCTGATGAGGATGAAGAAGATAAAAAATAGGCGGAACCCTTAAGGTACCGCCTATTTTGAAGATTATAGAAGAAAATTACGGCTTACTAATGGTCAGTAATTTCTTAGCTAAAGCCCGATAAACTTGTTCTGCTGTAGCAGCAGGCACTGCCTGCTGTGACGCAGTGAGCAACTCAACTTGTGTGCCTGTTTCCATCTGATGCAATTGGAAAACATAAGAGCCGGCATTCAAACCAGTGTAGTTCGGAGCTAGCGGCTTCCAGATTGCAAAGGCATCAAGTAAGCTGCCATCCGGTACCTTATATTCCACCGCAATGCGCTGTTCAGCTACATCAGTCTGCTTGATAGTCCATCCCAGCTGCGAGAGATCTGCGGACATACGAGTCAACACTTTATCAGCCGGAGCATCTGCTACCCATTTATCTTTCATGTTGACTAAATGGATTGGTTTTTCACTAACATCCGGTTGAGCAACGGCTTTCTGTTTATTGCTATCAGCAATAACATTAGCTGACACATGCGTGTATTTCTGCAAACGTTGATATAGTCTTTCCACGGCAGACGCTAATACTGGTTTATTGCTATCGTCCAGTAATGTGATAGACGTTTCATTACCACGGTCAGCCAATTGTAACCGGTATTTACCTGACGATAACGCCAGACCTTCTGTTGGCTCCACCGGCTCCCAGAAGGTTAATACCTGCATAACACTCGTTGAAGCATCACCTTCGTAGTTGAATACGATCAGGCCCTGCGATTGTGCGCTCGACTCTATCGGCAAACCGGCTTTCGGTAATACAGTCAGTAACCACTGCCATGTATTTACGAACCCATTTTCAGCAATAAGCGCCTGAGAGCCCGAACCATCCTGCCCTAATAGCAATTGAATTGGTCCATTTGTTTCCGATGCCGTCAGACCTTTATTCTGAGTATCAGCATACGCACTTACGTTGTTCAACAAACGGGTAGCATAGTGGCGTTGTTCAAAAACGGTCGGCGTAGGTTGTTCATCAGCAGCTCGCAACCATTTCACCATCAGACCCGCGCGATGCGTAACAGGGTCATTTTTAACCTGAAACTGGTAATATTGTGCAGGAGCCGGCGGAATATCGTCTGCTTCTTCAGCATCAAATGTCACCGCAACCGGGCCAGTTTCTAGCACCTTGTTAGCATCATCCCGACGTACTGTCGCAATTTTATTGCTGGTCAGATAGCCATTCAGCCATGACCAGAGATCATCATCAATGTGCTGCGTCAGGCTACGCGCTGAAAACCATAAGATGATCGCATCACGGCTGTTATCTGCTCGGCTGCTGGAAACAAACGTCATGATCTGTTCTGGCGGACGAACATCAACCGCTTCAGCCATAGCTCCCTGTCTGGTTTCGACCGGTAACCGATAATCTTGTGAAAACGTAGGGTTATGCAGTGGTGCAGGCGCTTTCAGCTGAGGACGCAAGACAGCTGACGTGTAGTCGAAATCACGATTCGCCTGTCGTCTTTCAGCTTCAGAACTACAAGCTGAAAGCACACAGAGGCAAAGAATACTGCAGGGGAACAGAGACACTTTCATTTTATTATGTTGCACGCTAGATCAACTCCGCTCTCACAAGTGCTGCTTCAACTATTGCTTGTGCCGTTGAGGAAAGCAATGTCAATGGCAGGCGTAAATCGGCATGGTTTATTAGCCCGATTCTGGCTGCCGCCCATTTTACAGGAATAGGGTTAGATTCAATAAACAGTTCTTTATGCAGTGGTCGCAGACGTTCATCTATTTCCATTGCAGTTACTTGATTTCCTGCCAAAGCAAAAGCGCACATACGGCTCATCTCTTTTGCTGCTATGTTTGCAGTAACCGAAATAACACCATTACCACCTTGCAGCATAAATTCACAGCCAGTTGCGTCATCACCGCTATAAAGCGCAAAGTCACGACCACACAACTCACGTAATTGAGCGACACGGGATAAATTGCCGGTAGCCTCTTTAATACCACAAATACCAAAATTACCCGCTAGCCGAGCAACTGTTTCGGGCTGCAAATCACAGCCTGTACGGCCTGGAACGTTATATAAAATCTGTGGTAGCCCACTGTACTCGCCGATAGCGGCATAGTGCTGATATAACCCTTCCTGCGTGGGTTTATTATAGTACGGTGTTACAGAAAGACCCGCAGCCACACCCAGTCTACTGATCTGTTTCGCGATCTGTTTAGCATGCGCGGTATTATTTGAACCGCATCCGGCAATAACTGGAATGCGTCCGGCACAATATGCCAGAGTTCGATCAAACAGAGTAAAGAGTTCCTCTTCACTCAAAGTGACTGATTCCCCGGTTGTACCAGCAACAACTAAAGCATTGGTGCCAGACTGAATATGATATTCAACCAACTGTTCTAACGCTTGCCAATCAACAGAACCTGAACGATTCATTGGGGTGATCAGAGCAACGAGACTACCGGTTAACATAAAAGCACAGACTCCATTTTACAGGCAGCCAATGGTACGGCGCCCTATACACAAAAACAAGGCAAAACACCTTTCCGGAACCAAAATGCTGATCTGATCCTGCAAGAGTAGCGTATTGTTATTGTGATATTTTTGCACTTAAAAACACCGGGAAGGATGAATAATGAACCGATTGACTGCGGGTTGCACAGCACCTGATTTTGAACTGCCGGATCAAAATGGCGTGATGACCAGACTGAGTACATTTCAGGGTAAAAAAGTGCTGGTCTATTTTTATCCGAAAGCGATGACGCCAGGTTGTACAACCCAGGCTTGTGCTTTACGTGATAGCAAAACAGAGCTCGATCAACGTAATGTTGTTGTTTTCGGGATCAGCCCAGATAACTCAGGACGCTTGAAAAAATTTGAAGCCCGCGATGAACTCAATTTCACGTTACTGGGCGATGAGGATCATCAGGTCGCAGATGCTTTTGGTGTCTGGGGCCCGAAGAAATTTATGGGTAAAGAGTATGATGGTATTCATCGCATTAGCTTTCTAATCAATGAACAAGGCATTATTGAGCATGTTTTTGATGATTTCAAAACCAGTAACCATCATCAAATTCTGATCGATTACCTCGATTCGCTTTAAGCACAAACAAAAAGGCCGGAAATTTTTCCGGCCTTTTATCTAATCGTTTGTCTATACCGTGAAAAACTTCGCGTTAACCCATGCAATGACAAAATAACTCGACAACATGGCGCTGATGGCCAGCATGATCGGTCTTAGATTTGGGCGATTACGGGCAATCAATACAATTGCCAGCGAGGTTGGATAAAGACCAAACATATAGCGCGGAACCGTATTGGTACTGGTCATGATCGGCACAAAAGTACAAATAAACATGAATAGTGCTTCGGCGTAACGTTTTTGCTTAATCAGATAGATATTCAGTGCCCATCCAACCGCAATCATGATTGACAGATAGATCTTCCGCCCACCGGTTTCAAATCCTTCAAGCCAATATCCGAACGGATTACCGAAGATACGTCCCCATGCCAGCTGGATGTTCTTAAAAGAAAATGCGTCACCAACGTGATAATGCATGTAGAACATGTACGCAAACATCACCAGCGGAATAAACCAGATGGCCAGAATAACTCGGAAACCACGGTCACCAAACTTAACCAGCTCCCGCCAGCCATAAGCTTGCAGAGCCAGAATTCCCACCGAGAAGACAACCATGACACCGATATTACGTGTCGCTGTCATCAGTAAACCAGCAACCGCAACCCATAGCCACTGATGCCGATAGGCAAACAAAAACACCACCATCGTCAATGTAATGAACAGTGACTCAGTATAGGGTGCAATGAAATAGACAGAGTATGGTGAGAATGCCAGCATCCAGACACCAAACCGGGCTACATCGAGTTCCTGCCCGAGCTGGCGCAAACATAAATAAAACAGCGGCAGCATAGCGAACGATGAAACGTTGGCGATGACATAGAAGCCATATAATGACGGCATGCCAAACAGTTCACCAATGTAATGCCCAAGGATCGGAAACAGAGGGAAGAAAGCCCAGTTAGCGGCATGGCCGGTAGTTAGACCATGCGGATAAGAGTCATAGCCAATATCAGCAATACTCTTAAACCAAGCACAATCGAACTGGCAAAATACACTCCACACATCAGTTTCAAGCGAATCGACAAGGTTGATCTGCCCGATTTGATCTGTCTCGACGTTATAATGCATTGCGCCAAAATAGCCAATTGCATATAACAGAACGCGGCTGACTAAAAAGGCCAGCGCAATGATCCCCCAGTCTTGCCGACTGATATGCAACCGAGAATAAATAACGTTGATGTTATCTGTCTGCACAACTTACTCCAGCATTACTCAGGCAAAAACCCAGATTCGGGATAACACATAAGTCAGCACGGTAACCGCCAGTGTCGCAATAACAATTGGCAGCAGACCCGACAGACCAATCCACAGTAAAACAGATAACAACACGTAGCGAACGCCGAGCGAACTGAGCGCTACCAGTAAAAACTTACTGACTTTACCGTGCTTCTGGAATGTGACGTATCGGTGCCCGAAAAAAGAAAACCAGAACGCCACAAAAAAACCGATCGATGTCACCAGATACTCGGAGATCTCTGGCCATAAATGAAGGCATAGCGTCGCTATGCCTAAATCAACAATGGTTGCACCGCCACCGACCAGGCCAAACCGGAATAACCGCCAGAATTCATCTTTTGTAATCATTCTGGTTTATCTTCTTCCAATTCAGCAACAGCAGAAACCTTAGAACGCGAATATTGACCATAAACGCCTTCAACAAGGAATACTGGGCGTTGTTTAACTTCCAGGAACATACGGCCGATATATTCGCCCATAATACCGATGGAAAGCAGCTGCATACCGCCAAGGAATAAAATCACGCACATCAGGGAAGCATATCCTGGGCTATCTACGCCGACAAAAATCACTTTCAATATGATGATCATCATGTACAGGAAGCTGATTGCAGCAACAGAGGCACCGATATAGCTCCAGACTCGCAGCGGCCAACTGGAAAAGCTGAACAAGCCATCCAGCGCAAAGTTCCACAACTTCCAGTAGTTGAATTTTGTGGTGCCAGCAGCGCGTTCCGGACGCGCATAAGGAACACCGACCGAGCGGAAACCGGCCCAAGCAAATAACCCTTTCATGAAACGGTTACGTTCCGGCAATTGGTTGATTGCGTCAACGACACGGCGATCCATCAAACGGAAATCACCCGCATTTTCCGGGATCTTGGTTGTGGTAGAGACCGCATTAAAGAAGCGATAAAAACCACCCGCAGTCAGACGTTTCATTGCCGTGTCTGCGTTACGATCAGTACGCACACCGTAAACGGTGTCATAACCTTCTTCTTTCCACATCCGGACAAATTCCAGTACCAGTGCAGGCGGATCTTGCAGATCAACATCCATCGGTACAATGGCATCGCCACGAGCATGGGCGAGACCGGCAGTCATCGCAGCTTCTTTACCAAAATTACGCGCCAGGTTAATCAGGGTCACACGGCTGTCTTTTTCAATCGCTTTTTCAACAACTTCACGCGTGCGATCACGACTGCCATCATTAACAAAAACGATTTCCAGTTGATCACGCAATGGCGCCAGCTCTTTATCGATCGTTTCAATAAAGGTATCGATGCTTTCTTCTTCGTTATAAACCGGTACAACTAATGAAACAGTGAATGATTGTTTGCTCATAATAACCTCATCCCGCGCGGGATAATTTGAATGTTTTGAACATGATAGAGTGGTTGCTTTGCAATGATACATAGTTTGGATCAGCCGGATCGGCAATGAATAGGCCCGCAGGAAGAGTTAGCTCAAACGTCTGAGGTCCGGCTTTATCAAATTTAACTTTTTGAGACCATTGGTCACCAACACTTACGCTGAGTTCTGTGTTAGCAGTTTTAGTCGTCAATGTTCCTTCAAATTTCAACGCACCAGGTTCGCGATGTAAGGTGAAATATAATCCGCCCTTACCGTCAAACAGTGAACCTGAACCGTCTTTTTCAGGAATATCCCAGCCTTCTCGTGAGAGGTACGAACAGCGTTCCCGTTCGTTGGTGAGATCCATTAATGTGCCGGGGATATAAGCGAGAGTCTGGTTGCGATTCCAGATATGGGTTTTCTTTTCCAGATAATACATACGATATGCCATAGACACGTCAGGATGCTTAGCGAGATAAAGTACATATAGGTAAAAGGCACTCAGTGCCAGAAACGTGAGAATAAAGATAAATTTAACACTGCGAGTCATCATTAGTTCTGACCTCATTATTGTTTGCGCCAATCCTAATTCAGAACACCAAGAAACAACAGAGAGTGATGGCTTGATCACATAAAAATATATCCATTCAGATAACTTGACACTTGGAGCAACCGTTTTCACCTGCTTTTTGATATAGATAAAGAACTGTAACGCCTGATACCTATACACTAAATACATCTATTACTGGCAGGACACCACTTATGAATATGAATCATGCTCAGCGACTGATACTCAGTAATCAATATGAAATACTGAGTAAGCTGAATCCTGAGAAAGCGGATTATTATCATCGCTGTAAGACAATTGTAGAACGTGGTTACTGTTTACAGATGCTGGAGTTAGAAAAAGAGTTTGGCCATCTGACAGAGGAAGCGTGCCGGGAAGTAATTGATACGTTGGAAATGCACCATGCGCTTAAAGTTTCTTATGAAAATTTAAGCGCTGAAGATCAAGCTCAAATTTCCGCAGCACGTTTAGATTTCATTGGTTATGCCAGAGGCTATGAGCGTGAACTTGCGGATTATGTCTGTTATCTGCTGGATGTAGAAAAGCGCTTCCCTGATTTAGGAAAATGTTGCGCCAGCTTAAATTCTGAAATGGCTATGCACGACAAGTATGAACGGATGCTAGCCGAATGGCGTGATTGTCCACGTCAATACAAACTCTCCATTCAAGAAATTCGTAATATCGTCACCGCCTGATAGTTTTACATTCAGCCAAACAGACCGTTACAGTATGTTTGGCTGAACCCGCTGATTAAAAAATAACGTCCTTTCGTTGAATACTGAATGCATGCAGGGGTTTATTGCTCTGCTTTTTCCGATCTCAGATGACGTTGTTTTTTCACAACCGATGTATTACGAGAGGAAAATCACAATTTTCATGCAACTTAACGGAACTTTTTGCAAACTCTGAACTCTAACTTAATGCCACTGCAATTAAACATTGAGTCTTGGCCCAGTCAACGTAAAGTTGACTGGGTTTTTTTATTCCCGAATTTCATCCAGAATAGACTTATTGAACGCTTAACAGCTGCAAGTGGTGCCATTTTGACAACTAAACCGCAAAAAACCTTTTTGTTCCACGATTATGAAACTTTTGGTATTGATCCCGCCCGTGATCGGCCATCCCAGTTTGCTGGGATTCGAACTGATGCCGACTTCAATATTTGTGGTGAACCGGTTGTGCTTTATTGCCAGATGGCACCAGATTATTTACCAGCACCGGAAGCTTGTCTGATAACCGGCATTACGCCTCAGATTGCTAACCAAAATGGTGTCTGCGAAGCTGATTTTTTCCGCACGATACAAGCTCAATTTGCGCAGCCGGGAACCTGTATTCTGGGTTACAACAATATCCGCTTCGATGATGAGTTCACTCGTTACGGCTTTTACCGCAACTTTTTCGACCCGTATGCTTATAGCTGGCAACAAGGCAATTCACGCTGGGATCTGTTGGATGTAGTGCGTGCGTTTTATGCTTTGCGCCCAGAGGGAATAAACTGGGTTTACGATGAGGAAGGTAAACCGTCATTTCGTCTGGAAAAACTTTCGGTCGCTAATGGCATCAAACACGAAAATGCACACGATGCGATGTCGGATGTTTATGCCACTATTGGTATAGCTAAATGTCTCAAACAAGCCCAGCCGCGTTTATTTGATTATTTGTTAGAACATCGCAATAAACACAAACTCAAGAATCTGATCGACATTATCAATATCAAGCCGCTGGTTCATGTCTCAGGTATGTTTTCCGCCTGGCAAGGCTGTGCCAGTTGGATTGCGCCACTGGCATGGCATCCAACCAATAATAATGCCGTGATTGTCGTGGATTTGCATAAAGACATCTCACCACTGCTGGAATTAGATGCATCCACATTACGTGAGCGTCTTTATACCCGGCGTGATGAATTGGCCGGTGAATCGCCAGTACCCGTCAAGCTGATCCATATCAACAAATGCCCTATCTTAGCGCCCGCAGCCAGCTTAAGCGAAGAACGAGCGCAACAACTGGGCATTGATCGTGATCGTTGTATGCAAAACCTTCAGTTGCTCAGAGATAATCCGCAAATAAGAGAAAAATTAGTGGCTCTGTTCAATGATGAATTTGTTCCGCCTGTAAATCAGGATCCCGAACAGATGCTGTATCAAGGCTTTTTCTCCGAAGCCGATCGGGCAACGATTGATTTGATCCAGCAAACACCGGCAGAGCAGTTGGCGCCTCATCAATATAAATTTAACGATCCCCGCTTACATACTTTATTGTTCCGTTACCGCGCCAGAAATTATCCGCAGACACTTTCACTGCGCGAACAGGAACAATGGCAGCAATTTTGCGTCGATGCACTGAATCGACAGGCAGAAGCATATTTACTGCGTTTAGAAACGTTACTGGAAGGAAAAGAACAAGGTACTCGTGATTGGAATATCATCAAAGCACTAGCGTTGTATTTGCAGGGTAAATAGCAGGCAAAAAAAAGGTCAACCACAATGTAGTTGACCGAACTTCAGCTTTTGCTGAAGAGAGCACGGGATAAAACTGGTTTACACATTTATATATGGAAAAGCCGTGCCAACTTTCCATATGCATCTAAAAAATTAGATAAAGATATAAATTAGGCACTTTTTTAGGATGAAACCTTAATAAAAGGCTTCTTTGGAGTCTTCCAATTGGCTTTGATTGTAGCACAACAGAGTCAAAAGACTTTGCAAATTGCGCATATTTGCAAATTGCGAATGAATCCATCTCCGAATTGCATTTTCGCAAAATGCATCTGACAAAAAATCTGATTACTGATTATACAAAAACCTTTTTTGCTTGCCACACCCACTTAAATTTTTTCCTTACCAGTAATCTATACATCAATATGATGCGTAACAGACATTGGGGTTTACCAAGGCTGATAAGCCTAAGCCTGATTGGATGTGTATAATAAGTTCAGAAGCCGTAATTATGCGTCGGGAATATGGCATCAAACCTCGATGCAGGAGATAAAGAGACAATGACTCAACTAAGTAAAGAAGCCGTAATTGTGCGTTCTGCTCTGGAAGCGAAAGGGCTGGAAACACCTATGCTGCATACCACTATTCCTGCACATGAAAAGAAGCAGCAGATAGAGCAACATATGACCTCCATCATGACGTTGCTTGGCCTTGATTTAGCTGATGATAGCCTGGCCGAAACACCGCACCGTATTGCTAAAATGTATGTCGATGAAATATTTGCCGGCCTCGACTACAGCACGTTTCCAAAAATTACCCTGATTGAAAATAAGATGGGTACGGATGAGATGATCAAGGTACAAGATATTGGTGTGACTAGCACCTGTGAACATCATTTCGTTACTATTGATGGCCGGGCAACGGTCGCTTATCTTCCGAAAGACAAAATTATTGGCTTATCAAAGATAAATCGCATCGTGAATTTCTTTGCCAAACGCCCGCAGGTTCAGGAGCGGCTAACACAGCAGATCCTCGTTGCGTTACAGGTGTTACTGGGTACAGATAATGTCGCGATCACCATGACCGCAACACATTATTGCGTCAAATCACGTGGGATCATGGATGCATTGAGCCAGACCACCACCACCGCATTAGGTGGCGTATTTAAAAGTAATGCCGCGACCCGACACGAGTTTCTGAGCCGCGCTTAATAGATAACACTCTTAATCGCCACGGCTAAGATGCAGTGGCGATTTTCCCCGATAGAACCTTTATCACCCCAACAACAATTGTTGCTGTAACTCATGAATTTGGTCGCGTAATCCAGCGGCTTGTTCAAATTCAAGATTGCGGGCATGTTCAAACATCTGATTTTCCAACCGTTTGATCTCTTTCGCCAACGCATCAGGGCGTAACCGCTGATAATGTGCTGCTTCTTCCGCCACTTTATTGCGACTCGCTTTGGCTGACAATTTAGTGACACCACCTAATTGCATCACATCGACGACTTTCTTGTTTAGCCCTTTTGGCGTAATACCATGTTCTAGGTTAAAGGCTTCTTGAACAGCCCGTCGACGCTCCGTTTCATCGATTGCAGTACGCATAGAGTCGGTAATGCGATCGCCATACAAGATCGCCTTGCCATTCAGGTTTCGGGCCGCACGACCAATGGTCTGAATAATGGAACGGGTAGAACGTAGGAAACCCTCTTTATCTGCATCCAGAATGGCGACCAGCGACACCTCTGGCATATCTAAGCCTTCTCGCAACAGGTTGATACCAACTAACACATCAAATTCACCCAGCCGCAGATCACGGATGATTTCCATACGCTCAACGGTATCAATATCCGAGTGTAAATATCGAACCCGGACATCGTGTTCATGCAAATATTCCGTCAAATCTTCGGCCATACGCTTGGTCAAAGTAGTAACCAGAACCCGTTCTTCTAATTTAACCCGCAGACGAATTTCAGACAGTAAATCGTCGACCTGTGTAGCTACCGGACGAACTTCGACTTCCGGATCCAGCAAGCCGGTCGGTCGTACGACTTGCTGCACAATATCGCCGCCCGATTTATTCAACTCATAGGCGGCAGGTGTCGCGGAAACAAACACTGTCTGCGGCATCAATGCTTCAAACTCGTCGAATTTTAGCGGCCGGTTATCCAAAGCCGAGGGTAAACGGAAACCATACTCCACCAACGTCTCTTTACGGGAACGGTCACCTTTATACATACCGCCGATTTGCGGCACGGTTACATGTGATTCATCGATGATCAGTAAGCCATCTGCGGGCAGATAATCAAATAACGTTGGCGGCGGTTCACCGGCAGTACGGCCAGACAAATAACGAGAGTAGTTTTCAATACCAGAGCAATAACCCAGCTCCTGCATCATTTCGATATCAAATTGAGTGCGCTGAGTTAAACGCTGCTCTTCCAGCAGCTTATTAGCCGATAAGAGTTGTTCACGACGCTCCGCCAGATCGACCTTGATGGTTTCAATCGCCTGCAAGATGGTATCCCGCGGCGTGACATAATGGCTTTTCGGAAACACCGTAAATCGGGGGATCACTTTTTCCACCGCGCCGGTCAGAGGATCAAACAGGCTCAGTCGCTCCACCTCTTCGTCAAACAACTCGACACGTAATGCCAGTTTGTCTGATTCTGCTGGGTAAATATCGATCACTTCGCCACGCACCCGGAACGTTGCACGTTGAAACACCACATCGTTGCGGGTGTACTGCAACTCAGCCAGACGACGTAAAATATCGCGTTGATTGATGATATCGCCTTGCCGCAAATGCAACATCATACTGAGATAAGCCTGCGGATCACCCAAACCATAGATCGCAGAAACCGAGGCGACAATCACGACATCACGGCGCTCTAACAATGCCTTGGTGGCGGACAAACGCATCTGTTCAATGTGATCATTGATCGACGAATCTTTTTCAATAAAGGTATCGGTAGTGGGCACATAGGCTTCTGGCTGGTAGTAATCATAATAAGAGACAAAATACTCAACCGCATTTTCAGGGAAGAACTCCCGCATCTCACCATACAACTGCGCGGCCAGTGTTTTATTCGGCGCCAAAATCATGGTTGGACGATTTAGCGTAGCGATCACATTCGCTA
>Ga0183099_1000625_pt1 | contig 24166 bp, 19 predicted proteins | sample Biomet1_FD_127788 | JGI IMG/M metagenome (GOLD analysis project Ga0183099, IMG submission 127788) | Microbial communities from bioreactor (seeded with anoxic lake sediment) at LBNL, California, USA - Biofuel metagenome 1 | ecosystem: Engineered > Bioreactor > Anaerobic > Unclassified ...
ATGTAAAAATGTGAGAAAAGTAAGCAGATGTTTTTATGCTCCAACAGAAAGTTTTTCTGGTGTTTTTAACCAGAAAAACGGGGGGAACAATGAACTCGACTGAATTTAAAATTCACAATTCTTCTAAGATATACGGCACTTCTGTAATTGGGAAAGACGCAGTAATACTGGAAAATGTGATTTTAGGATACCCTGAACACAGGATCCTGATGGAAATCCTGAAGCAAAACATCGAAATTGAAGACTTTGATTTTCCAGGGTGTACCATAGGTCCGGACTCGATTATAAGAGCTGGATCAACGATATTTTCGAACGTAAAAACCGGAAAGAACTTCAAAACAGGGCATAACGTAATGATTAGAGAAAATACGGAAATTGGAAACAACGTTCTGATCGGAACCAATGTCATTATAGATGGACATGTGAAGATAGGAAACAATGTCAGCATCCAGGGAAATGTTTACATTCCGACCAATGTTATTATCGAGGACAATGTATTTATCGGACCCTGTGCGGTTCTGGCCAATGATAAATATCCTATTCGAAAGAAGTACGAACTGAAGGGCCCTGTTTTGAGAAAAGGCGCGTCTATAGGTGCAAACGCCACCCTTCTTCCGGATGTTGAAATAGGAGAAGGTGCAATGGTTGCAGGAGGAGCACTTGTGACAAAAAATGTGCCCGCCTGGAAGCTTGCAGTCGGAGTGCCTGCCAGAATACAGGAACTTCCAAAAGATTTAAAGGAATTGAATAGAATATAAACCTATCAAAAAATCAATGTTAAGTAAGATTAGTTTTATCGAAATTATTAAAAGAGGTCCAAAGATGATCCCAATTGCCAAGCCCCTGCTGGGTAAGGAAGAGATTGATGCGGTAACAGAGGTTCTAAATTCAGGTATGATTGCACAGGGCCCAAAAGTCGAAGAATTTGAGCTTGCTTTTTCTGAATACACTGGTTGTGAGTATGCAGCCGCTGTAAACTCTGGCACTGCAGCCCTGCACATTGCGCTTCTTGCCCATGGTATAGGAAAAGGAGATGAAGTGATTACAAGTCCCTTCAGTTTCATTGCAACAGCAAACAGCATCCTTTACACCGGAGCAAAACCTGTTTTTGCAGATATTGAATCAGATACATATAATATAGATCCTGAAAGAATTCAGGAAAAGATCACTCCAAAAACCAGAGCTATTTTGCCTGTCCATCTCTATGGGCACCCTGCAGACATGAAAGCTATAATGGAAATTGCAGAAGATAATAAGCTTATTGTAATTGAGGATGCCTGCCAGTCCCACGGTGCAGAATGTCTTGGAAAAAGAGTAGGTAGCTTCGGAACAGGAGCATTCAGTTTTTACCCGACTAAAAATATGACAACCAGCGAAGGTGGAATGCTCACTACAGACGAGAAGGAAATTGCAGAAAAGGCAAAAATGATCAGGGCCCATGGCTCAAAAGTCCGCTATCTGCATGAAATGCTGGGCTTCAACCTGCGCATGACTGATATTGCAGCTGCAATCGGGCTTGTACAACTTGGAAAGCTGGACGGATTTACTTCAACCAGGCAGAAAAACGCAGAAATTCTCTCAACAGGATTAAAAAGTATATCCGAAATTGTGCCTCCAGTGACAAGAGCCGACTGCACCCACGTGTTCCACCAGTATACAGTTAGAGCAGAAAAAAGAGATCAACTGGCAGCTTTCCTGAAAGAAAAAGAAATAGGAACAGGAGTCTACTATCCTATATCCATTCACAAGCAGCCTGTCTATAGGGAACTTGGATACAAAGATTCCATGCCGGCCTCAGAAAAGGCAGCAGACGAGGTCATTTCTCTCCCGGTGCATCCCGCATTATCCAGGACTGATTTGCAGGAAATAGTTGAAGCGATCAAAGAATTTTATGCAAAGGAATGAGTAGTTTTTCAGCTACTGCATTCTCAAACCAGGAAGTGAGACTTTTGATTAGAGTAGGAGTAATAGGTACAGGTGCCATGGGACAGAACCACGTAAGAATTTACAGTGAAATGGATGGCGTGGAGCTTGCCGGAATCTCGGATGTAGACCAGAAACGCGTCGAAGCAATGGCTACGCAATTTAAGACAAAAGCCTTTACAGATTATAAGAAAATGCTTTCTGAAGGACTTGATGCGGTAAGTGTAGTTGTGCCTACCAAGCTGCATAAGCAGGTAGTACTTGATTCTCTTGATGCAGGGGTACATGTCCTTGTAGAAAAGCCTATTGCAGATACGACTGAGAACGCGGACCTGATGATAGCAGCCGCAAAAAAGGTAGGAAGAGTCCTTATGGTTGGGCACATTGAGCGCTTTAATCCCGCAGTCATAAAGCTCAAAGAGATTATAAACTCAGGCACTCTGGGAAAGATAGTTTCAATCTCAACCAAACGAGTAGGACCCTATAACCCGAGGATCAGAGATGTGGGAGTAATCCTGGACATTGGTGTCCATGACATAGACATAATCTCATACCTTTACGGTAAGAGAATAAATAGTGTTTATGCAATCGCAGGTGCAGATATTCACTCATTTGAAGATCATGCTTCAATTATCCTGCGCATGGACCATAACTTTGCAGGAGTTGTAGAAACAAACTGGCTGACCCCGCACAAGGTAAGGCAGCTAACAGCAATCGGAGTTAAAGGGGTTGCTTATCTGGATTACATTAATCAGACAGTACAGTTACATGATAACGAATGGATAAGAAAAGCCAAAGTAGAACATAGTGAACCCCTGAAAAATGAACTCACCTATTTCATAGATTGTGCTGCAAACGGTAAAAGCCCTAACCCCTGCGGGGAAGACGGAAAACATGCCCTTGAAGTGGCAATGGCAGCCATAAAGTCCTACGAGGAAGAAAGATTAATTGAAGTAGGACAATAAGCCGGATAAAACCCTGAATAAGTAAAATCTTGGGAACTTTGAAAATAGAAAAGATTTGAAAAGTGTAAAAAACAATTTGGAAAGTGATGAATATGAGTAAATTAGAAAAACTTATCACGGAAAGAGGCCCAATCAGAAAAATAGGAGTACTTGGGATGGGATATGTAGGTATTCCTTCAGCTGTTCTTTTCGCAGATGCCCAATGTTTTAATAAAGTTCTCGGCTTCCAGCGCAACTCAAAAAGTTCAAGTTACAAGATAGATATGCTCAACCGTGGAGAGAGCCCTCTCAAAGGAGAGGAACCAGGCCTCGAAGACCTTATTAGCAAAGTTGTGAAAGCCGGCAAGTTCGAGTGCACTCCCGATTTCTCAAGGATATCAGAACTTGATGCTGTCACGCTTGCAATCCAAACTCCTTTTGCAAATCCTAAAGATCTGGAACCTGACTTTTCCGCACTCATTGAAGGTATAAGAAACGTAGGAAAACACCTGAGGCCAGGAATGCTCGTCGTTCTTGAGTCTACAATAACCCCTGGCACAACCGAAGGTATGGCAAAACAGATTCTTGAAGAAGAATCAGGCCTGAAAGCAGGAGAAGATTTTGCCCTTGCCCATGCCCCTGAAAGAGTAATGGTAGGCAGGCTTTTGAAGAATATCAGGGAACACGACCGGATCGTGGGCGGCATAAATGAAGCAAGTACCAGGCGGGCTATTGAGCTCTATTCCCCTGTATTGACTGTGGGGAAAGTAATTCCTATGAGTGCAACTGCAGCCGAGGTCACGAAAACTGCAGAGAATACTTTCCGCGACCTCCAGATCGCGGCAATCAACCAGCTTGCCCTTTACTGTGAAGCCATGGGCATAAACGTGTATGATGTCAGGACTGGAGTGGACAGTCTAAAAGGAGAAGGTATTACAAGAGCTATACTCTGGCCAGGAGCAGGCGTTGGAGGTCACTGCCTTACCAAGGACACATATCATCTGGAAAGAGGAGTAAAGATAGGGAACGGGCAGCTTGACTATCCGGAAGGTGCAGATTCAATCTATGTGCTCGCAAGAAAAGTTAATGATTTCATGCCTGCCCATATGTACAACCTGACTGTTGCAGCCCTTAAGAGAATTGGAAAAGAGATGAAAGGCTCAAAGATTGCAATGCTCGGCTGGGCCTTCATTCGGGACTCGGACGATGCTAGAAATACGCCTTCAGAGCCTTACAGGAACCTCTGCCTGAAAGCAGGTGCGACGGTTGAGGTGCATGACCCTTATGTTGTGAATTATCCAGGAGTTGAGATTTCGGATGACCTTGAAAAAGTTGTCAAGGGTGCCGATGCAGTGGTTGTGCTTGCAGGACATAGTGCTTACCTTAATGTAAAAGCTGATTGGATAAAGGAGGTTATAGGTAGGGCAAATCCGGTTATTGTGGACGGGAGAAACGTAATTGAACCGGACGAGTTTATTGGCAAGGGGTTTGTCTATAAGGGGATTGGAAGGGGCGATAAGAACGAGCATGTAATAGTGTGAACAGAATCTCTTTTAAGAGATTAGTTTAGTCTTTCAAATCTGGAAAAGGCTGGAAAAAGGGATGAAAACAATGATCGAAAAATTAAAACAAAACGAGGAACTTTGGGATCTATTTACCAAAAAAGAAGAATACAATTTGACCTTTTCTGACCAGTACGACAGGTTCCCTTACTATTTAAGCAGTCAGAGAAATGTCTTTGACCCCAGAGTCTCGAGATATCTAGTAGAAAAAGGGTTACGTCCCGAGTATCCCGATGGAAAAAGATTCGCGGTTTGCCTTACTCATGATATTGATGTGGCATATCCGGAAAAGCTCTACCCGATCATTGGAACTGCCAAAGCCTTTGCTAAAGGGAATTTAACAGATGCTATAAAGACACCTTTGTGCAGAATTTGCAAGAAGTTAAACCCTTGCTGGAATTTTAGAGAAATAATGGAGCTGGAGGCGAAATATAATGCAAAATCCAGCTTTTATTTTCTGGCCTTGAGGCCTGGAGAGAAAGACTTCAATTATGAGATTGAAGATCTCGAAGCCGAATTAAAATTTATATCCGCTCATGGGTGGGAAGTAGGGTTGCATGGAGGGCATAAATCTTACAACAGTTTGGAAGATATAAAGGAAAAAAAGCAGAGACTTGAAAAAGTTTTAGGAAAAGAAGTTATAGGGTACAGAAATCATTATTTAAGGTTTAAAGTACCGGATACATGGGAATTGTTAAGCAAAGCAAACTTTAAGTATGATGCAACATTCGGGTATCCAGATTGTGCAGGCTTTAGAAATGGTATGTGCCATCCTTTCAGGCCTTACAATATAAACACCGGAAAACAAATCGATATCATTGAGCTTCCTCTCATAGTTATGGATCGGACTTTATTAAGAGACTACATGCGACTTGACGTTAAAAATGCCTGGGCGCTCGTAAAAAGCCTCATTGATAAGGTCGAACAGTACAATGGTGTAATCACGGTTCTATGGCACAATAATACATCCATTGACGGAGAAGGCCTCAAATATTATGAAAAATTCCTCAAATACGTCTCCGGCAAAAAAGCCTGGATTGCAAGCGGAGAAGAGATATATAACTGGTGGTCTACCAACATTGAATCAAGAGAGTGAAAAAGTATCTCAGTACATGAGAATATTCCGCTGATGATTACCAGCGGCACTAACATAAATCAAGTTTCTCTTCATAAATAAGACAATATAATCAAATCAATAATATTAATCAGCACCACGGATAAGTTGATTAATAAACTTTTTTCACTAGTTGTGTCAAGTCCTAAATCAGAATAAAGCTATTGATTCCGGTTTAGGAAGCCTTAATTCATTTAAAAATAAAATAACATTTTGTTCAAATTCTGCTCATACCTGCATCCCGTCAGAACCCATAAAAAGCCTATGGTAAAACGGTGTTAAGGAGAAGTGAAAAGAGATCATTATCTCAGTTGTTATAGTGTATGTAAAATAAGAAAGCCGACAAATTTATTTTAGGAGGGTTTATTTATATGGGGGCTTAGAAGGGGAAAAAGTCAGATATCCAACATCAGCTTGAGAATTTCATCCCCAGTAATTGCATTTTCAAACATAAAAACAGCTTGAAAATGCAGGAATATATGGAGCTCAGCTCTTAAGAAAATTTTATTTAAGGTACTGGATATGGATGAGAGAACAGCAGATGCAGTAGAGAAACAATCTGATAACAGCAAGAAGAAAAGCTTTGCTTTCGATGTGCTGACGCTTGCAGGCGGGACAACCTTTGCTCAAATCCTTATGATTCTATCTGCTCCTGTGTTGACCCGCCTGTATGGGCCTGAGGATTTCGGGATCTGGGCTCTGTACATTTCTATTACCAGCATTGTCAGTGTCGTTGCATGCATGAGGTACGAGTACTCCATAATGCTGCCTGAATCGGATAAAGAGGCTGTAAATCTGTTAGGACTAAGTTTTCTGGCGGTGCTGTTTGTAAGTGGTTTAACCTTTCCAATAATATGGTATTTTAAAGAACCTATAATTAATATTCTGAATTCTCAGCAGATAGGAGATTATCTCTGGCTTGTACCTCCATTTATTTTTGTAAATGGGTTATTTCTTGCACTGAATAACTGGAACTCAAGAACAAAACTTTTCAAGAGGCTCTCCCTTTCAAGAGTCTTCAGTTCGGTCTCGAGTACTACAACACAGATAGGCTTTGGGCTTGCAGAAAAAGTCGGTGCAGGCGGATTGATAGCTGGAAGCCTTGCTGGCCAGTCTATTGCAACATTCGTGCTTGGAGGACAGATCTGGAAAGACGATAGGAGATTAATTGTAGAAAGCCTGAGCTGGAAAAAAGTATATGAAGGGTTTAAGAAGTACCACAAGTTTTCGCTTATAGATACCTGGGCTGCCCTTATGAACTCAGTCTCCTGGCAACTTCCTGCTTTTCTTCTTTCAGCCTTCTTCACGCCTGCGGTAGTAGGTTTCTATTCCCTTGGCTTTCGTCTTTTGCAATTGCCAATGAGTTTCATTGGAGGTTCGATATCACAGGTATTTTTTCAGAGAGCATCAAGAGCTTTATCCGAAGGCACCCTCCCTTCCCTTGTTGAAAGCGTGTTTAGAATGCTTGTGATTATAGGCATGTTCCCGATACTGATCCTGACAATTGTCGGCAGCGACGTTTTTACGGTTATTTTCGGAAAAGCCTGGGCAGAGGCAGGCGTTTATACCCAGATCCTGAGCCTATGGGCTTTTATATGGTTTATCTCCTCTCCATTAACCACTATATACGTGGTAGTCGAAAAGCATCACTTCGGTTTTCATTACAATTTTTTCAACCTGACCACACGCCTCCTTTCCCTTATAATCGGCGGCCTGCTCGGAAGCGCACGCACGGCACTCATTCTTTTTTCAGTGTCAGGAATTGTGGTATACGGTTACCTTTGCTTGAAGATGATGTCCTATTCCGGAGTAAAGGCTTCAAGAGCCCTGAAAATAGTATTTTCGAATTTTATCCTTTTTGTTCCTGCAGGAATTGTCGTTATCGCCCTTAAAACCGCAAAAATAAATCAGACATTGCTTGTTGCCTTTTCCGGCGTGATTATCTGCTTTTATTACCTATATATCTTGAAAACCGATACACAGATGAAAAAGATAATGAGAGAATTCCGAGCTTGATGAATTAGTTCAAAACAATAAATCCTGAAAACTTAAAGTCAGGCTTCAACTCAGGGAGTTTTGAAAAAAGTAAGGAATATGGAGAGACTTGATTCTTCATTTGACAAAACATACAGCAGATCCTGCATATTTTTCGAAGTCAAACAGAAACCCGAAAAAGGTCAATTTCACTCGCTTTGTCTGTTCAAGCGGACTAAAAGAAAACTAGCTTTTTTCCTTAGTTATTAAAAACAACTCCCTCTTAGTCATTAAAAACAACTCCTTTATCTTATTTTCTTCATTTTAACAAGCTTAATTTGATGATTTTCCCAGAGTATGCGCCTGAATAATTGTGTATAGATTATACAGCTTCAGTTTGCGTGGTCACTTCTACCAGGGAATGCGTTACAATTCCTCTCACTGTCATATACACCCCGGTAATAGATAGAAAAACCATCAGGAATACAGACCAGAAATGAAGACTTTCTATTCCAAGGAAAGAGGCTTCAAGAAATTTCAAACCCATGTAGAAACCGCATGTAGCAAGGGCAAAGCCTGGAACTGCATAGAAGTACAACGGCTTATTGACCTCTATATCTCTAACTACAGTTTTCAGGACTCCAAGAATGTACCTGATCGGGGCTCGTACCGGGTCTTCAAAGTTGTAGTGGGTACCGATTTCGACTTCTTTTATGCGGATGCCGGATTTGCCTGCATATGCAAACATCTCGCTTTCTATTGCCAGATCCTGGGCGTCGAAGTGGATAATATCTTTTATAGAGGCTGCAAAGGCACGAAAAGTAATCTGAGAATCTCTAATTTTGCCCGGTTTTTTATTGGCGAATTTGCCCAGAATCGTCTGCCCAACACGACGGTAAACAGGAGTGTTCCTGCCCGGGCTGTTTAAATATCGACTACCATTGACCATATCTGCGCTTCCTTTAATTATCGGGGCAACGAGCCTAGGAATGTCGGCAGGGTTATGGTGACCTTTTGAGTCCATTGTCACAATTATATCGGCGCCGAGGTGAGCAGCAGCATTAAAACCTGTTTCGAGAGCTGCAGCTTTTCCCCTGTTAGCGTCATGTATGATTACTTCAACCCCGGCCTTTTTTGCGATCTCGGCTGTCCGGTCTGAACTGGCATCATCAACCACAATCACCCTATCAGCATAGAGCTTCGTGAGAAGGATAATGCTTCCTATAGACACTTCTTCATTGTAGGCAGAAAAGACCGCTGTAACATTTTTAGAAGCTTTGCGCACAGCACATTTATTTCTATTATTTATTGTGGGCTGGGTACCATTTCCCATAAATAGCTGATCACTCATTCTTGATAATCCCCTGTATATTGCGTAGCTATACTATATATTTAGAGTAAGTTAATGTATGAAGACTCTAAAGACATTAAATTCGGAAGATATTCGGTCTGTTTAACAGTACAACAATCGTAGTTTCTTAAAGTGAAATTTAGAAAATGAATATATAAATTTATTGACAGTCCGTCTTTAAAAAAATAATTTGTAAGATGTACCAGTATGCTACGGCCCTATCCAATATAAACATAAAATTATACGATTGAAATAAAGGTCATGGAAAATTTGTATTAACTGAGAGATTATAAAAGAATATAAATTAAGATAGTAGAAAAGTAAGCTCCAAAATCAATAGTATGGAAGCTCAGTACCTTCAGGATTTCAGTCCCGCAGGCTAATAGATCTTCTTGAGAATTTATTTAAAAGTACTTTAGGTTTCAAAGCAATATTGTTTCTACTCCCACTTGCCGCAATTTTTAACATTGGAATTCCTAGGAATGAAGAAAATTGAAAGAGATAAGACCGATTAACTGAGCTTACCTAATCTGAAGGAAAAGAGAGCTATTAAAAGAGAAGCGGCATAAAAATACTTATTAAGTAAAATAATTAAGTTGCCATTATTAGAAAAGAATAATCCAGAGATAGGTTGGTAAAAAGGTTCAGGAAAAGAAATAAAAAGGAAGCTGTGAATAAGGAGGGAAGTGCTGTGTAGGAGAATGGCAGAAAATTGGCATGGATCTAATAAAATGGGCAGAAAATTGGAAAGAAAATTATGAATATTCTGCATCCTGGAAAAATAGATCGAAAGAATAAAATGTATTAGAAAAATAGTTACTCTTCTAAAAGAAACTGAAAAAAGTGTTTTTTATTACAGCTGGATGACCTGCATGACCGGAAAAAAAGTTCCCTCAGACCTGTTTATCATTATGGGGCTCGTGCTCCTTACAGACATCTTTGTACTCACTCCCGGAATAAGTGAAACAATGCTCCGGAACGCAATTGGACTGCCTTTTGTGCTTTTTCTACCAGGGTATGCTCTGATTGCAGCGCTTTTTCCTGCAAAATCTGATCTTGATGGGATCGAACGGGTGGCTCTTTCTTTCGGACTAAGCATTGCAGTTGTGCCCCTAATAGGCCTTGGTCTTAATTATACTCCGTGGGGTATCGCGACTCTTCCAATCCTTACAAGCCTATCCACTTTTATCGTTATCATGTGTGGGCTTGCATATCTGAGGCGAGCAAAGCTCCCAGAGACCGAGACTTTCAATGTCTCCTTCAGAGCAACAGCACTTTCGCTCAAAGCCGAGATCATGGAAAATTCAGAATCAAAACTGGATAGAGCTCTTACGGTTTTTCTGATTATTTCCATTCTCCTGTCTGTAGCAACCCTTGTGTATGTAATCGTAACTCCAAAGGAGGGAGAACATTTTACCGAATTTTATATACTTGGACAGCAGGGAAAAGCCGACAATTATACTACAAATTACACGCTCGGGCAGAGTGGAACCGTAATAGTTGGAGTTGTAAACCATGAGTATAGGCCCGTAAACTACACAATGGAAGTAAAGCTTGAAAATAAATCACTCTCTCTTCCGGAAAACGATAAGCATATCAGTCTTGCCCATAACGAGACCTGGGAAAAACCAGTTATTTTCACGCCTCCCTTTGAGGGAAATAAGATGAAGCTTGAATTCCTGCTCTTTAATGAAACTGAGAAAAGCGTGCCTTATAGAGACCTTCATCTCTGGATAAATGTAAATGCAACAAAACAACTCGGAAACTTAAATATCCAGGTCCAGGGAGCAAAAAATACAGTTTAAATAGACGAAGCTCTTAAATATCCAGGCTAATAGCTTCTAACGCAGGTATTTAAGCTGTATGAAATGCAGTTTAAAAATCTCCGTTTATACTGTTCAATCATCCAGACTGAACCTTTTCTTTTAGAAGGAATTAGATTCCACTACTACAATATTTTTTTTAATGTTTTGGGAACTCGTTTTGACTATCTTTGCTTCCTAGAAAGAACTATGTTCAAAATTAGATTATATCCTAGCGGAAAGCAAGGGTAGAAATTCTATATTAATAGAGATCTCAGAGCCTCATGAGAATTGAGTTATCATTGAAGCATGGACTGTTAACAAAAATTTATATATGCTTGAGATAATAGTTTATACAGTCTTTTGGATATGTATCTTTATTAATATTTGACTATTATTATTAAAATAAAAAAATGTTTGTCAAAGGTATACAAAATAAACCTAAAATCGTCCCACTGAAAAAGGAGTTATTCCATGCAAAAGTCAACTAATTCTCATGATAGGCGAAAAGAACTTAATTCTCGGACCATTGCATCATTTCTCGCCTGGAAAATATCAGAAACTGAGGAAATAAATCAGGAAAATCTTGAGCTAAGAAAACGCAGGCTCTTTACTGCAATACCTGTCCTGTGTATTGCACTTGCTGAAATTTTGATTTTTTCGGGAAAAGTGGGAATAGCTGTATGGATGCATATTGGGAGCTTGATTGCGCTTTCACTTTCTAGCATTTTGGTAAAAAACCCTGAAGTCCAGAAAATCCATCAGGCGCTTATGCTTCTCCCTATCCTTAGACTTATAAATCTTTCAATGCCGATCTTTTTTGAGACAACTCTTTATACATTTATTTTCGTCTATGGTGCCCTGGCAATTCCGGTAGCAGTCATAATTATTCACCAGCGCTATTCCCTTGAGCAGATCGGAATATCCATGAAGAATATAGAAGCTTATATGGTTCTTTCTATTCCTTTGAGTTTAGTTCTTGGATTTGGAGAGTACCTGACAATAAAAGCAGGATACTTGATTCCGGATCTCACCTTCGAAAACTTGCTTAAACTAACTTTTATAATGGTTTTCTTCGTAGGTTTAGTTGAGGAACTTATTTTCAGGTCAATCCTCCAGACCAGGCTTGAACAGGCGCTAAGTATTGGTGAATCATTGTTAATTACAAGTCTCCTGTTTGGACTTATGCACTCAGGGTACGGCACCTTCTATGAAATTTTATATACAGGTTTTGTAGGGCTCTTTATGGGACTAGCCTTCTACAAAACCAAAAAATCTGGCTTTTATTACGGTTCTTCATGGCTTTATCAATGTCTTCCTTTTCGGAATCCTGCCCTACTATCTAAGCGGAGGGACAGGGTTCTGATACTTGAAATTAGCTTTGTAGAAATCTTCTATAAATTTCAATTGTCGAGTTGAGTTTAAAAACTCTGAAGTTTAAAGCACAATTTACATCGAAAAAATCAGAATACCTTACTCCATGTTTTCAGTCCTTTCCGTGGTTATGAATAATAATTAGTTTTCCCAGCCTGCTGATTTTTTCCACAATTATGGATGACGATTAAATTAAATGTGTAAATTTACGTTTGAGATTATAACTAAAAGTTTGGGAGGTTGTAAATACCAGAATTTACAGAGTCCTAAAATTAGTTTTACAAAATTAATATTCAAATTTATTTTCAAGTCTTGTTTTTTGCAGTGTTTCAATTAGTTTTAACTCTTAACTTTCTTGCTTTAGGAGAGATCTGAGAAATTGCATATCTAGATAACTGAAAATTAAACTTGAGAATCCTATATACTACGTAAGGAACTAAAAATTAAGTGTAATGAAGTTTGAATAAAGAATTTTGAAAGCAAGAGCTGGAAAAGTGACTAAACGATAAAATTAAGAAAATAAAGTATAAAAATGAATTTATTTGTACAAAAAGTGGAAAGTAAAGTGTAAAGGTAAGATTCCCCATTGAGCGAGTTGTTAAGCGAAGATGACGTCTAAGATCTTAAAGGAGACAATTCCTGCAAAACAAAGAAGTAAAGGCAGAATTGCCAGGTTGAACGAGCTACTAAGGGAATTATTCCATTTTTCAGACGCTGAAAAAACTTCTTTTAGAGAAAGAATGCCTATAAGTCCGATGACAACTGAAGCTCCATAATTAGGAAGCCCAGGAGTTGTAATCATGGAAACCGCGCTTGCAGATATAGCACTTGATGAAATAATGCTCAATAACATATTAATGCCTCCTTAGATAAAGGAATTTATTTTATTTATTGAAAAGGTACTGTATAAAAGGATCGCAACATATAAAAAACTTTTTATGTGTTTATATGATTTAATAATATATTACCAATCAAATAATTAGTAAAAAAAATGGGTTCTAAGTTATGTTAATATGCAAGAATAAACCATCAGTCCCTACAGCTATTGAAATAAGTTAAGCGATGCAAATATTCTGAAATTTAGATAAGAAAACTGGTGAAAGATAACTCCCCAGTCATAAAAAAGAGTTATCAGAGTTTTTTGGCACAATAAATATAAAAATATCTTAAGAATTTTGAGTACTCACTGGTTATCGTCAGCTAAACTATTTTTAAATTTAAAACTTTAGACAAGCTTCTATTTTTGCCACAGGACCAGAAGACAATAGATAAAAATTTATAGTAAGTTGTGTAAAAAGATTACAAAGTGTTTTGAAAGTATAATATTTTGGGAAGTTTACTTTAGAAATCAATCATTATTAAGTGAGTAATCCATATTCGGAAAATTAAATCAGATATAGTTTGAAAAGGGGCAAGTTCAGTGCACAAGTTGACTAATTTCCTTAGGAAAAGAAATAGACTGGCTTTGATGGTCACCTCCATTTCGATTTTGCTCTTACTGCTAATTTTTCCTGCAGCTGCATCCGTTAACAACTGGGAATTTTCCCCTCAGGAACCTGTTTGTGGGGACACCATTAGTATAAAAGGGAATGCGTCTCCAGAAGAGAAAGTCGATGTTTTCGTGACCTTTGAGAAAACCGTTCCTGTATCATCGGGAAAGTTTGAATATATTCTTGAAGACGTAAAAATTCCAGGGGGTTTTAATAATTTTTTTAAAGTTGAAGCCAAGGGAGCCAAAAACCTCAATGTAAAGGTAAAAGTTGTCGTCTGGGTAACAAAAAGTTCAGAGGCTTCAGGAGATACCGTAACCGTATCTCAATCAAGTGTCCCTCCAGGAACTTACACGATAAAGATCGACGGAGATTCTGAAGAAGGAATTTCAAACGTGGACCTGAAGATTACAGCTTTTCAGGGAATAGAGGCTGATTCGAACGGCGATTTCAGTTACTCATATAATACAAAAGCTGTTCCCTCTGGAGACTTTGAAATAAAAGTGGGGGACATAATGAAAATAATAACTATTCAGTCTGAGATAGGCTCAAGTTCAAACTCAGATTCAGATAAAAATTCAAATTCAAATTCAGATTCATCCTCCGCCAGTTCATCTTCTAAAAAGACCAATTTTTCTCCATCTGCTGAAAACAAATCTTCTCTTTTGTCAGAGACTAAGCCTTCTCCAGAATCAGTTGCTTCCGAAACCCCGGAAAAAGAAAATAATTCCGAAACCCTGACTCCAGACAAAAATTTGGGAGAAAAGGAAGCTTATGTACAGACCTCTGGAGAAAATGTCCAAAAACATGAATTTTTCGGATCATCTGTAGATAAGTTTTATCTGCTGACAGGAATGGGAGCAGGAGTCCTGATTTTAATTATATACTTAAGAAGGAAGTGAAGTAAAAGATGTCAATTTCCAGTAATAAACTATGAAAAAATTTTGATATCAGGAAGGGATTGGTTAAAAATATATGATAAATAGAATGGAGGTATATAGTTGAGAAATAGTCTATTAATAATCGCGTTAATTGTGTTCATATTAACTTCTGCAACAGCAATTGCCGGCAATAATGAAAAAAATGTTAACCTTATTGGAAACATAAATTTTACAGATAGGGTTGTTTATGTCCTAGATCATACCAGTAACCCAGAGGAAGGAAACTGGATTATAATGGGAGATCCATATGCAGGGACAAGAATCAAGCTTCCCCACCCGATAAAACTCACATACAATGGCCCGAAACATATTGAATATGGGGGAATTTCTGGAACCCTTTATAAAGACGAAAATAGAAGCTTCACTATAGATTATCCATCAACTTATGCCTATAGCACCCTTCCTATTTACTTGCCCGGAGAAGAAGCAAGGATGTCTTTCTATGGGGAACCCGGCCTAGAAGGAAATGTAGATATATTCCTTATCAAAGTGACACCAGAAACGGTATTTGGGGTCTTTGATACTTTTAAAGCAAAAGATATAGCAAACCTAAACAGGCTCTTTAACAGCAGCGTGGACAAGAGTTATAAAAAATATTCTGTTGTACTCGGAAAGGATGGAGATTTGCTAGATTATAATTTAGGCCCGCTTAATGCTGGACAGTATAATATAGTTATGGTTCAAGAAAATGAAGATGGCAGCTTGACAGTCCTTTCCACATCAGCCTTTATGGTTGAAGAATACAAATTGTTAGCCTCAAGTCCAAAAAGCATAGTAAAAAATGAAGACTTGGACATAAATGTGGATCTTGCGAATGCTCCCGATAAAAGTAACTGTACCTATGGAGCAGTACTGATTAGTAAACAGGCGTACAAGGCAAAAATAGAGGTCGATACTAACGGCACAAAAAGCGGTACATCAGTAGTAGTAAATGATATGGACATTATTGATAAGTTTGACATAAACTCCTCAAATTATAGGTCAAAGCTAACTCAAAACGAGCTTCAGAAAGAAATCCAAACCCTGATAGGGAAAGAAAATGGTGCCATAGCAATAGGAGAAAGAGGCCAGAAAACACTATCACTTACCACTCTTGATTTATCTGAGGGCAACTATTACCTCTTTGTGGGAGCATATTGTCCGGGAAAAGGGCTTGTAGGGCTTACTCAGCTTAAAGTTGTGATTGTACCAAAAGGCTCTGGAGGAAACGATGGCTCTGGAGGAAACGATGGCTCTGGAGGAAACGATGGCTCTGGAGGAAACGATGGCTCTGGAGGAGACGATGGATCTGGAGTAGACGATGGATGTGGAGGAGACGATGGATGTGGAGGAGACGATGGATGTGGAGGAGATAATGGATCCGGAGGAGATAATGGATCCGGAGTAGACAATGGATCTGGAGGAGATAATGGATCCGGAGTAGACAATGGATCCGGAGTAGACAATGGATCCGGAGTAGACAATGGATCCGGAGTAGACAATGGATCTGGAGTAGACGATGGATCTGGAGGAGACAATGGATCTGGAAATAAAGGGTCTGGAAGTGGCGGAAGCTCTGGATGCAGCGTCTCTTCTGAATCTGCCAAAAACATTAATTCAAAAGAGCTCTGCCAGCAATCTATTTCAAAAGACAACAGGATAAGATTTGAATTTACAAAAGGAGCTACCTGTGTTGGATATGTAGAGTTTACGGCCAAGAAAACTGTCGGAAAGACAACAGCGATTGTTGAGCAGCTAAAAGGAAAGTCTCTCCTGACCTCCAGTGAGCCAGAAGGAGAAATTTACAAATACTTAAATATCTGGATCGGAAATAGCGGCTTCGCAAATTCAAAAAATATTGAGAATGCCATTGTAGGCTTTAAGGTTAGTAAGGAATGGATTAATGAAAACTGTATTAATATCGACTCATTAACCCTTCAACATTTCAATGACAAAAAATGGAACCCGCTTCCAACTACAAAAATAAAAGAAGATAAAGATTATATTTACCTCGAAGCTAAATCTCCCAGTTTTTCTCCATTTGCAATTACGGCCCAAAAAAATGCATTGGTCCTAGAGGAAAAAACAGGAGATAATCAGCTATCTCATGAAACGGTGGCACAGAACGAAAAAAGGGCAAATACTGAGACTGTAGCTGCTTCTCAGGAAAACAAAAACCAGATGATGTTGAAAATTACCAGTTTATTTTTAGGGCTCCTTGTGGTCCTCGTTATTGGTATGATTGTAATTCGAAAAAAGGGACCTGAGAAATAAAAAGGGAGTATTCTAAGCAATAAAAACAGGAGATAAAAAATCTTCTGTTTTGTTTTAATTCTTTTTTTAAATAGCTCTGTTTTAAAAATGAGGGAAAAACTGCCTTTTAGCGCTACATGACAGGCTGGTGTGTAGCTAAGAAAGCAGCCTTCCTTACTCCCACAAATATAGAACCTTTGAAGTCGTTTAAATCAGGCTTTTGAATCCCTCCTGCAACTCAATATTTCCTTTCCACCAGCCGGAGATTTTTGAGACATCGGCTTTTGAATCCCTAACATCACCTGCCCTTGAAGCGGCATGCACAATCCTGCTAGGAGAACCAGTCAACTTAATAATCTGTTCAGCAAGTTCCAGAACTGTCACGCTTTTTCCCATAGCCACATTAAATACCTGACCATCACCATTCTCAAGAGCCGCAACGTTTGCCCTGACTACATCTTTAATATGCACGAAATCCCGGCTCTGAAGTCCGTCCCCATAAATAACAAGGTCCTTTCCTGATTTTGCCCTCTCAAGGAAAATTGGAATAACAGCTGCATATGGGGATTTTGGATCCTGGCGGGGGCCGTAGACATTGAAATAACGCAGGCAAGTGGTACGAAGCCCGTGATTCTCATAAAACATCCTTGCCAGATACTCTCCATCAAGTTTAGAAATAGCATAAGGAGAGGCCGGTTCAGGATACAGATCCTCCCTTTTTGGAAGGATAGGATTATTTCCGTAGATAGCAGCTGAAGAAGCTGTCACAAATTTATCGACTTCAGCTTTAACGCAGGCCTGCAGTACATTAAGGGTCCCAAGCGTATTAATCCGGAAAGCCTCAGTAGGTCTTTCACAGCTTAAAGGTACGGACACAAGAGCAGCTTCATGAAAGACACAGTCCATACCCGAAACCGCCTTTTCTACTGATAGAGAGTCACAGATATCTCCCTGAATGAACTCGATACTTTTATACTGCGGAATATTTTTGAGGAAACCTGTGGCAAGGTTATCCAGAATCCTGACAGTGTGTCCTGCTTCTGCAAAATATTCAGCTATATGGGAGCCTATGAAACCTGCTCCCCCAGTAACCAGTACTTTCATGCTTGCAGAAAGGGAAAAGTACAACATAAAATTTTCTATGCAAGCCCAGGACTTATGAGATGAGGTTAAAGCATTCAAGAAGTATGCAAAACAGACAAGGACTGGAAAAGATCTTTCAAAAGAGGAAAAGATTTTTCATACAAAGAGACCTTATTAATAAAGAGGAGTCAAAAATTGGGAAATTAAGGGTATCTTTCAGAGAAAATTCAGCTTGAGAATTATATCATACTCGAAACTGGGATTTGGAAATAGAGAATAATACCAGAAAGATTAGATTCAAAATGGGAAGGTATCTTCTCCCTTATTTTCCTGCAAAGGACCGCCTGAAAGGATAAGCCTGACTTGGAAGAAATGCAAGGAGAGCAGGTTAATGGAAGGTTTTACATAGTATAAATTCAAAGAGGATGGAGTGTAAAAAAATTTTAGTAGTGGTAAACGTGGCCGGAAATAGACAACTTCCCGTGGACCTGCTGCTTGTTGCAGGTTTTGTGCTTATTACTAACATCTTCGTACTCTTGCCTGTACTTAGCGGCAGTTTCCTGCGCACATGCCTAGGCATTTTTCTGGTGCTTTTCTTGCCAGGCTACGCCCTCGCTGGAGCTCTCTTTCCGGCAAAAAAAGATCTTGAAGGAATAGAGAGAGCTGCAATCTCCTTCGGACTGAATATTGCAATCGTTCCGATACTGGGACTTGGCCTGAACTATTCCACCTGGGGGATCAGGGAAATTCCTGTACTGACAGAATTTTCGATTTTTATTCTCCTGATGTGTGCAGTTGCCTATTACAGAAAGAGTTTGCTGCCTGAAGCCGAAGTTTTTGGAGTTTCAGTCAAAAAATGTTACCTGAGCATGAAGGCCGAAATTCTTGAAAAGTCCGAGTCGAAAACTGATAAGATTATTGCATTTATCCTAGTCCTTTCTATCCTGGCCTCTATTGGGAGTCTCGCCTACATAATAGGAAACCCTAAAGAGGGAGAGCATTTCACCGAATTTTATATTCTTGGAAACAACAAAACAACAGGGGGCTATCCTACAGAATTTGTACAGGGAGAAAAAGGGACAATCACTGTAGGAATTGTAAACCACGAGTACAGGCCCATGGATTATACAATGGAGTTAAGGCTTGAAAACAGGTCTCTGCCTCTCCCAGAAAGTCAGAAACAGATAAGCCTTAGGCATAATATGTCCTGGGAAAAGTCGATTACTTTTACGCCGCCTCTTGAAGGAAAGAATATGAAGCTGGAGTTTTTACTCTTTAATGAAACTGAGAAAACCGTGCCTTACAGGAACCTGCATCTCTGGATTAATGTTACTGAGGAGGCCTGAAGATGGCAATTTCGGACTTTCCACCTTCAGAGCTGGAAGCAGGAAAGATCTCTCTGCCAGAGCTCGGGAAAACATTTAAAATGCAGACTGAAGAAAAAACCGGATTCCTGAAAAAGATATTCTATGCAGGAACCCCTATAACTGCAATTACTCTGATCGAACTGTTAATTTTCGGAGGAAGGTTAAAAGAAGCCTCAATAGCCTATACCCTGCTCCTACTGTTGCTTTCATTTTTAATAGCAGTTACGAAAAAGCATGAGCTACGGAAAATTTACCAGGCTCTCTTGCTTCTGACAATTTTCAGATTGGTAAATTTCTCAATGCCGGTTTTTTTCGAGAAAAATCTGTATTCGTTCGTCTTTATCTATGCACCTCTGGCAATTCCAATAACTCTTGCTACCATTCATCAGAAGGTAGTATATGAGAGAAAAAGGGACACTCTGAGGAGAATATGGATCTACCTTCCTCTGTCTGTCCTTGTAGGTCTGGCCTTTGGACAAGCAGAATATACACTAATCGGGGCCAGAGAACTTATTCCGGATCTTTCATCAACTAATCTGCTGATACTCATAATCATAATGGTTTTCATTGTGGGGCTGGTAGAAGAACTCATCTTCAGGTCAATTCTCCAGACGAGCCTGGAAGAGTTCCTGGGGCCAGCTGGGGGAATTTTCCTTTCAAGCCTCCTTTTCGGGGTAATGCATTCTACTTATGGCACGCCCTACGAAATGGCATATACCTTTCTTGTAGGAGGTTTTTTAGGATACTTATTTTATAGAACCCGAAGTCTTCCCCTTGTGGTAATGATTCATGGCTCGATGAATGTATTTTTGTTTGGGGTAATCCCATACACAGGCCCCGGACTTGGATTGATATAAGAACTGAAAAAAATAAGTTATGAAGCCTGTGAAAGTTAGCGTATTCTATCTTAATGGAAATGAGGTAAAAATTAAGTCCTGAACGCTTACGCAGTCCTTGCTTTCAGGAATTATCTTTTTCCTGCTGCGAAAGAAATCGTCTGGCAGATCAGTCCTCAAACCCGAATATAGGGTGCTGGTAGTCACCAACGCATCCTGAAGCCACCTTATTTAAACCTCAGGCTTTTTCGGAATTTGAAACCCAATCAATGAATACAGAAGATCCGGATCCGGAACTCCAATAGTACAAGCGGTAAAGGGAGGGAAAAATTTACCTTACCCAGAATTTCTGGGCAGAGGAGGAATTCCCTCAAGTTAGCGCTGGAGAGATAGCTCAAAAACAGAGCAGTAAAGTTAATTTTTTTATTTGCGGACCGGAATTCTGATAGGGACCGGAATCCTATTGTCGCTCCAGAAGAAAAGAGCAAGAGGTATAAAGAACAAGAGATCTACCTTCTTCTGGAAGAGCCACAAATTATAAATATATATCTTTAAAGAAGACTGTCATTCTTTATAAACAGAATTTGATGCGCTCCGGAGAAAAGTTTATGGCCAGGTATGCAGACCATTTCTGGGAGATTGATTGTCTGCGAGGATTTGCCGTCCTTTTGATGCTCCTGTACCACTTTCTTTATGATCTGGACTTTTTCGAGCTTGCGGATATTCAGCTTAGATCCGGCCTCATCCTGTATGCAGGCAGATTCTCAGCTTTACTTTTCATCCTGATCTCAGGAACTGCCCTTTCTATAAGCCATTCAAGAGCCCTTAATAAAGAATTAGGTGGAAGTGAAGTAGAAAACTTCACAAAGTACTTGAAAAGAGGACTCAAACTCTATTTAATGGGGCTTTTACTCACAGGTATAACCTGGATCTTTTTGCGTGAAGAGTATATCGTTTTCGGGATCCTGCATTTTTTTGGAGTTTCTGCCGTGCTTGTATACCCTTTCCTGAGATATGGAAAAGAAAACATCTTCTTCAGCCTATTCTTTGGAATTTTAGGGTTTTACCTAAAGAATATAACTTTTGGGTTTTCCAGCCTGGTCTGGCTGGGTTTCACTCCCAAAAACTTCAGGACTCTCGACTATTTTCCTGTATTTCCCTGGTTTGGAGTATTGCTCGCAGGAGTTTTTCTGGGGAATTTTCTGTACGAAGGCGCAAAGAGGCAGTTTGAAATCCCTTGTGCTGGAAAGAATCCTCTATTAAGGCTGTTTTCCAGAGTTGGACAGCACTCTCTGGTAATATATTTAATTCATCAACCACTCTTTCTAGGGTTTCTATTCCTGAGCGGGCTAGTCAATCCTAATATGATATAAAACTAATTTAAAAATAGGCCTAAAAAATTGATTTTCCTAGTTTATCTTTGCGACTCTAAGATTACCAGTAGATCCAAAGCCTGCTGGTTTTATATTACCTAACATACGTAATTTGCATATCTGTTTGCTTACACTGATATACTGATCAGTCTTCGCCTGCTTTCTGAAAAAATAATCAGGATATAAAGTAAAAAGAGATCGGATTCCTATTTTCAATCCGATAAAGTAGCAGGAAGTGAAAAATAAAAAATAGAAGATGGAGAAAAGATGTATCTGGAAATTACGATGTTTGCTTATTTTGTAGTTCTCTTTCTGACCCTTCGGGATATCCGGATCTTTAAAAGAACAGGTTATCATTCTTACAAGAAAGGAGCCCTGAAGGGACTTGCAGCTTCTTCCCTGATTTTGATGGGAGCAATTGTTGTTAAGGCAAAGCCGGATCTTGGGCTGCTTTTTGTATTAATAGGACTCTTTATTAACCGTAAAGGAATAAGAGAGCGTGTTTTCACTGGTGCAGGAACTCTTGACCGCTTTCTCGGTAAAACAGATTACGTAAAGAGGAAATAAGAAGGATAATACATAAGGATACAGAATATAATTAAATGTAGGATATATCCAAATGTCATATAACGAGATTATAAACGAGATTATACCCAAATCTAAATATAGTTGCTGCACCGATGCTGCAAAAATATATATTTAAAGGAAAATTGTCAGCATCTATTACACATTCAACTAATTGGGAGAAAGAATGATAAGCCTCCCAGCTTTAGGCTGGAGTGTGGACCCCAAAACTTATAAATCTCAAGTGACCTATTAGTCGACAAAATCATTATCAATCAAATTTTTGCATCCAGTTTTCGCTAAACCTATCAATTCGAGAGAAGAAAATAGACATCAAAGAACTATTTTCTATCTCCGGCTTCACGTTAACCAGAATTCACAGGAAAGCATGTGAGATAAACTAGAAGTAGAATTGAATAACTGGACTAAAAAACAGCAAAAGCATCTAAGAGGAGATACAATGGGAAATATAAGACAGACAAACATAAAAAGAATTGTATTCGAACTGATTGAAAATCACAGGGATGTATTCACAAAAGACTTTGAAACTAACAAAACTCTTGTGACAAAGTACACAACCATTGAAAGCAAGGTTATAAGGAACAGGGTTGCAGGTTACGTCACAAGAAAAGTTGCACGCATGAAAGTATACTAAACAGGGAATTAACTTCCGGGACTAGGTGGGGATATCTGACATGTTTGAAGGAACAATGCCTGCCCTGATAACTCCTTTTACGAAGGATGACAGGATTGACAGGGAAGGTCTAAGAAGGAATATTGCATTTGTTGAAGAGGGAGGAGTTGCAGGAATTGTGCCCTGTGGCACTACCGGAGAATCCGCTACTCTTTCCGCACTTGAGCATGAAGAGGTCATAGATATTGCAGTGGAATGTTCAAAGGTTCCTGTGATTGCAGGAACGGGTTCAAATAATACAGGAGAAGCTCTTCAGTTTACAAAACACGCTGCAGACGCGGGTGTCGATGGTGTACTTCTGATTTCTCCCTATTATAACAAGCCAAATCCTGCAGGCCTGCTTGCACACTTCAAGAAAATTGCAGAGGCAGTCGATATTCCTATGATTATGTATAATATCCCTTCCCGTACAGGACAGGATATGCCACTAGAAGTTATTGTCGAACTTGCGAAAGTCGAAAATATCGTGGGAATTAAGGAAGCCAGTGGAAAAGTCGAGAAAGTTTCCCAGATCCTGGAAAATACTACAGATGAAAATTTCGTAGTTATTTCAGGCGAGGATAGTTTGACTCTTCCGATTATCTCAGTAGGAGGCCGAGGAGTCATTTCTGTTGCTGCAAACATAGTGCCTGACAGAATGTCCAGAATGGTAAACGCAGCTCTTGCCGGAGACTACGAAACCGCAAGGAAGATTCATTTTGAGATTGCCCCTCTGATTCGTGCTCTTTTCCTAGAAACGAACCCGATCCCGGTCAAAAAAGCTGCAGAACTTGCAGGCCTTGCAAGCGGGCACCTGAGGCTTCCACTCGCGCCCCTTAGTGGGACAAATACTGAAAAGGTTGCAGATGAACTCAGGAAATTGGGGGTTCTGGAATGATTAACGCAGCAGTACTCGGAGCCTGTGGCAGAATGGGCTCTTTAATTGTGGAAAATATTACCAGCTCTATGGATATGCAGCTTGCTGCTGCTTTTGACATCAATAATTTCGGGAAGGATGCAGGAGAATTTGCCCACGTCGGGAACCTGGGAGTCCAGATCTCGGACGTTAAAGATCTTGAAACTGTTTTGAAAGAAAGCAAAGCTGATGTCCTTATCGACTTTACCGTAGCTGGGGCAACCGCAGTTAACGCTCCAATAGCAGCCAGAGCCGGAGCAAATCTTATAATCGGAACTACAGGACTGACTCCAGAGCAACGAGCAGTAATTGATGGTGCTATCCAGAAAGGCCAGGTAAGTGCCGTTATCTCCCCGAACTACTCGGTAGGCGTTAACGTCTTTTTCAAGGTCATCAGGGAAGCTGCAAAATACCTTGCAGATTATGATATCGAGATTATAGAAGCTCACCACAACCAGAAAAAAGATGCCCCAAGCGGAACCGCCCTTCGGGCAGCCGATGTTATCAGTGAGGTTCTCGGTGGAAAGGAATACGTCTACGGCAGAGAAGGCATTGCCCCACGTGGAAAAGAAATCGGAATTCATGGAGTCCGCGCCGGAGATATCACAGGCGACCATACTGTTCTTTTTGCAGGAAACTCCGAGAGA
>Ga0183099_1000626_pt1 | contig 24157 bp, 15 predicted proteins | sample Biomet1_FD_127788 | JGI IMG/M metagenome (GOLD analysis project Ga0183099, IMG submission 127788) | Microbial communities from bioreactor (seeded with anoxic lake sediment) at LBNL, California, USA - Biofuel metagenome 1 | ecosystem: Engineered > Bioreactor > Anaerobic > Unclassified ...
GTTAAAAGGAACAATCGTTGAATTAACAGCTCCTTACCTAACAATTGCTGGAGATGGATCTACACTTCAACTTTTGGCAACAGTGGTTAGTTCGGATGTCCTTGATAATTATTCGGTTACCTGGTCACTTGACAATCCTGCACTTGCAAAAATTAGTTCAACAGGTCGTCTTACCGCCATCAATAACGGTGTTGTAAAAGTAACTGCTACCGCCGTTTACGATGAAACAAAGAGCGCTTCTATTGACATCACAATTATTGCGCAAAGTCCTTCTTATACACTTACCTACAATGCAAACGCAGGTACTGATACCGTTACCGGATTGCCTGCTTCTGATATTTTTGCAAAGGGTTCCGCTTATGAGTTATCGACCACACAGCCATCTAGAAGTGGTTATAAGTTTATAGGATGGTCAACGGATATCTATGGCGCAACACTTGCAACAACAGTCAATGTAACTGCAAATATGCAAGTATATGCAGTTTGGGCAGAATCACCATATGGATGGGAATTTACCGCAAACGCTGGTAGTTGGACCGCAGGCGCACAAAACGGTGGATTCAGCGTTGCAAATGGTGTGTTGACATCTGTATCAACAGGAACAGATCCGACAATTACAGTTTCCGGCGTGGACACCCTCTTCCCGACTCTCGATTTGACGCAATATGGAGCAATCGAAATTGCGATGGCACATGATTTCACAACAGCTACAAGCTCAAATATGCAATTGTTCTTCCAAACAGATGCTTGGACAGGCGACTGGGAAGGATCTTCCTTACGAGCAAATATTGACGGTCAATCAAGCAATGGCAAGTATATTGTTTATACATTAAAAGGTAGTACAAACAAGTTCTGGACGGGAAAAATGAAATATTTCCGTTTTGACCCAGCAAATGCTGCAGGTACCTTTAAGATTGATTATATCCGCTTTGTTAAGACCGTTTCTAATTTAACATTCAATACAAGCGCGGGTACAGGTGAAGTTACAAACATGCCGAATAATGGTTCTTACAGTATGGGCGTGATTGATCTATCGACCTTAAGCAAACCAGTCAGAGTAGGATATAAATTCATGGGATGGGGAATCACTTCATCCAGTATCACTCCTGTTCCGTATAAAATAAATCTTTACAAAGATACAACATTATACGCGATTTGGCAACCCGGCTGGTACTTTAAAGTTCCAGGTGAACCTGAAGGTTGGACTTCAAATGAAGGAACCGATTTAAGAGCTACTTATGGTCGTCTGATGGGGAATTACACCGGTACAGAAATGACACCGAAACTGTATTCGCCGACGATTGCGGTAGACCCCAAAAGCTATAATACAATTAAATTCACAATGCAACATTCCATTAATGTAATTCCTACCGGAAAAACTGCATTTGAAGCGAGAATTTACTTCCTTCATGCAGGACAAACGGAGTATACCGACGCACAAAGTGTTGTCGTACCGCTTACGTCACAGTCAAGTGGAGAGAGTTATTTAGATTACAAAGTAAAAATGTCTGATGCTTCAACTTGGAGTGATAGTACAATTACAAATATTTGCATTGTACCATTTAATGGTCAAGGCACATATGAAATTACGAACATTGAAATTGTATATGCAACCACGGACACTGTTATTCAAACACATCAATACAGTCAACAAGCAATTTATTTGGCTATGAACTTTGCTGATTTGAAAAAATTGCGCGAACAAAACCAGCCAAAAGGCTCACCAACAGACAAAGCTTGGAACTTTAACAAGAGCGGAGACGTTGAAGGTTGGACAGGTGCAAACCTCACTGGAGCATTGAAAGCTGACGGCAAGAGCTTAATCGGAGTTGCAAAAGCAAGTGACAAGGGAAGTTTTGACCCGATTATTCAATCAGCAGCCTTTAAAGCAGATGCTTCTAAACTGAAGTATATCGTTGTCAGCATGAAGTATACGACAACAACGGCAAGTAGTGCTCAGATGTTCTTTACAACTGATACGCAGACATCTCTTTCCGAGGCAGCTTCGTTAACTGTAAAACTTTCAAATACTACCACATCCGGTGGATATGAGACTTTGGTATTTGATATGTCACAAAAAGACCTTTGGAAAGGTACTGTTACGAAACTTCGTTTTGACCCATTTAGCTGTGGTGGAGATTTCACAATCAATTATATTTTAATAACCGATGTTAAACCCGACGATGCAGGCAAAATATCAGGTGCAACAGCAGGAGGAACAACTACAACGACACCCACAACTCCTGCTTCTACTACACCCACAACGCCAGCAACAACAACGCCAGCAACAACAACGCCAGCAACAACTACACCCACAACACCGGCAGCTCCTGCTGTTACTACGGCAACAGCATGGGAATTCAATACAGCAGGCAATAAAGAAGGCTGGAATTTTGCAAGTGCAGAAGGTGATGTTAAAGATGGTGCTTTGAGTGCAAAAGCAACTGAACGTACCGGAGAAGCGGCTCAAAAATATGGCAAGTACGATCCTTTCATTACTTCGCCCGCTCTTTCTGTAAGTACCACAGATAATAAATATCTTACAGTTTCAATGAAGCATGAATTGCTTGATGCTGAAAGCGGTAATATTCATATTTATTACACAACAACAGATGCCACAGGCCTTGATGAGAAAAAGACTGTAACAGCAGCATTGAAAAAGAGCAGTGATGGAAAGTTTGTAGACTATGTATTTGATATGAGCGCAACGTCTGCTTGGACCGGTTCGGTAAAGAGCTTACGTATTGATGCGATTAATGTCGGCGGAACATTTGCAATCGACTATATTCGTTTTTCAAAGGATGCTCCAAAAGCAACTACTACATCCACAACACCTTCACCAACAACAACAACTACAACAACTACACCAACAACAACTACAACTACAACTACAACAACTACAACTACAACTACAACTACACCAACTCCTGTGGTGGAAGAAAAGAGTCCATTCACAGAAGTGAATAAATTTACTATTAGCACCTTCAAAGATATTTCCACAAGTTCATGGTATTTCGCTGCTGCTTCCTCTTCCTATAAACTGGGATTGATGAACGGCAAGAGCGACGGCGTATTTGATCCGGACGGCAAGGTGACGGTTGCAGAAGCAATTACACTTGCAGCCAGAATGAATAACATTTACAATGGCGGCAAGGGTACATTTGAGCAGGGAACTCCTTGGTACCAGGTATATGTTGACGCTGCAGTCAAAGCAAATATCATTAAAGCCGATCAGTTTACCGATTATACCAGAGCAATCACAAGAATTGAAATGGCTTCCTTGTTTGCAAAAGCACTCCCGAACGAATACTACAATGCAATTAACGTATTCAAATCGATTCCGGATGTCACGAGCAGTGATTCCAGTTTCAAAGATTTGTTAATGCTTTACAATGCTGGAATCGTTTTGGGTTCTGATGATGCTTTCAATTACTTGCCGAACAACGATATCAAACGCAGTGAAGTTGCTGCAATCATCAGCAGGGTGACAAACAAGAAAAACAGAATCAGAAAAATCACTCCAGAAGAACAAATACAAATTGATACTGCAGCAAAAGAAGCAGCGGAAAAAGCAGCAAAAGAAGCAGCGGAAGCAGTTGCAAGATCAAAAGAAACCGCCATTAATTTTGAATTTAACGACGGACAGCTTGGTAAATTTACAACAGGTAACTGCGAAGATGGAACAGCTGTCAAAGATGGATTTTTGGTTGCAACAGCAAAAGCAGGATCAACAGGAAAGTACGATCCGATCATCTATATTCCTTCAGATGGAACAGATATCAACAAATATAAGGTTGTTCGTGTCGCTTTGAAATGGACTTCTAAAACTGATTTAACCAATGTAAAACCGAGTTTGTTCTTCACAACAGAAGCAGACAACACTTGGACAGCAGCAAAAAATATTCCGGCGACAACAACATTTGGAAAGAGCAACAGTAGTGATGTTGTAGTATTTACCTTTACATGTTCTTCAAACAGTGCATGGACAGGAAAACTGAAGAGTTTGCGCTTTGATCCTGCAGATTCTGACGGAACATTCAGCATTGATTATATCAGCATTGCAGAAGCTTAAATCAACAACCTAACTTCTAAAGTGAATCTTTAAAAACGCACGCTAAGAATGCAGCAAGGAAAGCATTCTTAGCGTGTATTTGTTTTTTGAAAAAGGCAAGCATATTGTGAAATTATCATAAACCCCCTTGTAAAAAGGGCGCATATGTTATATACTAATAAAAATAGAGTATGAATTGGATCGAAAAAAAGAGTTGAATTGATGTATTAACACATGGAATGTAAAATAATTGTTTTTACATTGATCCTTGTTTGAGTGAAATAAAGTATGATAAAGCAGCAGAAAAAATACAAATAAAAGGATTATGATATGTCAGAGAAAAAGCAGAGATGTGTATTGCTTGCAACAGAACTGATGGGAATCGGGGGAGCCGAAACACACATCTATGAACTGTCCCGTGCCCTTATAAAGTTAAATTGGAAAGTTGTTCTTGTTTCCTCCGGAGGAATCCTTGCGGATAAATTGGTGGAATTCGGTGTAATAAAATATGATGTACCACTCAGATCAAAAAATGTAAAATCTTTGATTCCAGCGTATCGTAGAATAATTGAAATTATTCGGAAAGAAAAACCAGAGGTTCTTCATTCCCATTCCCGTATTCCGGCAGTATTGCTTTATCGTGCGTCAAAGAAATTTATGATCCCGTTTGTAACGACCGATCATGCAAGATTTTCCAACACCAATTTATTGATGAGATTTATGACAAGATGGGGCGACAAAACACTTGCAGTCAGTGATGATTTAAAGAAATATTTACTTGAGAATTATAGCAATGTGAAAGAACAAAATATCTATCTGACCATAAACGGGATTGATACCGATACCTTTAAAAACCGCTCTGAGGAAAAGCCATTTCGAGATGAAATTTATGAGGAACTTGGAATTACAACCGATAAAAAAATAATTCTTTCGGTCAGTCGGCTTGACAAAACCGCATATTTATGTGTTTTTGAACTTCTTTCTATTGCTGAAAAATTACATCAAACAATTCCGGACAGCCGTATTGTCATTGTTGGAGGCGGAGATGTTTTTGAGGATGTTGCAAAAAAAGTTTTAGAGATTAATCGAAGAATCGGAGAGAATTATATTATTTTAACCGGACCCCGCAGCGACATTTATCGTCTTTGCGGAGTTTGCACCTGTTTTGTCGGATGTGCACGTTCAGCAATTGAAGCAGCCTCTTGTGAAAAGCCGGTTCTCATTGCCGGAAATGGGGGATATGCCGGTCTTTTAAACAATGAGACGTTGGATTTTTGCCTTTCCAGTAATTTTACCGCCCGTGGCATTACCGAATTTCCACTTGATAAATTGTTGAATGATATCAAATATGCAACGACACAGTTTGAAGAAACAAAATCATTTCGCAACGAAATGAGAGACTTGATTTGTGAGAGATATTCGGTTGAAAAGATGGCAAAAGATGCGATCGATATTTACTATAAAGCGATTTGTGTTAGAGGCGAATATTATGATTGCACATTAACCGGTTATTACGGACATGGAAATTTGGGAGACGACAGTTTACTATTAACAATCATTCACAATTTAAGGGAACGGATTCCGGATCTTCGGATTTGTGTTCTTTGTCATGTTTCGTCAAACTTATCCAAATATTTGAAAAACCAGAATGTAATTATTAAAAGCAGATTTAATCCGCTTTCTGTTGTTTTCTCATTGAAAAAGTCAAAGTCGCTTATTTTTGGCGGTGGTACTCTTCTTCAAGATAACACAAGTACAAAATCATTGCTTTATTATTTGACACTGATTAAAATTGCAACACATTTCCATTCGAAAATCATGTTGTATGGTAACGGCATTGGTCCGATTTTAAGAAAAGTGAATGAAAAACGGGTAAAGGCAGCATTAGAATTATGTGACATCCTGACACTGCGGGATAAAGAATCTTTAACAACAATTGCAGAAATGAAAATACAAAACCCCAAAATTCATCTTGCTGCCGATGAAGTTTTAACATATCAATTGCCGGGTCAGGTATATATAGACCAAGTCATAAAAAATCATGGGCTTGAAGATGAAAAATATGTTGTCATTTCAGTGCGCAAATGGAGAAAAGCGCCGTTTGGGTTTTATGATAATTTGATCGCTGCGTTAACCATGTTTTGCGAAAAAACAAAACTGATTCCTGTCTTTACTGTAATGGAAATCACGCACGATGAACAAATCACACAGCACATCGCTTCAAAACTTCCGGGTGGCAGGATTATACATTACAGTTCTGAGCCGTCAGAAATTGTTGCGATTACGAGCAGAGCAGATTATGTTATTTCCATGAGACTTCATACTCTTGTTTTTGCAGCACTTGCCGGTATTCCAATGCTGGGAATTGCTTATGATCCGAAAGTTGAAAACTTCTTAGTGTCTGTGGGATGTAAGGAAAATTGCATCGATATTTCAGAGTTTGACACCAATCGGTTTGTAGATCTTGCAATTGCACGGTATCACACAGAAAACAATGATAAAGAAAAACAGAGACAATTGGTTGATATTGAAATAGTACGAGCAAAACAAAATGCAGAAATTGCAACTCAATTCTTAAACGATATTCCGTAATGTTTGCTTTATAATAAATGCTTTGGCGAAAAAGTATAAAAAATCTCACCTTCATTCAATTGAAAGTGAGATTTTTTTATAGTGCGGGTCGCTTATGGTTCACATGAGATCCGCTTCGGTCGTTGCAAGAACATCGCATCTTTCGTTCATAGGATGTCCGTTATGTCCTTTTACCCACACCAAAGTTACATCATGAAATTCAATCAATTCAATCAGCTCCTGCCAGAGATCAACGTTCAGAGCAGGGCTTTTATCCGCTTTTTTCCAACCTTTTGACTTCCAGGAGTAAACCCAACCCTTTTGGATACTGTCTATGAGATACTTTGAATCACTGTAAAGGGTGATTTTACATTTTTCCTTTAATATAGACAGTGCTTTCATAGCAGCGGTGAGTTCCATTCGGTTGTTGGTTGTAAGCGCTTCTCCACCGGAAAGAACTTTTTCTTTCCCGTTATATTCCAGAATTGCGCCCCAGCCACCTTTTCCAGGATTGCCTCTACATGCGCCGTCTGTGTAAATATTTATTTCTTTCATATAAATTGTCACCTGTTAAAATCATAAATTTCCTTTTTGTCACCGCATGTCAGTTCCATAATGCCGCTTTCCCAAATCGATTGCATATAAGGGCTATCATACAGCTTTTGATAAGGGTAACGATTTTCCTTGCCATTCTCCTTGTTGCCGTGATAAAACAACGTAATGCCGTTAAAATCAAGCGTCAGGGCTGCTTTATTAAACAAGATGGGCTTATCCTTCATGGATGAAGCAAATTGTTCCAGAGAAGAATAATCCTTTGTATACTCCACATGACAGATTACCGCATTTTGACTGCCATCGCTGATCAATTCACAGTCTGCAAATTCACCGTCTTTTACAATACGGTATCCGTTATGAAAATAAACAAATATATAGAGGTTCCTGTATTTGAAAAACAAATACTGTTTTTCAAGAATTGTTTCATCAAAGATTGATAGTGGAATATATGCGTTTATATATTTATATTCGTTTTCTTTCACGATGTTGTACAGTGCAAGCGCCGTGTTTTGATTGGTATAATAGGTTCCGCAGCAACAACCATAATCTCCAGTCCAATGGTTGTGGATGTGATGATAACCGGGATCACCGGGGTGATGGGAAAAGATTTTATGGTTTGTACCGGAAAGAAGCGTCAATTCCCATTCATGCTGTTGATGATGTGCATAAGATGCATCATTTGGAAGGTCGCAGGGATAGTCATCCTGATGATTGACAGAACCGAGTATATACTCGTCGCAAAGATAAGTATATTTGTTGATAGAGCCTTTGATTTTGCTTAATGTATCATAAAGAATTTCCCCACACCAACTTGTAATAGAATGCAAATGTTTTCTTTCACGGTTTTCGTATGGAAATACTCTATTCTTTTCAATTTCATAAACAATGGGGGAGGGAATGTACTCTGAAAGTAGATTCATCGTGTCATGTGCTGCAATTCCTTCTGAAAATGGTCCGCCGAAATAAAAGCAGTAATAGTGAAACATTCCACTATATTTTGTATTAAGAGAGGAATATTCATAAATTCTGCCGTGTGCACCGCCATAAAGCCCGTCTTTTGAATCTAAAATCATGTCAAGCAATATGACATCTAACATCATACGGCTTTTTTGTTTTAGTGTTTTGTCTTTGGTGTAATGATACAGTGTATTTAAGATGAATAGAATTTCGGCTGAATACCCGAAGGAATCAAATTCTCCCCAACCATATTTTGCTCTGAAGTCGATAAATTCATGAATATACTTCGTATCTTTTTCAATGACTTCTTTTGCCGTTAATTTGTACTGTGAAAAATATTCGTTCTGAAAAAAACAAGCGGCAAGATAACGGGACACGCGATACATAATGGCATGATTTTCTGACCCGTAAATGGAACTGTAATCGTTTTCTAAAAAAAAGCGTTTTAATGCTGCTTTCGCTTCATCTGTTAGTTTTTCGTAACATTCAAACAATGCGGGAATCAAACGGATTGACGCAAAATCGCTTTCCCCTCTTTGATCACGGCCTTGTGGATGGGGGTGCTCAAACCAATTTGCGGTATGGATAAGATTTGACATTGCTTCGTCGGTATCGACATTGTGAATCAAGCGAAAAATAGAGAATTCTGCAAAGAGGTCTTCCTTTAAATCGTGTTGCAAGAATCGTTTTGTTGATAGTGCCTTTCTGTTTTCAAACATTTCACTCATCATGAATCGTTCCTCCCAAAAAGCTTTTTTATTTTTTATATGGTGTATATTTTAATTTACCGATATACAAATTATTTTTTTTAAATTTATATTGCAACGGGATACCGTCCTCTTTTGCGCCTTCCGTGTAAAATAGGATTTTCCCGCCTGAGCGCAACTCATAATACCCTTGTTCGTCACCGTTTTCAGCGGCCAAAAAGCGACCATCTTTCGTAAATTCAACAACAGTATTGTCGCAAAGCCATTTGCCAATTATTTTATCCTTGGCATTCCCGCATGATACAGTAAATACAAGGAGGAAAACGAGAAAAAATCCTAAAAATTTCTTTTTCATTGCTGTTTCCTTACTCATTTATTTTTGTCGTTTCAATTTGACAGTTTATTGAAATGCTGTACTGTCATTCTCCACATCGTCGATATCTTCCTGTGTACCGTTTTCTGCACTGCCTTTTTTAATTACACCCATACCGGCGACTTTTTGATCCACTGTTTTTGGGTTTCCGTTATAAATAATCGTGCCAAGTCCGTTTATTCGGGCTTTCAATTCTTCCGACACAAAGATATTGCAAGTGGTCGCTCCGTTGACCTGTATGTTACAAGTTCGGGAGAGAAGGTTGAAGGCATGAATGTTTGAAGCACCGTTGACAGTGATGTTACTGTTTTTGCAGTTTCCAATTAAATCAATATTACTGGCACCGTTTATCATCAAATTGAAATTCGAGATCGATCCTATTTTAACTTTTCCTGTACACGCACCGTTGATTGTCATGCGAAATGAGGAAACGGAACCGGTGTCAAAATCAATATCATAACCACCGTCGATGGTGATAGCATTCACCGGAACTCCGATTGTAATTGATAGGTTTGCTTTGTTGTATAAAACCCGTTTGTTTCCGGCAATGTTAATTTCCTTATTCGCTTGATCAACGGTAATATGTAGGGTTTCTGCGATGTTTTCGTCAGTGGAAAGGATAACTGCGTTTCTTTTGGCTTCGTTGATCCGAATACTGTTATTTTGATTATTCTTAAAAAGGATATTTTTAATGTGAACCTGATAAGTACCATCATGCAAAGCGGTTTCCAACGTTTTGCTTTTTCCGTTTCCGGTTATAATGTGATTCGATAGAGGACTTCTGCAAGAAGGAAAGGAAAACGTGAGCAAAGTGACAGCCGTTAAAAATATAATACGGATATTCCGTTTCATGATCATACCTCGGTTTCGTGATTCGATTAGGCGGAATATGCCCCCCGCATGCTTTGCATTTGTTAAGGCATTGCGAGCGAGGGGCATACTATATTCAATATGAAATTTTACGATTTATTCGTAAAGACTTCCTAATTTTGTCAATCTGTCATACTTTTCTTTTGCCTGTACTTCAGCCTCTGCAAACAACTGTTTTGCACGATCTGGGAAGGCACGAACAAGAGAATTATAACGGGTTTCGGAAAGAATAAAGTCGTTGTAGGAAGTGGTGGGTGCTTTGGAATCAAGAACAAATTTTGCTCCTTCTGCTTCGGGATTGAAGCGGAAGGTGTGCCAGTAACCTGCGGCAACTGCACTCTTTGTTTCGGTCATACTTGTTCCCATACCCTTCTTGATACCATGGTTGATACAAGGAGCATATGCGATAACCAAAGACGGACCTTTGTAATTTTCAGCTTCGGTGAGCGCTTTTACTGTTTGGTTGTAATCGGCACCCATTGCAATCTGAGCAACATAAACATAGCCGTAAGACATTGCAATACTTGCAAGATCTTTCTTCTTTTGTCCTTTTCCGGCTGCGGCAAACTGTGCAACAGAACCGGTTGGGGTGGACTTGGAAGCCTGTCCGCCTGTGTTGGAGTAAACTTCGGTATCAAATACAAAGATGTTTACATCTTCGCCCGATGCGATAACATGGTCAAGACCGCCAAAACCAATGTCATATGCCCAACCGTCACCACCAAAGATCCAAAGGGATTTTTTGACGAACATGTCTTTCATGGTAAGTGCTTTCTTTACAAGCTCATCGCTCTGTGAATCAGCGAGAAGTGCTGTTTCAAGAGCTTTGCCGGCTTGTACAGACGCTTTTGCATCATCTAAATTTTCAAGCAATGCAACTGCTGCTTGCTGAGAACCGGATTTTGCATATTTTTCATCAGTGGAAATTTGCTTCAATACATCTGCAAGCAGTTCTCTTCTCTGACGGGTAGCAACAGACATACCATAACCGTATTCTGCATTGTCTTCAAAGAGAGAGTTTGCCCATGCCGGACCTTTTCCGGATTTATTGACCGTATATGGAGTACTCGGTGCGGAACCGCCCCAAATGGAAGAACATCCTGTTGCATTTGCTATAATCATTCTGTCTCCGAAGAGCTGTGTGATCAATTTTGCATATGGAGTTTCACCGCAACCTGCGCATGCGCCTGAGAATTCCAACAGAGGCTGTTTAAACTGTGAACCTTTTACAGAATCGGGTTTAAACTTGCCGAGGATTTCTTCACGGTCTGCATATTTATAAGTGAGATCGAAATATTTCTGTTTCGGAAGTGCTTCTTCAATCGGTTTCATCACGAGCGCTTTTTCGCCCTTCTTACCGGGGCAGATAGAAGCGCAAGAGCCGCAACCCATACAATCAAGTGCAGAGATAGAAACACCAAATTTGAATCCAGGCATACCGGTCATCGGAAGAAGCTGGAATCCTTCGGCGTCTTTTTCTGCTTCTGCGTCGGTCATTGCAATGGGACGAATTGAAGCATGAGGACAGACAAGAGAACAGAAATTACACTGAATACAGTTATCGGGATTCCACTGCGGAACATCAACTGCAACGCCGCGCTTTTCGTAAGCGGAGGAACCCTGTGGGAATTGTCCATCTGCAAATTTGAAGGTGGAAACAGGAAGCTTATCACCCTTTTGCGCGCTGACGGGTTCGAGAATATTCTTCACGAAATCGACAACTTCGGGACGGCCAACCAGTTTCTTTTCAACTTTGCAATCTTCCGGTGCGTTTTTCCAAGATTCTGGAATGCTGACTTTTACAACAGCATTGAAGCCTGCATCAATTGCATTGTAGTTCAATTGAACTACATCGTCGCCCTTCTTTGCAAAGGATTTATAAGCTGCTTTTTTCATATATTCAATCGCATCTGTTTCAGGAATAATCTTTGCAAGATTAAAGAAAGCAGATTGTAATACGGTATTGGTTCTTCCACCGAGCCCGATTTTCTTAGCAATGGAAATTGCATCAATGGTATAGAACACAACATCGTTATTTGCAATATATCTCTTGACAGCACAGGGAAGCTTATCTTCCAATTCTTCAGCAGACCACTGGCAGTTGAGCAAGAAGGTTCCGCCTTTTTTGACATCCTGAACCATATCATACCGTTCAATATAGGATGGGTTATGACAGGCAACAAAATCTGCTTTTGAAACATAATAGGTGCTCTTAATCGGGTTGTGACCGAAACGAAGATGGGAAATTGTAATGCCGCCGCTCTTCTTTGAATCATATTCAAAATAAGCCTGCGCATACATATCGGTATGGTCACCAATAATTTTAATTGAGTTTTTGTTTGCACCGACCGTACCGTCAGAACCAAGACCCCAGAATTTGCAGGAGGTTGTTCCTTTTGCTGCGGTATCGGGCATTTCGGGAAGGGCGAGGGAAAGGTGTGTTACATCGTCCTCAATACCGATTGTAAATCCGTCAATCGGATTTTTAGCATCAAGGTTGTTGTAAACAGCCATTACGCAGGAAGGAGTGGTATCCTTTGAGCCAAGCCCATATCTGCCGCCAATAATTTCAAGGGAAGCAAATTTGGTTCCGCGAAGTGCGGTAACGACGTCAAGAAAGAGCGGTTCTGCAATTGCACCGGGTTCTTTTGTTCTGTCAAGAACCGCGATTTTTTTCACGCTTGCAGGCAGCTCTTTGATAAATCTGTCTATTTTGAAAGGTCTGTAAAGACGAACTTTTAAAAGTCCGAGCTTTGCGCCTTTTGCGTTTTCATAATCAATTACTTCTTCGATGGTATCACAAACAGAACCCATTGCGATAATGACTTTATCAGCATCGGGAGCGCCATAATAGTTGAAGAGTTTGTAGTCTGTGCCGATTTCAGCATTTACTTTGCCCATATATTCTTCAACAATTTCTGGAAGTGCATCATAATATACGTTGCTTGCTTCTCTTGCCTGGAAGAAGATGTCGGGGTTTTGCGCAGTACCACGTAGGATGGGATGATCGGGGTTGAGAGCTCTTTGCTTGAATGCTTCAATGGAAGGCATGTCTACCATTTTTGCAAGCGTTTCATAATCCCATGCCTCAATTTTCTGAATTTCATGAGAGGTACGGAAACCATCGAAGAAATGAAGGAATGGAACTCTACCTTTAATTGCAGCCAAATGGGCAACAGCGCCGAGATCCATTACTTCTTGCACATTGCTGGAACAGAGAAGTGCAAATCCTGTTTGTCTACACGCCATAACGTCGGAGTGATCTCCAAAAATGGAAAGTGCATGGGAAGCAAGCGCTCTTGCCGAACAGTGGATAACACCAGGAAGCAGTTCGCCTGCAATTTTATACATGTTCGGAATCATCAAAAGAAGACCCTGTGAAGCGGTATAAGTGGTAGTGAGAGCACCTGCTGCAAGAGAACCGTGAACGGTACCTGCGGCACCTGCTTCGGACTGTAATTCTACTACTTTAACTTTTTGACCGAATATATTCTTTTTTCCGTCCGCGGACCACTTATCGGTGACCTCAGCCATTACGGAGGACGGAGTGATTGGATATATACCAGTAACTTCTGTGAACGCATAAGAAACATGTGCCGCCGCGTTATTGCCATCCATGGATATTTTTTGTCTGGACATTGTTTTTTCCTCCTGTTATATTGAATCCATAATACACTTATAATAACACTTTTATGGTAAAAAGTAAATATGAAATTGTACTAAATTTGCATTTATGTATGAAGCTTTTTTTAACTGCTTTTAAATTTTGAATGAAATTTATCAAATTTTAATGAAAAGACAAGAATCTCCGAGGAATGCTGATGACAGCAGACTTCGGAGATTCTGTGATTTTAAATTCGTTAAGACAGGTGAAATACCTTTTTAAAGTTGTCTGGGGTATACTCAGCTTCAAAATCCGTAATGGATTTGTACCACTTCAGAAAATCGTCGTACCCGACAAGGGAAGCAAGCTCAAATGGAATTACATGATACCCTTTTTCATGCACGGTGCAGGTTTGCGCTTTTGCATTGCAGCTATCCACAAGAAGGGGAAACAATTTTGCTTTGTCTTCGTCTGTTGCGGTTATGATACTTGAAGAAGTGGCGCTTCCAACGCCGGGAATGCCTTCTGTTTTCATAGAATTACTGTCGGAAACTGCTGCTTTGGCGGATAATCCGTTTTTCTGGGGGTCAACAGGTGCGATATCCAAATCGGATCTCTCTTTCGGAATTGTTTGACTCGGATTTGAGAGCGCATCCGAACCGGGTTGGGGTACTTTTGTTTCGGTGCCGGTGTTTGCGTTGTCTGCCACAGAAGAGTTGTTATTTAACGTGGAGGATCCCGAATTGGAATCTGTTGCGGGAACAGAGGGTGCCACTTCATTCTTTGCATCCGCTGCTGCTTCACTTGTAGACGCTGATTTTTGCTGTGTGGCAGAAGAGCTCTTCTTCTCGGTTGTCGTTGAGCGTTCAAGCTGACGGGAACTCGAAGTTGCATTGTCCGATTTTTCAGCAGCACTTGCAATGTTTTTTGTATCCGGACCATTTGCCTGGGGTTGTGGTGCTTGCTCTTTTGAATCTGTTGGCGTAGAATCGGATGAGCCTGAAGCAGAACCAGCCGTAGCATTCGGTGTGCCGGAAATAAAAGCAGTATTGTCATTAACCGCAATGCCGGAATTTTTGGATTTGCTTGCAATTTTATCGCCGGCAGTATCCTGCTTGATAAATGTTTTATCAAAAATCGTGCGAAAGGAGTTATTGTTGAAAACAGCCAAAACGACTATAACAATTACAGCAGCGGCAATTGTTCCGAAATGGGAGGAGAAAAAGGTCCGTTTCGGCAATTTGACCTTTGGTTGATTGAGGGTATCCATGACACTATCTGTAATTGATTTTCCGTTTTTTAGCGGAACTTCAGGCGCATTCTCTTTGATGAGCAGCATGGTTTCTAACAGTTCATCACGGAATATGCGGCAGGAATCACATTCGTTTAAATGTTGCAGATAATCTTTTTTTAATGCTGTATCGGTTATTTCATCGACACAGTCGCCATAGATAAGGGTAAGTTCGCGAAAATCTTCGCAGGTCCTTTTCATTCACCGCACACTCCTTTCGTTTTTTTTAGTTACAGGTATAAGACGCAACTGAGTTGCGATTTGTTCCACGTTAAAAAACATTTTTCACAACACCGGGTTTTCGCTTAAAATTTTCTTAAGGGATTCTCTTGCTCTTGCAATCCTCGATTTTACGGTGCCCTGCTCAATCCCGAGTATTTTTGCAATTTCATCATAGGAATAACCGTCAATTTCTCTCAGTTGAATGACTTCTCTGTGTTCCTCGGAAAGTGAAAAAATTGCACGATGCACCTTTTCCTGAAGCTCGGTTTTTTCATAAGCTTTTTCGGGATTGTTGTTTCTGTTGTCGTCCGGAATGTCATAATCCGTTTCCTCATCATCCAGTTTTAATGCCGAAATGGAAACGGTTTTGGATTTGCTGTCTTTTCTCAAAAAGTCGAAGGCAGCATTTTTGCAAATCCGATAAAGCCAAGAGGAAAAAGCACTGTCGCCACGGAAGGTATCGAGCGAACGAAATACTTTTAAAAATACTTCCTGAGAAATATCATAAGCATCGTCTGCATTTCTTACTTCAAAATAAATTGTGGTGTAGACAAATTTTTCAAATTTTTTAACAAGCGCTTCGAACGCAAACGGTTCACCCGATTTTGCTTTTAAAGCAAGTTCGGTTCCGTTATCGATGATATTTTTTGCGTTTTCAACCACCATGGAGAAAAAGAGAAACATTTGTTACACCTCCTTGCTTTTTTGAAAAACGGCGTTGCATAAAAATTCTTATTGCACTTTCGCCGTCAATTTTAGTTTTTGAATGGCAAACCAGCCAAGATCTTTTTCCATAAGGGTTATCATACCGCCGGAGCAGTCGGATATTCCATCAAATGCCATCGGAATCACAAGTATTCCGTTTTGATCGATGACACCCCGTTTTCCATCAGCGGTTCCAACGACGGCAAGTCCTTCGCAAAAGGGCTTTGCATAAGGATAAACGGGGTCAACCACCCAGGCGCCGTTTGCATCCATGAAACCGAAATATCCCGCTTTTCCGAGTAAAATTCTGCCGTCGCTATAAGCGTAAACCTGATAGTCCGACGGAATGGGCAGAAGGCTGCCATCCTTTTTCAGAATAACCTCACTGTTCGGATAGGGGTTCTTTTTCAGTTGGGATCTGCCTTGAGTTGATGCACGGACGATTCCGTTATGAAAATAAAAATATCCGAGATATTTGGAATTGTTTTCATCTTTTGTACCATAATAAATAGGGGACATAATTAAATCCCCATCTATATCAAAAAACAGCTGTCTGTCCAATGCATCGATTAAGCATCCGATTCCTTCGGAAAATTCATACCCTGCCTTGTAACGTGGCTGTACAATTACTTTTCCGTTTGCATTCGCATATCCATATCTCTTATTGACGTAAATGAGGTGAATTCCGTTCCCACTGTTGTCCGCACCATAATAGGAGGGATAATCAAAGGCAATTCCTCTTTTTTCAAGCAAGGGATCAAAACTTGTCTTTAAGAAAGCACCGCCGTTTTCTTTAGAAAACGTATAATATTCTCCATTTGCAGTAAACAGCGCATTCCCGTCTTTATTACGCTCACCTACAAAAACCATTTTGTCGGCAAGACTGGCGGAAATCGCTTTTCCGTCGTTGGATAACAGCATTTTATTGCCGGCAGTATCGTAACGGTATAAAAATCCCATACGCGGAGAAAGATAAGGCAGTGCGTTTGTTTCGTTTATAAAAACGCGGGGCAAATTATTGATATAAGCATCGTTCGATAAATCAACAAGAATAAGCTTATCGGTTTTACGGTCAAACATTTGGTCACTTAACGTATATCCGGTCGAATATAGCTTTTCAGGATTCTGTGTGGTAAAGGAAAAAAGGAGCGTTTTATTCGCTTGATTATCGTTACTTTTACCCGGATTATCGTTGGCGGTTTTTGCCGAAGATTGTGTCGGAACGACAGAGGTGTCGGGCTGATTGATTGGAAATTTTATCATTAGAATAACGGTAATCCCCACAAGAATACACAAAGAAATTATTTTTATTGTAATTGCTTTTATTTTATTCGGCACGTTCATTATCCCTTTCCATTCCGGTTGTCGATAACAGAATAGCATAAATGAATCAATTTTTCAATCACTAATTTTTAAAAATGAGATAGGAAGTGCAATTTAACTCCTATCAAACGCTTTCTATTTCTATTAAAAAGAAAAAAATATCGTTTTTGGGGAAAAATATATTTACAACAGGGAAAAAGCGTGATATACTATATCAGTGATGATATGCGCTGAATTATTGAAGCGTAAATCCCTTTGCTCAGTGTCGGGAAATAGGCCATAGCCATCTTCGTGCATAAAACGGGAAGAATGGATTTTCGGTTTTCACCCACCCGGTGCTCGGTTTGCGGGATTCTAATATCACAATATTTTATAAAGGTGGAAATACAATGATTCAAAAAGACGAAAAACAGAGTATTATTGCTCTGTACAAAACCCATGAGGGAGATACCGGATCTCCTGAAGTTCAAATCGCAATTCTCACATCGAGAATCAACACTCTGACCGAACATTTGAAAATCAATAAGAATGATCACCATTCCAGACGCGGTCTTCTCAAAATGGTTGGACACAGAAGAAATCTGTTGAACTATCTTATGAAGAAGGACATCAACCGTTACCGCGAAATTATCGAAAAACTCGGTATCAGAAAATAAGCGATTTCAATCGGGCGGGGTAAAACTCCGCCCTTTTCGATGAAAAATCTGTTTTTCTGTTTGGAAAGACGGCTTTTTCATCCGATTGGTATCTCGGAGCGAAAGGGTAGATTAGCATTTAAAACTGTACCGATTTCTTTCTCGATATGGTTTTAAGTGCTAAAAAAGATTACTCTTTGTGCTCCTGTACAATAAATAAAAAACAGGAGGAACATTTATGTTCGAAAATTTCAAAACGTTCAGCACCACATTTGCTGGCAGACCACTCGTTGTTGAAACCGGTAAAATCGCACAGATTGCAAACGGATCCTGCCTTGTACGCTATGGCGATACAGCGATTCTCGCAGTTGCTGCGGCAAGCAAAACGCCCCGTGACGGGATTGATTTTTTGCCGTTATCGGTTGATTTTGAAGAAAGATTGTATGCGGTTGGAAAAATCCCAGGAAGCTTTTTAAAGAGAGAGGGAAGACCCTCCGAAAAGGCGATTTTAACGTCTCGTGTCATCGACCGCCCTGTTCGCCCTTTGTTCCCGAAGGATTTGAGAAACGATGTAACATTGAACCTTTTGGTTCTTTCGGTTGACCCGGATTGCTCTCCCGAAATCACCGCAATGATCGGTGCTTCCATTGCACTTTCCATTTCCGATATTCCGTGGAACGGACCGATTGCCGGTGTATTTGTCGGACTTGTTGACGACAAAATTGTTATCAACCCAACTGAAAAGGAACGGGAAACAAGCACACTCGAGCTGACCGTTTCCGGTAGTGCCGCAAAGGTTGTCATGATTGAAGCGGGAGCAAAGGAAGTTCCCGAGGACGTTGTGTATGATGCAATCATGAAGGCGCATGAAGAAATTAAAGAAGTTGTTGCATTCATTGAGAAAATCAAAGGTGAAATCGGAAAGAAAAAGTTTGAATATCCAAGTGCCGATGTTGACCATGATATGTTTGAAGCAATCAGCAAATATGCAATCGAAAAAGTGCGTGTTGCACTTGACACAGACGATAAAACAGTCCGCGATGAAAGATTGAATGTAATTTATGATGATGTGTTCTCTCAGTTTGAGGAAACATATCCCGACAGCCGTGCCGCAATCACGGAGTGCATGTACAAACTTCAGAAATATGTTGTCAGACGTTGGCTTCTTGATGATGGCAAACGTGTTGACGGAAGACGTCTTGATCAGATCAGACCGCTTGCGGCAGAAGTTTCGCTTCTTCCCAGAACCCATGGTTCGGCAATGTTCACAAGAGGACAAACACAAGTATTGACCGTTGCAACCTTAGGTCCTGTTGGAGAACAGCAGTTGCTTGATGGCATTGACAGCGAAGAATACAAGAGATATATGCACCATTATAACTTCCCGTCCTATTCCGTCGGCGAAACAAAGCCGTCAAGAGGACCCGGCAGACGTGAAATTGGTCACGGTGCGCTTGCAGAGCGCTCCCTTCTCCCTGTTATTCCGTCCGTGGAAGAGTTCCCATATGCACTTCGCCTTGTTTCTGAGGTCGTTTCCTCAAACGGGTCAACTTCCCAAGGTTCGGTTTGCGCCTCCACTCTTGCTTTGATGGATGCTGGTGTTCCGATTACAGCTCCTGTTGCCGGTATTTCCTGTGGATTGATTACCGAAGGCGAACGTTGGATGACCATGCTTGATATTCAAGGATTAGAAGATTTCTTCGGCGATATGGATTTCAAGGTAGCTGGAACCAAAAAAGGCATTACAGCCATTCAAATGGATTTAAAGATTGACGGACTTACCCCTGAAATCATTAAAGCGGCGTTTGCACAAACAAGAGAAGGTCGTCTGTTTATCTTAGATGAAATCATGCTCAAATGTATTGAGAAACCGCGTGACGATGTTTCAAAATATGCACCGAAAATGATTTCCATGAAGATTGATCCTGAAAAGATTCGTGAAGTAATCGGTTCGGGCGGAAAAGTCATTCAAAAGATTTGTGCTGAAACAGGCGCAAAGGTTGATATTGAAGACGATGGCTCTATCTTTATTGCGGCTGTTGACAGAGAAGCTGGATATAGAGCGAAAGCAATGATCCAAGCGATTGTGTTTGACCCCGAAATCGGTATGGAATTAGTCGGAAAAGTAACAAGACTTATGACATTCGGCGCATTTGTAGAATACGCACCTGGCAAGGAAGGCCTTGTTCACATTTCCAAGCTCGATAAAAAGAGAGTGGAAAAGGTAGAGGATGTTGTTGCCGTTGGTGATGAAATCCGCGTTAAAGTTATCGAAATTGATGAAAAAGGCAGAATCAACCTTTCCAGAAAAGATTGCATGGAATAAGTTTCAATCGAAAGAGTGATATAAATCGGCTGTGGAGCGGCAACGTTTCACAGCTGTACCGCAACAAACCAAATGCCGTCAGAACATGCTTTGTGAGGGCGGCATCGTGACACAAAGGAGTTGAAGAAACTATGATGTACATAGTGGACACCGCCAATACGGAACAAATCAAACGAAGTATTGAATTTTTCCCTGTGGACGGCGTAACAACAAATCCAACCATTATCTCAAAAGAAAAAAAGAATTTTCCTGAGCTTATTAAAGAAATCAGTTCCATTATCGGCAAAGAAAAAATGTTTCATATTCAAGTTACCGGTACCAATAGTGATGACATTATAAAAGAAGCAATGGCTTTGCGCGATTATATCGGTGGGAATCTCTATATCAAGATTCCGATTTCTCCGGAAGGATTAAAAGCGACAAGCGAACTGAAAAGACGAGGGATAAAGGTTACCGAAACAGCAATTTTTACGCAACAACAAGCATTGATTGCGGCAAAAGCCGGTGCGGATTTTGTAGCTCCTTATGTCAACCGTTTGGATAATATCGTCAGCGACGGTGTGAATGTTGTTGGCGAGATTGTGGAAATGTTTGAAAATTATAACCTCGACTGCCGTGTTCTTGCGGCAAGCTTTAAAACAGTGGAACAAATCCATAAAATTGCAATGGTCGGCGCACATGCAGTAACTCTAAATCCAGAACTGTTAGATTCTCTTACCTATCATCCGCTTACCTTGTATGCGATCGATGATTTCATGGCGGATTGGGAAGTCATGTACGGAAAAGAGAAGATTTTGGAAATGTTAGAGAAAGTCGAAATAAAGAAGTAAATACAATAACGAAGGCTATCCAAACGGATAGCCCTTTTTTATTGCCAGAAATCGTTTTCAAGAAAATTTCTCGATTAAAACTCCGGTATAATATGTTTTTATAATTTTGTCATACGAATATCCGAGTAAAGAAAGCTGTTGAGCACCATATTGACTTAAACCGATACCGTGTCCATAGCCTTTCCCATTTACAAAAAATACTTTTTCAATTCCCTGCACCGTCTTTTTCCCGTCTGCACTCAAAACGGTGTATTTTTCGCCCGTATCTGCATTTTGCTGACCGCTTGCGGTTAAAACAGAGGAAATTGCTTCTGTTTTGGTATCCGAATACAAATAGGTGGAAGCAAGATCAAAGTTTGCGCTTTTAATGAATTTTGATAATAGAGTGCGAACTTGTCCGGAAGTTTTCACAGTCACACTGCCACCGACAACGTCGGTTACGGTCATTTGATTCACATATCCAGATTCGCCTTTTTCATAGGTAATTTCTCGAATATCACCCGACAGTTTCCCCGGATATTTCGTTAAAATGTAAGTTAAAAGATCTTGCGGGCGAATTGCTTTCGACCAAATAGACCCGGGAATCAATTTACTGTCAATAAAGGGTGTTTTAACACTTGATAGGTAGGGATATTGCTCTTGCGAACTTCCCCATGCACTTGAAACACTTTCGGTTGCATCAATACTGGAAGAATGGTAAACCGTCAATGCGGGTTTTCCGTTATATGTCACGATTTCACCAGCGGTCGCATCGACCGCTGCATTCGTTTTATCAGTTACATTGTTCATTCCTTTGTACACCTGACAATGCGTTGAGGCACACACGTCAAAATTGCTTTCAGCGTGTTTTCCCATAATACTGGCCAAGGCGTAAGTTCGGATTACAACGGCGCCCGCTTTTAACGCTTCCTCATCCCAGGACGGAATGAATTCACAGGGCAAAACACCTTTTACATATTCATCCAGTGTGATTAAATTGATAAGAGTGATTTTGCCCGAAGGGGTGAGTGAATATTCCAACATTCCGCCGTATCCCACTCCCGCAACTGTAATCAACGATGCACCGAGTGGTCGTATGTAAAATGTTGTCGAAGAGGAATAGATGAAATCGGAGGGCATTTCGGAACCAGCAGAATCCTTTGCAAAGGCTGAGATATGGATGGCTCCGTTTTCGGCAGATAACAGGATGTTTTGAGAACCGGTTGCTTTTTGACAAATAAAAGATTGTGTGTCTTTGTTATAAAGACCAATTTCAAAACCATAGTTGCTTGTGTTTACTAAGGAAAATAATGAATTATCACTCGTTTTATCTTGAAAATATAAACCCACACGAAAAAGCCTTTCGGGGGAATAGGGGGTGGCTGCAATTGTTCTGCCTGCAAAGGTGAAACAAAACACAAAAAGCAGGACAAGAAATAAAAATCGGGAAATAACCGTATGTAGGTTGCTGTTCAACATAATTACCCTCTTATTGGTATGAAAGAAAAATCAATGCCACGGGATGATCGATACAATGGTCGCGAGTACAAACAAAAATGCGAAGATACATGCAAGCACACGAACAAACATCTTTTTCGTAAAAAGCTTTCTGGAAAGCTTTGAAGCAACTTTATTAGCCAATTTCATATTCACCTCTTATCATAATATAAGCTTTTTCACTTGTGATCAGAATGCCCCTTCCGTCGCCGCGCGGAATCAGACAGGAGTGGTTTTCCGATAAGTTTGTGTTGTTTAGAAGCTCTGTTCCGCTGGTTAGGTCAGAAATGCCCTGTGTTGCAACAGGCGAAACTACGATTGCGCTTCCCCCCGGACGGAGGATAAGTTCAAGCGAATTTTTTGCCAGTATTTTCTTTCCATAAGTCAGTTCAACCACTTGATATATATTACTAGCGGAATTACCGGTATTTCCGGAGAGCGAACTTATAATCTGACTTTTCATCTGTGGTACAAGAACATCGGTTAGATAGCTTAAAGTCACAAGCGGATCCTCTTCCGAGTTATATGTAGCAGATACAAAAGCGACGAAAGACAAAGAGGCGGCAATCAACAGTCCCAAAATAACAATTTTTGTCCTTTTTGTTTTCATTTGTTTTTTACCTCTATTTAAACTTAATCTGTGTAGAGACGCTTTTGAAATGCTAAATCGAGGATGATATGTAGAAATAATTCATTTTGCGATTCCTTGCGAAAAGGCAATGATTAAAAAGCAATGAAACGACTTCCTGTTTTTTTAGATAATATCTAGTTGCTTTAATCTTGAAATCAATATAAGCTGTGTTCATGGGATTTAACAAAATTACATTCGACATGATGTAAAGTCATCTTTTTCATATTATATCATGTATGTATAAAATTTTCAATGGGAACATAGAACAATTTAATAATTTACAGTTGTGAAAAATGTTGGAATATATCTGTTTACAATTCAAAAAAATCATTATTTTGTCGAATAATTTCTACATATTGCATAATTTAGTAGAAATTATTAACCATATTGAATTAAATTATACACAAATAATTTGGCAATTTGTATTGACGGCTCGGTGAAAAGGCGGTATAATATAGTATATAAAAATGCGGAGAAGCGAAATCATAGAAAGGAAAGGTTTCATATATTTTTGTGAAATCATTATTTGTGACAATATGAAAAAAAGTTCTTTAAAATATACAATTACTTTCCTGTTATGTATTCCTATTATCCTTGCTGTGATTATCGGAATTAAAATTGATCCTTTGAAATTGACGGAGGGTTCCTTAAAAAAGATATCTGTTATGGCAACAAACAGCTTTGAGTTTAAAAAGGCGGATGATCTTACCTATTATCTTGACGTGACAGATAAAGCCGAACCAATTGATCATCCACTTCGTGATTTAACCGGAGCAACCCCGATTAAAGTATTGTTTACAGAATCAAACAAACAACTGACTTACGACTTTTATTTAACCAAAGATGGAAGCGAAAGTTACTTTAAAACGCCTGCCGGGAAATACTTTTTGATTGCAAAAAAAGATGCAAAATCTTTATTAATGCGTGATGAGTTTGCATCAGTCTATACATATAGCAGTGTTCCTGCAGCTCAGGTTGTTTTAAACGGAGCAACAACAAACATCATTCCGGATACCTTCTCTTGGGATTA
>Ga0183099_1000627_pt1 | contig 24124 bp, 23 predicted proteins | sample Biomet1_FD_127788 | JGI IMG/M metagenome (GOLD analysis project Ga0183099, IMG submission 127788) | Microbial communities from bioreactor (seeded with anoxic lake sediment) at LBNL, California, USA - Biofuel metagenome 1 | ecosystem: Engineered > Bioreactor > Anaerobic > Unclassified ...
CAGGCCGTAGAACGCGCCGGAACAAAATCAGGAAATAAGGGTGCTGATGCTGCGGTTAGTGCTATTGAAATGGTGAATTTATTGAAAAGTATTTAAAGAGGTAAAACATGAAAAATATTTTAGTGAAAGGCACCATTGAAGGTGTTCGCATCTATGCGTTGTGTACAACGGAATTAGTGCAGGAATTAAACCTTATTCATGGCTGCTCCCATTTAGCTATCGCAGCACTAGGAAGAGCTGTAAGTGGCGCACTGCTTATGGCGGCTACAATGAAGGATGACGAGCGTATTACTCTGCGCTTTAGCGGTGATGGTCCCTTGGGCGAAGTAGTTGCGGATGCTAAAGGCAATTGTGTTCGTGGTTATGTAGACCACCCCCAAGTCTGTTTGCCAATAAAAAATGGCAAGTTGGATGTAGGCGGAGGGGTAGGAAAAGGTAATATTATTGTTACTCGTTATTTGCATAACGCTGAACCTTTTAACGGCTATTGTGAGTTAGTAAATGGCGAAATCGCAACAGATTTAACCAATTACTTATATACGTCTGAACAGATTCCTACAAGTGTGGCTTTAGGTGTCTTGGTAAATCCGGAAGGGACTGTTATCGCAGCTGGGGGGTATTTTATCCAAGCAATGCCTGATGCAGACGATGAAGTTCTAAAGCAATTGGAGAATAACATAGTTACCTTGCCCTATGTAACCGAATTATTAAATGCAGGTAATACGCCAGAGAAAATTATTAAAAAAATAGGCAAAGGCTTTAAGGTGAATATCAATGAAAGCTTGCCTGTTAAATTGCAATGTACTTGTACCAGAGAAAAAGTTGCTGGCATGTTGGCTGCTTTGTCGGCTAATGACCTGGAAGAAATGAAGCATGATGATGTTACAGAAGTGCATTGTCATTTTTGCAACAAGTCTTATAAATTCACTAAAGCCGAATTAAATGCTATGAAAAAATAAAACTTATAATTCTCTTGACTAAACGAACAAGTGTTTGTATAATGAACATAGAAATTAATTCAGCATAGAATACGGAGGAATTATCGATGGAAATGGATAAGACGAAGGCTCTTGATGCAGCCGTTAAACAAATAGAAAAAGATTTTGGTAAAGGCGCCATCATGAGATGGGGTGAAGCCGGTGCCAAAATGAGCGTAGAAACAATTCCCACCGGGGCCTTATCTTTGGATATTGCACTAGGGGTGGGAGGGATTCCTCGTGGTAGAGTTATTGAAATTTTCGGACCTGAATCATCCGGTAAAACAACAGTTGCTTTGCATATGATTGCAGAGGCACAAAAAGCAGGTGGTTATGCCGCTTTTATTGATGCAGAGCATGCTTTGGATCCTGAATATGCGAAACATTTAGGCGTAGATGTTGATGATCTTTTAATTTCCCAGCCGGATACAGGTGAGCAGGCACTGGAGATTTGTGATGCATTGGTACGTAGTGGTGCTATTGATATCATAGTTATTGATTCTGTGGCAGCTTTAGTTCCCCGTGCTGAAATTGAAGGAGAAATGGGCGATTCACATGTAGGCTTACAAGCGCGCTTAATGAGTCAGGCTTTACGCAAACTGACAGGAATTATTTCCAAATCCCATACTTCCACAATTTTTATTAATCAAATTCGTGAAAAAGTTGGCGTCATGTTTGGTAATCCTGAAGTTACTACAGGTGGTCGTGCTTTAAAGTTTTATGCTACTGTTCGTTTGGATGTTCGCAGAATAGAAACCTTGAAAAGTGGAAATGACATGATAGGCAACAGAACGAGAGTTAAAGTTGTAAAAAATAAAATTGCCCCTCCGTTTAAACAAGCTGAATTTGATATTATGTATGGGGAAGGTATCTCCCACGAAGGCTGCTTGGTAGATTTAGGTGCTGAATTTAATATTATTAATAAGAGTGGTGCCTGGTATTCTTATGGTGATGAACGTATTGGTCAAGGAAGAGAGAATGCTAAAGATTTCTTGAAAAAGCATCCTGAAATGGCCGCCGAAATTGAAGCTAAAGTTAGGGAAGTAGCACTTCCTGTTCCTTTGCCACCAGTGCCTGAAAGCCCGGAGGCTACCACGGAAGGTAGTGGCGAAGATGCCGATAAAGCCTAAACCACCAATAACTTCAGTAGCAGCGGCTTATGATTTTGCTTTAACCAAGCTTAGCTACCGCGATCACAGCCAACAAGACTTAGAGTGGAAAATGCGTATGCGGCAATGTCCCCAAGAAGTCATTGATCAGGTTGTAGTAAAACTTAAGGATTACAAACTTTTAAATGAAGAAAATTATGGAAATAAGGTATATCGTTCATGGTTAGCAAAAAAATATTATGGCAAAGGGCATTTGTACCTTACGCTTATGAAGAAACAGGTGAAGAAAGAACTTATTAGCGGTATATTAGACAAACTAACAGAGGAAGAGGAAGCCGCAAGAGCTTTTGATTTTGGCAGTGACTGCCTTAAGAGGAATCCTAAAAAGTTTGGACTAACTAATGAAAAAGGTGCAGCCAATTTAGCAAGGGCGTTAGCGACGCGAGGCTTTAGTGGCGATCTCATAAAAAAAACGTTAAAACAGTTGGAATAATCCTATATATATGTAGGGAAATCTTGACACTTTCTGAAAAAACAGATAGAATTACTATATCCAATCGTGTTAATGTTTAATGTTGTTATCCACGAGGCGACCTATGGTTGCCTCATTTGTTTGTAAGTAGTAAAAATAATAAAATGTTTGTGAAAATGTTAGGGAAATTATACTGAGGAGGTGAAGATTATTTTAGAGATAATCGTAATATCCGTCGGTGTTGGTATTGTTGGAGGTGCTGCTGGTTATTTAGTTCGTAAAAATATTGCAGAAGGCAAAGTTGCTACAGCTGAAGAAACCGCAAATCGTATCGTTCAAGAAGCCGAAAAGACCGGCGAGGCGAAGAAAAAAGAATCATTATTGGAAGCAAAAGAAGAAATACACAGACTGCGAACCGAAATGGAACGTGAAAATAAGGAACGTCGTGCTGAATTGCAAAAATCTGAACGTAGATTGGTGCAAAAAGAAGAAAATCTTGATAAAAAGTTGGACTCCTATGAAAAAAAGGAAGAAAATTTAATTGAGCAAACTAGTAAGTTGCGCGATTCTCAAGATAGGATTGAGGAATTATATTTAAAACAAAGAAATGAGCTAGAGCGAGTTTCAGGCTTGACATCTGATGATGCCAAACGAGAATTACTGAGTAATGTAGAGGTTGAGGTTAAGCACGATACAGCTAAATTAATCAAAGATTTAGAACAACAAGCCAAAGATGAGGCTGATAATAAAGCTAGAGAAATAATTTCTATGGCTATTCAACGCTGCGCAGCTGATCATGTAGCAGAAACTACCGTTTCTGTGGTGGCGTTGCCTAACGATGAAATGAAAGGCAGAATTATCGGGCGTGAGGGTCGTAACATTAGAACCTTAGAAACTTTGACCGGTATTGATTTGATTATTGATGATACTCCGGAGGCTGTAATAGTATCCGGGTTTGACCCTGTTCGGCGAGAAATAGCTCGTACCGCACTGGAAAAACTTATTAACGATGGACGTATTCACCCGGCGCGAATTGAAGAAATGGTAGAGAAAGCACAAAAAGAAATTGAGCAAAAAATTAAGGATGCAGGCGAACAAGCAACCTTTGATACCGGTGTTCACGGTGTACATCCTGAAATTATTAAATTATTAGGACGTTTACGCTATAGAACAAGTTATGGACAAAATGTCTTGAAGCATTCTACTGAAGTTGCACATTTGGCAGGCTTGATGGCCGCTGAATTGGGCGTTGATGTAACGATGGCTAAGAGAGCCGGTTTGTTGCATGATATTGGTAAAGCTGTTGATCATGAGATGGAGGGTTCCCACGTTGAATTAGGTGCGGAAGTTGCCAAAAGGTATCATGAGTCTGCTATTGTTATTAATGCCATTGAATCACATCATGGCGATGTTGAACCTACTAGTGTTGAAGCTGTTCTGGTTGCTGCCGCAGATGCTATTTCTGCTGCTAGACCTGGAGCTAGACGAGAGACCTTGGAGACCTACTTGAAACGTTTAACTCGATTGGAAGAGATTTCTGAGTCCTTTGAGGGCGTAGAAAAATGTTATGCAGTACAAGCAGGCCGTGAAATTCGTATTATGGTTAAACCGGATAAGATTGATGATGATGAGGCAGTTTTGTTAGCACGAAATGTGGCTAAGAAGATTGAGGAAGAAATGGAATATCCTGGTCAAATCAAAGTTATCATAGTGCGTGAAACTCGCGCGGTTGATTATGCAAAATAAATAAAAAAATTGGTGGTTGTCTCAAGGAAAAATGAGACAACCACTTTTATTTTTCAATATTCACTGAACATAATATATTCATTGTTCTATATACAGTCTTTGTGGGAAAGTTAACAATCTGCTCACTTTTTTCTCTTTCATTGGTAAGTAATTATGTTATAATAATATCAATGAAATTAAAATGGGGGTTTGAAGGAAATGCAAATAAACGGTTCCGGTGGGTGTTTTGAAGAAAGAACATATGAAGTTGAACCCGCTGTAGCATGGCAGGTGGGCATTTTAGTCGCAGCCGAAATGGCTGTTAAGGTGGAAGCCCGTGACGACGAGAAAAGACTTCTAAATGGTACAATGCTTAGTCAGGAAAAAACATTCTTTACAGGCAAGCAGAAACAAAAATTATTTACATTTTCTGTACAAGGCTTGGATGAAGGAAGTTGTCAAATAATATTGGATATACGCAAGGAGCGAATAGAGGTATACAGTATTAAGTCGCAAAATCATGAAGCAGTAGAATTTTTCAACAATTTCGACAAAAAACTTAAGGAATACGTTTCTTCTATCATTTGTCCGTCCTGCAAGGCTAAAATAAGTGCCAGCGTTAGATTTTGTCCAGAGTGTGGTGCGCAGGTAAAATAAAAGAAAAAGAAACCAAGTACCCGAAGGTATTTGGTTTCATTTTTTAGGTGTCATAACTTAAATTGCGCGTGTTACTTTGCCGGAGCGCAAGCAACGAGTGCAAACGTTAACGCGACTAACAGTACCGTCAACAACTGCTCTAACCCGCTGAATATTTGGCTTCCAGGAACGTTTTGTATGCCTATTGGAATGGCTGACGTTATTTCCTGCCAACTCACCTTTTTTACAAATCTCGCAAATGCATGCCATAGTCCCACCTCCTTTAAGTTGTAGGGCAATGCTTTCTCTCAAACTCAACAGGGGTATTTTAACATATATTGAATATAAAATGCAAGTACAAAATATAACATTTTAAACAGGGGGGTGTAACTTATGTGGTGGCAGGAACCTATTACTGCACTAAAAGGCATAGGACCCAAAAAAAAGACCGATTTTGCAAACTTAAACATTATAACCATTGGTGATTTATTAAACAGATTTCCTCGTCAGGGTTGTTACATGGATTATTCTCATCTTAAAAAAATCAGGGAACTTTCTACAAACGGCGTAAACCAAATTTTTGCCGCTGAAGTAGTTAATATGGTCAATAAACGTTCCGCTCGTAACAATAGTTATGCAACAGTTACGGTAAGAGATGAAACTGGTTATGCGGAGATATTTCTCTTCCTTCACCAACGTTTTCAGCTGAAAGGCTTAGAAGTAGGACAAAAGATATTAGTCGCAGGGAAAGTTTCACCGGGACGCACAGCTAAAAGTGTTAGTGGTGCTACGTTTTCTTCTTTATCTGATGAAAGAAGGTCGGAAGGGCTTGGCATTTTGCCAATATATAATCTATCAGGTAATTTAACACAAAATAATGTGCGGTATGCAGTAAAACAGGCATTAACTTTAGCCAGAAAAGAACTGCCGGAATCTTTGCCGGAGGAAATAATAATAAAAAATTCTTTATTGCCCCGTCTAGACGCTTTAGAAAATATACATTTCCCTAAAAACTTTGCGCTTTTGGCTAGAGCTAAAGAACGTTTTATTTTTGAAGAACTGTATTTGTTACAATGTGGCCTGCTATATTATAGGAATAAAGTAAAGGATGTCCGTGGCGGCATTAAAATGGCTAAAGATGGTAAAGTAATAGCTAAGGTTCTAGCTAAGCTTCCTTTTGCTTTAACTGAGGCTCAAGCTAAGGCATGGAATGAAATTTCTTTAGATATGCAAGAAGAGAGACCTATGCATCGGCTGCTTCAAGGGGATGTAGGTTCAGGTAAGACAATTTTGGCAGCATTAGCGTTAGCTAAAGCTGTAGAAAATGGCTATCAAGGCTGTATTATGGTCCCTACGGAGATTTTAGCTGCTCAGCACTATGAGACCCTTGTTGCGTGTTTGAAACCTGTAGGGATTAACGTAAGCCTTCTCACCGGTAATATAAAAGGGACGAAGCGGCAAAAAATTATTACCGGGTTGGCAGATGGTAGTGTGGATGTTGTAGTGGGAACTCATGCTCTTATTCAAGATACGGTAAAATTTAATTCCTTGGCTTTGGTGGTTACTGATGAGCAGCATCGTTTTGGTGTAGAACAACGGGCAAAACTAGCAAATAAGTCCGTTTTTGCCCCAGATGTTTTAGTTATGACTGCTACGCCTATTCCTAGAACATTAGCTCTTACTGTATATGGTGACTTAGATATTTCTCTTATGAAAGGTATGCCGCCGGGACGTAAGTCTATTAACACCTTATGTTATACTGACGCCAAAAGAGCAGAGGTGTATAAGGGTATGGTTCGACAGGTAAAAGCTGGATTTCAGGCCTATGTGGTCTGTCCACTTATTGACGAGTCTGAATTGATAGAGGCTAAGTCTGTTACGGAAATATATAAGGGACTAACGGCTGGATATTTGCGAGGGATACCTTGTGGTCTCCTTCATGGTCGCTTAAAAGCTGAGGAAAAAGATAGAGTTATGGCAGCGTTTGTAGCAGGAGAAATAAAAGTATTAATTGCGACGACGGTTATAGAGGTGGGAGTCAATGTACCTAATGCTACTCTCATGGTTATTGAGGGGGCAGATCGTTTTGGCTTAGCTCAACTGCACCAATTGCGCGGTCGTGTTGGTCGTAGTAACATACAATCATATTGTGTTTTACTGACAGCATCGGAAAACCCGGAGACTTTGGAGCGGTTGCAAATAATGCGCACATGTGGTGATGGTTTTATACTAGCGGAAAAGGATTTAGAGCTTCGGGGTGCAGGACAGTTGTTTGGATTTAGGCAACACGGCTTGCCTGATTTATATATTGCTGATATAATGCGAGACACAGACGTTTTGGTAGAAGCACGTGAATTGGCTAAAGAAACAATGAGTAATAAAAAGCTTTTTATGCAGGTTACTGAGGCATTAAAAAATCAATTTGATGAAAGATTTGAGAGAATTTTTTATTCCTAAGATTAGAGGGTTACATGGACAAAAAAAATTGGTATAAGCAAGATAACGTTGTTAAGATTATCGCACTTGCCACAATTATATTATTAGTCTTGGCCATAAATTTCATGTCACCACACTTTTTCACAAAGGTATGGACTTTGACTACTAGTGGTAATATAGAGAGCACGGTTGAATTTTTAGCTTCGTACGGCATATGGGCTGTTGCTATTAGCTTTTTATTAGATGTTCTTATTAATGCTGTGGGATTTTTACCTTCCATTTTTTTATCTACAGCTAATGGACTGATTTTTGGCCTACCTTTGGGGATTTTAATTTCTTGGACTGCCGAATCCGTAGGAGTTATTATTAGTTTTCTTATTATGCGCTATTTTCTTAGAGAATATGCGGAGAAGGTTATTGAACAAAGTAATAGTCTAAAACGGCTTGACGAAATGAGTAGCGATAGTGGACTAACAGCCATGGCAATTGCTCGCACTATGCCGTATTTTCCTTCAGGGATATTGACTGCCTTGGGGGCTGTTAGTAAAATGAGTATTCGTGATTATTGTATTGCTACCTTTATAGGAAAATTCCCTTCCACGACTATAGAGGTTGTTTTGGGGCATGATGTTGTAAATTTTCGTCAGAATATGGATCGGTTGGCAATTCTTGTTAGTTTGATTGCTGTTGTCTATGGCTACATGTATTGGCGTAAATGCAAAAAAGATAACGACAACGAACACTTGTGATTTACCAAGCGTAGATAACATAATAGTTTTAATCAGCATATACCATTAATATAGTGTATATAAGTTTACATTATATTAATGGTATATTTTTATTGTTTTCAAAATGCCTAAAAAGCAGGAAAAATCTTCCTTATCATAGAATTTAAACAACATAATGTAAATCGGAAAAGGGGGAAGTAATTGTGAAAGAGTACACGGGAGATAAGATCAGAAATGTTGCCATTGTGGGTCATGGTGGAGCGGGAACAACATCCGTTACAGAAGCATTGCTTTACCGTTCTGGGGCTATTAGCAGAATGTGCAAGGTGGAAGATGGAGCTACCACCACAGACTATGAGCCGGAAGAAATTAAACGTGGCGTATCGGTAAATGCTACGTTAGCGCCTGTGGAATGGCGTGATTCAAAAATAAATTTTATTGATACCCCTGGTTTTTCTGATTTTGTGGCAGAAGTAAAGGGCGCTTTTCGTGCGGTTGATAGCGCACTAATTGTTGTTTGTGCTATTTCAGGAGTGCAGGTAGGAACGGAACAATGTTGGAAAATGGCTGAAGAAGCTAAATTGCCCAGAATAGTTTTTGTTAATAAAATGGATCGTGATAATGCTGATTATGATAGTATATTGAATAATTTGCGCACTAAATTTGGCAAGCGTGTGTTACCATTAGAATTACCCTTGGGGAAGGCTGCGGATTTTTGCGGTGTTATAGACGTTTTCAAAATGAAGGCCTATAAAGCCAGCGGAAATGGTTCTGATGAAATAGATATTCCTGCTGATATGTTGGAATGGGCACGAGATGCTCACGAAAAGCTGGTGGAAGCTGCTGTGGAGGCAGATGACAATTGTATGATGCGTTATTTAGATGGCGAGACTATTAGCGATGAGGAAATAAAAAACTGCTTAATTAAAGGAATTCGTCAAGCGATAATTTTCCCGGTTATCTGTGGCAGTGCCTATAAAAATATTGGCTTGGGAAGATTGATGAATGCTGTTATTGATTATACTTATCCGGCTATTTTGAACGATTATACGGTTACAGATATAAAAACAGGCAAAGAAATTATTCGTGACGCAAATGCACCTATGGCAGCACTTGTATTTAAAACCACTTCAGATCCTTTTGTGGGGAGGCTAAGTTTCTTGCGTGTATTTTCCGGCAATATTGCTAGTGATAGTATTATTTATAATGCTAGCCGCGAGCAGGAAGAACGTATTGGTACAGTGTTTACCATGATGGGGAAATCGCAAATCCCCATGAAGACTATTACTGCCGGTGATATTGGCGTTGTGTCTAAACTGCAATATACAGCAACGGGAGACACTATTAGTGATAAGGCTTCTCCTGTAAAATTTGCACCAATTGTTTTTCCTCTACCAATGTATACCAGAGCAATATATGCCAAGAAAAAAGGGGAAGAAGAGAAGATTGCTAATGCCCTTAATCGGTTGATGGATGAAGATCCAACTATTATTGTCAGCCGTGATACTGTTACGAAAGAGACTTTGATAAGTGGTATGGGAGACCAACATATTGAAATTATAATGGAACGTATGAAACGCAAATTTGGCGTGGAGGCTCAGTTAAAGGCCCCTATTATTGAATACCGTGAAACTGTTCGCGGGACTGCCGAAGTTGAGGGAAAACACAAAAAACAAAGCGGTGGACATGGTCAATATGGTCATGTTGTTATTAAAATGGAACCATTAAATCCGGGGGAAGGGTTCGAATTTGTTGATAAAATTTTTGGTGGGGCCATTCCGCGTCAATATATCCCTGCAGTAGAAAAAGGGATAAGAGAATCTCTTGAACATGGTGTTTTAGCAGGCTATCCTGTTGTAGACCTACGGATTACTTTGCTTGATGGTTCTTATCATGCTGTTGATTCTTCGGAAATGGCCTTTAAAATAGCTTCTCATCAGGCATTTCAAAAAGCCAGTGAAAAATCTAGCCCAGTATTATTGGAACCCTATTATAACTTGAATGTTTACTGTACTGAGGCTATGATGGGAGATGTTATAGGGGATTTAAACACTAAACGTGGCCGCATATTAGGAATGCAGAGTATGGATGATGGCATGAGCTGTGTAAAAGCCCAGGTACCATATGCTGAATTGGCGGAATATGCCGTAGATTTACGCGCTTTAACTCAGGGATTAGGTACTTTTGAAATAAAATTCGACCACTATGAAGATGTGCCCCAGCGCCTTGCAGATAAAATTATAGCTGAGCGCAAAGCACAATTAGCAGAAGATAAATAGAATATAGGAGGTAAAATATATGAACGTAAAAGAAATTATGACTAAAGAGGTTGTTAGTGTTAAACGTGATAGTACCATTGACGAAATTGCACAGGTGCTTATTGATAATAAAGTTTCCGGTTTGCCGGTACTTAGTGATGGTGGGTATTTGATTGGCGTCGTAACAGAAGGTGATCTTTTAAGGCGGGAAATGTCTCCAAGATTACCGGAGTTTATTAATATTTTAGGCGCTGTTATTTATTATCATGGAGTGGAGCGCTATAATGAGGATTTTAAGAAAATTCTAGCTCAAACTGCTTCCGACATTATGACTGAAGACTTAATTACTGTTAAAGAAGATACAGATATTAGCGAAGTGGCTAGGCTTATGCTCAATAACAACATTAAACAAATACCGGTAGTGGATGGCAGTAAGTTAATTGGCATAGTTAGTCGTGCGGATATTGTAAAATTGTTGTTAAAACAAGAATAGACTTTATTTTTTAGAGATTTTACTTTATAATTAAACAATATGGGTATAAATTATCTAGTAAATATACTCTGCTTTCTGAAGAAATCCCCTTTAAGTGCAAAAAGTGATGCATTAGCCATAGCTTATGGGGGAAGGTTAGAGAAAGATATTATAAGGAGAATCCATCAATGAAAAAAATTGACCAAGTCGCGATTAACACGCTGCGTTTTCTTTCCGTAGACCAAGTACAAGCTGCAAATTCAGGACATCCTGGTTTCCCTTTGGGGGTAGCTCCCTTGATGTATGTTCTTTGGGATAGGTTCATTAAATATAATCCAAAGAATCCAAGTTGGTTTAATCGTGATCGCTTTATTTTATCGCCTGGGCATGGTTCGGCGCTACTTTACTCTATGTTACATTTGGCAGGTTTTGGTCTGACTATTAAAGATTTGAAAAACTTTCGCCAATGGGATTCTAAAACACCGGGACATCCGGAGTATGGCCAAACTGCAGGTGTAGAGGCTTCTACCGGTCCTTTGGGTCACGGATTTGCTATGGCTGTTGGCTTTGCTATTGGAGAAGAAATGCTGGCTGCTAAGTATAATAAAAAAGGATTTAAAGTAGTAGACCACTATACTTATGGTTTGACCTCCGATGGTGATTTGATGGAAGGGATATCTTCGGAAGCGGCATCTTTGGCAGGAACATTAGGTTTAGGTAAGTTGATTTTCTTGTATGACAATAATAAAATAACTATTGAGGGCAAGACAGACATAGCTTTTGGCGAAGATGTAGGGAAACGTTTTGAGGCTTATGGCTGGCAAGTTTTAAAGGTAGCTTCCTCGGAAGATTTGGATGCTATGGTCGCTGCTATAAAGGCTGCTAGAGCTGATAAGAACCATCCTTCTTTGATTATTGTTGATACCCATATTGGGTTTGGCAGTCCTAAACAAGACAGTGCATCCGCTCATGGTGAGCCTTTAGGCGTAGAGAATGTTTCTCTAACTAAAGAAAAAGCTGGTTGGGATCCTAAGAAAACTTTTTATGTACCAAAAGAAGTTAAGACATATTTTGCCGGTAAATTATCCGGTTGCAAAAAAGATCAAGCTGCTTGGGAAAGTATTATGAAGAAGTATGCCAAAGCTTATCCTGAACTTTCGGAAGAACTGCAGGATCGTCTTATGGGTAAGATTAGTATCAACCAATCAGACTTGGAGAAAATATTTTCTAATGTAGCCAAAACTTCTACACGCGAAGCATCCGGAGAAATATTGCAGACGCTTTCTAAAATGGTTCCGGCTTTAGTTGGTGGAAGTGCGGATTTAGGGCCTTCTAATAAAACTGTAGTAAAGTCAGAAGGTTACTTCTCTGCTGCTAATCCAAGTGGACGCAATATGCATTTTGGTGTGCGTGAACATGCTATGGGTGCTATTTAAATGGGCTGGCTTTGCATGGAGGGTTCATCCCTTATGGCGGAACATTTTTGGTATTTGCAGACTTCTTACGACCGGCGGTGCGTATGTCCGCATTAATGGGAATTCGTAGTATTTATGTTTTGACACACGATAGTATAGCTTTAGGCGAAGATGGGCCAACACATCAACCAATTGAGCAAACAATGAGTTTACGCATGATGCCAAACGTTTCGGTGTTTAGACCTGCGGATGCGCTGGAGACTGCTGTAGCTTGGCGCAGTGCTTGCCTTAATGCTGAACAACCGACTTGTTTGTTACTAAGTCGTCAAAAATTACCGGTATTAGCAGAATACAAAGATTTGATTAGAACTAATGCAATAAAAGGGGCTTATGTCCTAAATCCAGGTACCACTAATAAGCTAAAAGCAGTGCTTTTGGCAGCAGGAAGCGAAGTGTCTTTGGCTCTGGCGGCACAAAAAGCTTTGGCTGAGAAAAAAATAAATGTAAGCGTTGTTTCCATGCCTTCATGGGATATGTTTGATAAGCAAAAACAGGCGTATAAAGAAAGCGTTATGCCCGCCGGTATACCTAGGATTGCTATTGAAGCAGGAATTCCTTTTGGTTGGAGCAAATATACAGGCAGTGATGAGTGCGTCATTGGTATTAATAAGTTTGGAGCTTCAGCTCCAGGTGATGTAGTTTATGAGAAATATGGATTTACTGTGGAAAATATAGTAGCTATGGTTCAAAAAATAAAATAACACATCAACAGGCACAAGCTGTAAGTTTCAGCCTGTGCCTGTTTTGATAATAGGAGGAAATATGAAACATTTGTTGACTATTGCGGGTTCGGATTCGTCCGGTGGCGCTGGTATACAAGCTGATCTAAAAACCTTCGCAGCTCATGGCTGCTTTGGCATGAGTGTTATAACTGCTGTAACGGCACAAAATACTCAAGGTGTAACAATGGTGCAGAATATAGATGAGAAAGTAGTAGCGGCACAAATAGATGCTGTTTTTTCAGATATTAGAGTAGACGCGGTAAAAATAGGTATGGTTTCTCAGGTAAATATTATAAATATAATTGCGGAAAGACTTGCTTACTACAAACCTCCTATTATTGTTTTGGATACGGTTATGGTTTCTAAAAGTGGTTTTGATTTGTTAGCACCTGATGCTTGTAGTGCTCTTGTAGAAAAACTTTTGCCTTTAGCAACATTGGTGACTCCTAATTTACCGGAGGCGGAACGCATAGTTGGATTTGCGGTACAAGATAGGGAAGCAATGACAAAAGCGGCTAAAAAAATTTTAGCCTTAGGGGCAAAAAATGTTTTGATAAAAGGCGGACATTTGGACAAATCTGCTGATGATTTTCTCTATACCGCTAATGGAGGAATGTGGTTTGCAGGCGAGCAGATTGCTACCAAGAATACACATGGTACAGGTTGTACCTTATCATCGGCTTTGGCGGCAAATTTGGCACAAGGTTTGCACTTGCCGGAAGCAGTAAAAGAGAGCAAAGCATATGTGACGCTGGCAATTAAACATGCTTTGGATATTGGTAAGGGCTGTGGTCCTACTCACCATTTTGTAAAAATGTTCAGGAAAGCAGGATATGAAGAATGAAGTTGCTGCCGGAAAAATTTAGAATAATAGAGAGTAGTATTAAAAAGCATAAACCTTTAATTCATCATATAACAAACTATGTAACTGCCAGTGACTGTGCTAATATTGCCTTATGTTTTGGGGCGTCCCCCGTTATGGCCGATGCTTTGGAAGAGATGGCTGATATTACAGGTAACGCAGATGCTCTGGTGCTTAATTTAGGAACTGTAAATAAAATAAAATTTACTTCAATGTTAGCTGCTGCCAAGATTGCTAAAATGCGGGGAATTCCCATAGTTTTAGATCCTGTGGGGGTTATGGCTACACAAATGCGCCTAGATATGGCTAAGGAATTAATAAAGAATGGTGTACAAATTATCCGTGGTAATTATGCTGAATGCAGAGCGCTTTTGGGGGACAATAACTTTGGCCAGGGCGTGGATGCCGGAATAGATTGTGATTTTAAAGGGGAATTTGCCCGTCAGGCTGCTAAAAAATTTAACTGTGTAGTAGCCGTTACAGGCGCTATTGATGCTGTTAGTGATGGTAGGCAAGTGGTTATTGGGCGCAATGGGCATGAACTATTAGCCAAAGTAACAGGAACCGGTTGTATGACAACAACTCTTATTGCCTGTGGGGCGGCAGTGAGCGATGATTATTTTTCAGCTGCACTTTTTGGCATTACAGCCATGAATGTGGCGGCAGAGCATGCTGCTGCTGCATTAAACGGTGTGGATGGATTAGGAACTTTTAAAGTAAAGCTGTTTGATGCAGTTAGTAACTTAAATGATCTGAAGGTAGCGGAGGGTTTTAGGGGAGATAAGCTATGAAACCAAGTCTAGATTATGGCATATATTTAGTTACGGATAGGCAATATCTTGCAGGCAGGGATTTTTATGCCTGTGTAGAAGCGGCACTTAGTGGGGGAGTAACTTTAGTGCAGTTGCGTGAAAAAAATATAGATTTGTCAACTTTTTTAAAATAGGAGAAAAAGTAAAAATACTTTGTGATAGTTATAAAGTACCTTTGCTTATAAACGATAGTATTATTGTTGCTCAGAAAATATGTGCAGCAGGAGTACATTTAGGTCAGGAAGATGATAATATAGAACAAGCCCGAAGGCAATTGGGAGAGGATGCTATTATTGGCATTTCTGCTCACACAGTAGAAGAAGCCTTGGATGCGGAAAAACGCGGTGCTGATTATTTGGGTGTAGGTGCCGTATATCCTACCGGTAGTAAGTTGGATGCCAAGGCAGTTGGCTTGGAAAGATTGAGAGCAATAAGGGCGCAAGTGCATATTCCCATTGTTGGAATAGGCGGTATTGGTTTAGATAAATACAGCCAAGTAATGGGCTGTGGTATTGCAGGATGTGCCATGATAAGTGGTATATTAGCGAATTCTAATATTGAAGAAGTTGTAAGAACAATAAGAAATAAATAAAGTGCGTAATGTATAAAGTTGGTTGAAGAAAAGCACCTGTCTCATTTTTAAATGAGGCAGGTGCTTTGTTGGTATTATTGTCAACTATTTTCATTTGTTTGCTGTTCGGCTACCCTTTCGTCAAAACGTTGCCTCATAGTTCCTTTTTTTACCGGACTAAGGGAAGAAGTATTTCTGTCTTCACTTAATTGCTGCTCCTCACGACTAATACGCTTAGCCTCTTCTTCTTCTTGAGAACCTGGTACCGCAGTCAAGGAAGCATTTTTAACTTTATCATTATATATAGCAGGAGATTCTCCAGCATTAGTAATGTATGGTGTTAGTATCATCATTACTTCTGTTTTGCTCTTAGTTGTACTTCTGCTTTTGAATAATTCGCCTAACAAGGGAATGTTAGAAAGGAAAGGAATGCTCTTTAAACTTTTTTGCTCTTCTTCGTTGATTAAACCACCAATAACAAGGGTTTCACCATTGCGCATACGAACGTTAGTGTCAGCAGTGCGGCTGGTGATTTTATAATTTTTCAGTTCTGATACCAAAGTTGGCGTACTGACTTCAGTATGCACTACGGAAGTTATATAGCCATCATCGCTTACTATAGGCGTATAGGAAAGTTTAATACCGGCATCTACATAGGAAGTAGTGGTAGTAGTGGTACCATTTTCAATCTTATCTGTTAGTACGGGAATATGGTCGCCAATGAAGATACTGGCTGCTTTTCCCGGTATGGTTATAAGCCGAGGAGTTGCTAATATTTTGGCTTTACCATTGGTAATCAAAGCATTTACCGTTGCTTGAAACCGAGCCGTATAACCATGACTTAGGTCAATAATACCACCATATTTTGAAGAGCTGCTGCTGGTGCCTGTATCTTCGGATTGTGGGAGGACAGTCCAATCCCAAGTCACACCGAGATTCTTTTCATCTTCTACACTTATAGCGATAATTTTTGCTTCTAAGGTTACCTGTTTAGTTGCTACGTCTAGAAGTGCTAATGCATCACGGAGTTTGGCTTCTTCGCCTCCATTACCGGTAAAGACAATAGAATTAGTAACGGCATCGGCACTAAGCCCATCTCCTTTTATAATCGTTTTCAAAGTATCTAAAACTTCAGAAGCCTTAGCATATTGCAACTTGTATACGCCAACATTGCCAAAAAATTTATTAATATTTTCGTAGGAAGACACCACTATAACATTACTAACAGTTTTATAGGCTAGGCCTTTAGAGCGAGTGACCAGATCTAGAGCAGTAGTAAAAGGCACATTCTCCAAATCTATGGAAATTGTCCCCTTGACGCTATCATCTGTAACAATACTTTGCCCGGAAATTGCAGAGAGCGCAGCCAAAACGTCACGAATGTCACCTTTTTGAATTGTTAGTGATACATTTTCTGCAGCCAAGCAAGTGGAAAAGCTGCCGATTACTAAAAGGAAGGCTAAAACCAAAGACCGTAAAGGCCTTACATCAAAGGTCATTAACCGTTACCCCCTATGCTTATTTGCTCACCACCAAGAGATACCGATCTAGAACCAATACTTTCCAAAGTATAACCGCCAACTTCTTGACCCAAACTATACGCTTTACTGGTTCCCATGTATTCAATAATTGCCATACTCTTACTGCCACTTTGGACAATGCCCTGTAGTACAGGAGCACTAGGGGCTACAGGTACTTTTGGTTGGAATGACGTATTATTATTCATGTTAGTATTACTGCCGTTAACGTCAGCAGGTACATAAGTAGTACGTACAGGCATAGCCCCGGCCGGAACGGCAAAAGGATTACGTGCAATAGACTTTGTCACTGTGGTTAAAGGCTCTTCAGAGCTATCATTAGCTGTTGGGGCAGCCAATGCCACTCGTGCTGTAGGGGAAGTTTCCGGTAGATAAGTTTCTGCAGAAACTTTCTGAAACATGGTATCTACAAGGGCGCCAACATCGTAACGATAGCAAAAATGGGTTCCACTCATTAAAATAAAAGCAGCTAGAATGGTGCAACTTACTTTGTCCATTTTTGCATGATTTTTATCCATGATCGAGCCTCCTGCGGTTTATATATTTATCTTCAATTGATACTGTAGATATATTATAGTATAATTATTGCAAAAGGTAAACTTTTTGCTGGGGAAATACAAAACATATTTTTCAAATAGAAGATTAATGATTGAATAGATAAATAAGGAGGCTTCCTTGTGGAAAGAAAAAAGCGTCTGGGTGAATTGCTTGTAGAAGCAGGAGCCATTACTAAAAAACAACTGGAACATGCTTTAGCTGAGCAAGGAAACAACGGAAAAAGACTAGGCGAGACATTAATATATCTGGGATATATTAACGAACAGCAAATGTTACGCACATTGGAACAACAATTAGGAGTATCCTATGTTCAGCTTAGCGAGATGGAGATACAAGCTGAAGCCTTAAGCGTTGTGCCCTTATTTTTGGCAGAGCGCTACAATATTATGCCTATACGGATAGATGGAAGTCGTTTGCTACTTGCTATGAATGATCCTACCAACTTTTATGCCATTGATGATGTGCGCATGGTTAGTGGGCTGGAAGTTGAGACAGTATTAGCAGAAGCCAAGGATATTGTGGCGTCTATTAATAATAATTACGGTGTTAAGGGTCGCGTGGAAAATGCCGTTAATAGACTGAAAAATGAAGAAGTAACGGCTACTATTCGTGATTTAGCTGATGCAACGGAAAATGCGCCTATTGTTAGTATAGTTAATTCTCTTCTGGATCAGGCAGTGCACGATAAAGCTAGTGATGTACATATTGAACCGTCAGAAGACAAGGTAAGAGTACGTTTTAGAGTTGATGGTGTTTTGCGAGAAGTTATTACTTTTCCTAAAAGTACCCAGGCACCACTTTTATCCCGTATTAAAATTATGGCGGAGATGGATATAGCTGAAAAACGCTTGCCTCAAGATGGCCGAATTAAGATTATGAAAAAAGGACGAGAGATTGACGTACGCGTTTCTACCTTACCAACTATTTTAGGGGAAAAAGTAGTAATGCGCATTTTGGATAAAGAAGCTGTAAATATTAAACTGAATGAATTGGGTTTTTCTGCCAAAAACATGGAGCTTTATAGTAAGATGATTAGCAATTCTTATGGCTTAGTTTTAGCAACGGGACCTACCGGTAGTGGAAAATCAACACTTTTATATGCCACATTGATGAAGTTAAATAGCGTAGCAAAAAACATTATTACTGTAGAGGACCCGGTTGAATATCGTATTGCCGGAGTAAATCAGGTTTCTGTAAATAACAAGGCAGGACTCACATTTGCCAATGGCTTACGTACAATTTTGCGCCAAGATCCTAATATTATTATGGTGGGAGAAGTGCGCGATACAGAAACAGCTGAAATCACTATTAACGCTGCTCTCACAGGTCCATTTAGTTTTATCAACCCTACATACTAATGACGCGCCGGGAGCTATTACTAGGCTTCTGGACATGGGGATAGAACCATTTTTAATAGTTTCTTCTGTCAGGGGAGTTGTTGCTCAGCGCCTTGTCCGTCGTATTTGTCCTGATTGTAAAACAGAATATACACCTGGGCCGGAATCTGATGAAAGAATACTTCTGGGCATAGGACCAAATGAGCCTTTGGTGTTATGCAAGGGTGAGGGTTGCGCTCAGTGCCATTATACAGGCTATCAAGGACGGTTAGCCATTCATGAAGTAATGCCGCTTTTACCGGAAATGAAAAAACTCATTATGCAACACGCCTCCGACCAAGAGATTTTCGCTTTAGCAAAAAAACAAGGTACGTCTACAATTAGGGAAGATGGTATTTCCAAGGTTTTGGCGGGGCAGACTACTTTAGAAGAACTAGTGCGTGTAGCATTTAGCGAGGGATGAGATAATGCTGAAAATTGATGATATATTATTAAAAGCTGTAGAAGCAAAAGCATCTGATGTGCATTTAACGGTAGGGTTACCTCCTGTTTTTCGGATTAATGGTAAACTTGATCGTTTGGATATGGAACCTTTAACTACTCAGGATACCTTGTCGTTAGCGGATGCTTTAATGGATGAAAAACATTGTCTTATTTTTAAAGCTAAGGGGGAAGTAGACTTCTCGTATAATATTCCTAATATAAGCGGATTCCGTGTAAATGTCTTTAGGCAAAATGGTTGTGTAGCGGCTGTTTTGCGTTTAATTCCCAATGAAATCCCTACTTTTGAACAACTGCGTTTGCCACAGGTTTTGGCAACTTTCGCTACCTTGCCTCGTGGTTTGGTATTAGTAACAGGTCCAACCGGCAGTGGTAAATCTACAACCTTGGCAGCTATGATTAATTACATTAACAAAACTAGAAAAGATCATATTATTACGCTGGAAGATCCTATTGAGTATAGGTACCCACATTTAAACAGTATTGTTAACCAAAGGGAGGTTAACTCTGATACTTTGACCTTTGGCAATGGCCTGCGAGCGGCTTTGCGTGAAGACCCTGATGTGATTTTGGTTGGAGAAATGCGTGATGCGGAAACTATAGGTATTGCTATTACGGCCGCTGAAACCGGCCATTTGGTGTTAGCAACCTTGCATACGGCAGATGCGGCCCAAACGGTTAATCGTATTATTGATGTTTTTCCGGAACATCAGCAAAGACAGATACAAGTTCAGTTAGCGGGAACACTACAGGGTATTGTGGCTCAGCAGTTGTTGCCTACAGTAGCAGGTAATGCAAGGGTGGCTGCGTTTGAGATACTAGTTGCTACTCCTGCCCTGCGTAACATTATTCGTGAAGGTAAAACTCATCAATTGCAGTCTTATATTCAGACCGGTTCACAATATGGTATGGTTAGCATGGACGCGGCCTTGGGAAAATTAGTACGTACCCATATTGTAGATAAAGAAGTTGCCTTGCAGCGCTGTGTAGAGCAAAAAGATTTTGAACGATTAGTTGCAGGTATATAGGCTGTTAGGAGGCTGCGCACATGGAGAGCTTTAGCTTTAAAGCACGACGAAAAACAGGCGAAGTAGTTGTAGGAATAATTAATGCGGCTAATGAAGCGGCAGTGGCAGCCTATGTTCGTAACCAGGGACTGATGGTTACAAAAATTGCTAAAACCAATGTGCAGAAAAAATACTTTTGGTCAGGTTTGTTTGGTGGGAAAATTACCATGTATGATGTGGCAATTTTTTGCAGACAGTTTGCAACCCTGGTGGGAGCTGGCGTTGCCTTAGTTAGTGCTATGGATATTCTTATTGAACAGACGGATAATATAAAGTTAAAGGCTGTAATTAGTGGTGTTGCTCAAGACGTGCACAAAGGGGCCTCACTATCTGAGGCCATGAACTTGTATCCCAAGGTTTTTAAACCTGTAATGATACATATGCTGCAAGCAGGTGAAGCCGGCGGTATTCTAGAAACGGTATTGCAGCAGTTAGCAGACCAATATGAAAAAGATTATAGGTTAAGAGCTCGTCTGTATTCTGCCATGATTTATCCGGCAGCAGTATTGTGCGTTGCAGTATTAGCGGTGGCAGTTATTTTGACCTTTGTTATGCCTATATTCACAGATTTGTTTAAATCTCTGAATACTGAACTACCTTGGCCTACTAGAGTAGTTATGGATCTTAGTGATTTTATCAAAAGTGGGTTGGGCGTGAGTTTTATTATCGCTCTTGTAGCAAGTATTTATTTTGGCTATAGGCAGGCCTGCAAAAGTCCTGAATTTTGCCTGCGGAGGGATATCTTACTGCTAAAAATTCCGGTTTTGGGTAAGCTTTACAACAAAATAATTATTACGCGCTTTGCAACTACCTTTGCCGGCTTATCCAGAAGTGGGGTGCCTATTTTGACGGCACTTACAGTGGTAAGTAAGGCTATGGGCAATTTATACGCTGAAAAAGTTTTGCTGGAAGCCCGCAGCAATGTGCAAAAAGGGCTAGGTTTAGCAGGGCCTATGCGAAAAAGCAAATTGTTTCCACCGATGGTGGTTAATATGATTTCTATTGGAGAGGAAACAGGCTCTTTAGATTACATGCTAGATAAGATTGCTGTATTTTATGGCAATGAAGTTGATGATATGACAGGTCGTTTACAGGCTTTATTGGAACCGTTTCTTATTATAATTATGGGATTTGTTGTGGGCTTTATAGCCGTAGCTATGTTGCTTCCCATGTTTGATATTGTAACAAAAGTTGGAAATTTGTGATTATATATTTTATTAAAAACCCCTTTAAATTTTCGCAGAAAAATGTCATAATAAATCTTGTAAAAGAAGAATTGACAGGAAGAAATATCAGTAAAGATGCATGGTACGGGTTTTTAATAATAATTCTAAAAAATATATTTATTTAATTAAAAAATGATTGACTTTTAGTTAAATAATGCTATTATAGAACAATGAAGTTTATTAATGTTTGCTAAGGCAAACAATGCGAGAAAAAAGTTAGAGGAGGAATATGTATGAAAAATTTGATTAAAGGTAAAAAAGGTTTCACATTAATTGAACTTGTTATTGTAATTGCTATTTTAGGTATTTTGGCAGGAATCGCTATTCCTAGATTTTTAGGTGCTACGGCTACGGCGCGTGGGGCAAAGATTGTTGCTGATTTAAGAACTATTGACAGCGCTATTGTTATTTATAATGCTAAGACAGGAACTTTGCCAACAGCAACAGCTGATTTAACTACTGCGGGATCTGGGACTAATCCTACCCAGTTTCAACTTTTGGCTTCTTGGCCTGTGCCTTCAACCGGTAGTGCTATTTTCCCAGCTGCCCCAGGGACTACAGTAACTATTCCTGCTGCTACAGTTTATGCAATTACTAACGGACGTGGTACTATAACTTCTAAAACGGCTACTGATTTGGCCGAAGGTGGCACTGGGTACTAATTTACTTGTGATTTATTTTGATGTATAAGAAAATACCTCGACTCAAAGAGTCGGGGTATTTTTATGAAACGGGAAAATCATTGTTTTATATTTACTTGTTATAGTGTAAAAGAGAAGTAATAAGCGAGGATAACTATGGAAGAAAATGGGGAAGTTTTAGTTATAGGAGCTGGACCTGCAGGGCTTACAGCGGTTTATACATTGCAAAAAATGAGCAATTGTAAAACTGTTATTTTGGAAGAGACGGATTGTTTAGGTGGTATTGCCGCTACGAAATTTTATCATGGCAATTATATGGACATGGGTGGACACCGTTTTTTTACAAAAGCACAGCAAATACAAGACTTATGGAGGGAACTATTACCTTTACAGGGGACGCCAGCATTGGATGATATTTTGTTACAAACAAATAAAAAGTATGCAGGTAACGCTGATCCAGAAAGTTCTGACGATGTTTTTCTATTGCGCCGTCGTGTTTCACGTATTTATTATAAAAAACATTTTTTCAATTACCCTATTGAACTTTCAATGTCGACAATTAAAAATTTAGGCGTGATAACTTTAATAGAAGTTGTTTTTAGTTATGCATATTCTATGCTAATTAAGAGAGAAGAAAACAACCTAGAAGACTTTTATATAAATCGCTTCGGCAGAATTCTATATAATATGTTTTTTGAGAACTATACTGAAAAAATATGGGGAATGCATCCTTCCAATATTTCTTCAGAGTGGGGAGAGCAGAGGGTAAAGGGACTTTCTATTTTTGCCTTGCTTTCTAATATTTTCAAAAAGACGTTTATTAGTGATAAGCAAATGGAAACATCGCTAATTGAGGAATTTTATTATCCGAAATATGGTCCAGGCCAAATGTGGGAAAAAATGGCAAAAAGCATATTGGAAAAGGGCACAGATATTGTTTACCATAGAAAGGTAAACAAAATTAGACAAAATTCTGATAAAACATTTCTAGTTACAGCTATAGACGAAATGGGCAATGAATACGATTATAAATGCAAAAAAATAATATCTTCTATGCCAATTAAGAATTTGATTAGTTCTTTGGGGGATAGTGTACCTACAAATGTTCGAGAGATAGCGTCAAGATTGCCCTATCGTGATTTTATTACGGTGGGCTTATTGTTAAGCAAAATTAAAATTAAAAATACTACTACCATGAAGACAGTCGGCAACGTCGTACCTGATTGTTGGATTTACATACAGGAACATGGGGTAAAATTAGGCCGTTTGCAGATTTTCAATAATTGGTCGCCTTACTTGGTGAAAGACGTAGAAAATACAGTTTGGATTGGACTTGAGTACTTTTGTAATGCCGGCGATGAGCTTTGGTCGTTGTCACAAACTGATTTTATAAAATTCGCTATTGATGAAGTTGTGAAAATTGGCATTATTGACAGGGAAGACGTTTTGGACGCTACTCAAGTTAAGGTGAAAAAAGCTTACCCTGCTTATTTTGGTGCTTACGAGTACTTTGACCAAGTTAAAGATTATATCAATTCTATCGATAATTTATATTGTATAGGGCGCAATGGACAGCATAAATACAACAATATGGATCACTCAATGTTATCAGGTATAGAGGCAGTAAATGTTATTTTAGGTAAGGCAGAGAAAGATATTATTTGGAAGGTGAACACTGAACATGAATATCATGAACAAGCCACTGTCGTTACTGGAAAAAGTCGAAAATAGCAAAAAACTGGCAGTATTTGTACTTCTGTTATATATTTTCCTTCTGTGCGTGGTTAGTTATTACCACGAGCCTTGGCACGATGAAGGCCAGGCTTGGCTTATTGCTAGAGATGATTCTATTTGGCATTTAATTACAGTAACTACGCATTATGAAAAGCCACTGTCGTTACTGGAAAAAGTCGAAAAATAGCAAAAAACTGGCAGTATTTGTACTTCTGTTATATATTTTCCTTCTGTGCGTGGTTAGTTATTACCACGAGCCTTGGCACG
>Ga0183099_1000628_pt1 | contig 24094 bp, 19 predicted proteins | sample Biomet1_FD_127788 | JGI IMG/M metagenome (GOLD analysis project Ga0183099, IMG submission 127788) | Microbial communities from bioreactor (seeded with anoxic lake sediment) at LBNL, California, USA - Biofuel metagenome 1 | ecosystem: Engineered > Bioreactor > Anaerobic > Unclassified ...
CGGACAAATCCAGCGCCACGCTGGCCTCTTCACGCTTCAGGTGAACTTGAATGCGCACATCCGGCTCACGCTTATCAATATTGGGACGCACCCCTTCCCGCTTGGTGAAACGATCCACAATGGCATCCTTGACCTTCAAGGCACCATATTGGGTGTTCCGGATCGAATCAGAGGTGCCGGAGAAATCAACCGCCAGAGTCTGATGGGGGGAAAAATAGTTTTCCCACGGAATATTGCTGATCCCCAGATAGAGATCCATATCGTCGCGAACGCCGAAACTGACCAATGACAGCATGATGCGGGAAGCAAGGCGGCTCCACAGGCAGGCGCGATACGCGGTTTCCAAGGAGCCGCTGAAGGAGACCCCCGCCACTGTCTCTTTGACGCTTTCCGCGCCCAGTTGGGTAAGTTCTGCGGCCAGTAGGGATTCGAGTCCTTTGGGACATGTTGCAAAAAAATCAGTCATGAATAGCTTTCGGACACCAGCAATAAAGGTCGCACATTATAGCGCAACTCCAGAGATGGTTCCCTCACTTCGAGTGAAAAAGCCCGTCAGGATCGGTAAGCTTTGTTCTTCCGTCGTCGAGATAATGCTTGCACCCTCACCGGCAAGTCTCTACTATGCGCTCCACACAGACGCGGGGTGGAGCAGCATGGTAGCTCGTCGGGCTCATAACCCGAAGGTCGTAGGTTCAAATCCTGCCCCCGCAACCAGATTAAAAAAGGCCGTACATCACCATGTACGGCCTTTTTGTTGGCTGAATGTCGTGCTCTGACCTCATCTGGTATTCAATTAGGTCTAGATCGACTCTAAGAATTATCTGTCGGCAGTAACTCCCCTCACCCGCATGCGCTCCCCCCTAGAGGGTCATCGGGATGAGTCGGCCCGCCATTAAGCCAGACGCAGCAACTGATTACTGACCGCATGAAAGGGAATAATGCGGTTATTCATGACCTTGATAAAACTGTGGGCAGTGAGGACTTTATCCTCGGCCAGTTGCATAGTCCCTTCGAGTAACAAACAAATCGAGGCATTATCGCCCGGTTCAATCACCAGAAAATCCCGATGCCCCGACTCGCAGACTAGGGTAACAACCTCGCCAAATAATGGCGCTTCATGCAGTAAATTGAATTCCCGGAAATACCAACTCTGCGGCATTTGCGGTTTGGCAAAACGGATCACCGCAATCGCATTAAGGACAATTTGGACCCGCTCGGCTTCGGAAAATGGCAACTCACCAATGCACTCCAGCAGATGATAATAATGGGAGGCATCATCCAGGGTGAATTGATGTGAGCACTTCGCTTGTGGGGTTAACTGTTTGCTCCGGAACGCGGTCGTGAACTGCATACGATCCGACAGATCCAGCAACAGGCTGTCGGTTTTTTCATCGTAGTTCCATTGCCAGCTATCGTTCGGTACCAGGATCATGACCAAGCTCTTATGATGAATATGTGCGCAGGAGAATTTATATTCCATCTGCGCACATATTACAAACATTAGACCGGTAATTTGTGTCGTTTTATTTAATATTTTCGACGATGTCGCGAATTAATGCCGGGCCCTTATAAATAAAGCCGGAATAAATCTGTACCAGACTCGCGCCTGCCGCAATCTTTTCCCGGGCCGCCAAGGCTGAATCAATACCGCCCACGCCAATGATCGGAATGGATCCTTTCAAGTGTCCCGCCAATTCACGGATCAATGCCGTGCTCTTGGCTTGTAATGGCCGACCGCTCAAACCACCGGCTTCCGCCGCATGGGGCATATCGAAGATCATCTCGCGATCCAGCGTGGTATTGGTCGCAATGACACCGTCAATTTTATTCTTCATTAAAGATTGGGCTACTTGCTCTAATTCTTCGGCACTCAAATCAGGAGCAATCTTTACCGTTAAAGGAACGTATTTACCATGCAATTGAGCCAATTCCAGCTGACGCTGTTTCAGCGCTGCCAGCAACTCATCCAATGCCGCGCCGTATTGCAGCTGGCGCAGACCCGGAGTATTCGGTGATGAAATATTGACCGCAATGTAACCGGCATAGGCATACACCTTGTCCATGCAGATCAGATAATCATCTTTGCCATTTTCCAACGGTGTATCTTTATTCTTGCCGATATTGATACCGAGAATGCCTTTATAATTACTCTTTTTTACCTTCTCGATCAGATGATCCACACCTTTGTTATTAAAACCCATCCGATTAATGATCCCTTCGGCGGGTATTACTCGGAATAAACGAGGTTTGTCATTTCCCGGCTGTGGACGCGGCGTCACAGTGCCGACTTCGATAAAGCCGAATCCCATGGCACCCAATGCATCAATCGCTTCGCCATCTTTATCCAATCCAGCGGCCAGACCAACCGGATTATCAAAGCGCAGACCCATGACTTCAACCGGCCGCGAGGGTAATTGTTGGCGAAAAAATATATCCAGCGGAGTCCCACCCAATAAGGAAAGTTGCTTAATGCTTAATTCATGGGCCACTTCAGGATCCAGTTTAAACAGGAAATAGCGGGCGAGTTGATAAAACATAGAGGCTCCTTAGGGGTGAAAGTGGCGGTTGGTCCGTCGGCCATGTTATGCACACCCGGCCTGAAAACATCAGTCGCTCGGGCAGTAAAAAACGGCGCTAATGGTAAACGTTCTGCGGTGTCAATGCATCTGCTACAGGATTAGCCAATCCGCTCCAGATCAATAAAGCGATGGTTTTCATCCGTCTTCAAGCGAAAACGACCATAAACACCGCTGTGGCCGATAAAACGCCGCAGATGCAGTGCTGAGAGCTCAATTCGCAACCCCTGCTCACTCTGCACCGATAAGCGCTTGGCATCACCGCGGTACAGGGCGAGTAGCTGTTCTGAACTCAAACTCAAGCGAAAGGTGTAACTCGGCATTTACATTCGATGGGGAGACCTTGCCGTCTCCCCGCCTCCATGGTTATTGCTCCAGAGCCCGACTGACTTTTTCATACAGATCACGCGCCAGATCCGGCAACGCGGCCAGTTGGCGCAGCTCGGCCCGGATCAATGTTTTACGCCCCTCATCCAAACGTTTGAACTGGATCAAGGGCACGATCAGCCGTGCCGCGACCTGTGGATTCATGGTATTCAGCGCCAGCAGAACTTCCATCAAGAGGCGATAACCCGAGCCATCAGCCGCGTGGAACCGTGAAGGATTGGCCGCACAGAAGGTGCCGACCAAGGCTCGCACCCGATTCGGATTCTGCAGACTGAATGCTGGATGGCTCATCAAGGCCCGAACCTGCGCCAGGGTATCGCCCTGGGTTCTGCAAGCCTGCAGGCGGAACCAATTATCCATCACCAGTCCATCATGCTGCCACTGTGCTTCGAATGCCTGGAGCAACTCGGGTAACACCGGCAAATCAGCGACACTCGCGGCCTGCATCGCCGCCAAGGCATCGGTCATATTAGTGGCCTGTCGATATTGCTCGCCAGCCAGCTGGTTGCCCAACTGTTGGTCCGCACGCGCCAGATACCCCAGTGCCAGATTGGCCAATGCCCGTTTGGCCATGGCGGCCGCTTCGATGCTATAGACACCGGTTACCTGGTTGTGATGGAACACCTGCAGCCACTGCGGCTGCAAGACCTCGGCAATCTGTTGCAGCAGATGTTCACGCACCTGATGAATGGCATCGATGTCCACCAGGCTAAACAGCTCGGCCAACGAGGTCTCGCTGGGCAGGGTCAAGATTTCAGCCGCAAACGCCGGATCCAGGCTCTGGTCTTGCAGTACGCGCTGGAACGAATCCAGGAGTGCCTGCGGCTGCGGCAACTCAGAGCCTGCGGCCATGGCGGCAACACCGGCAATGACATAGTTGTTGATCAACATCTGGCAGGCATCCCAGCGGCAAAATTCATTGCGAGCGTGAGCCAGCAAGAAACTGAGTTCAGCATCCTGGTACGGATAATCGAGCTTCACCGGGGCAGAAAATTCCTGTAACAGAGCGACCACAGGCCGCACCGCGATCTGCTCGAACACAAAGGTCTGTTCGGCCTGCATCACCTCCAGCAGTCCGGAATGCGCCTCACCCGCTAGCAACAAGGGGAGCTCACTGCCATCTGGCGCATAGAGTGCCACGCTCAGAGGAATATGCAGCGGTAGTTTCTCGTGTTGCTGTGCCGTCGGCGGCGTGGTTTGCTTCACATGCAGGCTGTAGCGCTGGCTGGCGGCATCGTATTCATCGCGGACTATCAGCTCCGGTGTTCCCGCCTGGGAGTACCAGCGACGGAATTGCTGCAGATCCCGACCGGAGGCGCTCTCCATTGCCTGGACAAATTGCTCGCAGGTCGCGGCTTGGCCATCATGACGCTCGACGTAGAGGCGCATACCGGCCTGGAACGCCGCTTCACCCAACAGGGTGTGCAGCATACGGATGACTTCCGAGCCCTTCTCATACACAGTGACGGTGTAAAAATTGTTCATCTCGATGACCACATCCGGGCGGATCGGATGGGACATGGGACCGGCGTCCTCGGCAAACTGCGGGCCGCGAATGACCCGGACATTGTGGATCCGGTTCACGGCGCGCGAGCCCAGATCCGAGGAGAACTCCTGATCCCGGAACACGGTCAGGCCCTCTTTGAGGCTGAGCTGGAACCAGTCGCGACAGGTGATGCGGTTACCGGTCCAGTTATGAAAATACTCGTGACCGATCACCCGTTCAATGTCGAAATAGTCGCTATCGGTGGCCGAAGCTGGGTTAGCCAGGACAAACTTGGAGTTGAAGATGTTCAATCCTTTGTTTTCCATCGCTCCCATGTTGAAGAAATCCACCGCCACGATCATGTAGATATCCAGATCGTATTCCAGACCAAACCGTTGTTCATCCCACGCCATCGCCCGTTTCAGGCTCTGCATGGCATGTTCGGCCCGATCCAGATTGCCCTTATCCACGAACAGCTCCAGGGCCACGCGCCGCTGGCTGAGCGTGACAAACTCGTCACGCAGCACATCAAAATCACCGGCCACCAGGGCAAACAGATAACAGGGCTTGGGGAACGGATCTTGCCAGCTGACCCAATGGCGGCCATCTAGCAGATCGCCAGCAGCGACCCGATTACCATTGGAGAGCAGATAGGGATAGCGAGCCTTATCTGCGGTGATCCGGGTGGTGAATCGCGCCAACACATCGGGGCGATCCAGATAATAGGTGATGCGCCGGAATCCTTCGGCTTCACACTGGGTACAGAATGCACTCCCCGACTTGTATAGACCTTCCAGCGCGGTATTAGCCGCCGGATCGATGAGGGTCTCCACCGTCAGCACAAATTCGGCGGGTAGATCGGCAATTTCCAACTGTCCGGTTGATTGCAGGTAGCGAGAATAGGGGATGCCATCAACCGCCAGTGCGGTCAGGGTGAGTGATTCCCCATCCAGGATCAACGGTTCATTGTGCTGGCCATTGCGGCGAACACGGCTGATAGCAACTACTCGGGTCTGATGATCATCGAGCTGAACATCCAGATCGATACTGTCGATCCAGTAATGGGGAGCCTGATAATCGAGGCGGTATTTTTCCTGGGAGGTAGCAACTTGATTCATGGTCTGATCCTGTAAGCACGAGTATCGGCTAGAGAACTTCTCTCATTTACCCTAATTTTCTGGTGCCGCAACCAAATAGACAATCAAAAACTGCTGCACTGTTGGTTTAAAGCAACAAAAAAGCGGCCATTGGCCGCTTTTTCTACTTGAGCACCTACTGAAATCAACCTTGAAGCTGCTTGGCCAAATCCGCAGTGATATTCGCTGCTTCTTGCAAGTAGCCATCTGGAAACTCGAGATCCGCTGGCAGATCCGCAAGTTTACTGATTTTGGGTTTGCCCATCCGCACCAGACGTTCATTGGTACGTTGCAGTGACTTGGCATCCAGCTCATCACGCTCGCGGATCCGCTCTGCTTCGTTCAGCGAGATCACCTTCTTCTGCTTCTCTTGCTGATACCAGGTGATATCTTCTGTGACATAGCGAAATTCCGGATCGCTCGCCACCCGAGCGGTGTGACGTTTTTCCAATTCCGGCAGCAAGGCGGTGAATTGACCGACCGGCTGATAGTTAGCAGGCTGGATCTTGTCCCAGGGCAAGGCATTGGGTTCGACACTCTCGCCGGTTTCGCTGGAATCAATCAACGACGGGAAATGAATGTCTGGCTCGACACCCTTGTGCTGGGTGCTGCCCCCGTTGATGCGATAAAACTTGGCAATCGTGTACTGAACATTGCCCAGCTCTTTATCGTAGAAATCATAAATCTTCTTCAATGGCCGGTTCTGCTGCACGGTTCCCTTGCCGAAGCTGGTATCGCCGATCACCAAGGCCCGACCATAGTCACTGAGTGCGGCCGAGAAAATTTCCGAAGCCGAGGCACTGTAGCGATTAATCAACACGGTTAACGGACCGGTATAATAACTGCGGTCATCATTATCCTCTTCGAGCGCAATGCGACCTATGCTGTCGCGAACTTGCACCACAGGACCACTCTTGATAAACAAACCGGTCAGATCGGTTGCTTCAGACAAGGCGCCACCGCCGTTATCGCGCAAGTCGATGAGAATGCCATCCACTTTTTGCTTTTTCAGCTTGTCGAGTTCCTTGATCACATCCAGATGCAGGTTGTTGTAAAAACTGCGGATGTTAATCACGCCAATTTTTTTACCTTGAGCCTCAATCACCGAAGACTTGGCGGCGCGATCTTCCAGACGGACTTCATCCCGTTGCAATTCGACCACTTGCGACTGCCGTGCGGCACCTTCACCGCGCTGGATTTCGAGCCGGACCTTAGTCCCTTTCGGGCCTTTGATCAGATCGACCACTTCATCCAACCGCCAACCGATGATGTCCTGCATTTTGCCGGCATCTTGTGCCACGCCGGTGATTTTATCCTCCGGCTTGAGCTGCTTGGACTTGTCGGCCGGACCACCGGGCACCAATGAGCGTACCACAGTGAAATCATCATCGGCCTGCAATACGGCACCAATGCCCTCCAGCGACAGATTCATTTCACTGTTGAAACGATCCGCCTCGCGAGGCGATAAGTAGCTGGTGTGGGGATCGATGGAGCGGGCAAACGCATTCTCGAAGGTCATGAATGCATCTTCGCTTTCGCTCTGGGACAGGCGCTTGATCGCCGTCTGATAACGCTTGGCCAGCAAGGTTTTGATGTCACTCTCTTTCTTGCCTGCCAGTTTCAGACTCAAGGCATCAAATTTGACACGTTGCCGCCACAACTCATCCAATTCGGCCGTCGTTTTCGGCCAGCTGGCCGATTTGCGGTCGAACTGATAAGCGTCTTGCTGCGTGAAATCAAACGGAGCATCCAACAGGCGCAGCGCATAACTCAAACGCTCGTAACGCCGCTGGATGCTCTGATTGTAAATATGATAAACAGCCGAGAGTTCGCCCTTATCCAAGCCATTGAGCAATGTCTTGCGATATGTTTCGAAACCATCGATATCACTCTGCAAAAACAGATTCCGGCTGTAATCCAGACTCTCCAGATAGAGGTCAAACACTTTCTTGGAGAAGGCGTCATCCAGCTGGATCTGCTTGTAATGGCTATGGGTAAAAAAAGCCGCGATGCGCTTGCTGGCGATGGCGTGTTGTTCTTCCTGCGCCAGTTTTGGCAGCTCCGTCGCTTTAATTGTCGGCGCAATGGCCAGAGCCAAGCCTGAGTGGACTAATGCCACACTCAGCAGAGATGCACGAATCAAATGGTTTCTCAAATGCGCCTCTCCTAGAGAACGATACGGTCGACTTTGACGCGCACGACCATGCCGGTAGCCAGCTGAACCTGAATGTCTTCTTTAACGACTTCACGGATAGTGGCAGGTACCGGAGACTTACCCACGACAACCTTCACCGCCTGACCGACCGTCAGTTGGCTGGGATCTACTTTAGGCTTGGCAGGACGACGGGGTTTAGCCGGTTTCTCAGCTTTCTCACCTTCCGGGCGGCGACGAGAAGCAAAGACCTTGTCCTTACTCTCTTTCAGCGCCTGTTTGGCATGGGTAACGTGTTCTTCGGTCAGGACACCACATTCATTGCCATCCAGATCCACCCGGATAGCGCCCGCTTTAACACCATGCAGATAACGCCAGCTGGAGGTGTATTGACGGAGCGCGGAACGAAGCAGCGTTTTGGATATCTTGTCATCATCAGCCAAACGCGCGGCCAAATCCTGGAAAATACCGATCTTGAGGGGTCTGGCTTCACCGTCTGAAATAAAACAGGCAGGGAAAAGTTCACAGAGGTATGCAATCAGCTCTTTGCTGTTTTTGAGTTTTTCGTTGTTTTCCATGTAAAACCTTGGATAAAAAAGGGCGAAGCCCCAAGTCAAATCAACAACCTATTATAAAGGTGCCGAACTCAATTACGAGCACGTTACCCATTCCAACGCAAATTTTCCAGCGCTGTCGCAACTCTCTCCAGACCAATCTGGTCTTCAGCATCAAATCGATCAAAGAGTGGGCTGTCAATATCCAGCACGGCAACAACTTTCCCGTGGTGGAAAATCGGTAGCACAATTTCAGAATTGCTGGCCCCATCACAAGCGATGTGACCGGCAAATGCATGCACATCCGCCACTCGCTGTGTTTGAGCCGTTGCGACCGCGGTACCACACACTCCTTTGCCAACCGGGATGCGGATACAGGCCGGTTTACCCTGGAAGGGTCCCAGCACTAACTCATCGGATGATCGCAACAGGTAAAAGCCAACCCAGTTCAAATCACTCAACGCTAAGTTCAGCAAGGCGCTGATATTGGAAAGATTGGCGATCAGATCCGGCTCACCCTCGACCAAGCCGGTCAATTGCGCTAGCAGAGAATCATAAAAAGCAGTTTTTGCCATGTAGCACTCCTCAAGAAACGCTGGCTACCATAAACCCAGTGCATAACCGAGACAAGCCTGGTTCTTGGTTCGACTGGTAAATGAGTAAAAAGCAGCTACTTTTAAAAGGCGAGAGCGTTCATGTTTAGTGTGATTCATGAAGTTAGGGCTCATACTGAGCCCATTCCCCTGAGCCAGGTACAAGGATCTAGTACCTGGTCTTTTTTTAATAGGCGATCTTGGTCAACGCCACACCTTGTTCGGTCAACCATGCCTCATCAGCCGCCGGGATCTTGCTGTCGGTGATGACTCGACTGATCCGTCGGGTTGGTCCGATGGAGCCAGGATGAACGCGACCAAACTTACTGGAATCGGTCAGTACGATGCATGGCTGTCCCTTGGCAATAATGCAATTGGCCACATCGGCGCGCATCATGTTGCGGTTGGTAAAGCCGGTATCGACATGAAACCCATCAACACCAATAAATGCCTTGCTGAAATGGACCTGCTCGATGCAAAGACGCGTCAGAGGGCCGACTAGACTCTCGCTAGATGATTGATATTGACCACCGAGGAGGATCACTTCGTTTCGGCTCTGCCGCAGTTGATGGGCAATATAGGAGCTGGAGGTGATAATCGCCACATCGCCGCGTTCCCCCAGCAGCTTGGCCAGCATCACGTTGGCACTACCACCTTCAATCAGCACACTCTCGCCCGGCGCCACCAAACTGGCGGCAGCTTCAGCCAGATGCAGTTTGATCTTGCTGCGGGCCCAGATCCGATGTTGCGGGTCATCGCTGTCCAATACGGTGGCAGCGCCATGAATTCGCTTGAGAAAACCCTGCTCTTCGAGATAATTCAGATCCTGACGAACCGTCACCTCTGAAACCCCAACCTGCTCGGCCAACTCGGCGACCGCCACACGTCCTTTCTCGTTAACCAGTTCCAGAATCACAGTGTGTCTAGGGTTCATTCCTACTCTCTTAAGTTCTCTTTATTACATCAACCATCTTGTCCGAATCATGTTTTCTTCGGCCGAAATGAGCTCATATGGCTACATCGTACCCTAATCCGCGACGTACTTTATTCCAGCCCGGTCAAATAATCGAACCCCGGCACCATTAAAAAAACAGCGTTGCATGAGTGGATCAGCGTGTTGAAAACATCAACTATCGATTACTTCAGATATTGCACCATAAAAGTCCGCCTTCATCCACACAAGCAAACGATTGCTCGCCGGTGTTGAAACTCTTGGCGCATTTTTATGAACTGGGTATCATGCGCCGATCAAAATGCCCAAACCGGCCACAACCCCGAGGAGTCAATCATGTTCGGTACCCCCCATAGCCCCTCTGCAACTCGCGCCCTCTTACTTGGCTCCGGTGAGTTGGGTAAAGAGGTTGCCATCGAATTGCAACGCCTTGGCGTGGAAGTCATCGCCGTGGATCGGTATCCCAATGCTCCGGCCATGCATGTTGCCCACCGCAGCCATGTGATCAACATGCTCGATGGCGTGGCGTTACGGCAGCTGATTGAGCAAGAACAGCCCCATTACATCATTCCGGAAATTGAAGCCATCGCCACCGAAACCTTGCAAGAGCTGGAAACCGAAGGCTTCAACGTCATACCCACGGCCAGAGCGACACGTTTAACCATGGATCGTGAAGGGATCCGCCGCTTGGCAGCCGAGACTCTGGGTTTGAGTACCTCTCCCTACCGGTTTGCAGATAATGAAGCCGATTATGAGGCCGCTATTCAGTTCGTGGGCCTACCTTGCGTGGTCAAACCCGTGATGAGCTCGTCCGGCAAGGGACAAAGCGTCGTCAGACGTCCCGAGCAAATCGTGGCAGCGTGGCAGTATGCACAAGAAGGGGGTCGAGCAGGCCGCGGCAAAGTCATCGTCGAGGGTTTCGTGCCTTTTGATTACGAGATCACTCTATTGACCGTCAGCGCCGTGGATGGCATCCATTTTTGTGCGCCGATTGGTCACCGCCAGGAAGATGGCGACTACCGGGAATCCTGGCAGCCACAAATAATGTCCGCCGAAGTTCTGGAAAAATCCAAGCACATTGCGCGGGAAGTGGTCGCGGCATTGGGTGGCTATGGCCTGTTCGGTGTCGAATTGTTTATCCGTGAAAACGAAGTCTATTTCAGTGAAGTCTCTCCTCGCCCCCATGACACCGGCATGGTGACACTGATTTCTCAGGATCTCTCTGAGTTTGCACTGCACGCACGCGCCATTCTGGGTTTACCGATTAGCCAGATCCAGCAATATGGCCCATCGGCCTCAGCGGTCGTGCTTCGCGAAGGCGAGTCGACTGATATCCGTTTTGACGGCGTAGCGGATGCCTTGCGTCTGGTCCCAGGTGCACAGGTGCGGTTATTCGGTAAACCAGAAATTCACGGCCGCCGGCGCCTCGGCGTCGCACTGGTCCGAGCCGAAAGCACTGACACCGCAGTGACCCAAGCCATTGAGGTTGCTGCGGCCATTCAGGTCAAGTTTTAATAAGCCATTGGTGTAACGACCCACGCGGTCGTTACACCACAATCTCATCACCACGCGTTTAACGCCCCCCTCTATCCTCTGCCATCATCCCTTGTTACCCTTTGCGGAACAAATCTGCTCAACCAACCGTTCAGCAGGCATGATTGATATCCCTCTATCGTCCAGCAGGAGCTTCTATGCTTTGGTTCATATTGGTCGCACTGATACTCTTCAGCGTTGCGGTATTTTCAGCTTACTTTCATGCTCATACCGCCACCGGCTGTCGAAGCGTTCGTCTGAATCGCGGCGCCTTGCTGCTGATATCGATGGTGAGTTTTGCCAGCTTTTATCCGTTGCTGATCGTTTATTTTCGACTCTACCCAGTCAGTTCCCCCAATCACTTCACCCTGACCCTCAGTACCATGATGCTGGCATTGGTCGGTTTACTCATCAGCCTGTTTCCGAAGCGATTGGTTAACTTGCACACTCAGGGCTGGCGACGCAAGCAGGTCTTGTTGCGCACAGGTTTGTTGCTGTGTTGCAGCTTTAGTAGTGGCTGGCTATTACGTGCCGATATGGCTTCCGGGAGTCTGTTATCCTGGTGGAGTCCGCTATTTTTGCTGCTTTTTGTCATCGAAGCCTTTTGCTTTTGGGAGCTGCTATTGCAGATCCCGGCACAGCTGCACAATCGCAGATTAGCCGAACAAAAACGCCAAGAATCAACCTCTGGCGATCTGTCATCTACCGGAGAATAGCTGTGTTTTCTTTAACGCGATTTGCCACTCTACCCGCCCCCATGCTACTCAGTTTGGTCAATACCCAGCTGCGGGATCACTTCCCCTCCCTGGAGGAGTTAGTACGCTATCACGATATCGATGCCGCTGAACTCAGCGCTTATCTAGCCACCGCGAATTTCCACTACATTGCCGAGCAAAATCAATTCAAGTCGGGCTAGCTCCAGCTCGGTATCCCCATAAAAAAACGCCCGTCATCAAGACGGGCGTTTTTATACGGTCAGCGTAATTATTTGTTGCCGTGCGGTTTGACGGCCTGGTTGGCATGACGATCCGGTGCGCGTTGCGGCGCACGACGGCCACCTTCGGCGGCCGGTTTGCTACTGCGCGCCCCATTGCCAGCACCACCAGCAGGAGCTGAGCGCTTCTGCCCTTCCCCTGGACGACTATTTTGCCGCGGTTGTCCTGGACGACCCGAGCCAGAGCGCGCTGGACGCCCCTCTTGCTCCTGGCCTTTTCGTACCGGTTGGCCTGTGCCTTGCTCGATAGCACGCATGGTTTGGGCATCAGGCTCAAAACCGGCGATGATCTCCCGTGGCAGCTCTTGCTTGGTCAGACGCTCGATACCACGCAGCAATTTGCCTTCATCCGCACTGACCAAGGAGATAGCATGACCAGCCGCGCCAGCCCGACCGGTACGGCCGATACGGTGTACATAATCCTCGGCCACGTTGGGCAGTTCAAAGTTGACCACCTGCGGCAACTTGTCGATATCCAGGCCTCGCGCCGCAATATCGGTAGCAACCAGCACTCGTACATCACCACTCTTGAAACCAGCCAACGCCTTGGTCCGTGCACCCTGGCTCTTGTTGCCATGGATCGCGGCAGCGCTGATGCCATCGCGCTCCAGACGCTCCGCCAGGCGGTTGGCGATGTGTTTGGTGCGAGTAAAGACCAGCACCTGTTCCCAGTTATGGCTGCTCACCAGATGGGACAGTAATGCTGGCTTGTTGGCCTTATCCACCGGATGCACCAGCTGCTCGATGCGCTCAGCCGTGCTATTGCGCGGCGCAACCTCGACCAGCAGCGGGTTATTCAACATGCCGGTGGCCAATTCGCGGATTTCGTCGGCAAAGGTGGCGGAGAACATCAGATTCTGACGCTTCTGCGGCAATAACTTCAGGATGCGACGAATATCGTGAATGAAGCCCATATCGAGCATGCGATCCGCTTCATCCAGCACCAGAATTTCCAGTTCATCAAAACGCACCGCATTCTGGGAATAGAGATCCAGCAAACGCCCCGGGCAAGCCACCAGTACGTCCAACCCCTTGCGCAACGCCATCATTTGCGGATTGATACCGACGCCACCGAACACCACGCTGTGACGCAATGGCAGGTGTTTGCCATAGGTCGCCACGCTCTCGCCGACTTGTGCGGCCAGTTCACGGGTTGGGGTCAACACCAATGCCCGCACGCGGTTGGGGGAGACTTTCTTGCGAGGCTGATCTGAAGCCCCCATCAGACGTTGCAACATAGGCAAGGTAAAACCAGCGGTCTTACCGGTACCGGTCTGGGCCGCCGCCATCAAATCACGACCATCCAGCACAGCTGGGATCGCCTGTAACTGGATCGGAGATGGGGTTTCATACCCCTGCTCGGCAACGGCGCGCAGCAAGGATTCGGAAAGACCGAGGGAGGAAAAACTCATAACAACCTACTTGAGAGTAATAAGGCAGCTCCGCCCCGTGGACGGATGATGCCGGACAAAAGAGGAAGTCCGGCCCTTTCTGCGGAATGGATCCGGGAGGAAGAGAAGACTTCAATCAACACAGTGGGGGGCTTGATTGATCGCAAAACATAGGGCGAGTTCAACCAGGCGCAGTATCAGCGAGGATACCCAGTGCGCGCGCAAGCTTACTCCCTTTGGCTTGGCGTGACGAGAAAAATGTGATCGCCTTCATTGTTTTGTCGTCAACCACAGGATCTCACGACACATCGGCTCAGATGTGACAGTAACAACATAGTTACTGTTCATGTGGATTTATCCTTTGTGTGGTGGCAGCACAGGATCCCAATCCAACCCATCATCAGACCTGATTCCCCACAAGGAGCTCATTCATGGAACCGACTCCGCAGCCATGGCACGCACAGGACTACGGCGCTATTTTGTCGACGCTAGAGAGCCATCCCGCAGGGTTGAGCCACGCCGAAGCGCAGTCGCGTTTGGCCACCCAGGGTCCCAACCGGTTGACACCGGCACCAGGAGTTCCCTGGTGGCAACGTTTTGCTCGCCAATTCCATAATCTGTTGATCTATGTTCTGTTATTCGCCGCCCTCTTAAGCTGGCTGTCCGGACACTGGACCGATGGTCTGGTGATCCTCGGTGTCGTGATCATCAATGCCATCGTCGGTCTGATCCAGGAAGGAAAAGCCGAACACGCTCTGGCGGCTATCCGCCAATTATTAAAAATTCGCTGCATGACGCTGCGGGAGGGGCAACACCATCAGCTGGATGCCGAGCGGCTGGTCACCGGGGATATCGTTTTGCTGGAGTCTGGAGACAAGGTTCCAGCCGATCTGCGGCTGATGGAGGTCATCAACCTGCTGGTTCAGGAGAGCGCACTGACCGGCGAATCGCTGAGCATTAGCAAACAAGTTCAACCCCTGGCGGCAGAGACTCCGTTGGCCGAGCGTACCAACATGCTGTATGCCGGAACCCTGATCACACAAGGCCGCGCCAAAGCAGTGGTGATCGCTACTGCCGATAACACCGAATTGGGACAGATCGGCCAGTTGCTGCAGCACGTTGAACCCATGATGACGCCATTACTGCAACAACTGGAGAGGTTGGCGCGCCAACTCACCACCTGGATCCTGATCCTGGCCGTTGCCACCTTTGCATTTGGCTGGCTGTGGCGTCAGTACCCACTGGATCAACTCTTCATGGCAGCGGTCGGATTAGCTGTTGCCGCTATTCCAGAAGGACTCCCGGCCGTCATCACCATCACGCTGGCCATTGGGGTGCAACGGATGGCCAGCCGCAATGCCATCGTCCGCAGACTTCCGGCGGTGGAAACTCTCGGGGCTGTCACCATCATCTGTAGCGATAAAACCGGCACTCTGACCCGGAACGAGATGACGGTACAGCAAGTGGCGTTACCCGATGAACAGATCACAGTGACCGGGGTTGGCTATGCGCCACAAGGTGAACTCAATAGCGCACACCTCTTGCCGCACATCATGAGCCCCAAACTCACCGCCTATGAGCCTCGGTGCTTAGCGTCACCGTCAAAACACTCAGTGTCATCGTCCACAGGGGATACCCCTGACGCCCTTGGGGCGCTCCTTGAGGCGGCCATATTATGTAACGATGCCCGTTTCGAAGCCCAGGGCCAGGATGCCAAGCACCCACATCAACTCCATGGCGATCCGACCGAGGGAGCCCTGTTGGTGCTGGCAGCCAAAGCCGGAGTCGATGATCGGCAGTTACGGGCTGCCAATCCACGCCTGGCCGAATTGCCGTTTGAATCGACGATCGGCTATATGGCGACCCTCAACCAGCAACAGAATGGGCAGCACCTGTTCATCAAGGGAGCACCGGAGCGGATCCTTCCACTGTGTGAGACAACCGATGTCGCCTCGCACCAGTCCCAGAGTTGGCAGCAACGAGCCGAAAACATGGCTGCGCAAGGCCTGCGCATACTGGCTTTTGCCTCCTATCAAAACTACAACCCCACCACGCCTGTCGCAGGCCACCTTGCTAGCGAACAGCTCCCCGACAGCGGCTGGAAATTATTAGGTCTAATCGGCATGGCCGATCCGGCCCGCGCAGAGGCTAGAGACGCGGTGGCCGAATGTCAGCGCGCCGGGATCCGCATCCTGATGATCACCGGCGATCACGCCGTCACTGCCCGCGCCATCGGCCAGCAGTTGGGATTGGCGAAAGACCCGATCGTCATCACCGGCTCCGAGCTGGATCAACTCTCCGAACCCGAGTTAGCGCAACGACTCAACGAGGCCCATATCATTGCCCGAGCAACACCAAGCCATAAACTACGCCTGATCAAGGCCTTGCAAGCGGCAGGCCACGTGACCGCCATGACAGGTGACGGGGTCAATGATGCGCCGGCCCTCAAACGTGCAGATATTGGCGTGGCCATGGGGTTACATGGCACGGAAGCGGCGAAAGAAGCAGCCAGCATGGTGTTGGCCGATGATAATTTTGCCACCCTGCGTGATGCCGTGAGTGAAGGGCGCACCATCTATGAGAATCTGCGCAAAGCCCTGGTCTTTCTGCTACCGACCAATGGTGCCCAGGCGCTGGTGTTGTTGTCGGCCATCCTGCTGGGGATTGCCTTACCCATCACCCCGGTGCAGATCCTCTGGGTCAATATGGTCAGTGCTATCACCCTCTCGTTGCCCCTGGCATTTGAAAAACCCTATCCGGCCTTGATGTTACGACCGCCTCGCCGCGCCGATGAAGCGCTGCTATCTCCACAGCTCTGGTTACTGATCGTTGTCAGCGCGCTCCTGATGAGTGTGCTGACGCTGGGGATCTACTACTGGACTGTGCTGCAAGGCGTGGCCCTCGCCACCAGTCGCACAGTGGCGATCAATACGCTGATCGCGGCGGAAATGTTATTCCTGATCAATTGTCGCCAATTAGAAGCCCATACCTTCCACTGGCGGGCCTGGGCCGGCAATCATCTCGTGTGGTGGGCCATTGGCACCCTGCTACTGCTGCAAGGCGTGCAAACCTATGTCCCGCTCATGAATCAATTATTCGGCACAACCCCACTATCCTGGACACTCTGGATCTCTATTTTCTTGGCGGCATGCGGTTACTACCTAGCGATCGAGGGGGTGAAGTGGTTATTCAGGCGACTGACCCCGGCGACGCCGACTGGCAAGGCTTGAGCCATAGCAGCGCAGTCGATACACTGCGCGCGCCTAGTTCAGGCCATTCTCGTCAATCAGCAAGGTTTTTATGTCTGCAGCACCAACTCCGATTCCACTCGAGATCGCCATCATTGGTGGTGGTCCCGCCGGCTTGATGGCCGCCGATCACCTCAGCGCCCGGGGATATAGCGTCGATCTGTTCGATGCCATGCCCTCGGTGGGCCGAAAGTTCCTGCAGGCAGGTAAAGGCGGCATGAACCTGACCCATGCCGAGCCCTTTGCTGAGTTTGTACAACGCTATGGCGATGCCGCTAGCTGGATCCGGCCTTTGCTGGCTGATTTTGGTGCCGAGCAGTTGCGGCAGTGGGCACTGGACCTAGGCTTTGAAACCTTTGTTGGCTCTTCGGGCCGAGTCTTTCCGACTGATATGAAGGCGGCTCCCTTGCTGCGGGCCTGGCTGCAACGTCTGCGTGAGCAAGGGGTCAAGTTTCACGTTCGCCATCAATGGCAGGGAGCTCTAGACAAAGATCGGCTGAGTTTTATCACCCCAGAGGGTATTCAGCACTATCAGGTGCGGGCGGTGTTATTTGCCTTGGGCGGGGCCAGTTGGCCGCGTCTGGGATCAACCGGTGCCTGGGTTGCCCCCTTCAGCGCCCATGGCATTGCGGTGATGCCCTTGAAACCGAGTAATTGTGGCTTCGAGATGGCCTGGAGCGAGCATTTCCGTGACAAGTTTGCCGGAGCACCGCTCAAGAGCATAGTGCTAAGCCATACCAATGCGGCCGGAGAGCTGATCACTCGCCAAGGCGAATGTGTGATCACCCAGCATGGCATGGAAGGCAGTCTGCTCTATCCCTTCACACCCGCCTTGCGTCACGAGCTGGAGCAAAACGGTAGCGCCTGTTTCTATCTGGATCTGTTACCAGGGCGTTCCTTGGCGCGGGTTGAGCAAGAGCTGCGCCAGCCGCGGGGCTCCAAATCAATGGCCAATCACCTGCGAAGCCGCTTGAGCCTTGAAGGTGCAAAGGCTGGGTTATTGCGAGAATGTACCAGTGCCGAGGTGTTTGTCGATCCCACATTGCTGGCGGCCCACATCAAGGCGTTGCCCATTCATGTCCGCGCCACGCGGCCGATTGATGAGGCCATCAGCAGTGCCGGCGGCGTAGAACTCAATCACTTGACCGACCATCTGATGTTGGCGAATGAGCCTGGAGTCTTCTGTGCCGGTGAAATGCTGGATTGGGAAGCGCCGACCGGAGGCTATTTGCTAACCGCATGCTTCTCCACCGGCTTGCGTGCCGCGTTAGGGATCGAGCAGTGGCTGCAACACCGTCCGACCGCCTGAGTCGTCAAGTTGTCATACTGATCGGCCATGATCAGTACAGGCTGATCTGACAGATCCCGACACCGTGATCGCTTATTGACAAGTTACTCGATCCAGGTCGCAAAAGTGGGCCCCCGCAGGCTTGTGATTTTGACAGTGAAGCCAATTTGTACAATAAAGATACGACTCAACCAAAAGAGGGATAACCAATGCAACGAATTGACTACCCACGCCTGAAAGACCAAGTGTTCGACGTGCTGGACAATTGTGGTTCTCCCTATCAGGAGACCAAGACCCTGTGTATCGACAATAAGCTGCCATTCGGCCTCCGCGAAGAGGAGATGGTTTCTTTGGCGATCAGTGAGTACCACGGCTGGCATTCAACCTCCCAGACCAGTTTCATGGGCTAACCTGCCCGCTCCTTTCATCGTGTTGAACATATGAAGAGGCCGCGCCTCTTCTTTTTTGTCTGCGATTCAGACTCTCATCCAGTTCTACTGTCGGTAAATGGTGCAGTGCTCCGCGCTTAGGATCGGCAGAGCCAGTCGGTCATGTTAGAATCAGCACTCAATGTCTGTCGGTTTCTGGCCCCAAACGCTCATCATGAATTCCGTGCAGAAACCCTTAACCTGTAGACGAGCAACCGCCGTGAATAACAGCCCGCAGCCCACATTCTACTTCCACGATTACGAAACCTTCGGCATCCACCCGGGACGGGATCGTCCGGCACAATTTGCCGGTATCCGCACAGATGCCGAGCTCAATCCGATTGGCGAGCCGCTGATGATCTACTGCCAGATGCCCGTGGACTACCTGCCCGATCCGGAAAGCTGCCTGATCACCGGGATCACCCCGCAGGTCGTAAATAAGAACGGGCTACCGGAAGCAGAATTTATTGCCCGGATCCATGCCGAGTTCAGCCAACCTGAAACTTGTATTTTGGGTTATAACAACATTCGCTTTGACGATGAATTTACCCGTTATGGCCTATATCGGAACTATTTTGATCCCTATGCCTACAGTTGGCAGCGCGGTAATTCGCGCTGGGATCTGCTGGATGTGGTGCGCGCTTGTTATGCACTGCGTCCGGAGGGGATCAACTGGGTGTTTGATGAGGAGGGCAAGCCGAGTTTTCGCCTCGAACTGCTGACCAAAGCCAACGGCATTGGCCATGAGCAGGCTCATGATGCCCTCTCCGACGTCGATGCCACCATCCAGATCGCTAAGCTACTGCGCACCAAGCAGCCGAAGTTATTCAACTACTTGTTCAGCATGCGCCAGAAAAACAAGATCAAAACCATGATCGATGTGATCGGCATGAAACCTCTGGTCCATGTCTCGGGCATGTTTTCTCCCTGGCAAGGCTGTGTCAGCTGGGTATCGCCCGTGGCATGGCACCCGACCAATGCCAATGCGGTGATCGTGGTGGACCTGAACAAGGATGTCAGCCCGCTGGTCACTCTCAGCGCGGAACAAATTCGCGAACGTCTGTATACCAAACGCGATGAGCTGGGAGATGAGCTCCCTATTGGTGTCAAGTTGGTGCATATCAACAAGTGCCCGGTACTCGCCCCTGCGGCCACCTTGAGTGAGCAACGAGCTGATGAGCTGGGCCTAGATCGGCAACAATGCCGGCAAAGTCTGAACCTGCTGCGCCAACATCCCGAGATCCGGGAAAAACTACTCGAGGTGTTTGCACCCTCTCCGGAGCATGAGGATCCGGTACAGCAAGAAGCAGAATTGCAGCTGTATGCCGGTTTCTTTCAGGATGGGGATAAAGCCACCATGGAGCTGGTACGCTCCACGCTCCCTGAGCAACTGGCGGAACGTACGTTCGTCTTCAATGATGCCCGCTTGCAGCAGATGCTGTTCCGCTACCGAGCCAGAAACTACCCGTTGAGCCTATCGGCCAGCGAGCTGGCGGTGTGGCAACGCCATTGTGCGGATTATCTGAATCAACATGCCGATCAGTATGTCTTCAAACTGGAGTTACTGTTGGAGCAGCATGCCCAGGATGCCCGAAAAATGGCGATCCTGAAGGCGCTGGCTCGTTATCTGCAGCAACTCTAGCTTCCTTAGCTGATGGTCAGTCCCGCCAAGCGCGGATAAAAAAGCCCGAAGTTTTGCTTCGGGCTTTTTCTCATCCGGCAGAATCAACTCATCAGGCTTGGGTTTTCTCTTTCCCCAGCTCAACCAGCTTCTGGCTCAGCTCGCGGCGCTCCTTGGAGAGCTCGGCATTGACGATGACATATTCATCGACCCGATCTTCATAATCGCTCTTCATGCTGGCGATGATGGCCTGGATTTCTTCAACACTCATGCCCGGCTTGATGTAATCAGAAAGGTTTTCCAGCAACAGCACCCGTTTCTGGTTGTCACGGATCTTCTTCTCGTTATCGACGATTTCGCGCTTCAGCTTGTTTTTGCGACGAGACATACGCACATATTCCAGTACATCGGTAAAAGTTGATTTGCTTACTTGTTCCATAGTAACCCCATGAACGATTGTGGATGCGGCGAACACAGCACACCCTGGCGATTGGAAAGCTTTTCAATACTACTTTAGGAAACAGCACCTTGAGCCGGAATGTCCCTTACTTTACTGAGTTTTTTGCTGGATACAACCAGGGCGCCAGACCATAACGCCTCTGTCATGTACCACCATAGCAAAAATGGCACGGTAAGCCTGCCATCGTTACCACAGCTTTGCGCAGTGTTACCTTTTGATACGCAATACAGCAGCTAAAAACGGCGCCTGCCCCAGACCCGATATCCGCCTCTGCTTGCCTCGCGCCAGCAGACCCCTATAATTCAGCGCCAGCAATAGGCAAGAGCATAAGGGGATCTTGATGAGTGAATTGAAGTTTCTGGCAGGATACCCGGCATCGATCCAAGCCCAGGTCCAAGCATTGATCTCGGCAGGCAAACTCACGGACTGGCTCACCCAGCGCTATGGGGGGCAAATCCACCCCATCAAGAGCGACAAGGCGTTGTACCAGTACACCATAGAGTTGAAAAATCAATATCTACGCAGCTCAGCGCCGATCTCTAAAGTTGCATTTGATAGCAAGATCAACGTGATCCAGCATGCCTTGGGTCTACACACCGCCATCTCCCGCGTTCAGGGTGGCAAGCTCAAAGCCAAGGCCGAAATCCAGATCGCCGCGCTTTTCAAGGAAGCACCGGCGCCATTTCTAAAGATGATTGTGATCCACGAATTGGCTCATCTGCGCGAGAAGGAGCACAACAAGGCCTTCTATCAGCTGTGTGAACATATGACGGCCGACTACCACCAATTAGAGTTCGACTTGCGCCTGTATTTGACCCAACTGCAACTCTTTGGTCCACTCGTTTAATACACCCATCCTCTCTGCTTCGCCGGATAGAGGCGGATAAATTCCCGATATAGCTCTCACGCCGAAGCATAAACTCCGCTCTGCGCTTTGCAGCTTCGCCCTCGCCATCAATACTCATCGACAGACAGATCTGACCGCCATTACCCTGGCTACGGCAGGAGTTGCAGATGGAGAAGACTCGCTATGTCATCGCGCTGGATCAAGGCACCACATCCTCCCGCGCCATGCTGTTTGATCACGATATTCAGGTCATTGCCAGCGCCCAGCGGGAGCTGACCCAGTACTATCCGCAACCGGGTTGGGTCGAACAAGACCCCATGGAGATCTGGGCCAGCCAATCCTCCGTCCTGACCGAGGTCCTGGCCAAGGCCAATATCCATAATCAGCAGATTGCCGCCATCGGTATTAGTAACCAACGCGAAACCGTGGTGATCTGGGACAAAGAGACGGGCAAACCTGTCTATAACGCGATTGTCTGGCAATGCCGCCGCACCACAGCCCTGTGCGATGCACTCAAGGCTCAAGGACATGAGCCCATGGTCCGTGACCGTACCGGCCTGCGTTTGGACCCCTATTTTTCCGCCAGCAAATTGCGCTGGATCCTCGACCAGATCCCGGGGGCGCAGGCCCGCGCAGAGCAAGGACAACTGCTCTGCGGCACGATTGATTGCTGGCTGCTGTGGAAAATGACTCAGGGCGAGATGCACGCCACTGATCCGACCAACGCCTGCCGAACCCTGCTGTTTAACATTCACACCCAAAGTTGGGATCCACAGTTATTGCAGCTGTTTGGCATACCGGCGGCCATGTTGCCAGAAGTCCGCCCCTCCTCCGGGATCTTCGGACATACCCGTCGTGGTGGCGGTGCCGATATTCCCATTGCGGGTATGGCCGGTGATCAACAAGCCGCGCTATTTGGTCAGTTGGGTTTTGAGCCGGGGATTGCCAAGAACACCTATGGCACCGGTTGTTTCTTACTGATGAATACTGGCACCACTCCCATTCACTCCCGGCATGGTCTACTGACGACCCTGGCTATCGGCCCGCAAGGCTCGATTCATTACGCCCTGGAGGGCGCCATCTTCATGGGAGGAGCCACCATTCAATGGCTGCGGGATGAACTCAGGCTGATTGATGATGCGCGGGATAGCGGCTATTTCGCCAGTAAAGTCGAAGATACCGGCGGCGTCTATCTGGTTCCGGCCTTTGTCGGTCTGGGTGCTCCCTACTGGGCACCACATGCCCGAGGGATGCTGGTCGGTCTGACGCGAGGAACCAACCGCAACCATCTGATCCGCGCCGCGCTGGAGGCGATTGCCTATCAAAGCCGCGATGTTCTCGATGCCATGCAACAGGATGCCGGTATCAGACTCCATCATCTGCGGGTCGATGGTGGTGCAGTCGCCAACGATTTCCTGCTGCAATTTCAGGCGGACATCATGGGCACGCCGGTGATTAGGCCGCGACAGATTGAAAGCTCGGCCCTCGGAGCCGCCTTTCTAGCTGGATTGGCCGTCGGATTCTGGGCCAGCACCGATGAACTGGCTAAAAAATTTGGTGTGGACAAGGAATTCAACCCGCAGTTGAGTGCGCAGCAACGCCAGGCGTTGTATCAGGGCTGGCAAGTGGCGATCCAGTGCGCTCGACAATGGCCAGAGCCTGAGAGCACAACGGAATAAATAGTTACACTGCGGGTTTGACGAGAAACACTATGGCCGACAAACGTATCCCCTCGATATCAGGAGGAACCGGCAAAAAAGCCGCCCGAGGCGGCTTTCCTGTGTCCGTGACAGTCGAGCATCAGAGCAGAATACGCGCCCGAATGGTTCCGTCGATCCCCTTGAGCATGGCCAGAGCCTCTTCACTGCGCTCACTTTCGATATCCACCACCACATAGCCAATATTGGCGCTGGTTTGCAGATATTGGGCGGCGATGTTGATCCCTTCGCTGGCGAAGGCCTGGTTGATGCGATTGAGCACGCCCGGCTGATTGTGATGGATGTGCAACAAACGGCTAACCTGACCCTGCACCGGCAATGACACTTCCGGGAAATTGACCGCCGTCAATGTGGAGCCATTATCGGAATAGCGGATCAGCTTGTTGGCCACTTCCGAGCCGATATTTTGCTGGGCTTCAAACGTCGAAGCACCGATATGGGGCGTCAGCAAGACGTTGTCAAAACGCTGCAGTGGCGAGCTAAACGGATCCTTATTGGTAGCAGGCTCCACCGGGAACACATCGATCGCAGCACCAGCCAGATGACCACTCTCCAACGCGGACACCAGGGCATCAATATCCACCACGGTTCCCCGGGACGCATTGAGGAAGATAGCCCCGGGTTTCATGGCCGCAAACTGCTCAGCCCCCATCATGTCCCGTGTTTCTGGTGTTTCCGGCACATGCATACTCACCACATCCGCCTTGGCCAGCAACTCGTGCAGGCTGGA
>Ga0183099_1000629_pt1 | contig 23954 bp, 24 predicted proteins | sample Biomet1_FD_127788 | JGI IMG/M metagenome (GOLD analysis project Ga0183099, IMG submission 127788) | Microbial communities from bioreactor (seeded with anoxic lake sediment) at LBNL, California, USA - Biofuel metagenome 1 | ecosystem: Engineered > Bioreactor > Anaerobic > Unclassified ...
TGCATATCAAAATCCAGCGTGATGCGGGTGTTCCCGGGTCCATAGGCGAAGGCTTCCCGTTCGTAGGTGATGATCACTTTCGGCTCCATGCATTGGCTTTTGCACTTGACATAGAATTCCTGGAGCAGTGGATGGTTCGCATCGGCAAGGCAATCATATTTTTTTTGGATAAGCTGGTCGGCCATGTCTTTCGTGATACAGGCGCTCTGTTTGTAACCGACTGCTCCGTCCTTGACTTTCTTTTCCAGGCGGATAAAGGAAGCGTCATTGTTGTAATAACGGATCCGGAATTTTTCGCGATAGCTGCGGCCATCCTCTTTGTCCCAATAAGCATCGTCATAAATCGTGTCAAAATAGAGACTTCGGATGCTATAGCTGTTGCCTATTGAATTCTCGTCATGTTTCAGGAATTTTCTCAGCCGACTTGTGAGGATGACTTTGTTTTTTTGGGAAATTTCGTGTTTGAATTCGTTGCGGTAGCATATTTCGCTCATAACGCTCAACCTCGTTTCTTGTTTCTCTTGATGTCCTTATTCTAGGCCGATCCGGGAAACAATTCTCCGTAAACAGGGCAGAGAGTTGTTGCAAAAATGGAGCAAAGTGAGCGGAAAGATGCGTAAAGTTGAAAGAGCGCCGAATCCCAATGCAAAAAAAGGGCCGATACGCTAGCCTATGGGGGCGGTCAGCGTTTCGGTCCTTTTTTTATTTAATTGGATGTATTTTGTTGCGGCAGTATGATCGTGAAAGTTGTCCCTTTGGCGGAGGACATGACTTCTATGCGTCCGCCGTAGGTCTGCACGATCGATTGGACGATGGATAGCCCGATGCCGTGCACGCCTTTGTTGCCTTTGTAGAAACGGTCGAAAATATGCGGCAAGTCAGTCTTAGAAATCGGTTCGCCATCATTGTAGATGGTGATCATGATCCGGTTGTCTATCTCCTTGCAGCCCAGACGGATGATGCCTTTTGCGTAACGCAGGGCGTTGGAGATAAGATTCTGAAAGGCCCGTTCAAAATCCCGTTCATCATAATGGAACAGGACAGGATCCTTCTGGAAGTCGAACAGCACTTGCAGATTTTTTTGATCACTGACACTGGCGTAGCGTTCGACGGTATAGGCCAATGTCTCACGGATATCGTTGGTGGCGGTCAATCGATCCGCTGAACGGGTTTCCAGTCGCGACAGGTAAAGGATATCCTCAACAAGCGTGCCCAGTTTGTCGGTCTCGTTCTTGATTGCGATAGCGCCTTTTTTATCATCGATGATGCCGATCTCGATACCTTCCGCGTTTGTCTTGATGATCTGTAACGGTGTCCGCAATTCATGGGAAGCGTTCTGGAAGAATGTGCGCTGATCTGCGTCGTACAGCTTGAGTTTTTTTGTGGTCTCGTTCATGGTCGTCTTCAGTTCATGGAGCTCCAAGTCGACGAATTCCTCATCGATCGTCTGATAGTTCCCTTCACCGATCTCTTTGGCGAACAAAGCCAACGTCTGCAACGGTTTCGTGATCCTTGAAACGAGCAGGTAGGTGATGGTGGCGATGGTCACCAGCCCGATTACCATAATGATCAAAAGGATCTGATTCAGGTTCTGCTCGAAGACGAACAGATCGGACATATTCAGGAAGAATACCGCATAGGTCCCTTCTTTCGGCGTTGGAGGCGATGGAATAGTAGTAGAGATTATCCTCCAACTCCAATTTCCCATCAGCCGTCAATGCCAGTGTGATATCGGAACTTTCCAGTCCGGAAACGAAATTCGTCAACGAATCGTCATCGCTGAACCCTGTGTCCTGGATCTGCGGGAAGAGGATTTCGAAATCTTCGGAAATGATCGTCTTTTTGACGCTGGATGCGAAGGCTGTGTGAGGTTCTTTATTCTTGTCCCTTGGCTCATCCACAAGGGTCCCATCCGATGCTGCGGGCTCCGGTTCCAATTTTTTGTCCTCGTCGAAGGGACGCTCGATGTAATCTTGTCTCGCTTCGGAAAGCAGCGAGGTCGCGGCTGTTTCGATGTACTGGGTAAAGAAAAAATTGAACACCAGATAAATCAAGGTAAAGATGGCCGCCAACAACAAGGTGACGGTCGTCAGAAGCCGGATCTTCAAACTTTTTTTCGATGTCTTCATCCTCATCCTTCAGACGACTCCTTCACGGTGAAGCCGAATCCCCAAACGGTCTCGATCTCGACTGTGGAGCCGGCAAGTTTTTTGCGCAGCCGTCTGACTGTATCATCGCAGGCCCGCGTCTCGATGTCCTTGCCGTATCCCCAGATCGAATCCAAAAGCTCGTCCCTGGAAACGGCACGGTTTTTGTTTTCGATTAGATAAACGAAAACATTGTATTCATTTGGTGTCAGGTTGAGGGAGACCCCATTTTGTTTGACGGACATGGCGGCCAGATCGATTTCGATATCACCGATCCGCAGCGTCGCTTCTTCCTGACGGGCCGGCAGGCGTTCCTGATCCATCTTGATGCGGCGAAGCATCGCTTTTACGCGCATATTCAGGGCGATGGCACTGAAGGGCTTCGTGAAGTAATCATCACTGCCCAAGTTGATGCCCGTCGCGTAATCCATGTCGCTGTCTTTTGCGGTCAGGATGATGATCGGCACCGAACTGATGTCGCGTATTTTTTTGGTGATTTCGAAACCACTAGATCCCGGCATCATCACATCCAGGATGACCAGGTCCGGTTGCTTATCCAGGAAAGCATCGTAAAGCAAGTCGCCATTGGGAAAGTCGGAGACCGCATAGCCCTCGCTCTCCAGAAACGTCTTCACCGTCAAACGGATGCCATCTTCATCTTCTGCGATATATATTTCTTCATTCATAATGTTGTCCACCCCATTCTTGTATCCAGTATAACCGATTTTCATTGGGAAGATTACGAAAAACTGCGGCAATCCTGCAGAAATTGGGAAGGGAAAATAGTATTTGTGCTCTCTTTTGAAAATAGATGGCATTTCCCCTGGCCAAACTGGTAAAATAGCGTATAGTCCTTCGAGAAGTCGGGCTGTGAATTTTTGATTTTTGGAGGAATAAACAAATGACCCTTACACATAGAAACGCAACTTTGGATGATGTTGAAGAGATCGTCGCCATCTATAATCAGACGATCCCCAGCCGGATGGTGACTGCCGATCTGGAGCCGGTGACCGTCAAACAAAAAATGGGCTGGTTCCTGGACCATTCGCCCAGCTACAGACCGATCTGGGTTTTTGAAGAGGATGGGAAAATCTGTGCTTGGGTGAGCTTTCAGGCTTTCCACGAGCGTGCCGCCTACGATAAGACAGCAGAATTGAGCATTTATATCCATGAAGGCTACCGCGGTAAAAAAATGGGCACGCAGATTATGGAAACAGTATTGGCTGCTTGCGACGAGTTGGATATCACGAATCTTGTTTGTCTCATCTTCGGCCACAATGCACCGAGCATCGGGCTGATGAAAAAATTTGGCTTCGAACAATGGGGCTACTTGCCGAGAGTGGCCGAACTCGACGGCATCGAGCGCGATCTCGTCTACATGGGCAAAAGAGTCCGCGACTGATTTTTTCCAACGATTATATTGCGTGTGACTTACGATAAATCTGTAAATATGTTGTTAACATTGCGTTATTGTTATTGCAAACACCATCCGTCTAGTATAATTAGTAAGTTAGTTTTTGAAATTATTTTATAAAGGATGGATGGAGCATGTGGTTTTTATTTGCGATTGTGTCCGTGTTGGCCTGGGGTACAGCGGATTTATTTTATAAAAAAGGAAGCGATCCGAAAGACAAATACAGTTACCTGAAGATTGTCATAATGGTTGGAGCGGTCATGGGTATTCATGCTATGTATGTCCTGCTGACTTCGGGCGTGGTCTACGAACCGCGCAACATGATTACTTATCTTCCAGTATCGGCGTTGTACATTTTATCGATGGCGGTCGGCTATGCAGGTCTGCGGTTTCTGGAACTGTCTATCTCTTCACCTGTACAGAACTCGTCAGGAGCGATATCGGGTTTGTTGACTTTTATTTTCCTGGGGCAATCCATGACAGGAATCCAATTTTTTGCAGTAGGGCTAATCACAGTTGGTGTTATCCTGCTGTCGGTTTTTGAGCAACGATTTGCCGAGGCCGAACGAAAAGAGAACAAAGAAATGGTGGACCGCAAATATAAATACGGCGCGATCGCTTTGCTGTTTCCATTGGGATATGCATTGATCGATTCACTTGGGACGTTCGCGGACGCGTGGGTATTCGACAGAGGAATGGATGAAATGCAGGCGAACATCTCCTATGAATTGACATGGCTGATTGTTGCCGTTCTGGCCTGGGTTTACCTTGTCTGGATCAAGAAGGAGACATTCGCCTTGCGCGATCAGAAAGACCGCGGTTTGGCAGCCATATTTGAAACGTTGGGCCAGTTCTTCTATGTGTTTGCGATCAGTGCGAATGCAGTTATCGTGGCGCCGCTGATTTCTTCCTATAGTATGGTATCCGTCATCCTTTCACGGATTTTCCTGAAAGAAAAACTGACCGCAAAACAATACGCGGTTATTGCAATGATTATGGTAGGGATCTTCATTCTGGGGTTTGAATAGATTTATGCAAAAAGCGGCTGAATGCCGCTTTTTTGCGTTGTGGCGCTCTACTTGTGGGCGGGGTTCTACACCACGGGGTAAAGGGAGTCTCGTCTCCTCCGGCGGGCGGTGGCTTTGTCGGAGAACGGGATAAGGATTGGGCTTCAACAACTGGGAGCGGTAATCTGGCCGGAGAAACCACCTGGATATACCCGTCACCTCCTGCGAAGGGCACGTTTGCAGGAGGTGGCGCTCTATAACACGCTTCTTTTTTGTAGTTTCTGCTGAAATAAGCGATAATTATAGTAGAGAACTACTTTTGAAGGAAGGGAACTTATATGGAATCGCCGGAAAAATCGGAAAAGGGCAAGGGGCTGTTTGGAATCAGTTTGGCTGGAGGAGGCCTGAAGTCCTTTGCACAGCTTGCCGTCCTTCATGATCTCGAGAAGAATCATGTCAAAATCGATGCCGCAGCAGGAACTTCTATGGGAGCTGTCATAGCGGCTTTGGTGGCCTGTGGGCTGACTGCAACGGAAATCGAGAAAGCGTTATTGGATGCGGAAAGGGAATTTGCCGATCGTGGTGTCTTCAGCAGGCCTGCCTATCTGCTTCTTCAGCATGTTCGGGAACACAATAACGGTTTCGTTGAACTGCAGAATCTGCAGCAGATGGCCTGTCAGTTATTTGATAAAATAGGTTGCCGGATGCTGTCCGATTGTCGTTTGCCTATCGCGATCACGACTGTTGATATCCATACAAGTGAATTGATTGTTTTCACCAATGAACCCGATTTTTTCACAAGTCCGACGGGAGATTGGCTCATCTATCCACATGATATCGAATTGGGCATTGCCGTGGCGGCGTCCTGTGCGTTCCCGATGATTTTCTCCACTGCAACCTTAGACGGTAGACAGTTAGTCGATGGTGGGGTGATGATGAATTTGCCTATCCCTCTTTTTGATCGTTCACGTTTCAGTGTGCTCATGTCTGTGTCGATGATTTATGATGCGGTTGACCGTCAACTGGGGTCACCTTTTAATGTTGCGATCCAAAGTTTGGATATCCTGATCCGGCAGATGGATCGTCAATTTACGAAACAGGCAGATATCCAGGTGAACTTCCCGATTGAACCGCAGCTTGTCTTTAAAGTGGGTGCCGGTCAGGATGTCATCGCAATCGCCAATGAGATGTTGCGGAATAATCCGATCGACTATAGCCTGTTGGAAAATCATCGAAATACAGATTAGATGCGTATCCAGCCGGGAGAAAGACCGCAACTCCGGCGAGAGAGCTCTTATCGGAGTTCAGGATAGTGAGAGCTCCTGAACTCCGGTGAACAACGTCTCATCGGAGAAAACGGATGAAAAACAGCCTGACCTCCGGCGAACAGCGTCTCACCGGAGGTCAGCCTTGCAGCTGACGCTACAATAAAAAAAACCGCACAATCATCAGCTGATTGTGCGGTTTTGCATATAATGCTTAGTTTTCCGGCCAAACTTCTTTGGAGATTTCTACAACGTGGCGTACTTTCGCCCATTGTTCCTCTTCCGTCAGCAAGTTGCCTTCTTCTGTGGAGGCGAATCCGCATTGCGTGCTCAACGCCAATTGATCCAAAGGAACATATTTGCTGGCTTCTTTTATGCGGGCTTTGATTTCTTCTTTGTCTTCCAGCTCCGCCGTTTTCGAAGTAACCAGGCCCAATACGATACGGCCTTTGCCTTTGAAGTAGGCAAGTGGTTCGAAACCGCCGGAACGATCGGTATCATACTCCAGGAAATAACCGTCGAAGCTTGTTTGTCCGAAAAGCTCTTCTGCGATCGGATCATAAGCGCCTTCCAAAGAGTGATGGGATTTGTAGTTACCGCGACAGACATGCGTCGTCAAGACAAGATCAGCCGGTTTTGCTTCGATGATGGCTTGAACGTTCTCGGCAGCAACGCGTTTGGAAGCTTTGTACTCTTCCGAATCATTCGCGAAGTTGCAAAGGAAGCCCCAGTGCACATCGTCCAATTGCAGGTAACGGCAGCCCAGGTCGTAGAAAGCTTGGACAGCGTCGATGTAGGCTTGTTGCACGTCGGCTTGGTACGCTTCAACGGAAGGGTAGATCTCCTCGTTGCGGTAGCCTGGATAGAAAACTTCGTTCGGGCTAGGGATCGTGAATTTCGCCACGCCTTGATCACCGACGATTTCGTTCAATGATTTGAAAGCAGCCAGGAAAGGGTGGTTCGGATTGAAGGAGATTTTGCCGACGTTGCGGAAAGCGTACTTGCGGACTTCCACATCCCCGAAATCATAACCGTGTTCCGGCACATAGCCTTCAAATCCGTTCAGGTTTTCGATGAAATCGATATGCCACCATGAGCGACGGAATTCGCCATCCGTGAATCCCTTCAATCCGTTTTCCTTTTGATCTTTGACCAGTTTCGTGATTTCTTCCGTTTCGATTTGGTCCAAAGCAGCAGCATCGATTTCACCGGCTGCAAATTTCAAGCGCGCGTCCTTCAATGGTTCCGTGCGTAAAAAGCTCCCTACGTGATCGGCTCTGAATGGTAAAGTTGTTGTTTTTTGTGCTGTTGTCATATTATTTTCCTTCTTTCCGTTATTATTTTTTTATCAAACAAGATAATGCAGTAAAAAAAATACGTCCCTGCACATTGCTGTGCAAGGACGTATGATTGCTCATCGTGATACCACCTTGGTTCGGGGTACGCTCACGCATGCCCCCTCAGTCAGTACGCAAGACGATCGATAGTCTTGTTATACTGCGGCATTGTAACGTATGCGGACGTGGCTCGCTGAGGCCGGATGGCGTTCACAAACCAATCACTCTAAGACCATTTTCTGGATGACTTTCCTGTCCTCTTCTCAGCTGCCGAGGTTCTCTGTGCATTTCCGTTATCCGTACTCTTCTTTTCACCGTGAGGTTGTTTGAATTTATATACATAATAACAACACGATTAGTAAGTGTCAAATGTTTTCTCACGATAAATTCATTTACTTGTTTTGATTTCCGCTGCGTATTCCTCGTAGAATATTTTTTTAGTCTGGATGAACCGTCTGAAGTCGTTCAGCAACTGAAACAAAATGGCGCGATTTTCGAACTCCGCCCGGGTGGCCGGCAACTCGCTCTCACGGAATGCTTGCAGCAATGAATCGATGTCCTCCATCAGATAGATTCCGGTGTTCTGTTCGTGCAGCTGAGCGGCAGTCAGGAAGAACAGGCCAGCCAAAATCTTGTTTTCGCTTGTCGGCAGCGCGCATAATCCAAGATTGGTGGCCATATATTTCAGGATGGTGACCTGCTCGCTGCGCATATCGAAGTAGCGGATGTTATAGGTCGATTGGTCCAGCAACTGATTATCGAATTCGGCATAGACAACTTGCCTGTATTTTTCCAATTGATCATCCAACTCATTCAACAACCGCTTTTGATTGCGGTCATCTCCCTCACGAAGGGTGACGCTGAAACTGTGCAGCACTTCCTTCATCTGCGTCTCGACTTGTTCGCGAAGCAAGATGATCTGGCTCGCTTTGGATGGCATATAGAGATTGAACAGAATCGCCACGCCGGCTCCGATCATCATCAAGGCTAATTCGTTCAGAATCCAAGGAAGGCTTGTTTGCTTTTCCAGTAATAGATGCGTCACAAGCACCGAACAAGGCGCGATCCCGGATTGAAGAGTGAAGCGGTAGGCCAATGGTACATAGAAAAGCAGATAAACTCCGAACACGATGATGTGGAATCCAAAAATCCGGAACAGGACCGTCGCGATCGTCAACGCCAGCACTGTGGAGGCAATCCGCTGCAAGGCTGTCAGAACGGATGATTTTTTGGTGTCCAGCACACTAAGGATCGCGATGATCCCAGCTGAAACGGAATAATTCAAATTAAGAAATTGCGCAATCAGAATCGCAATGACAGTCGCAAATGCGATTTTGATGGTGCGGTGGCTCAATGTCATGGGCTTCCCTCCTATATTTCTAGCATAGTGCATTTCAGTTCGATTGACCAGTGTTTTCGGATACAGTAAGAGTGCGTCTTTTTCGGTCTGGAAGTGGATTTTCTAATCAAAAAAATACTATATCTCGTTTTGCTGGCATGGTATGATACTAGATGTTGTTCCGCGAACCAGCGGATCGGAAATTACATTAAATTACGGAAATAATCAGATAACACCAAAGGAAGGGATATGATTGAGCGTGCTGGTAATGGCAGGAATGATAGGGGCTGGGAAGTCGACTTATACTGAAATGATTTCAAGAAGATTGGGTACGGAGGCCTTTTTCGAAAGCGTCGATTACAACCCGATCTTGGACAAATTTTATGATAATCCGCAAAAATGGGCATTCAGCCTTCAAATATATTTCTTGAATACGCGGTTCCGCAGCATCAAAGCTGCTTTGACTGATGACAATAATGTCTTGGACCGTTCCATATATGAAGACGCGCTGTTCACGAGGGTCAATCATTTGCAAGGCAACATCTCCCAAGAAGAGATGGATATCTACAACGACCTGTTGGCCAATATGATGGAAGAACTGGAAGGCATGCCCAAAAAAGCGCCGGATTTGCTGATCTATCTGGATGGTTCATTCGAGACGATTTTGGATCACATCCGCAAGCGCGGCCGTGAATTTGAGCAGATCGAGGACGATTCCGAGTTATTATCCTACTATGAATTACTTTTCAAAAATTATGAGCAATGGTATCAGGAATACGATCAAAGTCCCAAAATCAAAATCAACATCGACACATTCGATATCGTCAACAACAGCGGCGATGAAGAGAAGGTCATGAGCATCATCGAAAATGCTCTCTTGGAAGTCCGCGGCGAAGAGGTCGAATTGACTTGTGCCGGAAGCAATATCGTATAAGTGACAGATCCGTTCAGGTCGTCATCAAACAGCAGCAGTGCCATTCGGTGCGACTGCTGTTTTTTTGGTGAGTAGGCCTAAATTTTTCGCGACGGACTGAAGCATATCCGTGGTTTATATACTATAATTAGGAAACAGACATAAATGACAGTTGAAGAGGATGGAACCAGATGATGGCGGCGGATAAGGCAGAACAAGCGGTGAATGTGGAACAATGGCAGGCAATCAATGAACGGGATGGGCATTTTGATGGACAATTCTATTACGCGGACAGGAATACACAACTGTACTGCAAGCCGTCCTGTCCTACCCAGATTCCGAAATTCAACCATGTCTGCATCTTTTCCTCGGTGGAGGCTGCCGAGGCGCACGGCTACAGTCCTTGCCGCAAATGCAGGCCGAACGGGAAGGCCGTTACGGATCTGGAATGGGCCGGTCAAGCTGAACGCTTCATCCACAACTATTATCCAAACCCGTTGAGCGTGAATCGGATTGCCGAAGCTTGTCATGGGCCTTCGTCGGAACTGCAGCAGATTTTCATCCGGATATACGGCGTTTCGTTGCTGGACTATCTCGACCGTGTCCGGATGGATCAAGCACGCTACTTGCTGATTCACTCGAGACTCTTCATCAAGCAAATAGCTGAGCTGGTTGGGATGCCCGCCGCAGCGGATTTTTCCCGCAAATTCAAGGAAAAGGAAGGCGTGGCTCCGACAGAATACCGTAAACGTGCGCGTAAGCTTGACACAGACCAACACTCCTGAAGAGTTACAGCACAAATAAAAAAATGTAGAGCTAAACAGCAGGCTGACCGATCAATGGTAACCAGCTGTTTTTTTATTTTCCGATGAAATCATTTGACACAAATCGTTTACAAGTGTAAACTTAAATTCATAAGTAAGAATAAACAACAGAAGGGTGAAAAAAATGACCGAACTGGCACAGAAGAAAATCACCGACGCTGAATGGGAAGTCATGCGCGTTGTCTGGACGAACGGAAAAGCAACCAGCCGGGAAATCATTTCGGTTCTGCAGGAAAAAATGGATTGGAAACAAGCCACCATCAAAACGTTGATCGGAAGACTCGTCGACAAAGGCTTGTTGGCAACGGAACCTATCGGAAATAAATTCATCTACAGCGCAAACGTATCCGAGCAGGAAAGCGTCGGCGGTGCTACCGAAGACCTTTTGGCACACGTCTGCACGAAAAAAGTCGGCCGCACGATAGCGGAACTGATTGATAGAGCAACATTGAGTCACGCAGATGTGGCGATGTTGGAAAAGGCGATCGCCATCAAAAAACGGACGGCAGTCGATGAAGTAAAGTGTATGTGCACGCCAGGACAATGCAACTGCAAACAAACCGGTTGCGTACACAAGGAGGAATCACCAGATGGAAAATAAAAGTTATGATATAGAAGGCATGAGTTGTGCATCGTGCTCCCAAGCCGTGGAAAAAGCGGCAGCTAAAGTCGCAGGCGTAAAGGAAGCCACAGTCAATTTGGCGACCGAGAAATTGACGGTTACTGTCGATGAGAGCCAGTTTTCCGAAAATCTTCTGAAGAATGCAGTCGATGCAGCAGGTTATGTGTTGGTGGCAAACAAGAAAGAAAAGACGTTTCTGATCGAAGGCATGAGTTGCGCCTCGTGCTCCCAAACCGTGGAAAAAGTGACCCGGGCAGTGGCTGGCGTGTCGGATGCGTCCGTGAACTTGGCTACCGAAAAAATGTTCGTCTCTTATGATCCGACAATGCTTCATCCAGGGGATATCGAAAGAGTTGTGGCCGAAGCGGGCTATAAGGCGATTGAAGAGAGCAGTACTATAGAAGAAAGCGATCAAAATCAAGCGAAGAAAGAACAACACATCAAAAATATGTGGCGGCGCTTTTGGCTCTCGGCGGTATTCACGATTCCACTTCTGTATCTCGCGATGGGTCACATGTTGGGATTGCCGTTGCCGATGAGCCTCCATCCGGATATGCATCCCGTCACATTCGCGCTCACACAGCTCGTGTTGACGATCCCGGTGATGCTGCTCGGGACGAAATTTTTCACAGTCGGCTTCAAGTCCTTGTTCAAAGGCCACCCGAATATGGATTCGCTCGTGGCTTTGGGAACAAGCGCAGCCTTTCTGTATAGCCTGTATGGCACAGTTGCGGCAATCGGTGGGAACAACGAGCTTGTCATGAACTTGTACTACGAATCAGCAGCCGTCATTTTGACGCTGATTACGCTCGGCAAGTACTTCGAGGCCGTTTCAAAAGGCAAGACGTCGGAGGCCATCAAAAAACTGATGGGCTTGGCGCCTAAGACAGCCCGCGTCATCCGTGACGGCAATGAGCAGGAAATTAAGCTGGATGCCGTTATGGTTGGGGACATTCTGGTTGTCCGTCCCGGCGAAAAAATGGCTGTCGATGGGAAAGTCACGGAAGGCCTGACATCCGTCGATGAATCGATGCTGACAGGCGAGAGTATGCCGGTGGAGAAAAAAGCGGGCGATGCCATCATCGGCGGCAGCATCAATAAAAACGGAACGATCCAATACCGTGCCGAAAAAGTCGGGAAAGATACGGCGCTTGCGCAGATCATCAAGTTGGTGGAAGATGCCCAAGGTTCAAAAGCACCGATCGCAAAACTGGCCGATACGATTTCGGGCTACTTCGTTCCGATCGTCATCGTGCTCGCTGTTCTGGCCGGGCTGGCGTGGTACTTCATGGGACAAGAATCCTGGATTTTTGCACTGACCATCACGATTTCCGTATTGGTCATCGCTTGTCCTTGCGCGTTGGGCTTGGCGACTCCGACCGCCATCATGGTGGGTACCGGTAAGGGCGCCGAGAACGGTGTGCTGATCAAAAGCGGGACGGCTCTGGAGGTAACGCATAAAATTCAGACTATCGTTTTCGACAAGACGGGGACGATCACGGAAGGTAAGCCGAAAGTGACGGATGTTCTGGTCCGTGAAGGGCTGGATCCGAATGAACTGTTGCTGTTGGCAGCATCGGCCGAAAAAGGGTCAGAGCATCCGCTCGGGGAAGCCATCGTCCGCGATGCCGAGGAGAAACAGCTGTCTTTCTTGAAACCATCCGCCTTCAATGCGTTGCCTGGCTTCGGTATCGCTGTTACAATCGATGGGAAAGAGCTTCTGTTGGGAAATGAAAAGTTGATGCTGAACCATGCAATCGGACTCGGTTCATTTGCCGAAACCTCCCACACGCTGGCGGAACAAGGCAAAACACCGATGTACATTGCAATGGATGGGGAATTGGCCGGCATCATCGCCGTTGCCGATACGGTGAAAGCAAGCAGTGCGACCGCAATCAAAAAACTCCGTGATATGGGCATCGAAATCGCGATGATCACCGGTGACAATAAACGTACGGCGCAAGCCATCGCCAACCAGGTGGGCATCGACCGGGTCTTGAGTGAAGTATTGCCTGAAGACAAAGCGGAAGAAGTCAAGAAGCTGCAACAGGGCGGCCGCAAAGTCGCCATGGTCGGAGACGGTGTCAATGATGCACCGGCATTGGCTCAAGCCGACATCGGCATCGCCATCGGATCAGGGACTGATGTTGCCATCGAATCAGCAGATATCGTACTGATGAAGAGCGACCTGATGGCGGTTGCCACGGCCGTCGAACTCAGCAAAGCCACCATCAAAAACATCAAGGAGAATCTGTTCTGGGCATTCGCCTATAATGTCCTGGGTATTCCCGTCGCGATGGGAATCCTGCATGTCTTCGGAGGACCTTTGTTGAATCCGATGATCGCCGGAGCAGCGATGAGTTTCAGCTCGGTGTCGGTTGTGTTGAATGCATTACGTCTGAAAGGATTCAAACCTTCCGTCTCAAAACGGTAAAGGATCAATAAATAGAAGAAAAGAGGAAATAATGATGAAAAAAGAATTACTACTTGAAGGAATGAAATGCGATGGTTGCGTAGCGACGGTCAAAGAGAAATTCTCTGCGATTGCAGGTGTGGAAGAGGTAATCGTTGATCTTGAAGAAAAACAGCAACGGTCAAAATGAACCAAGACATTTCCGAAACGACTTTCAATGAAGCGTTGTCCGGCACGAAGTTTAAAGTAACCGGCAGCAAATAAGCAAAAAATAATGGCACAGGCTCCCTCTATGATTGCTGAGGGAGCTTTTTTCGCATAAATTTGTACATTTTTTCTGTTTGGCTATTGTCGTGAACACAATTTAGGAGTAAAATAATACATGCAGTCCGGTCGAACAGACCAATCTGCGGGCGTAGTTTAGTGGTAAAATGCGACCTTCCCAAGGTCATGTCGCGGGTCCGATTCCCGTCGCCCGCTTTCTGATAATGCATGCATCTTAACCTTACCGATGAAGTCGGTAAGGTTTTTTTATTTATGTTTACACTAAGCAAATGTTTTGTAATAATTTTTAGCCACTAAAAGTCAAATGGGTCGACTGCGCTTGATAAATGACAGAGATAAAACAAATGTTACAGATAGAAAAGTTGTTAAATCAAATGTTTTTGTTGCTTTTTGTATGAAGTTTGTGAAAAAAGACAGCAATGAAGCTGATTGTTACAAATTGATTTTATATATTACGACAGCGTAATAATTGACTTATGTTTGTAAGATAAATAGTTGTTTGAGACAGTCACGTTAAGACGGAATAACAAAGAATGTATTTTTAACTTTGTCGGTTTGATTCATGATAGGATTGTCTCTGTTGAAAGAACTCCGATCGAGACCTGGATAAATACTTCATTTATCAAATAAAAAAGGTCATGAAGAGTATAAATTGCAATACGAAAACATTGCGAAGAGAAGAAAGGGAAAAAACACACATGAAAAACTTCAAATCTAGATTATTCGTAACGAGCGCAACTTTAGCAGCCATTGGTTTTATGGCAACAGCGAACCCTATACAAGCAAACGCAACAGAATATACTTCATCCACTTGGACAGCACGTACGGCAGATCAAATCAAAGCGGATATCCAAAACTTGGAAAGCGGCAGCAAATATACTTTCCAATGGGGCGACACTTTATCAGCAATTGCAGTAGCTACTGACGTATCAGTGAATGCCTTGGTTGATGTCAACAGCATCGGAAATGCAGATATGATTATCGCCGGTAACGCGATTGTATTGTCAGCTGATCATAAAATCGTGACTGTTGAACAAGACTCAGAAGTGAAGAGCTACGATATCAGCTCCGAAGAAGCAGTTGAAGTCGAAACACCAGTTGAAGCAGTTGAAGAAGTGCAGGCAGCTGCACCAGCTGAAGAAACATATGTTGAGCAAACTCCAGTAGCTCAAGCACCATCAACGACTTACCAAGCAAGCTACTTCTTGTATCAAGTAGTCCAAGCTGAAGCAGGCCCAAGCTACCAAGAAAAATTGAACGTTGCTTCTGTTATCATGAACCGTGTCGATTCCGGAATCTGGGGTGGTACGACAATCGATGCCGTGTTATATGCATCAGGTCAGTTCTCAGTAGTTGCTAACGGAGCTGCTGCAGCACAAGTGCCTTCTGCTGAAACAATTCAAGCAGTTAACGAAGTATTGAATGGTTACCGTTCAACATCGGCACAAAGCTTCCGCGCTTCAGGCGATGGCGTAACAAACGTGTTCTTCTAAAAAATACAAATAGCACCGATAGTACAAAGCAAAAAGCTGGACCCATTTCGGGTTCAGCTTTTTTGGTGCGAGCGTATCCGTCCGGTAGGATTGCAGGTTGTCCGATACCGGGAAAGAATCGGACATCCTAGAAACTATATACAAAAACGACCGTCTCTTCCGATACGGTCGTTTCTTTATAAAATGCACAATTAAATGTTGATGTTCAGGTTCACTGGGCTCAATTTCGAAACAAGACCGCGTAGGCGAGCGCCTGCGATTTCTTTGATAGGCTCGACGACCTCTCTGATCGCGACATATTTGTCCACGTAAGTTACGACAAAACTTTCTTTGTAGCGCGGCAGGCCACAACGGCTTACCAAAAACATATGCTTAAGAATGATGTCGCGCTCCAAGGAGCTGATTTCAGTGATACGGCAAGCATTTTCACAAGCAATTTTCGGATGAGCATCGGCATGGGAACCGAGATTCAGCTGGGCGACAGCATCGCGGTCTTCATGGAAGAAGTCATGCAGCAAACCGGCACGTGCAGTAGCTCGAGCATCCAGCTTCCATTTTTTTGCAAGTTGGTAACTTTTATAGGATACGCGAATCGAATGCTCCAAACGATTGGTGAAGTGGTGGTGGGTAATGGTCTCCATATGCAATAATTCTTCGTGATAGATCAGATCTTCGACCAAAGCGACATATTCAGCATCATTTTTCCAATGGGATTGTTGCATCTGCATGCTTATTCTATCATCCTTTATGTAAGTAGTTGTATTTGTATTTTTCATGATGCCCATACTATACACCCACAGCAGAAAAAAAGGAAGAGACTCGTTGTGTTTTTCTTCACTTTTACCAATTTTTAAAATGTTTGTCATTTTGCTGTCACATCCGCGTTTTTGAGAATGGGCGTGTACTTTTTGGGATTCCGGAGTAGAATAGGGAATATAAGATCAGGAAGGGGCGATGAATGTGGAGAAAGTGGAAGGACCTTTTTACCTATTGAATGATGACATCATCAAAAATGAGGACGACAGAAAACATCCGGAATTCGAAGGACGGACCGTATATGAATTCATCCGTGTCCAGGATGGGATTGCGATTTTTTTGGAGGATCATCTGGAACGTTTTTTCCGGTCCGCAGCTTATCTGGACCTGCCACTGCCTGCTACGGCAGAGTCCATCGAGGACCGCGTCTATCGCCTGATAGCTGCCAATCAGGTTGAGGAGCAGAACCTTAAGTTTATCCTTGGTAAAACGTCAGAAGGCGAGAGTGTGTTGTGGATTTTTTTCACCCAGAGCATTTATCCTTCAAAAAAATATTATGAAGAGGGCATCGCGACGAGCCTCTTCCGAATCGAAAGATTGGATCCGAACATCAAGCTTGTCCGATCTGATTACCAGAAAGCGGTACTGCAGGAGCGTGCCGACAAAGGGGTTTATGAACTTTTGCTGGTTGATGGAAATGAGCAGATCACCGAAGGCAGCCGCACGAATGTCTTTTTTGTGAAGGGTAACGAACTGTATACGCCTCCGGCACAAGCGGTATTGCTGGGAATCGTCCGTAAGAAAGTGTTCGAAATCTGTGCAAAACGACAAATACCGATCAATGAAACGGCAATTCCGGTGGAGTGGGTCAAGGAAGCTGAAGGTGCTTTCGTTTCCGGCACCGGCAATAATGTGTTGCCGATATCCAAAATCGGAGATCATTTGATTCCTACGATGGAGAATCCAGTTGTGCAGGCAATCATGGCAGATTATGCCGAACTGGTCAGGATGTATAAAGAAGAAAATAAACACTAAAAAAACATTGTTAACCACATTATGAAAAAGGTTGACAAACAGACGGCCTGCGTTTAAACTGAATACAGCATTGAGACCATCGCTTCGGTTCAAGCGGTGGTTTTTTAATCTTCTAAGTAAGAGAACGGGGGTAAAGGATGTCCACAAAAGAGAAAGTATTACAATATTTGGAGCAGCATAAAGGCGAAAGCATTTCCGGCCAAGACTTGGCTGATAAATTGGAAGTTTCCAGAACATCCGTGTGGAAAGCGATCAATGGCCTGAAAAAAGAAGGTTATCAAATAGAAGCAACTACGAATAAAGGGTATCAGTTATCCATCGATACCGATCTGTTGTCTGAGGCGGCCATTGTGCCGTTGCTGTCGGAAGCGCTGAAAGTCCACCGAGTCATTGCACATAAAACAATCGATTCGACAAACCTCGAGGCCAAACGGATCGTCAACGAAGATCCGACTTTCGAAGGTGTGATTTTATCGGAAGAACAGACAAAGGGCAGAGGCCGTTTGGGAAGAGTTTTCTACTCACCGAGCGAATCAGGCCTGTACATGAGTTTGGTTTTGAGGCCGGTTGCTGATCTTGATAACGCCACCTTGATCACAACAGCCGCAGCCGTAGCCGTTTGCCAAGCGATCGAAACGCTGACGGGAAAAAAACCGCAGATAAAATGGGTGAACGACATCTTTCTGGATGGCAGGAAAGTCTGCGGCATCCTGACGGAAGGAATCATGGATATGGAATCGCGGACAATCGGAACGATCATTTTGGGAATCGGCTTGAACTTCCGGGAGCCTGAAACGGATTTTCCCGATGAGATCCAGTCGATCGCCGGCACGTTGTTCGATAAAAAAAATGCCGCGGTGACCCGGAATCAAATGGTCGCCGAAATCCTTAATCGCTTTTATCTACTTTATCCTGATTTGGCTAAACGTTCCTATCTGGATGAGTACCGCAAACGTTGTTTCGTCTTGGGCGAACAGGTGACTTTCCCGCAAGGAAACGAAACAATCGAAGCCAAAGCGATTGCAATCGACAATGACGGCGGGCTTGTGGTGGCATTGCCGAATGGGGAAACGAAAACCCTGACCTTTGGCGAAATCAGCATCAAAATCAAAAAGAGAGAAGGAAAATAATATGAAATTATCAACAAGAGATTTGACTCAAATCAGCATATTCGCGGCTTTGACATTCGTCAGTGGTTTCCTGAGCATCCCTGTCGGCCCCGTTCCGATCACTTTGCAGACACTCATGGTACTGCTGACCGGCTTCTTCCTGCGTCCAAAAGCTGCCTTTTTTGCGCAACTGCTGCCTTTGCTATTGAAATTATTGCTTGGCGGATTCCAAGCCTTTTTGACTCCTAGTTTTGGGTTTGTGTTTGGATTTATTGCAGCTGCTACTTTGATTTCCTATCTCGTGCATAATAAAGAAGGAAGCTTTTTGAATTATGGCATTGCAGCCGTTGCCGGCACAATCGTCATGTACGCAATCGGTTTGCCTTACATGGCGATGATCCTGAATGTTGTCATGGGCAATCAATTCGACTTGGCTGCGATTTTCCAGATGGGCATGTTGCTTTTCATTCCGGGGGATATCGCTAAAGCTGTATTGGCGATCATTCTGGCGGATCGTTTAAAAGGGCATGTTCGTGCCTTCCAACACTGAATTTAGATTTTGAAAACATAAATAATTCAAGATAAAGCATCCAGACCGGTGTAGGAAGGGGTTGGATGCTTTTATTTTGAAAAATATCTCGAATTCGTGAATATATAACTTGAAATACATTCCAGGATGTGGCATAATGATATCAAGCTTACGAAATGTAAGAGAGGTGAGGGTGAGCCCTTCATTGAAAAACAAGTGCATGGAGGAAAATAATTGGGAAACACATCTATAATATCTCGTATTAGTAAAGTTTTATTTGGAAATAAAAATACAAAAACAACAGATGAAAAGGGGAAAACAATTATGAAAATCGGAATTATCTCTGGAAGCGTACGTGAAGGAAGAAACTCAGCGGCAGTATCGGAATGGATCCATGAATTTGCCAAAAAACGCAATGATGGCGGCATCGAATACGAAATCGTAGCTTTAGCAGACTATGACTTGCCTTTGTTGGGCGCTAAATTACCAGAAGACCGTCAAGCGGCAGCAGGTGCAGCAATTCAAGCTTGGTCAGAAAAAATGGCTTCATTTGATGGATATGTATTTGTGACACCTGAATACAACCATGCAGTCGGTGGCGCTTTGAAAAATGCATTGGATTTCCTGAAACCTGAAGTTGCGGATAAAGCAGCCGGATTTGTTGGATACGGAAGTTTGGGCGGGGCCCGCGCACACGAAAATATGCGCGTCATCCTTGGCGAGTTGAGCGTAGCAACTGTGCACACAACAGTGAATTTCTCATTGATGACTGATTTCGAAAACATGAGCAATTTTGTGCCGAACGATTATCACGCAAGCAATGCAACCGCAATGTTCGATGAATTGATCAAATGGTCCGGAGCTTTGAAAACTATCCGTTAATGAGCGTTAAATATTGAAATGAATAGATGATTGTGATCGTCAGGGAGTCCTGGCGATCTTTTCTTTTCGAAGACAGGATTCCTTTTATATTTTCTCCATTGATTTACTGAAAGTGAACACCTATACTGGAACGTACTGAGTTTGCAAGCAAGCATTCGAATCAAGTGATCAGCATACATGGGAAAACAATCGGAGGGGATTAAGTGGTTTTGTTGGGAAGTTTGGTCAACAGTGCGGCCATTATTTTGGGAGGCAGTATCGGTCTGGCTTTGAAGAAAGGTTTATCGGATAGGATTGCCAGCGCAGTGATGAACGCTTTGGCGTTATGTGTCCTTTACATAGGCGTGAGTGGCATGTTGAAGGGCGAAAATATTTTGATCACCATCCTATCGATGGTGTTTGGGACTTTGGTCGGCGAATGGATCGATCTGGATAAAAAAATCAATCAGTTGGGCGATGAAATAGAAAGCCGGGTATCTTCTGAAAATAAGGAACATTCTGTTTCTAATGGGTTCGTCACAGCAAGTCTATTGTTCTGTGTCGGCGCGATGGCGATTGTCGGAGCTCTGCAGAGCGGTTTGACCGGAAATCATGACACGTTATTTGCGAAGTCACTGATTGATGGCATCGCGGCCATCGTGATGGCATCCAGTCTAGGGATTGGGGTACTGCTTTCAGCAGGTCTGATCCTCGTTTATGAAGGCGGAATTACACTCTTTGCGAATGTCCTGGCGCCGCTTTTGACTGATTCTGTAATCAACGAAATGACCTGTGTCGGCTCATTGCTGATTGTTGGTCTGGCTTTGAACATGCTGAAATTGACGAATCTGAAAATTATGAATTATGCGCCTGCTGTTTTTTTCCTATCCTTTTCGGATATTTTATGTAACGACAGAAAGAAGACGATCCCCAGCGGACGTCTTTTTTGATTAACGACTCCGTTGCCGTTATAATCGGTAGCAAAGAAAGTCAGCGAAAAGGGGACAGAACTATGTGCGGACGTTATGCGCTGAAAGCGACAAAGAGTGAATTATGGGAAAGGTACCTTTTGGGGGAAATGAAAGAGGATGTCGAAGAGCGCGCGGAAATATTTCCGACCAACTACACACCACTGATAATGCCGGGCAACGAGCTTGTTCATCACAGATGGGGATTTATGGAGCCTTTTGCTAAGCGCCCTCTGATCAACGCCAGAGCAGAAACCATACTCGAAAAGCCGACTTTCAGCCAACCTTTCCGGACAGCGCGTTGTTTGGTTCCGGCGACTGCATTCTTTGAATGGGAGAAAGTCGGCGAAGAAAAGCTGAAACGAAAAATTGCCGTATCGGATATCCCAATTTTTTCGATGGCAGGAATCCTGAAAACCTATCACGATGAAAACGGAAAACCTTACACAGCCTTTTCCATCATCACGACTGCCGCCAACGAACAGATGCGTGCCATCCATGATCGCATGCCTGTGATACTGGAACCTGAAGATGAAGCCTTCTATCTAGATCAGAAGGCTGATCCGAAATTGGTTTGGAAGTTGCTGAAACCTACAGAACAGCGCCTGCTGATCGAATGAGTAATCGTTAATTGTTTATAAATGAGAATACGCTCATCTTAATTTAATTTAATCGTTGACATCCTTATCTGATTCTTATAAACTGAAGGCAAATAACTAATGTGCTAGAAGGATTAATGCAAACGCAAACAAAGGTGCCGCAGTCCCATCATCAGGAAAGCCCATTTGGATAATTCTATCTGAATGGGCTTTTTCGTACTAGGGATAAGCGGTTGATTGCCTAAGAAGTTCTCGCACAAACTAAAAATAGGGGGAAATGAAATGATTGGAATGGATTGGAAAAAGAAAGTAGCGACAACATTGGCACTGACTTCTGCTTTATTGCTTGGTGCATGCGCCGGCGGTACAGAAGAAGCAACGGATTCTTCCGCAGCAAGTTCGACAGTTTCAGAAGATGCTGTGCATATCGGTATTCTGCAGATTCTTGAGCACGAGTCCTTATCGGCTGCCCGCACAGGGTTCTTGGAAGTGCTGGAGGAAGCTGGGTACGTCGAAGGCGACAATCTGGTCGTAGATTACCAGAATGCCCAGGGTGACCAAGCCAACCTGCAGAGTATGGCTGAGCGCTTAGCAGGCAATAATGACCTCATTTTATCGATATCGACCCCGGCTTCACAAGCGATAGCAAACGCAGAAAAAGAAAATGCAGTTCTGTTCACTGCCGTAACCGATCCAATCGATGCCGGACTGGTGGCAAGCGCGGAAGAACCGGGAGCGAACATCACCGGAACAAGCGACCAAGCACCAATGGACAAGCAGATTGAACTGTTGTTGTCGATTGTACCTACTGCAGAAACGGTAGGGATCATCTTTAACTCCAGTGAAATGAATTCCGTTGTCCAAAGTGATCAAGCGAAAGCGTTGCTGGAAGCAGCAGGCGTGAACGTCGAAATCATGACCGTTACTTCGACAAACGATGTCCAACAAGTGATGGAATCGTTGGTACAAAAAGTGGACGCGATCTATATTCCGACAGACAATACCTTATCCAGCACAATGGCTACCGTTGGCCAAATCGCGATGGAAGCCAAAATCCCTGTCATTCCTGGCGCCACTGATATGGTGGAAGTGGGCGGATTGGCAACTTACGGAATCGACTTCAAGGAATTAGGTCGCCAAACAGGCGAAATGGCCTTGCAGATTTTGGAAGAAGGCAAGCTTCCTTCCGAATTGCCTGTCCAATTCCCTAAGACACTTCAATTGGTCATCAATGAAGAGATGGCTGAGGCATTGGGAATTGATCCAGACAGCATCAAAATGCCAGAATAAGTTATCCATTAAAAACGAAGCTGCCTCACTAAAGTGTGGCAGCCTCGTTTTTTTGTGGCGTACCCGAGCGTATATTGTTCTGCTCCGGCGACGGAGGCCTCGCCGGAGTTGGTCTAACAATTAGAGTTGTCTCCTCCGATAAGGCCTCACTTATCGGAGGAGAGAAAGAAAGTTACCGGCGAACTCCGGTGAGAAGGCCATCACCGGAGTTGTGGACACAATCTTCTGCGTTTCCACGCTGGCTTGAGCGACGTGTTACACGATTTTGTAAGGAAACAGCAAAAAGGGTTGACAAAAGAAGGTACATTGCATAAAATGAGAATACGATAATAAAACTTAACGAAAAATTAGAAGGCTACAAAAAAAGAGGAGGGGATCGTCATGGAAGATGCAAACGTATCAGCTAACGTAATCATGGGGACTACCCCTTCTTTCAACGGCTTATTATTATAGCAGGGCTTGGACACTGGAATATCAGTCGTTTGAGCCCTGCTTGGCATTGACAAATAATGGGGCTGAAGCGATTATTTATTGACCTTCGAAATGCATCCATTATTTGTGGATGCATTTTTTTTCGAAATTTACTCTTATGAATCTTTAATGAAACCAATAAACGAAAAATGAACCGGAGGAAAAGACCATGACCGAAAAACAGTACATTCAATTCTTTGATACGACTCTGCGCGATGGGGAACAGACACCTGGTGTGAACTTCAATACGAAGGAAAAAGTACAGATTGCCTTGCAGATGGAAAAATGGGGGATCGATGTTATCGAGGCAGGCTTCCCGATTTCTTCAGAAGGCGACTTCGAGGCGGTAAAAGCGATCGCCGGCGCTGTCAAAAACATGACAGTAGCAGGACTTGCGCGTTGCAACGAAAAAGACATCGATACAGCTTATGAAGCCTTGAAGGATGCGGCGGATCCACAAATCCATATTTTTATTGCAACGAGCCCTGTCCATATGGAATTCAAGCTGAAGATGAGCAAAGAAGAAGTGTTGGCGTCTGTTGCACACCATGTGGCATACGCCAAATCAAAATTCGAGAAAGTCCAGTTCTCTCCTGAGGATGCGACCAGAAGCGATTGGGATTTCTTGGTTGAAGTCGTCAATCTGGCTATCGAAAAGGGCGCAACGGTCATCAACATTCCTGATACCGTTGGCTATACCAATCCGACTGAATTCGGAAATCTGTTCAAATACCTGAAGCAAAATGTAACCCGCTTTGATGAGGTGATTTTCTCCTCCCATTGCCACGACGATTTGGGCATGGCAACGGCAAACGCGTTGGCTGCAGTCGAAAATGGCGCTCTTCGGGTAGAAGGCACCATCAACGGCATCGGAGAGCGCGCAGGAAATACGGCACTTGAGGAAGTTGCAGTTGCGCTCCACATCCGCAAAAATTATTATGAGAAAGAAATGGGTATGGTACTGAAGGAAACGAAGCGCACAAGCGATTTGGTCAGCCGCCTTTCCGGCATGCCGGTTCCGCGCAACAAAGCCGTCATCGGCGGTAATGCCTACGCACACGAGTCCGGGATCCATCAGGATCTCCTCACATTGCCACGACGATTTGGGCATGGCAACGGCGAACGCTTTGGCTGCAGTCGAAAATGGCGCGCTTCGGGTAGAGGGCACCATCAACGGCATCGGAGAGCGTGCAGGAAATACGGCACTTGAGGAAGTTGCAGTTGCGCTCCACATCCGCAAAAATTATTATGAGAAAGAAATGGGTATGGTACTGAAG
>Ga0183099_1000630_pt1 | contig 23943 bp, 17 predicted proteins | sample Biomet1_FD_127788 | JGI IMG/M metagenome (GOLD analysis project Ga0183099, IMG submission 127788) | Microbial communities from bioreactor (seeded with anoxic lake sediment) at LBNL, California, USA - Biofuel metagenome 1 | ecosystem: Engineered > Bioreactor > Anaerobic > Unclassified ...
CTACCTACGACGTGTTCGTAACCGATTTCCTCAAACCCTCTAGTTAGTCCCAGGTCGCTTAGCTCAGCTGGGAGAGCACCTCCCTTACAAGAGGGGGTCACTGGTTCGATCCCAGTAGCGACCACCAAGTTTTAAGATGGGTCGTTAGCTCAGTCGGTAGAGCAGTTACTTTTAATCAATGGGTCGCTGGTTCGAATCCCGCACGACCCACCAAATTTAAAATCCCGCCTTAAGGCGGGATTTTTTTATGTGCAGTTTATTCAGTTAAGTGCGGAGCTTGCCAAGTTGATCTTCCAGATGATGAACTTGTTGCTTCAAGCTCGAACTACCCTGGTTGGCTCGGTCTGCTTGTTGGGTGAGCATCCCTGCGGCATCACCAATTCGAGTCAAATTCATATTGATCTCTTCACTGACAGAGCTTTGCTCCTCGGCTGCCGTTGCTACCTGGGTAATGTGGTCATACATAGCCTGGATCTGCTGCACGACGTGCAATAAGCTGGTATACGCCTCGTCTGAGCTACGTACGGTAGTGTGTGCTCGATCCACCCCTGAATTGATGATCCCCAGCGTATTCGCGACTTCATTTTGCAAGTTACTGATGAGAGTACCGATTTCATCGGTCGACACTCTGGTCTTCGACGCCAAGGCCCTTACCTCGTCGGCTACGACGGCAAATCCACGCCCCATGTCTCCTGCTCGAGCCGCTTCTATGGCCGCATTCAAGGCTAGCAAATTGGTTTGTTCTGATATGGCACGTATCACATCCAAAATGCCGCTGATATTGGCGCTGCTGGTAGCTACCTGGCTGATTGCCTTATTCGCCGTGCCCATCTCGGCAGCCAGTAATTCAATTTCCTGCTTGGTTCGGGAGAGTGTCTGCTGAGCGTGTTCGGTTTGTTTGGTTGCATGTTCCGCTTCAGTGGCGGCCTCTGCGGCATAACGAGCAACATCCGATGCGGTTGTACTCATCTCGTGCATTGCTGTCACCACGCTATCAATTTCGCGGTGTTGCAACGAGACACTGTCGTGGATCTCATCGGCGATGGTACCTACACGAACGGACTCGGCACTCACTTCATGACCCACCTTTTTCAGTTCGACAATGATATCGCGGAGCTTGGATATAAAAAGATTGAGATGACGGGCGAGAGTAATCAGTTCTGCATGGCTCTTCACGCCTATTTTTTGTGTCAAATCGCCCTCTGCAGAGGTCAAGTCTGCAACATGAGTCGTAATAAGGCGTAGAGGTTTAGCGATTGAACTGAGCAATATCACCAGCAGTATGATGGCAACCAAAGTGATCACCATGCCAATGATGATTTGTTTCACCTCTACATCTTTCATCAATTCGTGCAGCTCCCTGGCTATCAGGTTGGCTTGAGCGGTCGCTTGCTCTTGGGGAACCGATAGCAGCAAGGTCCATGTCTGGCCTGCCATGGAAATTTCGATTGGATAGCGAGCCCAGATAAAGTGGTTGTTAACCAGTGTCGGCGTATCACTTGTTAGTAGACGATTCCAGTTTTCTGCTTCATCTCCGTCTAATTCATCCAGCGGTCTGCCCAATTTATCCTTGTGCTGACTGCTGCTGACGATGAGTTTCTTACTACTGAGCAGTAGTACCGATGCGGTTCCGGCGTAAAGTGTTTTGGATAACTCCTCGGCCTGTTTCTGGAATAATGGTAAGTTTAGATCGACACCAACAACACCGGTGAATTTGCCGTCACGCAGTACGGGGAAGGTTAGACTGGTCATTAATTCGCTATGGCCTGGGGATATCTCGTAGAGGTAAGGCTCCATCAGGCATGGTTGTAATTTGTTTTTTGCACACAGGTACCATTCCCCATTGCGAATGCCAAATTCATTCAGAGTTTCATCATATTTGGCATTACTAGTCGCTAGATCAATCGGTTGCTGACTGATCGAACCATCTGCATTACGTACAAAATAAATCTCCAAGCTCCCTTTATCGACCACCGAATGCTGAGCACCTTTGCTCCATTCCGCATCGCTATCCAGATATCCACCACCTTCAAATTGGGCGTAAATTGAGCTTATCTGTGTGTCTTTGCCGATTATGCCACGCAAAATCTCCTGCAATTGTTCCCGCGATGGCGCCGTGCTTGGTTTTTTATAGGCCTGTTCGATGGTGCCGCTTATTACTGCGGGGATGCGATAGGCTTGGTTAATGAATGTGGCAATCCGCTCACCATACAAGCCGGTTTGTCGTGCCAAGCTATGTCGGACCTCATTTTCCAAAGCACTTTTCGACTTGGTGACTATGGCGGCATTCGCATTTTCTAGCGCTGACCAGAGGAAATAGGTGGTAATGATACTGCTGGATAACAAAATAGCGGTAACAAACAGGAGTAACTTATTTCGCAGCGACATTTCATTCATGATGCGCATCTCGCAGAGGACACAGTTATAGGATAGTCATTAATGGGCGCGGGGAGCGGTAATCGTGGGTGCGGCCGCAAAGATTGGGATCTAGTGCACTTGGCGGTATAATCAACCAACTTTCTGAGCTTTAGGTGTGACTTGATGAACAGTATGGTTGATGTCGTTGCTTTGGATTATCCGTTTCCTCCCAAGCCTATCCCCTTATCGCCAGAGCAGCAGCAGGACTATAAAACCAAGATCCGCGCTCTGTTAAAGCAGCGGAATGCGGTTCTAATTGCTCACTATTATACGGATCCCGAGATCCAGGCTCTTGCCGAGGAGACGGGCGGTTTTGTTGGTGATTCGCTCGAAATGGCGCGTTTTGGCAAACAGCATTCGGCGCAGACATTGATTGTTGCCGGCGTTCGTTTCATGGGAGAAACGGCCAAGATCCTCAGTCCGGAGAAGCAGGTCTTAATGCCAACGTTGAAGGCCGAGTGTTCGTTAGACCTCGGGTGTCCTGCCGATGAGTTCAGTGCTTTTTGTGATGCTCATCCTGACCATACTGTCGTGGTCTATGCCAACACATCGGTTGCAGTCAAGGCGCGAGCGGACTGGATTGTCACCTCCAGTATTGCGGTTGAGTTAATTGAGCATCTGGATGCCCAAGGTAAAAAAATTATTTGGGCTCCTGATCGTCATCTAGGGGCCTATATTGCCAAGAAAACGGGCGCAGATATGCTGCGTTGGCAAGCTGCCTGTATCGTGCATGATGAATTCAAGGCCAAGGCACTATTGCAGCTCAAGCTGCAACACCCCGATGCTGCGGTATTGGTGCATCCCGAGTCACCGGAAGCTGTGATTGCGATCGCGGATGCGGTGGGTTCGACAAGTCAGCTAATTAAAGCCGCCCAGCAACTTCCACAGCAGACGTTAATAGTGGCGACTGACCGCGGTATTTTCTACAAGATGCAACAAGCGTGTCCTGATAAGGTGATGCTGGAGGCTCCGACCGGAGGGGATGGTGCCACTTGTCGCAGTTGTGCCCATTGTCCGTGGATGGCGATGAATGGCTTGGTCGCCATTCATGCTGCATTGCAGGAGTCTGCGGGTGAACATGAAATTTTAGTGGATGAAGCCATACGCCAGAAAGCTCTGGTGCCACTGGATCGTATGTTGGCATTTGCCGCTGAGTTACAGCATAAAGTGCAGAATAATATTTAGTAATATGAAGGGCCTTCCGGCCCTTCACTCTGTTTGAGCTCAGCAGTTGCAATGCTTATCGCGAGCTAATTTTTACAAACAATGAGTGCTCGTCGTCCGGTGGTACTGCGATGCCACTCGGCGCGGTGATGGCGGTTTCCACGCAGACCATCTGAGTCCAGGCGTCATTATTCACATCATTCATCGCGGCCGAACCTTCGACCCAGGGCGTCCAGACCACGATGGAGTCCGCATTCCCATGATCCAGTCCCAGCCGATGGCTCCCGGTTTGCAGCTCTGTGGATGGGCCGGGTTGGGTATAAACGCGATCGATGGCCCTATCCAGGCTGAATATACCGGCTTCTTTTTCTCGACTGCTATCCAGCTTATCCACATAGCTAGCGCCTAATCCATGGATCTGGACCTTTTCAGGCGCTGCAATTGTGAAGTAGCTGTGCAAGGCACCGCTATACACCAAGGGTGTATCCCCTTCATTGCGGCTGGTGAGCATGAGCGTCAGGTCATCACCAATCAGCAGATCATATTCCAGCGTAAAGGAATGAGGCCAAATCGCTCGCGTTGCTTCCGAATCTTGCAGTGACAGGTGCAACAAGGTGCTGTCAGGTGAGTCACTAATACCATCAAGTTGCCAGAGGGATGTTCGCGCAAAACCATGCTGGGGTTTGCCCAATCCAACACGTTCTGGCGAAGGACCGAACCAGGGCCAGCAAATAGGGACGCCACCCCGGATCCCGCGACTTCCATCCAGGATAGCTTCGGAGCTTAGCCAGAACCAAGGAGTGCTATTTCGGGGGGCAAAGTGGAGTAGATGGGCTCCAAATAAACTGATGATGGCTTCGGATTGTGGTCGATTTACCACCAAAAATTCGATTCCAGCACTATTACGTGCCAAGCGCGTGGTTTCTGTAAGTTGGCGTACCGTTTCAAGATTGAGCAGCGATGACATAACAGATCTCCTCCAAAGAAAAAGGCGGCTTCACAGCCGCCTTTCATCTAACAGGGTTACAGCTCCAAATTACTTGGAGATGTGAGCGATCAGCTCCAGAACCTTGTTTGAGTAACCGATTTCGTTGTCGTACCAGGATACAACCTTGACGAAAGTATCGGTCAGCTGGATACCAGCCTTGGCGTCGAATACGGAAGTGCAGGTTTCACCTACGAAGTCGTTAGAAACAACTTCATCAGTGGTGTAGCCCAGAACACCCTTCATGGCGCCTTCAGAAGCAGCCTTCATGGCAGAGCAGATTTCAGCGTAGGTAGCTGGCTTCTTCAGGTTGACGGTCAGGTCAACAACAGAAACGTCCGGAGTCGGAACGCGGAAAGCCATACCAGTCAGTTTGCCCTTCAGCTCAGGGATAACAACGCCAACAGCCTTGGCTGCACCGGTAGAAGACGGGATGATGTTCTGAGCCGCGCCGCGGCCACCACGCCAGTCCTTCGCGGACGGACCATCAACGGTCTTTTGGGTAGCAGTGGTAGCGTGAACAGTGGTCATCAGACCAGACTCGATACCCCAAGTGTCGTTCAGAACCTTGGCGATAGGTGCCAGGCAGTTGGTGGTGCAAGAAGCGTTAGAAACGATGTCTTGACCAGCGTATTCGGTGTGGTTAACACCCATTACGAACATCGGAGTGGCGTCCTTGGACGGGCCAGTCATGACAACCTTCTTGGCGCCAGCAGTGATGTGCTTACGGGCAGTAGCGTCGTCCAGGAACAGACCGGTACCTTCGGCAACTACGTCAACACCGATAGCGCCCCAATTCAGTTCAGCCGGATCACGTACAGCGGTAACGCGAACGGTCTTACCGTTAACAACCAGGTTGCCATCCTTAACTTCAACGGTGCCCTTGAAGCGGCCGTGAGTTGAGTCGTACTTCAGCATGTAAGCCATGTATTCAACGTCGATCAGATCGTTGATACCGACCACTTCGATGCCCAGGTCAGCACGTTCGAAAGAAGCGCGAAATACGAAGCGACCGATACGGCCGAAACCGTTAATACCTACTTTGATAGTCATAATAGTTGTACCCAACGTTTGTTGTTCAACAGAAAAAATCCGCTAATAAATTTACAAGATCACGGGGGGGAGTCAACCATCAACCCCTTTTTAATTGCGCAATATCATAAAAAAGACTGAAACTTGCTTTCGGATATTACATTTGATTGAAATTTGATGACATTGCTATGGGGACTGCACCAATGTCCAAAGTGGTTGTAAATTGCACACTGATGCTTGATTCGCGACCAATCGACCAAAACAGCCGCTCATGAGTGTCTGTGAGGTCACATTCGCACGCGGGCTGATATGAGAAAATTCGTCACCGAGGCGCGTGTAAAGCTAGGATTAGTCGCGAGTCAGACTAACAGGCGGTCTGCTTTATGCCACCTTGTTTTTTGGAAAAGAAGATGTTCTGGATAGAGACTCAATCAAAAAAGCGTAACAGCGGGAAAATACCAATATGACAACTTTGATTGAACAATTGGCGAGTGCCAAAGGCATTGCCAATGATTATGTGGATGCGTGGGGAAACCCGGCATTGGTGAGTCAGGAAAGCAAGGCTGCCATGCTGGGTGCTATGGGCTACAAAGTCGATGATGAGGCGGCGTTACAGCTTCAACTCGACGAAGAGAATCGCGCTCATTGGACTCAGCCCATGGATCCGGTGCAGGTCGTTCGTAGTGGCGAGGTTATCGGTTTAGAACTGCGTTTACCGATCGACTTGGTTAATAACGAATTGAGCTGGGAAGTCAAAACGGAAGAGGGAAATAGCCTCAAAGGCTCTCTGGTGCCAGTCAATGGCGAAATGGTGGCTGTTGTTCATATCGATGATGCTGAATATCAAGCTTATCACGTCGCTATTAGTGCTGACTTACCCCTTGGTTACCACGAACTTGTTATCAAAAAGAGTGCACGCCAAGTCCTGGGTTCACAGCGGTTGATCGTCGCGCCCCAATCCTGTTTCAAGCAGGAGCCGTTTGTTAATGGTCGCAAGGTGTGGGGGCCCAGCGTTCAGTTGTACTGCCTGCGCAGCGAGAATAACTGGGGGATCGGTGATTTCACTGACCTCGGTGTTCTGGTTGAAAATATGGGGCGATGGGGTGCGCATTTTGTCGGTTTGAACCCGATCCATGCGTTGTACCCTGCCAATCCGGAAAGTGCTAGCCCATACAGTCCGTCATCGCGTCGTTGGTTGAACGTTGTTTATATCGATGTGTTGAATGTTCCTGAATATCAGCAAAATGATGCGGTCAAGGCCGAAGTGGAGTCCGCTCCATTCCAGCAACGTCTGCAAGCATTGCGGGATCTGGAATCCATCGACTACACCGGTGTGACGCAAGCCAAGATCGATATTCTGCGCAAGGTTTTCGCTGGCGCCAAACTTGGCAAAAACACCAATCGCGGCAAGGCGTTTGCGGCCTTCATTGCCGAGGGCGGTGACAGTCTGAAGCAGCAAGCGGTCTATGATGCGCTGCAGGCTTCTTTGTATGCCGAAGGTCAAAATGCTTGGGGCTGGCCAGCCTGGCCTGAAGAGTTCCGTGAATACCACAAACCGGCCGTTGCCAAGTGGGCGGATGAGCATGAAAGCGATGTCCGCTTTTACATGTATTTGCAGTTCCTGGCGGATGAGCAGTTGGCGCAAGCCGATGCTAAAGCCAAGCAATCTGGCATGGTGATGGGCATCTACCGCGATCTGGCGGTGGGTGTCTCCGAAGGTTCTACTGAAATTTGGGCCAATAGCGAACTCTATTGTCCGAAGGCCAGCGTGGGTGCGCCGCCTGACGTTCTGGGTCCGCTCGGACAGAACTGGGGCTTGCCGCCGATGGATCCGTCCAAGCTGCTGGAAGCCAAGTATCAACCGATGATCGATTTGTTCCGCTCCAATATGCGTTCTTGTGGATCGCTGCGAATTGACCATGCTATGGCGTTGCTGCGTCTGTGGTGGGTACCGCCAGGAGCTTCTGCTGCCAAGGGTGCTTACATTTACTACCGGGTCAACGATCTGCTGGGCATTCTGGCTCTGGAATCAGTCCGTAATCAGTGTCTGATCATCGGTGAAGATCTGGGCACAGTTCCGGATGGCATGGATGTGCTGTTGAAGGAAAATGGTGTTCACTCCTACCGGATTTTCTTCTTCGAGCGTTCAAAGACCGATGGCGGTTTCATCTCTCCGGCTCATTATCCAGAGCAGGCCATGGCGGCTTTGACCACCCACGATATGCCGACACTGCGTGGTTACTGGCACTGTGATGATCTGACCCTGGGCCGCGAGTTGGGGCTCTATCCTGATGAAGAGGTATTGAATTCACTTCGTGCCGATCGTCATCAAGCTAAGCAACGGATCCTGGATAGTCTGCATGGCCATGGTGTCTTGCCGGATTCTGTTCCGCGTGACGTTAATTGGTCGGGGATGACGACTGAGCTCAATCATGGCATGCAGATCCACATGTGCCTTGGCAATTGTGCTCTGTTCAGTACTCAGCTGGAAGATTGGTTGGAAATGGATAAACCGGTCAACGTTCCGGGTACCAGTACCGAATATCCGAACTGGCGTCGTAAGTTGACGAAAAACCTCAGCGAGATCTTTGCTAATCCGGCATTGGCCCAGTTGGCAAAACGGATGACTGAGGCTCGGAACAAAGCTGGCCGCTAATTTTTTATAACAATAAGATGACGTAACCCATTAGCCCGTATCCGATGGGCGGGCTGATGGGTTCGTTTTATAAAGGGTGATGGCATGCTGATAAAAGAATTAACGGGGGCCCGTTGTGGCAAACCGTTTGAAAATTTAGGTTTAGTGGTTAATCCAGATGGCTCTGGTTTACTGTTACGCGCCTGGTTGCCTGGCGCCCTGTCCGTTGAGATCAAGGAACTGGGCAGCGACAAGGTGATCGCGGCTATGGTTTGTGTCGACAAGCTTGGGCTCTTCGAAGCCAGTTTTCCGCGTCGTAAGAAACCTTTTTCCTACTCCTTACAGGTTCAATATCCAGATACCGATACGACGATTGTCGATCCCTATCAATTTCATACCGAGGCTTACGCAGGCCTTGCCGAGATGAAACTGCAAGCCGCCAACCTTTATAAAACGCTCGGTGCGCAACTGATCGAAACCGAAGTCGATGGCGTCAAAGTCTCTGGCGTCCGGTTTGCTGTTTATGCTCCCAGTGCGACGGCTGTTAGCTTAATTGGCGATTTCAACTTTTGGGATGGCCGTCGTCATCCGATGCAACGCAGCTTGTGTGGCCACTGGGTGCTGTTTGTTCCTGGGCTGCAAGCCGGTGAACACTATAAATATGAACTCAAAGATCCAATGGGTAATCGTTTGCCTCACAAGGCGGATCCCGTTGGTTTTTATGCCGAGCAGTACCCATCCTTTGCCTCGGTGGTCTACGATCACGCCCAGTATGAATGGCATGATGCCGGTTGGTTAGCGTCACAACTGAATGACAAGCTAGAACAACCGATGTCCATCTACGAACTCCATTTCGCTTCCTGGAAGCGTCATGATGACGGCTCCTCATTGAGCTACCGCGAGATGGCGGCTGAGTTGATCCCCTACATTCAGGAGATGGGATACACCCATATCGAGCTGATGCCGATTTCGGAGCACCCTTTCTCCGGATCCTGGGGGTACCAGCCGGTGGGTATGTTTGCGCCCACCAGTCGTTTTGGTTCGGCGGACGATTTCAAATACTTTGTCGACCAGTGCCACCAAGCCGGGATTGGTATCATCCTCGACTGGGTTCCTGCACATTTCCCTTCTGACTCCCATGGCTTGGCGCGGTTCGACGGCACGCCCTTATATGAATATGAAGATCCCCGTCGCGGCTGGCATCCAGACTGGAATTCCTACATCTATGATTTTGGCCGCGACCATGTACGGCAGTTCCTGGTCGCCAGTGCCTTGTACTGGTTAGAGCATTTCCATATCGATGGCCTGCGTGTTGATGCTGTGGCTTCCATGCTGTATTGGGATTATTCCCGTAAAGATGGGGAGTGGGTGCCAAATATTCATGGTGGCAACCATAACTACGAAGCGATCAGCTTGCTGCGCTGGTTCAATGAGGAAGTGTATAAGCACTACCCGCAGGCCATGACGATTGCTGAAGAGTCGACGGCATTTGCGGGCGTGTCTCGTCCCACCTTTACCGGCGGTCTTGGATTTGGCTTCAAATGGAATATGGGGTGGATGCACGATACCCTGGAATACATGAAGAAGGATCCCATTCATCGCCAGTATCATCACAGCGAGATGACCTTCTCGATGGTCTATCACTACGATGAAAACTTTATCCTGTCGCTGTCCCATGATGAAGTGGTACATGGCAAACACTCCATGCTGTATAAGATGCCAGGCGATGAGTGGCAACAAGCCGCAAACTTGCGTGCTTACATGGGATTCATGTATGCCCATCCTGGGAAAAAATCGAACTTTATGGGCACGGAGATAGCACAATCTACCGAGTGGAACCATGATGCTCAGCTGTCGTGGTGGTTGCTGCAATTTGATAAGCACAGTGGCCAGAAGAGTGTGATCCGGGACTTGAACCATTTCTATCGCAACGAACCGGCCATGTATGAGGCTGATTATGAGCGTGGTGGTTTTATGTGGCTGGATCACAGCGATTATGAACACAGTGTCTATGCCATGTTGCGCCGTAACAAAGCGGGCGACCGCTCTGTTCTCGTGGTGGGTAATTTCACTCCGACACCGGTTGATGGTTACCGTTTGGGCGTGCCGGAGGCTGGAACCTATCAGGTGGTCTTAAATACCGATAGTAGCTACTACTGGGGTAGTGATTACGATATGGGTGGCCTCAGCTTCCAAAGTGAGGCGGTCACTATCCATGGACAAGCGCAATCAATTCTGATTAATCTACCTCCGTTAGCAACAGTCTTTATCAAGCGGATTGGGGATTAATCCAATGGGCGATAGCTTCATGCTCAAGCCTGGTAGAGAGGCCCCTTTAGGGGCCTCTCTCGATAGTAAGGGATGCAACTTTTCTCTTTGGGCGCCGGACGCCAACAGCGTCACCTTGTGTTTGTTTGGTCGCGACGAAAAAGAGACGGCACGTATTTCGTTACGTGAGCGCAAGGGACATTACTGGTTTGGGTATGTCGAAGGTGTGACGGCCGGGCAGTTATATGGCTGGCGAGTCGCAGGTGCTCACCATCCGGAGCAGGGGTTGCTGTTTGATGAGCAAAAACTGCTGCTTGATCCCTATACCAAAAATATCAATCGGCCATTACTCTGGAATGAAACCCTGTATGAGGGTGACAGCCAGCAGATGATGAGTAAATCTGTGGTTACGGCAGATGATTTCGACTGGCAGGGCGTGAGCAAGCCGGGATATGCCGACCATCAGACCATTCTTTATGAAACCCATGTGAAGGGGTTTACCCGGTTACACCCAGATGTTCCAGAGGCGTATCGAGGAACATATCTGGCTTTGTGTCAGCCTGCCGTTCTCGAATATCTGACAGCTCTTGGCATTACGACGCTTCAGCTGATGCCCGTGGCCTGCTTCATGAGTGAACCGCGATTGATCGGTTTGGATCTGGTCAATTACTGGGGTTACAACCCGGTTTGCTTTATGGCCCCCGATCCTCGTTATGCGGTGACCGATGCGGTGACCGAGTTCAAGACCATGGTGCGGGAATTACACCGTGCAGGTATCGAGGTCATTCTTGATGTGGTGTTCAACCATACGGCTGAATCCGGTCAGGGTGGTCCCATCCTCTCCTTCAAGGGGCTGGATAACCGCAACTACTACACCTTTGAAAATGGCAGTCATGGCCCTGATTATCAGCGTTACATCAATGTAGCTGGCTGTGGCAACAGTGTGAATGTTGATCATCCCAACGTTTTGCGTCTGGTCATGGATAGCCTGCGTTATTGGCTAGAAGAGATGCAGGTGGATGGTTTTCGCTTCGATCTGGCAGTAACCCTGGCTCGAGAAGGGAACGAGTTTGATCCCTGCGGTGGTTTTTTCAAGGCCATCATGCAGGACCCGGTGATCAGTCAGGCCAAGTTGATTGCCGAGCCTTGGGATATTGGCCCTTTTGGCTATCGACTTGGGCAATTTCCCAGTCAGTGGAAGGAAACCAATGATCGTTTCCGGGATACCGCTCGTTCATTTTGGCGTGGTGATACTGGCCGTATGGCCGACTTTGCGACACGCTTGCTCGGTTCACGGGATGTCTTTCCCAAGTCTTACCGCTCGATCCACGCTAGCGTTAATTTCATCTGCTACCACGATGGTTTCACGCTCGAGGATTTAGTCAGTTACAACCAGCGTCATAATCAGGCGAATGGCGAAGATAACCGGGATGGCCATGGGCATAATTTGTCGGCCAATTACGGTATTGAAGGACCGACTGCGGATCTGCGGATCAGCCATATGCGTCAGCAGCAAAAGCGCAATCTGATTGCGACGCTACTGCTGTCACAAGGCACGCCGCACATGTTGGCCGGGGACGAGATTGGCCGCAGCCAAATGGGCAACAATAACGCCTATTGTCAGGATAATCGGATCAGCTGGCAGAGTTGGGAACTGCGAGAAGAGGACGAACGCTTGCTGGAGTTCGTTAAACAGATGATCCAGTTACGACGCAATTCTGCCGTCTTTTCAGGATTGCGGTTGATCGATGATCATTATTTGGGGTCGTATGGGGCTTTGCACCAGGTGGCTTGGTATCACCCGGATGGGCACTTGTTATCGGATGCCGATTGGAATGCGCCGGTGTCGCAGGTGTTTGTGATGGATATCGGGGATCTCAAAGGCATGGGTGAGCGTTGGTTGGCTCTGTTTAATGCCAGCGGCTACGACATCCATTTTCGTTTGCCAGCCGCGGCCGACACCATGGAATGGGAGCAGGTGATCGACACGGCGGCCGTCGATGGTTTCCTGTTACCCGATGATGTTCGCCGCCAAATAGCGGTTGGACGTGCTCACTCTGTCAAACTGTTGCGGCAGAGGATTTGTGATGCTGGTGCAGTTTCTGTGGTTAAGGGGTGAGAGGCTCGGCAAGATCAGGTATGCTTTCTGTTACAAATTGGTAACAAGGCTAACAAGATGGAAACACCCACCCTCGATTCTTGGCGTGAACGACTGACCGAGGAGCAGTATCGGGTTTGCTGGGAAAAAGGCACGGAGCGCCCCTTCTCCGGCGCTCTGCTGCATAATCGCAAGACTGGGGAATATCATTGCGTGTGTTGTAACAACACCTTATTTGCTTCCTCTTCAAAATTTGATTCTGGTTGTGGTTGGCCGAGTTTTGATACTGCCATTGCCGGTGCGGTACGTTATGAAAAAGATAAATCCCATGGCATGGTTCGTACCGAGATCCTCTGCCAGCAGTGTGGTGCCCATCTGGGGCATGTATTCGACGATGGCCCAACGCCGACCAAACAGCGCTACTGCGTGAATAGCGTTTGCCTGACTTTTTCCGCGAACGATGTGCAGGAGTAGCGTTTGACTATCGCGCGCCTGGTGGTGCTTTGCTATTCGTGTGAAGGTGTGAAGGATGGTCGAGAGTCGGCTATGGGCAACAGGCTCGTCACCTGCTGTGACATTGAGGTAAGCTGGCTTTCCTCATTTGGCATAACGCTCAGGTATTGATGTGACAACACTGGCCATCCTTTCTGATATTCATGGTTGTTTACCTGCTCTGGAACAGACGCTTCTCCAGCTACAACCCTATGCACCGGATTACTATCTGCTATTGGGCGATCTCCTTAACCATGGTCCGCGTAATCCGGTGCCTCAGGGCTATGCTCCGGCTGCAGTCGCCGAGTCTTTGAATCAACTACGTACCCGGATCCTTGCGGTGCGAGGAAACTGCGATAGCGAAGTCGATCAGATGTTATTGGCCTTTCCCTGTCTGTCTCCCTACAACTTTTTGTTGCTGGGGAGTCGACGCTGTTGCATGACTCATGGCCACCTGTATTCGCTTGAGCAACTGGCTCTAGGCTCCGGGGATGTCCTGTTTTCCGGGCATACTCACTTGGCGGGTTTCTCTGAGCCTGCACCCGGCCTGCTCGCTATGAATCCTGGATCTATCGCCATGCCCAGACAGGGGCCGGCGAGCTTTGGACTCTATCAGAATGGTCATTTCTCTATTCGCGAGGTAGAGGACGGTTCTTTGCTTGCCGAGCGAACCTGGTCGTGATCGGAGTTGTATCGCGCTTAGCGTGGGGAGGTTGGTGCAGGGCGGCTTGTTTTCTGGCCAATACGCCAATTGCTATTGAGCAGACCTGATAACGACTCTTGCTGCGTTGCAGTGGAGCGATAGGCCAAGTAGAGAGTGCGGGGTAGGTGTGGTGCTCCATCCACCATGTGCAAAAGACCTTGTTTCAGCGCCGGAGCGACCGCAGGATGAGGCAAGTAAGCAATACCGCCATGTTGCTTCAGATGTTGCTCTGCTTGCCGCAGGGAAGGCGTCAGCAAGGTGGGTACACGGCCCTGCAGTTCGGCCGGGAAATTGGTATGGGTAAAATGGGCATGGGTTTCAATCATCACCAGCGGCTGTTGCTGCGTTTGCGACAGGGCCAAGCCTGCTTGTCGACTCACTAGACTGAGATGGTATTCGGCCAGAGGACGGACCGAGACTTCATCGATTTTGCTCGGCTCTCCCAAGATTGCCAAATCGAGGGTTCTTTCCAGCAACTGGCGACAGAGCTGTTCGCGGTTGCCAATTTCATACCTTAATAGCGGTTGCGACGCCTGCTCAAACCAGGGATCGATCCACTCCTGCAACCCCATCTCCCAGCAGAATAACGGCGCACCTACCGCGAGTTGGCGTTGTACATCGCCTTGCTGCCCCATTTCCTGCTTAGCGCGTCCCAAGGTTTGTAATATGGCCTCGGCATAGGGGTAGAGGCGCTCTCCGGCGCTGGTGAGTTGAATATTGTTACGATGACGAGCGAAGAGTGTCACCCCCAGTTGTTGTTCCAACTGGCGGATCCGAAAACTGACGGCTGATTGCGTCAAATACAGGGTTTCTGCTGCGCGACCAAAATGTCGGCTTTTACTGACCTCGATAAAGGTACGCAGCAGATCCGTATCCATTAATCCAGGGACTCTTCGACGGGCTCGAAGCTGGCATCATCCGTTGCATTGCCACCTGACGTGCAGAGGCGATGCACCCGACGCGGGCCAATCACTTTCAGATACTTGAACCAGACCTTGGCATGAGGGCTGCCAGTGGCATCTCCGGCCTGGACTCGTTCAATGAAAGTTTTTTCTACCTCATCGGCGGGCTCGCGCTTGCCTTGGTAGAGTTCGAGCATGGCTTGGCCACACTGTTCCAGAGTGTCGGCTTCGGCAACAGTAAACTGCCCGCTACGGCGCAAGCCGCGTGGGAAATGTTGGAAGTCGTTAAAACGCTTATCAGATACAAAGCTCATGGTAGTCATTGCTATTGTTGTTGTCCTATCGCGGGGAAGTATGTTCAGCCATGGAAAGAGTTAAAAATCGAGTTTTTTCATGTGATGATAAATTATATTTATCGTTCGCTATTCTGCACAGTTCAAGCTGCAAAAGTTTCACACAATGACGGATAAACTGGCGTAAATAGCTGAAAAAACATACAAATCAGGATTTTTACCAAAAACGGCTTACAAGCGGCGTTAAAAAAACCGGAGGTTCCGGTTTATTTATTCTCGGGGTTTGTCACATTTCCATGATGCGTTGTAATAGGTCGCCCTCGAGCAAGGCTCGTTTGATCAAGGCAACACCTCCCATGGTGTGCTGTCCCTGAAAATAGGCACGTTCGATGGGCAGGTTCTGATGAAAGCTGGGGAGGGACTGCTGCTCCACACATCGTCGGATGGCGGGGAACAAGATTTTATCCGCTTCGACCACCTCGCCAGCCAACAGGATCTTCTCGGGATTAAACAGATTCACCATGATGGCGATGGTTCGTCCCAAATATTCTCCCGTTTCCTGAATGATTTGGCCTGCCAGAGCATCTCCCGCATTGGCGGCGCGGCAGATCTGCTCGATGGTCAATGAGGCAGAGGCAGATGACAGCGAGGATGCATGACCGCGAGCCAGCAATTCCTGGCTGCGCTCCACGATGGCAGCATTGGAGACTATGGTCTCCAGGCAGCCAAAATTACCGCAGTGACAGCGGCGGCCAAATCGTTCGACTTGGATATGGCCTATCTCGCCGACGTTGCGATTCTGTCCTAACAGGACCCGCCCTTTGCTGATGATGCCAGAGCCGACCCCGTTGTGGATGGTGATGAGTATGGCATCTTGAGTGTCCTGCGAGGCGCCAAAAAAGTGTTCCGCCAGCGCCAGGGAGCGGGTGTCATTTCCCACATAGCAGGGGAGTGCAAAGTGGGTTTCCAATAGCTGTGCAAGGGGCACTTTATTCAACGTCAGCGTGGGCATATACAGCACCTCACCTGACTCCGGATTGACCAGTCCAGGCAAGGTCACGGCCAAGCCGATTAGTTTGCGGATTTTGCGTGGGTTATTGCTAATCAGCTCGTCAATCGTGGCGATCAGCGTGGCCAGCACCTCGTCAATGGTCGATTGACCCACGAGCTCGCGTCGCATCTGGACCAGTTCACGGCCCGCCAGATCGCAAAGTGCCAAGTACAGGGTGCGGCGTCCTAACCGACAGGAGACGAACTGGAAGCGATCCCGTACCGTCATCAAGGAGATGGCTCGACGTCCGCCTGTGGACTCTTGCAGCGCTTCCTCACGGATCAGATCGTGCTCCAGCAGCTGCCGGGTAATTTTGGTCACACTGGCGGGAGCTAACTGGCTGATCTCGGCTACCTTGACCCGGGATATGGGCCCTTGCAGGTCGATAATGCGATAAACCGCTGCCGCATTAACCTGTTTGACCAGGTCGATATTCGCTATTTGTCCGTCTGTCATTTATCGGTGTTCTTGATAGGTTCCGTGGACCAGGGTTGCCGTGACGTTGAATGCATCATCGAAGATGACCAGATTGGCAACTTTCCCTTCGGCAATACTGCCCAGATCGTTCGCTCGATCCATGGCGCGGGCCGGGTAGAGGCTGGCCATGCGCAAGGCTTCTTCGAGCGGGATCCCGACCTGTTGTACCAGGTTTTGAACCCCTTCGATCATGGTGAGCGCCGAGCCGCCGAGTGTACCATTCTTGTCCACGCATTGCCCATGACGGTAAAAGACGGTGGTGCCACAAAAATCGAAATGATCAAATCCCTCCGGAGCTCCGGCCGGGGCGGTCGCATCGGTGACCAGACAAAGACGTTCGCCGAGGATGCGATGCGCCAGACGGACGTTTGCCGGATGGACATGATGCCCATCGACTATGATCCCGGCGTAGATATCTTGCCGATCGTAGATAGCCCCCACGATACCGGGCTCCCGGCCATTCAGGGTGGGGGTCATGGCGTTGTACAAATGGGTGGCAAAGCGGATCCCGGCGTTGAATCCGGCGATTGCCTGTTCGTAGTTGGCGGCGCTGTGGCCGATTGCAACCAGTATTCCGGCCTCGCTGAGTCGCCGAATATGGTCCAGATCATTCTGCTCCGGAGCCAAAGTGATCTTGGCAATCCAGGGCGCGTTCTGACAGAGATAATCGATCATCTCCTCGGTGGGGCGGCGGATCTGGTCGGCAGGATGAATGCCCTTGCGGATCACATTGGTATAAGGCCCTTCGAGATGGAGACCTAGCACCTCAGCGGGGTGAGCCTGCATGTAATCACGAGTCGCCCCGATGGCACTACGAATATCCGCATCCGGGCTGGTGATCAGCGTCGGCAAGAAGCTGGTGGTGCCAGACTTCAAGTTCGCTTCCTGCATCACCGCCAAGGTTTCCTGAGTCTGGGCCGCATTGAACATGACGCCGCCGCAGCCATTGAGCTGCAGGTCGATGAAACCAGCGCTCAGGTGCTGGCCTTGCAGGTCATAAGCCGGCAGGTCTGGGCTGAAGGCAGACAGCGGACGAATAGCCGTGATGCGGCCCTGGTCGATTAAAACCCCATGCTCGTGGAGTAACCCGGTTTCGGAATGGACTAGCCCATTACGCAATACAAACATCTGCTCGCCCTCAAATCCGCTTAATGTTTTCGGCTTCCAACTCCTGGAAGTAACGCACTGTCTTGACCTTGAGCTCCATGGTGCTGGGCTCGTCGCAGACTATGATGCCACGGGGATGCAGCTGCAGGGCGGAAATGGTCCACATATGGTTGACGGAGCCCTCGACGGCAGCCTGCAGTGCTTGTGCCTTGGCGTGCCCGGTGACCAGGATCAGGATCTCTTCTGCATCTAGCAGGGTTCCTACTCCCACAGTGAGCGCCAAGCGTGGTACCTGGTTGACATCACCAAAAAATCGAGCGTTGGCGATACGGGTATCTTCGGTCAGCGTCTTGATTCGCGTCCGGGAGCTTAAGGATGATGCCGGTTCATTGAAGGCGATGTGTCCATCGTTGCCAACCCCGCCCATGAAGAGATGAATGCGGCCATAGGATTTTATTTTCGCTTCATAACGCTGACATTCCGCTATCAAATCCAGGGCATTGCCATCCAGCAGATTGATGTTTTCATGGCGAATATCAATGTGGTCGAAGAAATTTTCGAACATGAAGCTGTGATAGCTCTGCGGATGGTTCTCGGGTAAGCCGACGTATTCATCCATGTTGAATGTCACCACATTGGCGAAACTAACTTCACCTTGCTGATAGAGCTCAATCAAACGCCGGTAGGTATTCAAAGGCGTGCCGCCCGTGGGCAGGCCCAGAACAAACGGCCGCTCCGGTGTCGGCGCAAATTGAGTAATGCGATCAACAATGTAACGAGCGGACCAGTAACCAACATGAGCAGTTTCTTTGAGTGGGATCAGGCGCATCTGTGATTCCTCATGGCGTTGTGTTGTTGCGGGATCTTAATTCACAAGGTAAACCAAGATCCGGTATTTGGCTATTAATTTATGTGGTTATAGCATTTTATGGTGATTTGAATCACGATTTTAAGCATGGTTTGTTATCGGCGCGAAATAACTGTTCTAGACTGATCCATCACCCTTGGATCCTCAATTTGACCTGACGATCCAGGGGGGGATATCAAGTTTGATGTGTAATTGTTTGTTTAGGTTGGTTTATTTCTACGATGGTTACAGCACAGCTGCTTCGACGTCTGTCATGGATACCGATGACTGCGGTGCCGGAGAGGGAACAACCTTTATCCGAGGTGTACCGAGTACAGTTGCCGTCGTGTTACGTGTTCCAGCAGTTTTAATCAGTGGTGAATGAAGTGGGTTGGCTAGCTGTTTGCTTATCCGCCAGAGTCACTTGGACAGTTATAGGAGAGGGATGTGAATATTCTCGGTTATCTACAAAAAGTCGGCCGTGCCTTGATGGTGCCTGTCGCGACACTGCCCGCGGCAGCCATTCTGATGGGGGTGGGTTACTGGATTGATCCTGTAGCCTGGGGTGGCAACAGTGCATTAGCGGCGTTCTTTATCAAATCGGGTGGCGCCATCATCGACAATATGTCGGTGTTGTTTGCCGTGGGGGTGGCTTATGGCATGTCCAAAGATAAGGATGGTGCCGCTGCGTTGGCGGGGTTTGTCGGCTTTCTGGTGCTGACCACCCTCTGTTCTCCCGGTGCTGTGGCGCAAATTCTCGGATTGGTGCCGGCCGATGTACCGGTGGCGTTTAATAAAATTCAGAACCAGTTTGTCGGTATTCTGACCGGTATTATTGCCGCCGAGCTTTACAATCGTTTCAGTGGTGTCGAATTGCATAAGGCGCTGGCTTTCTTCAGCGGCCGTCGTCTGATCCCGATCCTGACGTCGTTTGCCATGATCCCGCTGGCCTTCGTGCTGATGTATGTTTGGCCGGTGATCTATGATGGATTGGTCAGTTTTGGTGAACAAATTCAGGGCATGGGCGCAACGGGCGCAGGCATTTATGCGTTCTTCAACCGCTTGCTGATCCCGATTGGTCTGCATCATGCGCTGAATTCTGTGTTTTGGTTTGATGTGGCCGGTATCAATGACATTCCTAACTTCCTGGGCGGGGCTAAATCCTTGGCCGAAGGCAAGGCTGTGGTCGGTATCACCGGTATGTATCAGGCGGGTTTCTTTCCCATCATGATGTTTGGTTTACCGGGTGCGGCGCTGGCTATTTATCAAACGGCTAAGGTCAAGAACAAAGAAAAGGTTGCGTCGATCATGATTGCCGCCGCCTTTTCCGCCTTCTTTACCGGGGTAACAGAGCCGCTGGAATTTGCGTTCATGTTTGTGGCGCCACTGCTCTATGTGCTCCATGCACTGCTCACCGGTATCTCGGTGTTTATCGCCGCATCCATGCACTGGATTGCCGGGTTTGGCTTTAGTGCCGGCCTCGTGGATATGGTGCTCTCCTCGCGCAATCCACTGGCGGTACAGTGGTACATGTTGCTGCTGCAAGGGATTGCGTTCTTCTTTATCTACTACTTCGTATTCCGCGTGGTCATCATTCGCTTCAATCTGAAAACGCCCGGTCGTGAAGAGGATGACCTGACCACCTCAAGCGCGGTCGCTCAAGGGACTGTGGCTACCAATCGTAGTGAGTTGGCCAAGCAATATCTCAAAGCGCTGGGAGGGCATGACAACCTGCTGAGTATCGATGCTTGTATTACCCGTTTACGTTTGACTCTCAAGGATCGCTCGGTTGCCAATGAGCGCGTACTCAGAGCTTTAGGGGCTTCGGGCGTCGTGAAACTCGGAGAGAATAATCTGCAAGTCGTACTCGGTCCGCAGGCGGAGATTATCGCCGGTGAAATGAAGAAGATCCCGGCAGATACCGATCTGGATACCGTGGTATTACCGAGCTAATTCTTTTGTCTTGGAAGCCCTGCGCTCCGGAATCAACCCGCGGGCCAAGTATAACCCGCGGATCAGATATCTCGGATTAGTCGCATGTCAAAACGGTTGGCTAGTCTCTGTGTTGGTGCTTCAACACACAGAGACGCCAACCGTTTTCCTTATCGATGATGACTTTCGTCATCTGCGCGACCGTTTTCTCCGGCCCGATACTTCGACGCGACCATAACTGTAGTTCTATCCATACCGTGGCGTCCCGTGGCGCCGGGTTGTCCGGGTTTCCCGAAATCAGCGCCACTTTGTCCCGTGTGTCGCGATGAACCTCTTTTTTCCTCGTCTTGGACGGATTTTTTTCGTCTGACAGTGGACGGAGACAACCGATAAATCCCTTGAGCCAGGGTGGGGATTCATGGATCATAAGCGGTTATCGCGCAGTTGCAGCTATTATCTCTTGAGGTGAAGTGAATGACTCAGGCGGAACATCGCCCCAGCAATTTTATTCGTCAGATTATCGATGAGGATCTGGCGAGTGGGAAACACAGCAGTATTGCGACCCGTTTCCCGCCCGAACCGAATGGTTATCTCCATATCGGCCATGCTAAATCCATCTGTCTGAATTTTGGTATCGCACAGGATTATCAGGGAACCTGTAATCTGCGATTTGATGATACCAACCCAGCCAAGGAAGAGGTGGAGTATGTCGAGTCCATCCAGCGCGACGTGCAGTGGTTAGGGTTTCAGTGGAACGGCGCGGTTCGTTACTCTTCGGACTATTTCGATAAGTTGCATGGTTATGCCATTGAGCTGATCGAAAAGGGGCTGGCTTATGTGGATGAGCTGACGGCCGAGCAGATCCGCGAATATCGGGGCACACTCACTGCACCGGGCAAGAACAGTCCATTCCGTGACCGCTCGGTTGCAGAAAATCTGGCGTTGTTCGAGAAAATGCGCGCCGGTGGCTTCAAAGAGGGCGAGGCTTGTTTACGTGCCAAAATTGACATGGCCTCTTCGTTTATCGTGATGCGGGATCCGGTGATTTACCGCGTCAAGTTTGCCGAGCATCATCAGACCGGTGATAAGTGGTGCATCTACCCGATGTACGATTTTACCCATTGCATTTCGGACGCTCTTGAGGGGATTACCCACTCCATTTGTACTCTGGAGTTCCAGGATAATCGCCGTCTGTATGATTGGGTTCTTGATAACATCAGCATCGAGTGTCATCCACGCCAATATGAGTTCAGCCGTCTGAACCTCGAATACAGCATTATGTCCAAGCGTAAGCTGAACCTGCTGGTGACCGAGAATATCGTCGAAGGTTGGGATGATCCGCGGATGCCGACCGTCTCCGGTTTGCGTCGCCGTGGCTACACCCCCGAGGCGATCCGCGAGTTCTGTCGTCGCATTGGTGTCACCAAGCAGGATAATACCGTCGAGATGAGCGCTCTGGAGTCTTGCATTCGTGAAGACTTGAACGAGAATGCCCCCCGCGCCATGGCGGTGCTGCGTCCGGTGCGTGTGGTGATCGAAAACTATCCACAGGACAAGGTCGAGATCCTGAACTCGCCCAACCATCCGAACAAGCCGGAACTGGGTACTCATGAGTTGCCGTTTGCCCGCGAAATTCTGATCGATGAAGCGGATTTCCGCGAGGAAGCGAACAAGCAGTTCAAGCGCCTGGTGCTGGGTAAGGAAGTTCGGCTGCGTCATGCCTATGTGATCAAGGCCGAACGGGTCGAGAAAGATGCGGATGGCAAGATTACCACTATCTACTGCAGCTACGATCCGCAGACGCTGGGTACCGATCCGGCGGATGGTCGCAAGGTCAAAGGCGTGATCCACTGGGTGACTGCCGAGCACTCGCTGCCTGCTCAAGTTCGGTTGTATGATCGTCTGTTTGCCGTGGCAAACCCGGGAGCGGCGGAGGATTTTCTGACCACGATCAATCCTGCTTCCTTGACGGTGATTGATGGGGCTCGTGTTGAACCGAGCTTGCAACAGGCAGCCCCGGAGCAGGCTTATCAGTTCGAGCGCGAAGGCTATTTCTGCGCGGACAGCAAGCTATCTACGCCAGAGTCGCTGGTGTTCAACCTGACGGTTGCACTGCGTGATACTTGGCAGGGCTAATGCTCCAGCGTGAATCGCAACCAACAAAAAACCGCCGAAATGGCGGTTTTTTTTATTGCTTCAGCGTCGGCATCCTCATATCGGTTGCCCTTGCTGATGCTTATTTGTTTTTGCTGCGCTTGGCGATGCAATCGGGATGATTGCAGTGGCCATATAGATACAGGCTGTGGTGCGTCAGCTCGAGACCAAATTTTTGTGCCACTTCATTCTGCCGCTGTTCAATCACATCGTCATGAAACTCGATCACGCGACCACAATCCAGGCAGACCAAGTGATCATGGTGCTCCTGGTGGGCCAGTTCGAAGACTGACTTGCCACCCTCGAAATGATGGCGAGTGACAATCCCGGCATCATCAAACTGGTTCAATACCCGATAGACGGTAGCAAGGCCAATCTCTTCGCCTTGATCCAGCAGTTTTTTATAGAGCTCCTCGGCACTGATGTGTTGGCATTCTGGCGTTTGCAGGTACTCGAGGATCTTGATGCGGGGGGAGGTGATCTTCAGTCCGGCATCTTTAAGCTGCTGATTATTTGAGGTCATGGCACTCTGTCTTCTGAGGCGGCAAGGGCCGCAAGCTGGCATCAGGAAGTTGCATTATAGGGTCCACTCGCTATGAAATGGAACCGTCTGGAGAACTGTTCCCCTAATTGCCGGGATAACCAATGTTAGCATTTTTCTGTTCAAAGCCCATATTGCATTAACAACTGCTGCCATTCCTTCACATCTGGAAGCCCATCGGCGGCGCCCACCGCACCAATTTTCCAACCGGCAAACAGACAGGCCCGGCGCAAGGCTAGCCGTGGATCCCCATGCTGTAACCACTCATGGATAAAGGCTGAAAACAGCGCATCGCCAGCGCCTATGGTGTTGATGACCCCGCGAGGGGCTATGGCCGGAGCATGGAAAAACTCATCGTGTGTGGATTGATAGAGTAGGGCGCCACGGCTGCCACATCCCATGATGATGAACCGGTTGTGGTAGCGCTGTGCTAACGAGCGAATGAATGATTCAGCGGAGCGACCATCCAGACCTTCATCACTCAAAAACAGAATATCGGCGGCGGCCATGAACTCCCGGTTGTAATCGTCATCTATGTCCCACAGGACATGGACATCACAGGCAATCAGCTTGTTCAACCGTTTGGCGGTGGCCAGTAAGGAGCGGGAAAAGTTGATGTTGCATAAAATCGCCAGCTCGCACTGCTGCAGGGCGGGTTCATAGCCGTCAGGCAATGGTGTCTCTTGACACTCCTTCAAGTCGACCTGGATCTGTCGGCGGCCGTCAGGATCATAGAGGATGACACTCTGCGGGGTGGCGCTCAGGATCCGGCTCATGCCGTGCGTCGAAATGCCAGCTTGCTCGAGGGCCATCATGACGGTGTCACCCGCCAGATCCGGGCCAA
>Ga0183099_1000631_pt1 | contig 23916 bp, 20 predicted proteins | sample Biomet1_FD_127788 | JGI IMG/M metagenome (GOLD analysis project Ga0183099, IMG submission 127788) | Microbial communities from bioreactor (seeded with anoxic lake sediment) at LBNL, California, USA - Biofuel metagenome 1 | ecosystem: Engineered > Bioreactor > Anaerobic > Unclassified ...
AAGAGGTGGCCGATTTTGATATCTCCGTGGCCGCTTACCCGGAAGTGCACCCGGAAGCGAAAAGCGCACAAGCTGATCTGCTGCACCTGAAACGTAAAATCGATGCCGGTGCCAATCGCGCCATCACGCAGTTCTTCTTTGATGTGGAAAGCTACCTGCGTTTCCGCGATCGTTGTGTCGCGATTGGTATTGAAGCGGAAATCGTGCCGGGCATCCTGCCTGTTTCAAACTACAAAAATCTGCTGAAATTTGCTGGTTTCACCAACGTGAAGATCCCGCAATGGTTGCATCAGCGTTTTGAAGGCATTGCCGATGATGACCAGATGACCCGTAACATGGTTGGTGCCAGCATTGCGATCGACATGGCGCGCGTGCTGTCGCGGGAAGGGGTAAAAGATTTCCATTTCTACACACTGAACCGCTCTGAGCTGACTTACGCCATCTGTCATACCTTGGGTGTGCGCCCGAAAGCGTAATCAGCCGGAATATAAAAAAGGCGCCATACATTGCTGTATCGCGCCTTTTTTCATGCCGTTTTTGGTCGTTAAGCGATGTTCGCGTCCAATAATACTTTGCGTAAACGGCGTAAGCCTTCCACCATTTTCTCCGGTTCAGTATGGCTGAAATTCAGGCGGATATACCCGTGTGGCGGGTTGCTTTCCGCAAAGAACGCTTCACCCGGCATAAAAGCCACACCGGCTTCCAGTGCAATTTTTAACAACGGGCGCGTATCCACGGTGTTTTTCAGTTTTAACCAGAAAAACAGCCCGCCGGATGGGATCTGCCAATCTGCCAGATCGGCAAATTCACTCTCCAGTGCCGCTGCAAACGCATCGCGACGGACACGGTAGAATTCCCGTAACCGTTCCAGACGTTGTGGTTTATCGGCGGAGTTCATGTACTCCAGCGCCAGCCATTGTCCCGGACGGTTGGTGTGCAGGTCCGCCGCTTGTTTCAAACGTACCAAGTGGGTGATCAAATCAGGGTGCGCAATCAGATAACCAACACGCAAACCAGGGATCAGCACTTTGGAAAACGAACCAAAATAGATCCACGGTGCGGTTTTTAGAAACGAGCAGATTGGTGGTTTCGCCAGATTGTCGTAATCCAGTTCGCAATACGGCTCATCTTCAATCAATGGCAGGTTGTATTGATCGAGTAACGCCGCCACGGCCTGACGCGAGGCCACGTCATAACAAGTGCCAGACGGATTTTGGAAACTCGGGATCAGGTAAGAAAAACGCGGTTTATGGTCACGGATCTGATGTTCAAAATTGCTGATATCCGGCCCTTTATTGCCGAGCTGGATGCCTTGGCATTGCGCCTGAAACAGATTAAAACACTGCAATGCCGCCAGATAAGTCGGCGATTCAACCAGTACGTTACTGTTGGGGTCGATGAACAGTTTTGAGACTAAATCCAACCCTTGCTGGGAGCCCGACAAAATCAGCACCTGATTGGCATCACAGGCGATGCCTTTCTGGCGCGCTTCGGCGGCAATTGCTTCGCGCAGCTCGGGTTCACCCTCACTCATGCCATATTGTCTGACCTTATTGGGTAACACAGACCAGTCAATATCGGGAAAACTACCTTCTGCGGGTAAGCCGCCAGCAAATGAAATGATATTTGGTTTTTGCGCGCTGGCTAAGATTTCTCGGATGATTGAGGATGTGAGATGTTGGATACGCTCGGCAAACATGCGGCCTCCGGTTATGCGGGCATGAGTTTGTTTAATTGCTATTTCTGATGCAGGACGATAAATTCTAGGAAATTATCGGTAGATACGTCAGTGAAGTTGACCTATCTTGCCAGCACACCTAATTAAGTCAATATGGTTGACCAAAATAATCAAAATTCGCTCAATGCGGCGTTAGAGTTGTTCCATTTTGCCTTCCGTGCGTTTACCTCCGGCCCTGATGCGATCTTGGCGGAACAGGGGTTAGCGCGGGTGCATCATCGCATTCTCTATTTTGTTGGGCGCAACCCCGCGATCAGCGTGAATGCGTTGCTGAAAATTCTCGGCGTCAGTAAACAGGCGCTGAATGGCCCGTTGCGCACGTTAAAAGAGTTAGATTTAATTGCGGCGAATGCCGATGAATTTGATAAACGCATCAAGCGCTTAACGCTCACCGCATCAGGGCAAGTGCTGGAAAATCGCTTATCGCAAAGCCAGCGCGAGCTGATGACGCAAGTGTTTAGCGACGCGGGTAACGAAGCTGAGCAACAGTGGCGCGCTATTATGCAGAAATTGGCGGAAACCAAATTTGCCGATCTGTTGAGTCACGATCACAACCCGCCAACGGCGGCCAGCGACGACTGAACTTGCGTTATTAAACAAACTATTCCCAGCTCACAAAAATGAGGTGCAATACTGCCAGTATTGCGCCTTTTTTGTTTTTGTCGCGTATCACTTTTTTCCTCTATGCTTTTTGATATCAGCCTTTGGAGATCAGCGACATGCAGCGATTTGGTACCAGTAATGAGTTACGGCTGTCGGAACTGATCGGTTCGCTCAGTCATGCGCTGGATATCACCGAAGGGCAGCCGGAAGGGCATTGCGTGCGCTGTTGCTGGATCGGCATGCAGCTCGGTGAGCGGCTTGGTTTACCGGCACAACAATTACATGAACTGTATTACATGCTGCTACTGAAAGATCTGGGCTGTAGCAGCAATGCCGCACGGATCTGCGAGTTATATCTGACCGATGATCTGCGTTTTAAACACGATTTTTCGCAAGTCGATAGCAGCATAGCCAACGTGGTGACGTTCGTATTAAAACATACCGGCTTGCAGGCCGGCTTAACTGAGCGTTTTAGTAGTCTGTTTACCATTTTTCGCAACGGTGAGCAGATCGCGACGGAACTGATCCAAACTCGTTGCCAGCGCGGGGCGGAAATTGCCCGTCAGCTGCGGTTTAGTGAACCGGTCGCACAAGGCATTTTGTCGCTGGATGAACATTGGGATGGCGGTGGTAAACCGGAAGGGCTGGCGGGTGAGCAGATCCCGCTGTATGCGCGAATTGCGTTGCTGGCGCAGATCGTCGATGTGTTTCATTCCGCCAGTGGGCCGGTAGCGGCGCGCAAAGAGGTGCAACAGCGCGCGAAAAAATGGTTTGATCCCGCGCTGGTTCAGCTGTTTGAGCAAGTTTCTAATAATGACACTTTCTGGCAAACGCTGGCATCACCGACCTTAGAGCAGCAGGTATTTGCGTTGTTAGCCGGTGAGGGCGAGCGGCCGTTAGATGAAGATTATCTGGATGAGATCGCTGCCGCTTTTGGGCAGGTAGTTGACTCGAAAAGCCCGTACACCGCCGGTCATAGCGGTCGGGTGGCGCTGTATACCGATATGCTAGCGCAAGAGCTGGGGTTATCGCCAGAGCGGCGGCGTTGGCTGAAACGCGGTGCCTTGTTGCACGATGTGGGCAAGCTGGGAGTGAGTAACACGATTTTAGATAAACCCGGCAAGCTGGATGCTGAAGAGTGGGCGGCGGTACAGCGGCATGCGGAATTTACCGAAAATATTTTAAGCCGGATTTCTGCCTTTGCGGAGTTGGCGATTGTGTCGGGCGCACATCATGAACGGCTTGATGGCAAAGGTTACCCGAAAGGGCTCAAAGCCGAGCAGATCGCGCTGGAAACCCGCATCATTACTACGGCGGATATCTTTGATGCGATCACCGCGGCCCGACCGTATCGTGGCGCGATCCCAATTCCGAAAACGCTCGATATCATGGCGGAAACGGTGGGCACCGCCATTGATGCCGACTGTTTTGCCGCACTCAATCGGGTGATTGAACGTCTAGAATTGCCGGTGCCGCAGCCAGCGTAAAGCGATCTAATCGGGCCAGTGCCAGATCGAAATCAAACGCCTGCAGATGGTTATTGATCAGCTGTAATTCCGCCAGCGGGATCAGGGCTTGTAAACCGGGCTCCAGCTGGGCGTACAGATCTAACGCACCGCAATCATTATCGCCAATCAGTTTTCGTAGTGTTGCCAACGCTTCGTCAGTGACGCGCTGTAAATGATGAGTGGTAGTGGTCAACTGCAGATCATGTGGAATGATTTGCGTGTTGATCTGGCGGCAGAGTTGCTGCAGTGCGCTATCCAGCTGATTCGTCATAACCAGTAAACCCGCGATGTCAGCGGAATGACTCAGCGCTTTTTCCAGCTGTGCGGCCAGCTCTGATACCGCCATTGCGCCGATATTGGCGGCCACTCCTTTCAGACCATGTGCCAATGGTTTGGCAATGGTCGGTTGTTGTTGTGCCAGTAAATCGCGAATGCGGGCGGGAATGCCGCCTTGTTCACGGCAAAATTGCTGTAATAACTGCAGGTAAAGGGTTTGGTTGCCATTAACCCGCTGTAACGCGGTCTGGCTATCCAGCCCATCCAGTTGTAGCTGCGGGTGGGAATTGCTGGAGGCGCTTTGCCGACTGCCGCTAAGTTTATGCGCCAGATAGTGGCTCAGCAGTTTATAGAACAACTGTGGATCAATCGGTTTCGCAATATGGTCGTTCATGCCTTCGGCCAGACAACGTTCGCGTTCATCCTGCAGTGCGTGTGCGGTCATGGCGATGATCGGGAGTTGTTGAAAACGGGCATCCGCGCGGATCGCCAGCGTAGTTTCGTGGCCATCTAAGCCTGGCATCTGCAGATCCATAAATACCAGATCGTAATATTCAGGTTCGTGAGAAAACAGCAACGACATCGCTTCATGTCCATTGGCGGCCACGTCGGTCTGAATACCACTGGCGAGCATCATTTCAACAGCAATTTGCTGATTGATCGGGTTATCTTCTGCCAACAGCACGTTGGCCTGCCGGAATTGCGGTAAGACCAGATGCTCGAATACGGCTATGGTTTCACCTTGCGGTGGAGCAAACAGTCGCATCAGACAATCAACCACCTGTGACTGGCTGATCGGTTTGGTCAGGAAACCTTCAATACCGGCGGTTTTGGCTTCTTGCTGAACATCGTCATAACTAAACGCGGTGACCAGCACCATGCGGGGCGGCAGTGGTAATTCCCGCGCGTGGTGTGCCAGTGCAATGCCATTCATTTCCGGCATTTGCCAATCAGTCATCAGCAGATGGAATGGCACGCCTTCCTGTGCGGCTTGTTGCAAGCGTTGCCATGCCTGGTTAGCACTGGTAACCGCTTCGGCATGCAGGGGTAATTGTTGTAATGCGGCGAGCAAAATATCGCAGGCTACCGCATTGTCATCGACCACCAAAACCCGCAGTCCGGTGATAGCACCGGGGATCAGCCGGCGTTTTTCATTCATGATCTGATTGGCGGTAAGTTGGATGGCAAACGAAAATTCACTGCCGACATCGGGTTCACTTTTTACCTGGATGGTTCCACCCATTTGCTCGACTAAATGGCGGGCAATGGTCAGGCCCAGACCGGTGCCACCAAAGCGGCGGGTGGTCGAACCATCGGCTTGCGTAAAGGCTTGAAACAGGCGGCTGGTTTGTTCCGGCGTCATGCCAATACCGGTATCGCGGATAGTAAATTGCAGCGTCAGCTGGTCGTTATCACGTGCTTGCTGGCGCACCTGCAAATGCACATAACCCTGTTCGGTAAATTTCACCGCATTACTGACCAGATTGATTAAGATCTGGCCTAGCCGTAACGGGTCACCAAGCAGACTGCGTGGAATATCCGGCGCGATATCAAATAACAGCTCCAGCCCTTTTTCATTCGCCCGTTGTGAAGACATGACCGACAGATTGGCTAATACATCGTCGAGATTAAAGGCGATATGTTCCAGTTTCAGCTGATTGGCTTCAATTTTGGAGACATCCAGAATGTCATTGATGATGCCCAATAACGACGTGCCAGCCTGATGAATTTTATTCAGATAGTCGCGCTGTTTCGCTGATAGTTCGGTTTTCAGCGCCAGATATGCCAGCCCGATCACCGCATTCATCGGCGTGCGGATTTCATGGCTCATGTTCGCGAGAAACATCGATTTGGTGCGGGTGGCCGATTCGGCGTTTTTTTTGGCTTCACGCAATAATTCAGTTTGCTGGTGGCTATCGGTAACGTCCATCCAATAACCATTCCAGATCCAATCACGGCCCTCTTTCCGGCTGCACACTGCTCTTACTTTTATCCAGCGAATTTCGTTATTTTTCAAAATCCGATGTTTACATTCGAAGTCACGTTTTCCTTCAATGGCGGCCCAAAACACCGTTAACACCCAAGAAAGATCTTCAGGATAAACAATTTCTTCCATAATCAGGTGATTAGTCAACAGCTGCCATGATTCCAAGCCTAAAATTTCACGGGTATTGCTACTGGCATAAGTATATTGAAAACGCTCTCTGTCTTTTTGTTTGAGCTGGAAGATGGATAGAGGAAGTGCGTTGGAGATATCTAGTAGGTGTTGTTTGGATTTTTTTTGGATATCGCGATTTGCCTGTATGCTGGCAATCGCATCATCCTTAATTTTGCGTTGTAACTGCCAGATCAAATATAGAGCCATCATGCCACAAGTAATGCTGCAGCCAAGCAGAAGCTGTTGCCATAAGGGTAGCCAGTCAGCGGTGTCTTGTAATAACACCACGCGCCAAGAACCCCGTTGATCAGGCCAGCTGACCGGTGCAGAGCCAACGGCATAAGTTTTTTCATTGAATAACACGCGCTCTTGGGTGAGTTGTAATGACAATTGCTCGGGCGGCGTTTTATCAAATAAATCGGCAAATTGCTGTGTCGCGATTAAGCGTTGTTGTTGAAAGAGGCTTATTGGCTCAGATAATTTGCCTATCCAGTTTTGTTGATTTGAAGCAAAGATAAAGCCGTCTGGCGAGGTTAATGCGGCAGGTTGTGGTTCCAACTGTAATTTTTGGTCTAGCTCGGTGGCGTTGATGCGAATAACAAATACACCAATGACAGGCGATAGATCACTGAGTGTCTGGTAAATCGGGGTTGCAAAAAAAAGCCCTCGTTCATGATCGATCATACTAACACCGGGGTACACATTAGGAATACCCAAAATACCCCGGATCCAATACGGGCGGTGTTTAACGGGAATACCCAGCGAATTCAGGTTCGGGTTACGATTGTGTGAGCCGACCACAATACCATCACGATTAACCACGAACGCAGAGTCAGCATGGTGTTGTTGGATCACGGTATTTAGCTCGGCTTGTAAGTGCTCATCATTAGCTGGAAGTTTTCCTGCGATGAGTTGTTTAACCGTGTCAGACGTTAACCCCATTTGTATGGCCGCACCCATGATGGCGCCTTTATTACTGAAGGTATAAATGTCTAAACTGCGTTGTTGCACCTGTTTGGCTAATGCCGTGCGATGCGTCGACATCGCCATCTTTTTTTGTATATCCAGCCCAATTCCCACGGCAATTACCGTGAATATTAACCAGATTAACAAGGCGCGGTTTTCTTGCATGGTAGCCTTAATCATTTAATAGCACAGCGATGCTGTATTCTTAATGCCAACGAAAGCAGGTATATAAATTCAGTGTAGTTGGGATTGGAAAGTAACGGTGTTGCGGGGTAAAAAATGTGATGCAGCGAAGCCCGAAGGCTTCGCTGTTGTGTGCGGATCTGAGCTTACTGTTGCGGTTTGCTGTTGCGCTGTCCGCCCGCCGCCGAGCGGTTGCCTTGCGGACGACCAGCAGGTGCATGCGCGGAACGTGCTGGCTGACCTGCGCGCTGCGTGCCAGAACGGGTCGGTGAGGTCGGTTTCGCGGCACCTTCCGTCTGTCGTGCTTGATGAGCACGTGGTTGGCCCATGTGTGGATTGTTGGCTTTACGTTGTTCACCACCTTGTGAAGAGCGTGGTGAACGTGGCTGACGCGGTTCGTCACTGCGATCACCCTCAAACACTTTTGGTTTTTTCGGTTTTTTCACCGGGCGGGTCAGTTGCGCTTCGGTGGTCATGGCGACTGGGTTTTGTGGTTTGAAGCCATCAAACTCTTCACGTGGCAGAATTTGTTGGATCAGTTTTTCCACATCAACCAGCAATGGTTGTTCATCCGCGCTCACCAGTGAAATCGCATGGCCTTCCATACCGGCACGGCCAGTACGACCGATACGGTGCACGTAATCTTCCGCGATGTTCGGCAGCTCATAGTTCACCACTTGCGGCAATTGTGCGATGTCGATACCACGTGCCGCGATATCGGTGGCGACCAGCACGCGCACGGAGCCATCTTTAAAGCCGGACAACGCACGAGTACGCGCGCCTTGGCTCTTGTTACCATGGATCGCCGCGGCTTGAATACCGGCGGTTTCCAGTTGGGTGACTAATTTATTGGCGCCATGTTTGGTGCGCATAAATACCAGCACCTGCTGCCAGTTGTTGTGTTTGATTAGATGACACAACAGCGCTGGTTTGCGGCCTTTATCGACTGGGCAGATGGTCTGTTTGATGGTTTCCGCCGTGGTGTTGCGTGGTGCCACATCAATTTGTACTGGCTCATTCAGCAAGCCTTTCGCCAGTGTGCGGATCTCATCGGAGAAGGTCGCGGAGAACATCAGCGTCTGACGATCTTTCGGCAGCATATTGATGATTTTGCGGATATCGCGGATAAAGCCCATGTCCAGCATGCGGTCGGCTTCATCCAGGATCAGCACTTCCAGTTGGCGGAAATGCAGCGCGTTCTGGCTGAGCAGATCCAGCAGACGACCCGGGGTCGCCACCAGCACGTCAGCGCCTTTGCGCATCGCCAGCATCTGCGGATTGATATTCACGCCACCGAACACTACCACCGATTTCAACGGCAGGTATTTCCCGTAGGTGGTGACGCTTTCGGCAACCTGTGCCGCCAGCTCACGCGTTGGCGTCAGCACCAGTGCACGAACGGCATTAGAGCGAGCCAGATTACCGCGCGACAGACGGTGCAGCAGCGGCAGGGTAAAACCAGCGGTTTTACCAGTACCGGTTTGTGCTGCGGCCATCACATCTTTACCGGCCATAACGGCAGGGATCGCCTGCTGTTGGATCGGTGATGGCGTGTCGTAGCCTTTTTCTTTAACGGCGCGCAGTATGAGTTCGCTTAAGCCCAGTTCAGTAAATGACATTAAATGGTGATTCCTGTTTTATAAAATGTGAAAGCAGCAACGCTGTTCGTATAGCTCTTAGAAGATGTAATTCGTCGGTGATAAGACCTCACACCAGCTTGCGAACTCTCACTTTGCGGCCTTTAATTTTGCCGTCCTGTAAATAACCGTAGACCTTGTTGGCAATGCTGTGATGCACCGCAACATAGGCATGTAATTCTGCAATATTGATTTTGCCGATCTGCTGGCCGTTAAAACCGGCCTCTTTGGTCAGTGCGCCGAGAATATCGCCGGGGCGCACTTTACTTTTGCGGCCACCGTCGAGACACAGGGTGACCATCTCGGGTTTCATGTTGTCGGGGTTTTTCTTCAGTTCATCGAGATTGCCCCAGACCGCGCGGCTTTGCTGATAATCTTCAATCATTACCACACGATTGGCTTGTGACGCGGTAGTCAGCGTCAGCGCCAGACCGGTTTGCCCGGCACGACCGGTACGGCCGATACGATGCACGTGAATTTCTGGGTCCGGTGTCAGGTCGTAGTTCACCACGGCCTGTAACTCTTTAATGTCCAAGCCACGTGCGGCGACATCAGTTGCCACCAGAATGGCGCAGCTTTGGTTAGAAAAACGCACCACAACTTGGTCGCGTTCGCGCTGTTCCAGATCGCCGTTCAGTGCCAGTGCGCTGTAACCTTGGGCGGATAACGCATCAGCCACCTGCTGGGTCTGGTGTTTCATGTTGCAGAAAATAACCGTGGAACGTGGCTGATAATGTTGCAACAGTTTCAGCAGTGCAGGGAATTTGGCTTCCTGATTCGGCAGCTCAAAGAAACGCTGTTCGATTTGTACGGCACTGTGGGTTGATTCCACGCGCACGCTTAACGGCTCGCGTTGGAACTCTGCACTCAGGCGTTGAATGTCTTCCGGGTAAGTGGCGGAGAACAGCAAGGTCTGACGCTGACGTGGGCACACTTTCGCGATTTCGCGCATGGCATCGGCAAAACCCATGTCCAGCATACGATCTGCTTCATCCAATACCCAGGTTTTCAGGCCAGCCAGACTCAGGCTCTCTTTATCTAAGTGTTTTTGCACACGGCCCGGTGTACCGACCACGATATGCGCGCCTTGCTCCAGCGAGCTGAATTGTGGGCCAATCGGCATACCACCACACAGCGTTAATACTTTTACGTTCGGAATTAGACGTGCCAGACGGCGGATTTCGCCCGCCACCTGATCGGCTAACTCGCGAGTTGGGCACAGCACCAAGCCTTGCACGTTCAGCGATTTAACGTCCAGTGCTTGCAATAAGCCCAGTGCAAACGCCGCGGTTTTACCACTGCCGGTTTTGGCTTGCGCCAGCACATCTTTACCTTGTAACACTGCAGGCAGGCTTTGGGCCTGAATAGGGGTCATTTCGCTGTAACCCAGCGCGGTGAGATTTTCCAGCAACGCAGGTTGCAGCTTTAATTGCGCAAAAGCAGACGATGCCGCAGTTGCAGCCGAATTTGTATCAGACATGACTAATCCTGAATTAAACCAATAACAAGACCGCCGGACAGGCGAAATGGGTGTCGGACGCAGGACATCGCACCAAAGTAGCAACGAATGTCGGGGAAATTTGTACCGGTTTCAGGCCGCAGCATCTGAGCAAACGTCAAATGGCGAAATGGAAGGTGAAAACGTGCAAACAACGCATCAAACGGTGCGTAGCTTAAGGGAAGGCGCGCGGCATTGCAAACTGCGCAGCGGGGAACGTGATTTTATTTTCGCCAGCGAAAAATACCGCTAACATGCGAAGAGGATTTTTTCGTTTACGGTGATATTCGCAGCAATCGCTGATTGTTGCGCTCAGGGAGTGAACATGAAGCAGAGTCAACGACATCAGAAAATTCTGAACCTGCTGAATCAGCACGGTTTTGTTTCCACCGAAGAGATGGTGGCACAGTTTGATGTCAGCCCGCAGACGATCCGCCGCGATCTAAATGAATTGGCGGAACAAGAGAAAATCATCCGTCATCATGGCGGTGCAGCGTTGCCGAACTCCAGCACCAGCAACACCGCTTATAGCACCCGTAAAGTGATGCAATTGACGGAAAAAGAGCGTATTGCCGCACAAGTGGCAGCGCGCATTCCCGATGGCGCTTCGTTATTTATCGATATCGGCACTACCACGGAGGCGATCGCACGGGCATTGCTCAACCATAAAGACCTACGGGTCGTCACCAATAACCTGAACGTAGCAATGACGCTGACGGAAAAAGATGATTTTAAGGTCATCATTGCTGGTGGCGAAATTCGTAATCGTGATGGCGGCATTATTGGCGAAGCAACACGCGATTTTATCGGTCAATTCCGTATGGATTACGGCATCATCGGCATCTCCGGCATTGATATGACCGGCGCGCTGCTCGATTTTGATTATCAGGAAGTGCGGGTGGCACAGTCGATCATTCAGCACTCCCGACAGGTGTTTCTGGCCACTGATCACACCAAGTTTGGTCGCAATGCGATGGTGAATTTAGGCAATATCAGTCAGGTCGATGTGCTGTTTACCGACCAGCAACCACCGGAAGAGATTGTGCGGATCATGCAGCAAGGGCAGGTGGAATGTTGTATCTGCTAGTTTCTTCATCATAACCAAACGATCGGAATCGAGGATGAAAGAACCATTTTGACGACCCTCCGTGGTTTTTTTGCATAGCGAGCGCCGGTCAAAGTGTCCACGCCGCCAACACGTCGTAAACCCATCCATGGGGACTCCGCCGCGTCATCCCTGACGCGGAGGGTTGTCGGAATGGCCCCTTTGCCCGTCTTGCATGATAGTTCTGACCGAAGTCTCAACACCTAGGCGGCCGATGTTTCCGCTAACTCAGGCGTTTTCTTTACTTCTGATCTAGCTAACCGCGCTGCCATGCGTTGGGTCACATAGGCTTTGAGCTGGGCTTTTGCTTCATCATTCAAGGTTAAGCCGAGCTTGGTGCGGCGCCACAAAATATCTTCCGCAGTGCAGGCCCACTCCTGATCAATCAGATAATCGACTTCCTCGACACACAATTCATTACCAAAACTGACCGTTAATTCAGCCGGTAACCAACTGGCGGCGAGGCTACCGTAGCAACTGGCGATCCGGCGGGCGGTGGCGGCATTCAGCCAATGTGCTTGTTTGCGATAGCGCTGGGTTAAATGCAGCACGTTGCCTTCAAACTCAGCTCCCGGCAGTTTGCTGCTGGCGGTCCAATCTTCCCGAGCTTGTGGGAAATAGGGCGCCAGCTTATGGCAGGCCGCTTGCGCCAGTTTGCGGTAGGTCGTTAGCTTGCCGCCAAACACTGATAACAGTGGTGCTTTGCCCTGTTCATCGGCTAGCTCTAACGTGTAATCGCGGGTGACTGCTTGCGGCGAGCTGGATTCATCATCACATAGTGGGCGTACGCCGGAATAACTCCACACCACATCGTTCGGTGCGATCTGATGAATGAAATGTTTATTCACTACATCACACAGATACTGCACTTCCTCGGCATTAATTTTCACCGCGCGCAGATCACCGGTGTATTCCAGATCGGTGGTGCCAATCAGCGAAAAGTGTTGCTGATACGGAATCACAAACACGATGCGCTTATCTTCATTTTGCAGAATGTAAGCCTCTTCGCGCTCATGAATACGCGGCACGATAATGTGACTGCCTTTCACCAAGCGGATGTTGCGTGGCGATTTCAGCGCCATCGTTTCATCAAACAACCGTTTCACCCACGGGCCGGTGGCATTCACCAAGGCATCGGCTGTAACGTCGAAAGTCTGGCCGTTGAGCTGATCTTGCAGGGTCAGTTTCCAATGTGTTTGTTCGCGCACAGCTTTGATACAGGCAGTACGCGTATCAATGCGCGCACCATGTTGCCGCGCTTGCATGGCGTTTAACACCACTAAGCGTGCGTCATCGACCCAGGCATCCGAATATTCAAAGCCCTTGACCAGATGTGGCTGCACGCCATCATTCGGTGAAAATTTGATGCTGCTGCAGGCCGGTAAGGTGACGCGTTTTGCCAGATGATCATAGAGGAACAAGCCCGCGCGGATCATCCACGCCGGGCGCAGGTGAGGGCGGTGAGGCAGACGAAAACGCATCGGATGGGCAATATGCGGCGCCATGCGCAGCAGGGTTTCCCGTTCCGCCAGTGCCTCTTTGACCAACCGGAATTCGTAATGTTCCAGATAACGTAAACCACCGTGGATCAATTTGCTGGAAGCCGAAGACGTGGCGCTGGCCAGATCGTCCGCTTCGAACAGTGCCACTGCAAGCCCGCGACCAGCGGCATCGGCGGCAATGCCGGTGCCATTGATCCCGCCACCAATGACAACCAAATCGTAATGCGGAATGGTGTTCATCATAAAATGTGCTCCAGCCTTTTTGCTCGGATAAAAACATATTAATGTTCGTTATCGAAAATATAGAACAATATCGAGCGTTAGTGTGACGAAAATGTGATCAATAAATGAAAAATGCACAAATTATCACCGGATTGAGCAGGTCAACTTACGCTGACCTGCGCGATAGTGACTTAATCGACCCAGTGTTGCGCGCGGGTGACCGCTTTTTGCCAACCGGCATACAGCTGTTCACGTTGTTCTGCGGGCAGTGTTGGCTCAAATTCACGATCGATGCTGAATTTATCGCTCAGCTCGGCGGTGCTTTTCCAGAAACCGACCGCCAGCCCAGCCAGGAAAGCGGCACCGAGAGCGGTGGTTTCAATCAGTTTTGGGCGCACGACCGTGGTACCCATGATGTCGGACTGAAATTGCATCAGGAAGTCATTTGCCACGGCACCACCATCGACTTTCAGGCTGGCCAGACGAATGCCGGAGTCTTTTTGCATCGCATCCAACACATCACGGCTTTGATAGGCGATCGATTCCAGTGCCGCACGAATGATGTGATTACGGTTGGCGCCGCGGGTCAGACCGACAATCGCACCGCGAGCATAAGGGTCCCAATAGGGCGCACCCAAGCCAACAAACGCGGGCACCAGATATACACCATTTGAATCTTTTACTTTGCCGGCAAAATAACCGGTATCGGTGGCATCATCGATCAGGCGCAGTTCATCGCGTAGCCACTGAATGGTGGCGCCGCCCATGAACACAGAGCCTTCCAGCGCATAATTGACGTTACCGGTTAGGGCCCACCGCAATGGTGGTTAACAAGCCGCTGTCTGATTTCAACGGGCGTTTCGCCGGTATTCATCAGCAGGAAACAGCCGGTGCCGTAGGTGTTTTTTGCCATGCCTTTTTCAAAACATAACTGGCCGAACAGCGCCGCCTGCTGGTCACCGGCAATGCCGGCGATCGGGATATGCGCACCACCACCTCGGGTGGTGTAACCATAGATTTCCGAAGAAGGCCGCACTTCCGGCAGCATTGACGCTGGAATGCCCAGTTCTTGCAGAATATGGCCATCCCATTGCAGGTCGCGGATGTTATACAACATGGTGCGAGACGCATTGGTCGGGTCGGTGACATGCACTTCACCGTTGGTCATTTTCCAAATCAGCCAGGTGTCGATGGTGCCGAACAGCAGCTCGCCGCGTTCCGCTTTTTCCCGCGCCCCTTCCACATTATCGAGGATCCATTTCACCTTGGTGCCAGAGAAATACGCATCCAGCAGCAGGCCGGTGTTTTCCCGCACGTAGTTATCCAGACCGCGTTCTTTCAGCTCTTCACAGATCGCGGCGGTACGGCGGCATTGCCAGACAATGGCGTTATACACGGGCTTACCGGTGGCTTTTTCCCACACCACGGTGGTTTCACGCTGGTTGGTGATGCCAATCGCCGCGATCTCATCATTATGGATACCGGATTTCGCCAATGCCTCGGTCAAGGTGGAAGATTGGGTAGCCCAGATCTCCATTGGGTCGTGTTCCACCCAACCCGGTTGCGGGTAATGCTGGGTAAATTCGCGCTGCGAGACCGCCACAATGCGGGCATCATGATCAAAAATAATGGCGCGGGAAGAGGTGGTGCCCTGGTCGAGTGCGACGACGTAACGTTGTTGTGTCATGTTATTCTCCATTAATTGTGTGCACTCAGATCTGAGCTGCAGTTTTCACTGTATCGGCTGGTTGGGTTTTCAGCGCCCGATTGGCGGGCAGGCAAGGTGCGAGTAGTTTGAGATAGATGGCGGCACCCAGTTGTGCGCCAAGTATCGGGCCGACAATCGGCACCCAGAAATAGGGATTAGCACGGCCACCCGTCAGCGCGATATCGCCCCAACCGGCTAAAAAAGCGAACAATTTAGGGCCCAGATCGCGGGCTGGATTCATAGCAAAACCAGTGAGCGGGCCAAGAGATGCGCCGATCACGGCAATCAGAATGCCAATCAGCAAAGCGGCGGCAAACCCTTTCGGTGCGCCATTTTGTTCATCGGTTAACGCCAGAATGCTCATCATCAACACGGCGGTGATCACCAGCTCAACGGTCAAGGCTTGATAGTTATTCAGCAGGGCATGCGGATAGGTCGAAAAGATGCCGGCAGTGCCTAAACTTTCCAGCGAACCGCGCACGACATGGTGAGTGCTTTCCCACTGCGTAAACAGATTGCTATAGAGAAAGTACACCAGTGCCGCAGCACAGAAGGCTCCGGCCAGTTGTGCCAGAATGAATGGTAATACTTTGCGTTTCTCAAAGCCTTTCCACACCATGAGTGCCAGCGTCACCGCCGGATTCAGATGTGCGCCGGAGATCCCGCCAGTAACAAAAATAGCAATCGAGACACCCAATCCCCAAGTCAGCGAGATTTCCCATTGCCCGAAATTTGCGTTGGCCAGTATCAGTGCGGCGACACAACCGACCCCGAAAAAAATCAGTAAACCTGTTCCTATAAACTCAGCCAGGCATTCGCCGGTCAGAGTGGGTGTTGCTTGTTTGTTCATCGTGCTGCCCTTATTAGTTTTCGTAACAATACCGTCTCATGCGGTAAACAAATTATTAACAATTCCTTCCATCAGGAACATATCTTCATTCTGAATGTTTGATCTCGCGCATAAAAATGTTCGAAATAGTTCGTTTAAGCCAATATTGAACAATAAGGAGCGCTTCTTATCGCCAACGGTGGTCAATTGACCCGAATTAAGGTGAATATATGCTCGTTTAGATTTCAGTTAGATGCGGTCAATGCGTGAGCCATAACATCAGGCCAAAGAAAATGACCATGACCCCAGTGCCGGCGATGATCCAGTAGTAGCCTTTACGCCCCTGATAGAGGGATATTCGGTAGTAGAGAAGATAGAGCGTCCAGCCGAGTGCCAGCAAAAAGGGAAGCAGGAATAATCGCGCCATGATGGCTCTCTTGTTATGCTGCAGATATCTTTGATGGTAGTAAGGGATCTCCGATGGCTCAACTGCAAATCACCCGTTTTGGCGGGGTAGAGGTGTTACAACTAGCAAATCAGGAACTTACCGCACCCGCATCTGGCGAAGTGCTGCTCGACGTATTCTATGCCGCGGTTAATCCGGTCGATGCGAAAACCCGCGCTGGTCTTGGCTGGGCGGCGGCACAACATAAAGATGACCTGCCGTGGACACCGGGTTTTGATGTGTGTGGCCTAGTGCAGGCAGTGGGGTCGGGCGTAACCGATTTCGCGGTAGGCCAACGTGTCTGCGGTATGGTGTTCAGTGGCGGTGCGTATGCATCACAGCTGCTTGCGCTAGCCGACGACTTACTGCCGGTGCCGGAAGAGATCTCCTCTGAGCAAGCTGCGGCATTACCGTTGGCCGGGCTGACTGCTTGGCAGGGGTTATTTGAACACGGCCAGTTGCAAGCCGGTGAGACAGTGCTGATTTCTGCCGCCGCGGGTGGCGTGGGTCATATTGCGGTGCAGCTCGGCAAACAAGCTGGCGCCACGGTGATTGCCAGTGCTTCCACCAGTAATCATGCCTTTTTACGGGAACTGGGTGCCGACCAGGTAGTGAATTATCACGACAGTGACGCCATGGCCGCACTCAAGGGCCAGCTTGATTTGGTGTTTGATCTGGTTGGTTTTGACAGTGGTTTGTCGGCATTAGCGCTATTAAAAGCTGGCGGGCGCCAGGTCACTGTACCAACCGTCACCGCGCCACAAATTAAAGAGGCGGCGGTCGCACAAGGTAAAACCGCGTTGGGTATGATGGTACACCCCGATCGCGCCGCATTAGCCACCCTATTGGAAAAATGCGCGGCAGGCGATCTGCTGGTGCATATCAGTACTATTTACCCACTGAGCGAAGGAGCCAACGCACATCTGGCGATTGAAAGCGGGCGCACCCGCGGCAAGCTGCTGCTCGACCCTCGTCGGTAGAAAATGCATTGTTAAGAAAAGAGTACGGGAAAAAATTAGGAGAATTCGATGTTTGATGTGAAGGCTTATCAGCAATACGCAGCTTGGATTTTTGATCTCGACGGCACCTTGTCGAACACCTTACAGGCGCACGATCTGGCCTGGCAGCACGCGCTCACGCAATTTGCGATCCCGTTTACCAGTGAGCGGATGCAGCAATTAGGCGGTGTGCCGATCCCCGATACGGTGGAAATTCTTGCCCATGAAGCCGGTATGCAGGTCGATGTCCCGGCTGTGGTGACGATGCGTGATCGTCGCTTTTATGAATTATTGCCAACCACCTTATCGCCGACGCCATTAGTGGCTGGCGTGGTGTTGCCGTTTTTAGGTGAAAAACCGATGGCCGTCGGTACCGGCTGTCACACCGACATGGCTCGTCGTATTCTGGCCGGTTTGTCTTTAGATCGTTACCTGCCCATTGTGATTGGTGCGGATCAGGTGGCAAACCCAAAACCAGCAGGCGATACCTTCTTACTTGCTGCAGAAAAGTTGGGTATAGCGCCAGAACGCTGTTTGGTGTTTGAAGATGCTGATGCCGGTCTGAAAGCCGCAGCAGCAGCGGGTATGGCGGCCATTGATGTGCGTAATCTTTGGCCTGTGCAACGGCCACTGCAATAAATTTGGCGTTATGAGGCTGTCGAAACTGACGGCTTCATATGGCTAAAGTTACAATTTAAACTCCCGTTTATACCGGCGCCACGCCGGCAGTTATGGTGTGCCCGTAACTGATTTATCGAATAATAAACGGGATAATTTATGTTCTTCGAAGCCAATCAGGCGCGGTTTCTGTGTTCAGTACCGGGTCTGCCCGCCATTTTTCAGGTGTTACGCTTTCATGGCGAAGAGTTCATCAGCCAGAGCTTTGATTTTTCCATCACCCTCGTCTGTGAAGACTCAGGTTTAGATCTGGCTGCTTTTCTCTATCAGCCGTACACTCTTAGCATCAAAACCCCAGATGGGTATCGTGTAATTTCCGGTGTGATACATGAAATGGCACAGGGGGATAGCGGGTTACGTCTCACGGAATATCACATTACCTTGCGGCCTCGGCTGGCGTTATTACGTCATCGCGTGAACTATCGAATCTTCCAGCAACTGAGTGTGCAGAAAATCGTGGAGCAGTTGCTGCAGGAAGCCCAATTCACCAGTCTGGATTATCACTGGCGGTTGCATGAGAAACATCCGGTGCGTGAGTATTGTGTGCAATATGCCGAATCGGATTACGACTTCATCCATCGGATCTTGTCAGAGGAAGGCATCCACTATCATTACGAAGTGCAAAATGGTCACTCGGTCTTAGTACTGGGCGATGGTAATTTTGCTTTTCCGGCGGGTGTCAGCATGGATCACTGCCCAGCCAGTGGCCTCAATGCCGATAAACCTGCGTTACGCGAATGCCAGACATTTTGGCATACCGTTGCCGGTAAAGTGACCGGGCGTGATTTCACTTTTACACGCCCGCTGACACCATTACAGGCCGAAATCACGCCGCCACCCGCGGCCCAAAACGAACAAACTCATAACACGCAATCACCAAAACTGGCGACTCAACCATTAGCCGTCGATCGTTTAGATGAATATCGCTGGCCGATACTCAGCGATAACGATGCCGACACCTTGCGCTTAAGCCAGCTGGCACAAGCTCGCCACAGTCAGGCTGCGGTAATGATGAATGGTGTTACTGATCATAGCGGCTTAATGGCGGGCAAGTTTGCCACGTTTAACAACTTGCCGCGCCGTGAATTTGAACCGCTTTGGTTGGTGCAATCGGTGCGGCATGAAGGCGAACAACCACAAGTGCTCGAAGAAACCAGTGGCGGGCAGGCCAGTTATCGTAATCAGTTCAGCGCCATGCCATGGCAGCGTTTGTTTGTGCCAGCATGCTGGCACAAACGACCCACATTATCCGGTTATCAGACCGCAATCGTGACAGGCCCAAAAGGTGAAGAGATATACACCGATGAACAGGGGCGCATCAAAGTGCAGTTTCATTGGGACAGAGCCGGTCAGGGCGATGAGAAAACCTCTTGTTGGTTGCGCTTAGCCCAAAGCTGGGCGGGTGATCGTTACGGCAGCCATTGGATACCGCGCGTGGGGCAGGAGGTTGTTGTCAGTTTTGAACATGGCAACCCTGATCGACCACTGGTGTTGGGTTGCGTTTATAACGGCGCGAATCACCTTCCTTATGAATTACCAGCGCATAAAAGCCGCACCGTGTTTAAAACCTTATCGACACCAGGTGGCGGAGGTTTTAATGAGTTACGTTTTGAAGACAAAAAAGGCCATGAACAGATCTATCTGCATGCACAACGTGACTGGGAACTGATGGTCAAAGCCAACGCATTTGCCTCCATCGATGGTGATAGCCACCGACTCACGCATGGCAACGCTATTGAACGAGTCAAAGGCGATCGGCAAGAGCTCGTTAAAAAAGACAATTTTGAACACCTGAAAACCGACGATCAACTTAAGCTGAACGGCACGTTCCAACATCAGGTCGATCAGTCGTTTTTGGTGTCCGTCAGCGATGAATTACATCAAAACGCGGCTATTAAAATCAATATGGAAGCGGGGGCTGGGCTGACGCTCAAAGTCGGTGGCAGCTTTATTACGATCAGTGCTGCGGGTGTGCAGATGGTTGCTCCTTCGATCAGTTTGAACGGTGGTGCGGCGCCTTTGGTAGGTACGCCGTTAACACTGTTAGATGTTATGAAGCCAATCGGTGCAGTCATGGCTACTGCCCGCAAGAAAGTCGCTTCTACTTCTAAGCTCTGTCGGGCAAGGAAGAAGAATCAATGATGTTAGCTCACTGGCAACAGCACTTACCTGCTGATCATGCGATCTATGCATTAATCGACCCGCTGGCTGATCACCAACCGCTGCACTATTGGTATCGCCACGCCAGCGACACACAAGCATGGCCGCTCTACGGTGGCACTGAATTTACCCATGATATTTTACATGGCCCCTGGTTACTGCCTCTGGCACAACTACCCAACTGGCTGATGTGGTGGCAAGAACAAGAGAGCACTGGTCAGGCACAAGGCGTTCTGATTGCCAGTCCATACTCAGTCGAACAGCTGGTTCGACATTGGCAAAGTTTGTTGATTGCCGGGTTAGATGGTGAAGAAGTGCTGTTTCGCTATTACGACCCGCGCGTGCTGGCACCAATGCTCGCCACATATACCGAGACTGAGATCTGCCAATTTCTCGGCCCTACCACATCGTTGTTAATTTGGGAGCAAGCTGATTGGCGGGCTTATTCACCTTATCCCAAAGCTGATTTAACCGAACACTCCGAGCCTTGGTGGCGGATGCGGCCGGCCCATTTCGTGAGGCAGCCCGGTGAAAAAGAGACGTGTCTGACAAATATTGAACAATGGCTGTGGCAACAGGCTCCGGAATTAACCACCCAACAATATGAAAAGTTGGGGGATATTCGTCACGTATTGGATGTGCATTACGACGAACTGAGCAAACAATCTATACCTGATCTGTGGCTACCGTCTGTGTTGATTTTTTATTTGTTTGGTTTTAGTGACTTGTGGCCAGGCATACAAAATGTGGTTGCACTACCCCCCGAAGCAGAACAAACCGATGTCATGCATAAGGTCATTGCACTGATAGAAAAATACCAACAAAGCAAGATGCAGGAAGACGATGGGCAATAACATAAAAAACTGTCTGGAATGTCAAAAAAGCAGTTCTGGGTTGAAATTCGGTTAGTGGATGAGCTGAATAAACCTTTTGGCTCATTAACCGGAACACTTAAGGATGCGACAGGTAACATACATACCGTGACGTTGACAGGCGGATATCTGTTATTAACCGACCTGCCAGCAGGGCCTGTGGAACTCAAGCTGGAGACAAAGGCTTTATTAACGGAAGCTAAAAAACATAAACCCCGCGCCATGCCGCAAGCTTCACCAGCGAAAGAGTATGCTGATAAAAACAAAGGCTATCAGAAGAGTAAAATGAAATATCAGTATATTGCTCTGGGTGATGTTTGGGCCTTTGAGCCGCAGATTATTCCTGACAGGCATCGAGCTGGCAGTGCTGGACAGCCGTTGCGGATGGTAACGAATAATAGCTATGTTTTAGAGATTAAAGCATTAGCGCAGATTACCCTTCCGGCATTAATTCATAAAACACCTGATGCTGGTCATTATATGGATGATTATACAGTTGCCGATGATATGCAGCATGGTGATTTGTCTAAATCCATGATTATGGAAATAGTTCCAACGATCCCAGAACGCTTTTTTTCTGATTCGGCAGAGATCCATTTTAGAAGAATGATTGCTCGATGTAGTATTTATTCATGGTATGGTGATTATTCATCATTGGGCGAAACGATGATCAATAGGTTCAAGCAAAATAAAACAGGCAAGTTTTCACATTCATTGCTAAACAAAGCATTACATGATCATGAAAATACGAATGACACCGTTGAAAAAATAAAAATCATGATTAAAAATAAATTAACAAAAAATAATTATGAAATGGAAGATGAAGATTTAGAACAGGTTTTCAATGACCTGACTTTTGGGAAAAACAAAATAATACATGCAGGATTTAATAAAAAAGAAGATTACATTAATGGATTGGTTCTAAGTGTTCATACACTTTGGTGTATGGAAATTAGATTGACAAAATTAGATGTCGACCTGGTGGATAAAAAATTTAGAGGGTTAATTGAGATTGTTGCTCAAGATCACTTTGGACTGGATAAGAAAGATATTACGGCTGGGAGTAAAGTAGCTCAATCGGATGCAATGTTTAAATCTTGGTTCATGCTACAACGTTGGAGCGAGTTTAACTATAAACCTTTTATAACAGAGATGATAATAGTTAGAGAGATAAATGGTGATCTATGAAAGTTAAATCGAATATGTTCTTTAAGAGAAAAATAGCAATAGCAATAGCAATAGCAATAGCAATAATATCTTCATTTTATTCTTTTTGGCTTCCAGTAAAAGTTTCTGCTACATACAAGTTTGAGCCTAATGATGGCACTCTTATTGTTGTATTATCTAATCCTCCATTAACAAAGGATAGTATGCTTTCTTTTTGGGATGAGCATTCTGAAGGGTTTAAAAAAATGGTGACCGACCACAAAGAGTATGATTCTATTCTTTTTATAAAAAACAACATTGAGGAAGAAGCCAAACTAGAAGAAGAAAAACTGTTTCAGTTCTGTCTTCCCAAGCAAATTAAACAAAATAAACGTTGTTTTAATTATAAAGATAGGTTGCTGTCTGTTGACTTTGAAAAAATAGATAGTGAAAGTGTGATTAACTTGATTTTTGGTGATGCATACTCATATAAATCAGGGGTTTGCCAGTTATATATCAAAGAAACTGGCGATAGAAAAACATATAATTGCGGTACTTGAAGTGATAATTATTGGCAAATAAACGATCGAATTTTCTTGTTTTATAAAAAATAAGGGTTTTTAATGAAGTTGGTCAATAGGATAAATATTCCTGTCATATTTATTTTTGTCCTTATATTGATTTCCACTTGCAACTATTGGCTACCTGTATCTATTGTTGATTTCTACAAGTCTGAAAATGATAATGGATCATATATAGTAACCATCAGTATGGCACCAAAGAATATGGCTGGCTCTATTCAGTTTTGGTTGGAAAACAAAGAATTAATTCTGAATAAAACGAATGTGCTGAACAATGGGAAATATATCTTATTTGTTAAGAATGAATTTGAAGGCAAGAGCGATGAAGATTCTGTTCAATTATGCTTGCTAAAACAAATAAAAAACAATGAAAAATGTATAAATTATTCAAACCGGCTTTTTACTGTCACGAGAAGACAAAAAAATGGAGTAGGTCTATATTCGCTGAATCAAGAAGATGTATATTTAAAAAACGATACCTCTTGTTTGTTTTTTGATTATGATAATGGAAATAAAGAGTATCTTGGTTGTTATAAGAATACTAATGAATAGCTATTGAAATGAAACCCTCAGTTAACTTAGACGGATTTCATTTCAATGCTACAGTGCTAAATCAAAACTCATTCTGTAACGCTTTATAACCCTTCACCAAATCAATATTGGTATGGGCCACGTCTTCAGAGAATTCGGTTGCCGCGACGGTGACGCGTGGGATTTCGCTCAAGTCGCTTTCTGGGCAAATACGTGTGCTGGATGGCACATAAAATTCTGCTGGCAGATCCTGACCGTCAACCACCGAGTTATGGCGAATCACCGCACCATCACCGACTTCACAGTTAAACAACACGGTATTAAAGCCGATGAAAACACGGTTCCCAACGGTGCAAGGGCCGTGCACGATGGAACGATGGGCAATGGATGTGTATTCGCCAATCGTGACAGCCGCACCCGATTTAGAGTGAATAACAACGCCGTCTTGAATGTTGGAGTTCGCGCCAATCACAATCGGTTCCATCTCACCATTGGCGTCGACTTCGTCGGCTCTGATCACGGCATATGGCCCGACAAACACATTTTCTTTAATGATGACTTTACCGCAGATG
>Ga0183099_1000632_pt1 | contig 23912 bp, 18 predicted proteins | sample Biomet1_FD_127788 | JGI IMG/M metagenome (GOLD analysis project Ga0183099, IMG submission 127788) | Microbial communities from bioreactor (seeded with anoxic lake sediment) at LBNL, California, USA - Biofuel metagenome 1 | ecosystem: Engineered > Bioreactor > Anaerobic > Unclassified ...
GAGCGCCGCCGTTCGACTCAGGAACTCTTTCGGCCAGCGTTTCGCATTCGTGCGCGTTTTTAATAAGGCCGAGTTCGTCGCGGAGCCACTTTATGACCGCGCCGCCGACGAACACGCTCCCTTCGAGCGCGTACGTTACCCTGCCGCCCACGCCGAGCGCGATCGTCGTAAGCAGTTTATGCGACGACAATACGGGCGTAGTACCCGTGTTCATAAGAAGAAAACAGCCCGTTCCGTACGTGGACTTTGTTTCCCCCGGTTCAAAGCACCCCTGTCCGAAGAGCGCCGCCTGCTGGTCGCCGATCACAGACGCTATCGGCACTTCAAAACCGCAGACGGACTTGTCCGTAGTCGCGTACACACAGGACGAATCCCGCACTTCGGGGAGTATGCCGCGCGGAATGTCCAGGAGCTTGAGCAGATCGTCGTCCCACTGGAGCGTGTGAATATTGAACAGCATCGTCCGGCTCGCGTTCGTGTAATCGGTAACGTGGCACCTGCCGCCGCTGAGCTTCCACACGAGCCACGTGTCTATTGTTCCGGCAAGCAGATCGCCGCTGCGGGCCTTCTGCTTCGCTTCGGGAACGTTCTCGAGTATCCATTTTATCTTGGTACCGGAAAAATACGCGTCGGGAATCAGCCCCGTCTTGGAACGGATAACGTCGCCCTGCCCGCTCATGATCAGTTCGTCTGCAAGCTGCGCAGTACGCCTGCACTGCCATACGACGGCGTGATAGACCGGCTTTCCCGTGTGTTTATCCCACAGTACCACCGTCTCGCGCTGATTCGTGATGCCGATCGCGGCGATCTGGTCCGGTTCCGCGTGCGCTTCCTGCACGGCTTCCCTGAGCACCGAGAGCTGACAGAGAAACAATTCTTCCGCGTCGTGCTCCACCCAGCCCGGCTGCGGATAATACTGCTTGAATTCCTGCTGTGCGCATGAAACTATTTTTATATTTTTGTTAAAAACGACGGCCCTCGACGACGTCGTCCCCTGATCAAGGGCGATGATGTATTTTTTTTCGGGCAAAAGAATACCTCCGTGATGCATTTGTATTTTACCACTGAAACGGCAAACTTGCAAAAAAAATACCGGCTTTTTAAGCCGGTATTCAGCGCTGCCGCATTTTTTCACGTCAGAAGAACAGTTTTATTCCGCCGGAAATAATAAATCCCGCCTGCGAAGGGTATTCAGAGTCGTCTCCCGCAGTGTGATAGTCGTAGCTGGCGTTCGTGTTCGCGTAACTGTTGTCGGCGAGCACGGTGTAATAACTGTACACGAATCCGATTTCAGAATACAGCGTGACCGGCACTTTAAACTGCTTCTTGAGCGACCAGTCGGCTCCCACCTTTATACTGTGGATCCACTGATACGCGCCGTCGTGCAGAAAATATTTTTTAATATCGTCGCGGCTGCCGGAAGAGAGTATGCACGGGTCAAGTTCGGAATACAGCGAACTTCCGTTCACCGCCTGAGAACCGTATTCTGCACCGTGCCGGATAAACTGATACTCAAGATGAGCGGCAAGATTCTCCAGAGGAGTCGTTTCCAGTCTCACGTTAATTTCGTCGGAATTCGGCGGCAGATAATACCCGATAGGCTCGCCCGCGTTCATATACGCTTCAGAAATGTAGTGCGTGTACCAGGGCGTATAATTTATTGACTGGTGCGTGTAACAGTACGGTTCAATTTTCGTATACCTGCACGCGAGCGTCGCGAACGGAAGCCACGGAATGGTCACCTTCGCGCCAACCTGCGTCGCGTACATGTCGCGCGTAGAGTGGATCCAGTCTCCGCGGAGACCGCTCACGGAACTAAGTCCGTTGAACTCGTCAAGGAACAGAGACCCCCACACATACCCGACCCCCGGATACTGGAGCTTCAGGTTAGTGAACAGCGCTATATTGTCGTAGTCGCCGATGTTATTCTGATAGAACACCGCGTTCATAAGCGGGAACACGTACCCAAGGTCGAACCGCTTCGGCCATACGGAAGTAGTGCCGAAATCAAAATGAACGTACTTAAAGTTCGTTTCGATCATGGACGCCGAATACGCGCTCTGGAAATACGCCGCGTTCGAATAATCCGTCGAATCCGTAGAACAGTTGTACGAATCGCCTACGATAAAATCACTGTTCGGAAATTCCAGCACGCCCGTGATAGACGAGAACGTGAACCATTTGACCGGCGTTATGGCAGTTTCAAAGCCCAGGAACGGATGTGCGTAATTGCTCAGGACAAGGCTCGCCCCTTCGTCCATCGCCGCCCACTCGCGGGACATACGCCCGAAACGGATCTGCACTTTGTCGTCAAGTATGCTGGCAGTCATTTCCGCGTGAATTCCAAAACTGAATCCAAGATCGTCGCACCACCCGTCAAGTCCGCTCGCCGTCAGATTGGACAGCTTATACATGGAACCGTCCCATCCCTTGAAAAACGTGTACGGAAAATACGCGGTGTTGGCATATGACTTAATATACCGGCGCGTCGTGTAATTCGTGGTCGTACTTTCAGTGGTGTCGGTATACCAGAACGCTCCTATGTCGTACGTTCCAAGATACTTCAGCACGGCGCGCGACACGTTTCCGAAAACGGTAAAATCGTACGACAGGTGGTCTCCGACGTCGCCGCGGAGAGAAATCTGGGGCGTTATAACAAAGCCGTACTGATCGTCTCCGGAATTCGCGTACAAGCCTCCGGAACCGAACGCGTCGAGTTTGAACAAAAAGTCGAACGACGTGCGGACTTTCCCTGTCGTTTCATAGAAATACGCGCCACGCATAAGGTCCAGACCGCTCTTCCGGTCAAACTGCTCAAGCGCCTCGTTCAGAATGGCAACTTCCGTCTTCATGAGCGGGTATTTTGATTCTTCCGACGCCGCGAGAATTTCGTTGATCGCGGCGACGACAGTTTTTTCCGTATACGGTTTAACAGCCGGCAGAGGGCTGCACAACCCGCGCATCTGCGCCTTGTCAAGAATACCGTACAGCGGACTGCTCATCGGTACGGAAGCGTACGTCTGCGCCCACAGCTGCGAAGTGAGCACGGTACACAGTATCAGCATAAAAACGGCGGCTGATTTTTTCATTTAGTACTCCTATTTCATTTTTTATTGTAACGTCATCATGACGGAATTTGCCAATTCAACGCCGGCCTGAAAATTGTTTTCGATATGGTTTGCGTTCGACACGAACGACACGGACACCTGTGAAGCAAGCTTGAGCCACGGCAGGACCTGCCACGAACCGCGCACGAGCACCCGGTTCGTATATTGGGGTATGCCCGTCGGAGTCATCGCGCTTGCAAGCGCGACTGCTTCCTCGTCGCTTAACAGTTTTTTGTCCCATGCGACGGACGGGTAATACGTATACGTGCCGTCTCCGTCGGCGTCCGTAAACAGATTGAACGAATTCTCGCCCTGCGCTTTAAACAGATACTGCGTTTCCACCGACCATTTTCCGTTCATATCGTATCCAAAACGGAACTGCCCCGCGATCGTATCCGGCCCGAACTGCGTTCCTATCCACGTGTTAACGTACTTTCCGGTAAGCTCGTCGTACCGCGAATGGTAGAGCGACCAGGCCGGATCCTGCTTAATATACAGCCACGGATTCGTATACACGCCCTCAAGCCCGAAAAACCAGTGACCGCCCGCTTTTGAAGGCAGCGTCGTTTCTTCCCCAAGCTGGAATCCGAGACTGTTCGGAATGGTTTTACCGTACGTGTCCTGCAGTTCCCAGTACGACTGCAGTTCGTTCTGCGCGTACAGTCCGTAAATTCTGGTGTTTTTCGTCACTGCCAGATCGAACGTAAGCCCAAGATACGCGCACGCGCGCGAACCGCCCGTGTACGTTTTTGCAGCCCCGTCTGCGGCAGTAGCGTTATAACTGTCGTACCCTTCCCACGCGCCGAACGAATGCATGACCATGAGCGGGTTCAGGAAACGAATTTCAAACGGCGCATTCACGTACGTGCCTTCTACAAAACCGATCTGGAGCCATTTCAAAGGACGGGCGTCGATACGGTGCATATACAGATATTCGTTCACGTCAACCTGCACGACGTCGCCGGTATAACGGAACGCCGGAGAAAAGAAAGAGAGCTGCACGTATCCGTCGGTCTCAAACCGTTCGGAAAGGATAATGCTCCCCGTCTGCGTGCCGCCGATTGACAGACCGCCTCTTCCCACCTGAAGATTCACGCACGATTCTCCGAGCAGTTTCAGCCCCGCGCTCATGTATGCAGTCCGCGGAAAAGAAAATTCCAGATCGTTGTGCCCGAACGGAACGTTCGTCCAGCTCGAACCATCCCGCGCTGCATAATAATTTTTCCCGGCAAAAAAATCGCCTTCCAGGAAGAACGTATCTGCTACGTCCACGAAAAGAGGCAGCGTCGCGGCGTTGTCCTGATAATAATAATCGAACGTCCAGTCGACATTCTCGTTTGATTTGTAATAAAATTCCGGATTAAGCCGAAGTTCTCCGCCGAGCGTGATCGCGCCCGTTTTAACCTGATACCGCGGGACGCTGTCCAGATACTCAAGAATACGTTCGTATTCCTTCACGCCGGAAGGCGAAAGCTTTTCAGGATCAATGTCGCGGAGATACGTCCGTATTTCAGCGACAGAAAGCGGCGCGTTCTGCGCAAGACAGACCTGGTTGCTTTCCGCGGCGACCGACATCATGGCGTCGTATACCCAGTGCCCCGCAGGAAGAATCTTCTGCAGCGGAAGGGCGAACACTGCCGCCGAAAAAGACAACGAAAAACATATTATAATTATTTTTTTTACTGCGTGATACAACGTACCAGCTCCTCGTTACTGATTAATAATTTCATGCACGGCGCCGACCATTCCGGCGATCCCGTTTTGTATAAGCGCGGCAATAAACGGACGGACGATGATCACGCGTGACGCGCCGTAATACAGCGCCGTCTGTACGTCCTCTTTCGTTCTGATCCCGCCGTCCACCCACAGCTCTCCGCAGTACTTCTTCAGCTCTTCTCCGTGTTCGGCCAGAAAAAAAGCAGTGCTCCCTTCCGCCGTGTCAACGCGGCCACCGTGATTGGAGATCACCGCAACGTCCGGTTTTACCTGTTTTACGAGTTCAATGTCGTCTGCGGTAAAAATTCCTTTGAGGGCGTAGGGTACGCGGATGTGTTTCCTGATCCGGGAAATGCTTTCAGGCGTTTTTTTCTCAAGATGCACGAGATCGCGCATCGTCGCGATGTTGTACGAATCTATATCGTTCCCGATCATACCGGCGGCATCCCCGCACCATTCAATGCGTTCAAGGAGCACGTCGTCAGGATACGGTTTCAGAAACACGGCAGCGCGCAGCGAAACGTCTTCTTTCTGCAGCTGCCTCACGGCCTCAAGGCCGAGCTTGAGCTTTTCGTCGGGATACCCGTCTTCCGCGCATATGCCGATCCCCGCCGTATGCGCCGCGGTAAAATACGGAAGATAAAAATCGGCCTCCCGCGCGTACCCGATGTTCTGCTGCGCCCCCGTTACCGGCCCGATTCGTACCGTTCCGGCGCCGACAGGTATGGAAAGAACGTTTTCAAGCTTACCGGCAGACGCCAGCCTGCCGCGCAGCACGTTCCAGTGGGCGCAGTTAAGCTTAAAATTCCTGCTTCCGTCAACACCGCCCATTCCCGGCAGTTCTCCGGCGCATCCGGCGCCGTCGCACACAGCGCAGCACCGGCATTTAAAATCGTTTTCAGTCACCAAAGCACATACCTACAGACCTTCCGCACTGAATCAACGGGTCGTCAGGCAGAATGTTTTTTACTTTTCCGGCGGCGTCTTTAAGCGGCACGCCGATTATCTGATTATTTCTGAGCGCGACAAGTTTGCCAAAATCACCGCGCGCAAGAAAATCCGCACCGGCTACGCCGTATCTTGTCGCAAGCACGCGGTCGTACGGAGACGGCGTGCCACCCCGCTGCAGATATCCCAGAACCGTCACGCGTGATTCAAGCCCGGTCGCTGCTTCAAGTTCGTGGGCAACGCGGTACCCGATGGAATTAGTCATTTCAAGCCGGACTTTTTTGAACGCTTTCTTGTCAAGACAGGCTTCTTCCTTAGACAGCGCGCCTTCCGCAACAACGACTATAGAAAAGTTCTTCCCTTCGTCGCGGCGTTTGAGCACCTGCTGCGCAACGGAAGAAATATCATACGGAATTTCAGGCAGCAGAACAACGTCCCCGCCGCCGGCGATCGCGGAATACAGTCCCAGCCAGCCGGCCTTGTGCCCCATTACTTCAACGACCATTATACGGCTGTGGCTGTGCGCCGTCGTGTGTATGCGGTCTATAGCCTCTGCCGCGACGTCGAGCGCCGTATGAAAACCGAACGTCATGTCGGTTCCGACAATATCGTTGTCAATTGTCTTAGGCAGACCGACCACGTTCAAACCTTCGTCGGCAAGCAGACTCGCCGTCGTATTCGTACCGTTGCCGCCAAGGACAATAAGCGCGTCCAGCCCCCATTTTTTATAATTCAGTTTGATCGCGTCCACCGGGAGCAGTCCCGTGTTTTCATCAGGCTGCGGATTCTTGAACGGCTTTTCACGGGACGTACCGAGGATCGTTCCTCCGCGAGTCAGAATACCCCTGAAATCAGCAGATTCCATCGGAAACATATCGCCTTGAACAAGTCCGCGGTATCCGTTGCGGATGCCTATTATCTTCATACCATACGTAATTATGGCTGAACGGCACACTCCGCGGATCGCGGCGTTCAGTCCCGGAGCGTCTCCGCCCGAAGTGAGGATACCGAATGTTTTTACAGCCGATTTATTCATACGCCCATTATACAGAAGAAGTGGATTATTTTCCACTAAAACACGCCCCGAAATACTCCGATACTTTTGTATGAGTAGTTCACGAAGGGGATATAATGGCTAAGTTCAACAAGGCAGGCTGCGCAGTCGGTATACTGTTACTGCTGCTGGCAGCTTTTTTTTGCATCGCGCTCATTCTGCAGCCGCTTGATTTCGGAGCATACGGTCCGGGACGAAACAACATTCTCTATTCACTCGGCCGCATGCTGGTTTCCGTGTACGGACTGTGCAGCATACTCATCCCGGCCTTTCTGTTCACCGCGGCAGTCGTCAGCATCGCAGGCGCGTGGAGCACAAGAAAAGCGGTACGCCTGCTCACTGCAGCCGTTCCCTTCTTTACCGCAGTCATTACCGAAAACATATGCAGATCGATCGTAGCGCTCGGCGGTTCCTTTACCGGCATTAAGATCGGCATCACGCTGACCCTGGGAGCCATGCTCCTTATCATCGAATATCTGGGAGCCGGGATCATTGCTGACCGGACAGGCGGAAAAACGCGGACAGAACGCGTCCTGCGGCCGGAAAAACCGGAAGCCGACGACGACGAACTGCCGCTTGACGTTCAGGAAGTATACGAAGAAGACATACTCTCCGCTCCGTCCGGAACCGGAACCGGAACAATGCAGGAACAGGCTGAACCGGCAGACAGCGCAGAAGACGATCCGTTTGCAAATCTGTTCGATTACACGTACGCGCATGAACAGAAACCGGAACCTGAGCAGAATGACACAGGCGTACAACAGGACGCAGCAGAAGTACAGCCCGGCGATCCTGATGATCCCGTTAACCCGGACAGTGGAGAAACGGACGAAACTGAATCCGACAGCGCAAAATCAGCCGCAGCCATCACGGAAGCAGAGTATCACGCGCTTACAGCCGCGCCCGATACCGGAACACAGGACAGCACGGACATTGAAGAGCTGGAATGGCCGGATATGCCGATACAGTCTGACGGTCAGGACAACGCCTTCACCGGCACGGATGACGACACACCATTCCCGGACGAAGCGCAGGAAACGGTCGCGGCAGCCGGCGAACCCGACGATACGTCTCCCGACGGCTCAGACGCAGAACCGGAGAACGGCGCAGCCGCCGGTGCGGCAGCTGAGGGCAGCGATAGAGCTGCTACAGACGCCACTGAAGCGGAAACGCTCCCTGCTGATACGGTTCCGGAAAAAGAGAGCACGGGAGCGCTTGACCCCGATTTTTTTGACATCGACATGAACGCGGAAACGGAAGAGGAAGAAGAGGAGGAGGAAGCACAGGAACACGCTGTCGCTCTTTCCCATATCGCGCCGGAAACGCTGACCGTCATAGCTTCAAATATCGTTCCGCTCAAGACGCGGACTGACGCCGCAGAAACCGGTTCCATTGCAGTCGCAAAAGACGTATTCGCAGAAATGGACGAAGACGTAAGACGGAATTTACCGGTACCGCCCGAGACGCCTGTCCGGAACGGCACAGTCCCGGACGGGAAACATACGCCCGTATTGGACGGCCAGGCGGCAGCTCAAGAAAGTACCGTACAGGCAGAGCCGCTTCCGTCCGCACAGGACAGTGACGCCGGAACAGGCGTTTCTGTTCCTGAAGCACGGACGGTCACGCCCGACGTACTGACCGCCGCCCCTCCCGTAAAATCCGCGCCGGAAAAAAAAATCGTGAAAATGAAAGGGCCGTACAAAATTCCTATCGACCTGCTCACAGCGTACGAGGACGACCAGTACTGGATAATCGACGAGGAAACAAAGAACGCGTCGGTACAGCTTAAAGAAACGCTCAACGAATTCAACATCGAAGCCGACGTGACCGGCATTAAAAAAGGCCCTGTCGTCACAATGTTTGAAATTCTCCCCGCGCCCGGTGTAAAACTGAGCAAGATCGTCGCCCTGCAGGACAACATCGCGCTCCGCCTTGCGGCAAGCAGCGTGCGTATCGTCGCCCCCATTCCGGGAAAACGCGCCGTCGGCATTGAAATTCCGAACAAAGAGCGAAGCATTGTCAGTTTCCGCGAAATGATCGAACAGGATCTTCCTGAATTCAAAAAAATGGCAGTTCCTGTCATTCTCGGCAAGGACATCCTCGGCAAACCCCAGCTGCTCGACCTCGTAAAAACACCGCACCTCCTCATCGCAGGTTCAACCGGTTCGGGAAAATCGGTCTGCGTGAACAGTATCATCCTGTCCGTGCTGTACAAACGCTCGCCGCAGGAAGTAAAGCTTATTCTTATTGACCCCAAGATAGTCGAACTCAAACTGTACAACGACATTCCGCACCTGCTTGTTCCCGTGATCACCGAGTCAAAAAAAGCGTTTCAGGCACTCCAGTGGTCGCTGTGCGAAATGGAACGGCGCTACGCGCTTCTTGACAGCATGGGAAGCCGGGACATTTCAAACTACAACAGAAAAATAGAAGAAAAACACATCGCGACGGAAAAGATCCCGTATATCGTGATCATTATCGACGAATTCGCAGACCTTATGGCTACCACAGGCAAAGAGCTTGAATCAACAGTCGCGCGGCTTGCCGCAATGAGCCGCGCGGTCGGTATTCACCTCGTGCTTGCGACGCAGCGCCCGTCTATAGACGTCATCACCGGTCTTATCAAGGCGAACATACCCACCCGTATCGCGTTCATGGTCGCGTCAAAAATGGACAGCCGCATTATCATAGACCAGGTCGGAGCGGAAAAACTTCTGGGCAAGGGAGACATGCTCTATTCCAGCGCGGTCGATCCGTTCCCCGTTCGTATCCAGGGAACGTTCGTGAGCGACCAGGAAGTGGAAAACGTCGTCGACTACGTGAAGAAATTCGGCGAACCCGACTACATCGACGATGAAGTGTTCGTCGCGGACGACGACGACGATATGGTTGAACCGAGCCTGTTCGGTGAAGGCGAAGACCCGCTGTATAATCAGGCGCTCGACATAGTCGTGCAGGCGGGAAAGGCATCCGCGTCGTACATTCAGCGCAGACTTAAGATCGGCTACAACCGCGCGGCCCGCCTTGTGGAAGAAATGGAAGACAGAGGACTTGTCGGACCTGCGAACGGCAGCAAACCCCGCGAAATAATACATATTCCATAATAATAAAAAAACGCGGCCGTTCGTATGCCGCGTTTTTTTATATGCCTGAAACAGGCGTTATTTATTTTGGATATTTCGTCACAACGACGGAGTTGTCTGCGTTAGAATAGGGAGCAGGAATATATTTATCGGCTTTCCAGTCGTTTTCCCAGCGGTGCCCGTCGATCAGATAGCGGAACTGATATTCTTTTTCCGTATCAAGCGCAAGCTTCACGGTAAAAGAACCGTCTTTTTCCTTTTTCAGCGGAGTTTCTGTGCTGCTCCAGCTGTTAAAATCGCCGGCAATATTAATAGTTTTTGCATTCTGGGCAGCTTCGGGTAACACAGTAAACGTAACCGTACACTTTTTTTTGTCCTTTGAAAACGTCTTTTTTAAAGCCATTGAATACTCCTCCATCCAATTTATTCGCAGCAGGGCAACGGTTTCGCACAGCTGTTGCCTATTTACTCTAAATAGTATACTATAACATTACTGTTTGGTACATACTTTTCCTTACAAAAATTTTTCCGTAAAATTTAACTGAAAAGTAGAAGGACATTATATTCGTAAATATTTTTCGACCATTGGAGGAAGAAAAAAATGAATAACGAACACTACCTGTTTACGTCCGAATCAGTCGGGGAAGGTCATCCTGACAAAGTCTGCGACCAGATTTCAGACGCCGTTCTCGACGCCTGTCTCACGCAGGATCCGGAAAGCCACGTAGCCTGCGAAACGTTCACCACGACCGGCATGGTGCTGGTCGGCGGAGAAATCACGACAACCGCGTCGTTCGACATACAGAAGATCGCGCGCACGGTTGCAAGCAACATCGGATATACGAACGCCGATTACGGTCTCGACTGTAATTCCATGGCCGTTCTCAACACGATACACACCCAGTCTCCCGATATTAATCAGGGAGTCGTCGGAAAAGGACTCAAAGAATTCAACGGCCTGCAGGGAGCGGGCGACCAGGGAATGATGTTCGGCTTCGCGTGCAGGGAAACGCCGGAACTGATGCCCGCGCCGATCATGTACGCGCACACGCTGCTGCGGAAAGCGACCGAACTGCGCAAGAACCGCACGATGAAATGGCTGCGCCCCGACGCAAAGAGCCAGGTAACGATCGAATACGAAGGGCACAAACCCGTTCGCATCGACGCAGTCGTCGTCTCGCACCAGCACGATCCCGATATTTCATACGAGCAGATCAAAGAAAGCATTATAGAAAACATTATTAAGCCGGTACTCGACCCCACGGGCCTGCTCGATAAAAACACAAAATATTATATCAACCCTACGGGACGGTTCGTCGTCGGAGGGCCCCAGGGAGACTCCGGTCTGACCGGACGCAAAATTATAGTCGACACGTACGGCGGCATGGGACGGCACGGCGGCGGCGCGTTCAGCGGCAAGGATCCGTCGAAAGTCGACCGTTCAGCGGCGTACATGGCGCGTTACATCGCAAAGAACATCGTCGCTGCGGAACTCGCCGACCGGGCGGAAGTGGAACTGGCATACGCGATCGGCGTTCCGTTCCCCGTTTCCGTTATGGTAGACACGTTCGGCACCGGAAAAGTTCCGGCTTCTGCGATTCAGAACGCAGTCAGAGACGTATTCGACTGCACTCCCGCGGGAATTATTAAAACGCTCAATCTCAAGCGCCCGATCTACGGGGCCACGGCCGCATACGGACATTTCGGCCGGAAGGAATTCAGCTGGGAGAATACCGACAAGGCGGAAGCGCTCAGGAACGCGGTAAAATAACCGCACGGTCTCGAACGCCCGTTTTTTTTAACGCACGCCTGCAAAGAACAGTACCGGACCGGTACTGTTCTTTTTTTTTATACCATAGTAAAATACGTAAAAAGATCCGGTACGTTCGCCGGCCGTATTCCGGCGTATTCCAAAAAAACAGACGTGACAGGGCGTTCAAAGCGTATGACATTATTAACGGAAAAAGAACTATGCACGGTGTTCGACAGGTTTGCGGAACAGAATCCTGATCCCGCATCGGAGCTTGTCTGGAAAAACGCGTACACGCTGCTCGTATCAGTCGTGCTGTCCGCGCAGACGACTGACAAGAGTGTGAACAAAGCGACCGAACCGCTGTACAGGATCGCCGATACGCCTGAAAAAATGCTCCGGCTCGGACAGGACACGCTGGAAACGTACACACGGTCGATCGGCCTGTACCACACAAAAGCGGCACACGTCATCGCGCTGAGCGCCATGCTCCTGTCCGATTTTAACGGCGACGTACCGCACACACGGGAAGAACTCATGACCCTTCCCGGCGTGGGACGAAAAACCGCGAACGTCGTGCTCAACGTCGTCTTTCACCAGCCTGTAATGCCGGTAGACACGCACCTGCTGCGTATCTGCCCGAACATAGGGCTTGCGGAAGGGACGACCCCGGCTGAAGTGGAGGCGAGCCTTGTCTCCCGCATTCCCGGACGGTACATGCTGCACGCACACCACTGGCTCATTCTGCACGGCAGATACGTCTGCACCGCGCGCAGCCCAAAGTGCGGAACGTGCCTCATACGAGACATCTGCAGACACAACACATACTAAAAAAACGGAGGAACCATACAAGTGGAAGAAATCGTAACTCCCGCAGAGCAGCACATCGTGACGACAGCCGCACAGCAGGCTTCGCAGGCAGCCCAGCAGCACCTGGCACAGCAGAGGCAGACGTTTCTTACGTGGATAGAGACGTTTCTTACGTGGGGCAACCTGTTCAAGATAATCGGAGCCGCAGTAGTGATTCTGATCATGTGGTTCGTCTATAAACTCGTCCTGAGCACGATCAGAAACTCCCCGTCAATAAAGCGCAACGTACAGCGCGGAGCAATACTTACAAAAATAGTCCATTATGCGTTCTGCACCGTTCTCGTCATGTACATTCTGAGCTGCTTCGGCATAAAGCTCACTGCGCTGCTTGGAGCGGCGGGCGTCGCAGGACTTGCGGTCGGCTTCGCGGCACAGACGACGGTGAGTAATTTCATCAGCGGTCTGTTCGTCATGGGAGAAGGAGTCATGAAGATCGGCGACGTCATCAGCGTCGCGGGAGTAACGGGGATCGTTGATTCGATCGACCTTCTTTCAACGAAAGTGCACACGTTCGACAATCAGATGGTGCGTATCCCGAACGCTTCGATCATCAACACGAATTTCCAGAACGATTCGTTTTTTACCGTCAGACGGCTTACGTTCGCCGTCTGCACGGATTACGGCACGGACCTGCAGCTGGCGCTGGACACGTTCTCAAAAGCGCCCCTGCTCTGCACTACCGTCCTGAAGGAGCCCGCACCGGCAGTCTGGATAGACAAATTCGGCGACAGCAGCGTGAACATGACAGTCGCCGTCTGGTTCAAGCCCGCCGATTTTCTGAAAACAAAAAACGATATGTTCATGGCGCTCAAAAAAGTGATGCAGGACGCAGGCATACGCACGTCGTACAACCGCATCACCGTGTCTGTACAAACCGACGGTAAACAGAACGCGGAACCGACGGCGCCAAAACGGGCCGCACGCAGAGCGCCCGCCCGCAAGAAAACGGCTACTGCTCCTTCGACGCAGAACGAACGTCCTCAAGCGTAAATGATCCGCGCGATTCCTGCCGGGCAATAAGAGCCGCGCGGTTGAGCACAGATTCGATCTTGGCGCAGCTGAAACCGCTGAACATCTTGGCAAGTACGTCCGGCGTACATTCCGGCGCAGGATCTTTATTGCGCAGATACAGTTCCGCAAGCTTCACCCGCGCGTCCGCGTCCGGATACGGAACGGAGAAACGGGCGTCGAACCGGCCCGGCCGTATAAGCGCCTCGTCGAGCGCGTGAATGCTGTTCGTCGCAGCCAGCACCAGAATACCGCTGTTCGCCTGAAAGCCGTCAAGCTCGTTGAGCAGCGCCGTGACAATGCGCGTGTTCTCCGTTTCTATCGCGGAGCCCGAATAATTACGGCGCGTTCCGATGCCGTCGAACTCGTCAATAAAGACGACGCACGGCGCAAGACGGCGCGCTTTCCTGAAAAGCAGCTTCACTTTCGCAGGCCCGATCGCCATGAACATACTTTCAAAATCAGTCGCCTTTGCCGCTATAAACGTGATCTTCGCTTCGCCCGCGAACGCGCGCGCGAACAGGGTCTTCCCGTTGCCAGGCGCACCTTCAAGCAGAATGCCCTTAGGCATACGCACGCCCCGGGACGCGTACTTCGCAGGATCGTGCATAATGTCGACGATCTGCAGCATGTCGCGCTTAAGACTTTCCATGCCGACGACGTCCCGGAACGAAACACCCGTGCGGCGCACCACGCGGAACGTATTGGGACTTACGAATTTCCGGAACAGCACGAACAGTATCACGAAGAAAATAATATAGAAAAGATAATCAAGTATTTTGGAAAACACTTCCTCCGCGTCTATCTGTTCGCTCACCGCAACGCCGCTACGCATCAGATATTCCTTGAGCAGCGGAGAATCGGGATTTTCGGTACGGTACGCTGACTGATCGTTCCTTTTCCTGAACGTTATTCCGTTTGAACTCAGCACGGCCGATTCAACCGCGCCGTTCCCGGCTTCCGAGTAAAACTGCCGGTAAGACTCGGCCTGTATCTGTTTCTTTTCCGTTTCCTGCCGCATGAAATAGAACGCAGCGAACGCTGCGGCCGCCGCGATCACGGCGAATAGACATATGCTCCGAATTGAGTTTTTTTCATAACAGATTGAAGATACTGTTTTTACAGAGAAAAGAAAACAAGCGGGCCAAAAACAGGAACGCCCGGCAGGAGACAGGGCCGGAATGTTTAAAAACAGAAAACCTTCCGCTGCACTCCCGGAACGGAGACCGTTCTGCGGCTGCGGAAGGAATTCCGGCTGTTCATTCCACCCCGATCACGATAATTTTTTCAATCGGTGTATCAAACATTCTTGAAAGTACGACGAATTCATCTACGGTCGGAAGGCTTTTGCCCCACTGCCATTTGTAGACTGCCTGCGGGCTTTCAAAATTGAATAAAGACTGCATTTCCTTTACGGAAACGCCGGCGTGCTCACGCAACCGCTTTATATTGGCACCGGTTGCTTTTGTATCTATAACAGGGTATGAATATTTTCTGCTCATGTGTAAACCTCCAGGAAAAAATGCGCGGACTAACGGTATCCTTTAAATAGGATGTATAAGAATAGGAAACGGTATCATTGATACCCGCTTCTACTCCCGTCAGTTTCTGTCTTGCAGCTACAAGTCCCAGTTGATTTGTAATGTCCTTAGTTAATGTAAGCATGTTTCTTGTCCTCCAAAACAGAATATATCAGCACACAACGTGCGCTGATTTCCGCGAGTTCCTCCATAAAAGGCCCGCATGAAAATATATGTATTGTAATCTTATTTATAGCACAGTGTTTCCTGTTTGTCACGACGGAACAGGAAGAAAGGTGTAAACTTGTAAGTCAATCTTTCTTAAAAAAAACAAAAAATAGACGACGGGCAAAAACTCGGGTATACTATAATGGATAAAAATGCTCACATTTGCAGAAAAACCGGAAAAAATACGTTTGTACTGGGGAAAACTAATTCCCAGCGTGCTCATATTCGTCATGCTCTGTATCGCGTTTGTTTCGTTCATCCGCGAATACGGCGTAAAAGCAGGCGACAGTCAGGCCGTTCAGCTGCTGAGCACTCCGTATTTTCCAATAGAATATTTTTATATTGATTTCTACGTGTTTTTTGCCATATTCGCCGTCAGCGCCTTCCTATTTCTCTATAATAAAAACGTATACCTCCGTTTCATCTTATTCTTTCCGGGGATCGCGTCGGGTACGCTGATCGCCTATTCGTCCGGAGACCTGTTTACGATCAAGCTCTTTATTTTCTGCAGCTGGCTTCTTGCATTGTGCACCGTTCTTCCATATATATACGACACCGCGCTTTCAATCGTCAGTACCGCCTGTTTCCTTATCGCGCAGTACCATCCCACCGCGCTCGGCATCATTGACCTGACGAAAGAACTGCTCAACCCTAAAAAAGAATACACCGCAACACTTGCCGTGTACTGTCTGCTTACGATCACTATATCTATTTTGTACAAATACGTCGTTTCGAAATGGGCGGAAAACGTCGAAGCAACGCAGCATATCAACATGGTCATGACACAGATGTCAGTGTTCAACCAGCAGCTGCAGAACATTGCAAAAAACAGGGGCGCGGAAGCGACAAAGCAGGAACGGATGCGCATTACGCGCGACATGCACGACAGCTGCGGCTACGTTTTTGTAAACATCGTGGCGCTCATGGACGCAGCGGAAAGCCTGCCCGAAATAACGCACGAACAGGCGGAGGAAACTTTTATCACCGTCAGGAATCTTGCCGCAAGCGGGCTCCAGGAGACGCGTAAAACGCTGCACGCAATACGGGGAATGGAAAATTCCATCGAAAACGGAATAGACGCCATTTACGATATTAAAAAACTGTTCGAGCAGGTTACGAAAATCTGCGTCACCGTCGATTCGGGAAACATAAAGCGCGACTACGGAACTACGATCAATTCCATAATAATCAGAACGATGCAGGAGGGACTGACGAACGCGATACGGCACGGACGGGCGGAACATATATTCATCACGTTCTGGGATGAAAAAAACATGCTCACCATGTCGATCAAGGACGACGGTATCGGGTCAAAACAGATAGTAAAAGGCATAGGGCTTGCGGGCATGGAAGAACGCCTTGCGAAAGCGGGCGGTGTTCTTGAAATTGAATCGCCGCAGGAGGGCGGATTCAAACTGTCCGTTCACATCCCGCTCACGGGGCACGAAGGAGAAAACAAGAATGAAAAAAATTAAGATACTGCTGGCGGACGATCAGATTCTCTTCGCGCAGAGCCTGCGCACGTTCCTTAACAATTATGCGTCCGACATGAACGTGCTCGGCATAGCGTCCAACGGACAGGAAGCGTGCGATTTTACCGCGGAAAACGTGCCCGACGTCATACTCATGGACGTGCGGATGCCGGTCATGGACGGAGTCGAGGCGGTAAAACGAATCAAAGCGTCGGTACCGGACGTAAAGATAATAATGCTCTCTACGTACGACGAAGACGAATTCGTGCGCAACGCAATACTCGCGGGAGCTTCCGGCTACCTGCTAAAAGATATTTCACCTACGGAATTAATAATATCGATCAGAGCGCTCAATTCGGGCGTCATGCAGATAACCCCGTCACTTGCGCAGAAACTTATCAGAAGCATATACATTGAAGACACCCCGCCGGAAAACGCCGCGGTGCCGGAGAGTTTTGAATGGCTGAAAACGCTTACGAAACGGGAACGCGAGATCTTCGCGCTCATCGCGACCGGCCACGACAACGACGAGATCGCGGACGAACTGGGGGCTCGCCGTTCAGACCGTCAGAAATCAGGTGAGCACTATATACTCAAAACTCAACGTGAAAGACCGTTTTTGAAATAATAAAACTTGCCAACAGGGCAAAACCGAACTGAGCTAAACTAAACAAAACAGAACTGAACGGCGTGCGCCGCGGCGTTCACCCGCGGCGCACGAACGGGCCCGCTCCGCCTATTTTACAGAACCCACGACGCCTTCGACGAAATGCTTCTGCTGCGTAAAGAACAGAAGTACGGTCGGGAGCGTCATGATCGAAACGCAGAGCATGAGCAGACCGTAGTCTGTCGTGTATCCAGCCGTTAATCCCGTGACAAGCAGCGGCAGCGTCTGCATTTTCTGACTCTGCATGACGATGAGCGGCCACATATAACTGTTCCACGTACCCATGAAAGTAACGATAGCCGCGGCAGCGAACGTGGGAGCCATGATCGGCACGTACACGCGCGCATAAATTTGAAATTCGTTCAGCCCGTCCACACGGGCCGCCTGTATCGTTTCCAGCGGGAACGACATCGAGTTCTGCCGGAAAAACAGAATAAGGAACGCCGTCGACACAGACGGCAGGATAAAACCGAGCGTCGAATCAAGCAGATGAACCGTGCTGAACATTTTAAACAGCGGCACCATGACGGAAGCGAACGGTATCATCATGGACAGCAGCAGAACGTTCATGAGCATGTCCTTCTGTTTGTCGCGGTATATCTGGAATCCGTAGCCGGCGAGCGAACATACGAAAATACTGAGCACGGTGCCGCAGACGGTCGTCCTGAGCGAATTCCAGAACGCGCGCCCCATGCGTACGGTCGAAAGCATCGTTTTAATATTGGAGATCAGGTACGTTCCTATCGTTAATTTTCCGCGCATGATCTCCGAACTTTCGTTCGTGGCCGCAACAAGCATCCAGTAAAACGGGAAAACAGACAGCAGGCAGACGACGACCAAAAAAATATATTCAAGACTTACGGTAGTAATTTCACCTTTCGTTTTCATTATGCTTTATCTCCTATCTTGATCTGCACGAACGCCAGAATAGCAACCATAATAAGGATGGTATATGAAACCGCGGCGGCGTATCCGAACTGCGGATTGTACACGAACGACAGACGGTAAATATACTGTGAAATGGTGAGCGTTTCGTTGCCCGGACCGCCGGCCGTAATATTCTGAACTTCATCAAAAAGCTGCAGCGTTCCGTTTGTGGACATGATCGCGGTGAGCAGTATGACTGGTTTTAACAGCGGCAGTGTAATTTTAAAGAAAGACTGCGACGGACTGGCTCCGTCTATGCGGGCCGCCTCGTACACGCTCGTCTCAATGTTCTGAAGTCCCGCCAGAAAAAACACCGTGTTATACCCCGTCCAGCGCCACGTGACCGTGAGTATGATTATTATTCTTGCCCATACAGGGTCCTGCAGCCAGTTTTTCGGCTCGGCAAGTATGCCCAGCCCCATAAGCCACGTGTTCGCAAGACCGTCGAGAGCAAAGATCGATTTAAAGATCAGCGCGGAAGAAACGAGAGCGGTCGCGCACGGCAGAAAGACCATCGTTCTGAACAGTCCCTTGCACTTTAATTTTTTATCGTTAAGTATCGAAGCCAGTATGAGCGCCAGAAACAGCATGACCGGCACCTGGAAAACAAGATAAATAAAGACGTTCCGTACCGCGGCAAGAAATTTCTCATCCTGGAACAACCGTATATAATTGCGAAGCCCCGAAAAGTGCAGATTGTTCGCCAGCCCGGACTGGAGCGAAAGAAAGAAAGCCTGCACCATAGGATAAAAGCTCAGCACGAAGATGAAAAGTGCCGCCGGCATTACGAACCGCCAGCCTGCATTTTTATATGTAGTCTCAAGTGTTTTTTTTCCTGCCATGATATTCCCCGTATAACGGAGGCTGTCCGGGAGACCGGAGGCAGAAAGAACGCCCGTATCCGTTTCCGGAACCGGCGGCATTCCTTCATATGCACTCAGATCTGCGCCATGCAGACAGCCTCAGATTTTTTTTAATCCCTAAGATTCCAGCGTATCAGTATCCCATCTGGAATTCAACGTTCTTCTGCGCCTCTTTGAGCGCCGTGTCAATATTCGCACCAGCGATGATCTTCGTCATAGCAACGCCGACCGCGTCGCGCGCTTCATAGTTGAACACGCCGTATTTTACCTGCGGAATGTTCTTTGAATATCCGACGATCTTCGTGTAGATCTTTTCGTTGCCAAAGAACGGAACGGGCTTGTTGTACGCATCAGAATCAGCGGCAGGGCCCCACGTGCCGATAGCACCGGACGAAGGCAGGATCGTGTTGTACAGCTCTTTGCTGCCTGCGAACGTTTTGTTCAGGAAATCCATCGCGACGCCGGAATTCTTTGAATTTGCCATAACCATCCAGCTTGAACCGCCCAGATTCGAGTAATTCACCGCGTTTTTGACGTTGCTCAGTCTCGGCGTATTAACAATCGCCCAGTCTCCCGCCTGTTCTTTCACCGCGCTTATAGAACCTACGAGCCAGCAGCCGTTGACCGCGGACGCGACAGTACCGCTGTTGATACTTCCGATATACGCGTTCCAGTCGGTAACAGTAAGACAAATTCCTTCTTTTATCATCTGTGCGTAAATCGTAACGATCTTTTTAAGCACGTCGTTGTTCGCAAGATTCGGTTTTCCTTTTTCGTCGAACATCCACGTACCTGCGCTCTGAAGCATGATCATGATGCAGTCCGGTTCGTTGCCTACGTAGGAAACCAGAGCTTTTCCCGTTTTTGCCTTAACAATTCTTCCGAGTTCAAGGAAGCGGTCCCACGTGATGTTGTCGAAATCTTCCACTTTCAATCCCGCTTTTTCGATGATGTCCTTGCGGAGGAACGTGCACGTCGCGCCGTTGTCGAACGGGACGCTGTAATTCTTCTTAATTCATTTCACCGTAGCCGATCTTATATTTCGCCCCAAACTGCGAAAGATCGACTTTCCCGTTCACAGGGAGGAACGCTTTCGGATAGTTCATCAGATTTTTCTGGATCGCGTTGTCCTGCATAAGTATAATGTCGGGGAGCGAATCAGTCTTATTCGCGCTCAGCGACGTAATAAGTTTCTGCTGCAGATCGGCCCACGGCGTTTCCACAACGTTGATCTTTACGTTCGGTTTCGAACGACTGTAAATTTTCGCGGCTTCGTTCATCGCGTAAATATTAAAAGTCGGGTCCCAGCACCACACGGTAAGCGTTACCGGCGCGTTCGGGTCCGCTGCTTTCTTGCCGCCCGCTGCAAAAACCGTGCTGCACGCAAGCAGCGCAATCATTCCAAAAACAATACCTCTTTTCATTTTTCCTCCTGTCGGATTACATCCGTTGTTCATTTAAAAGTATACGCCGTCCGGAGCAAAGCGAAAGAGATAAAAGTACTAGTATTTTTGTACCATTGCGGATCATTTTTTTTGGTGTATAGTTGGACTGAAAAATTTTTTTGTTATGGAGCGTCCGTATGAAACGAATCTGGGAAAATCCTGAAATCCAGGAAATCGACCGTCTGCCTATGCGCAGCCCGCTCATTCCGTTTGCCTCCCCCGAAAAAGCCGCCGCCGGCTGCGCGGCAGGGCCGGAAGCCTGCCCCGTACCGGACAGTCCGTTCTACAGAAGCCTTGACGGTAAATGGAAATTCACCCTTGCCGACACTCCCACCGCGGATGAAACAGGCGCCCTTGACGGCTGGCATTCGCCCGGCTATAACACAGCAGCGTGGAACGACATAACCGTTCCGGGAACGTGGACACTGCAGGGATACGACTATCCTCATTATACGAACGTGCAGATGCCGTTCGACGTCCTTCCGCCGAACGTTCCGGAAAAAAATCCGACAGGCCTGTACAGGCTCGCGGCAGACATACCCGCCGCGTGGAAAAACAGAAGGATCGTCCTGCACATAGGTTCGGCGGAAAGCTGCACTATCGTATACGTGAACGGAACGGAAGCCGGAGTTTCAAAAGATACGCGCCTCCCCTGCGAATTCGACATCACCCCGTATCTCGTCTGGAACGGCAGCACGTGCAGCGCGGTCATAGCGCTAAAAGTCGTACGCTATTCGGACGCTTCGTTCGTGGAAGACCAGGACCAGTGGTGGTTCGGCGGCATTCACCGCAGCGTGTACCTCTACTCGACGGAACAGCAGTACATCGCCGACGTACAGGCGCTCACCCGCGTTGAAACCGGACAGAACGGAAAACAGACGGGCATAGTACCCCTCGTCGTCACGCTCGGCTATGCCGACAGAGGCCTTGAAACGCGCGTCGTCCAGCAGCAGGCGGAACGTATGCGCTGCACCGTGCAGTATGCCGTGTACGAACTGGACGGAACACCGCGGAACGGCGTGCCCGGAAAACTTGCCGCTTCAGGGGAAGCGCCGGGATCGTACGACTACCGCATGACGCTCAGCGAAATACGGACAGACATCAGAATACCCGCCGCACGCCTGTGGTCGGATGAACAGCCTTCACTGTACGTACTGTGCGTCAGCCTGTGCGAGTGCGGCAAAGACGGCGGAGCAGGACGCGTCATAGAAAGCACTGCGTGCACGATCGGCTTTAAAACCGTCGGGATCACGGACAGAGAACTCCGCATCAACGGGAAAATGATATACATACACGGCGTGAACCGGCACGAACACAGCGAATTTCACGGGAAAACACTCACCACGGAAGCAATGGTACAGGACATCAGGCTGCTCAAATCGTATAACTTCAACGCTGTACGGACATGTCATTATCCTGACGACGAACGCTGGTACGATCTGTGCGACCGGTACGGCATATACCTGCTCGACGAAGCGAACATAGAAAACCACGCGTTCTACGACTGCCTCGCGCGCAGCGACGCCTGGTCGTACGCGTACATGACGCGCGTACAGCGCATGGTGCGGCGCGACAAGAACCATGCGTCAGTCTTCGGCTGGTCGCTCGGCAACGAAAGCGGCGACGGACAGAACCATTGCGCGTGCGCAGCGTGGGTCAGACGCACCGACAGCACAAGGATCGTACATTACGAAGGAGCCGTCCGGCCGGAGATCGGACAGGGCGCGTACACGCTGGATTCGCTCGCCCGCGGAAAAGGCGTTACAGACCTCGTTTCCCCGATGTACCCCGACATCCCCCTCATCGTAGACTACGCAGAAACCCGGCAGGACGAACGCCCGCTCATCATGTGCGAATACTCGCACGCCATGGGAAACGCAAACGGCAGCCTCGCCGACTACTGGCAGGAGATCGAATCACACCACGGTCTGCAGGGCGGATTCATCTGGGACTGGATCGACCAGGGGATCGCGGCGGAACTTCCGGCCGGTGCGCACGGCAGCCCGAAAGGCGGCAAATACTGGAAATACGGCGGAGACTTCGGGGATGAACCGAACGACCACGACTTCTGCATCAACGGACTCACGTTCCCCGACCAGACGCCCAAACCGGCGATGGAAGAATGCCGGTACCTCTTCGCGCCGGTGCGCCTGCACGCCGTCCACGCACAGCAGGGAGAATTTGAAGTAGAAAACCAGATACGCTTTTACCCCGCTGACGGGGATCACACTCGCCTGGGAGATACGGGTAAACGGCACCGCCGAACGCTCCGGTACGGTAAAACTGCCGAAAGTCCTGCCCGGAATGAAAGCGACCGTAAAAATTCCCGCAGTACAGGCGGCTGCCGCAGCGCATACCGGCGGAGCAGAACGCGTCCTGCACACGGAATTCTCGTACACGGCGGACACCCCGTTCGCAGCAGCCGGAACGCTCATCCGCGCCGACGAGTTCATGCTCGCCCCCGCGCAGTGCTGGCAGAATTTCACCGGAACGGCAGAAAAACCAGGTACGGCACCCGCACAGAAACCGGCAGAACCCGCAGCAGCGGCGGCAGAAGGCTTTACCCCGATCCTGTTCCGCGCCATGCTCGAAAACGAAGGCGTGAAAGGAGACCTGCCTCACATCAACGACAAAAACCAGCCGTGGTGCTTCCTTAACAAACCGACACAGGCATGGCTCAACAGCGGCATCCAGAATATGACCGCACGGCGCGCAAACGCCACCACGTTCGAGCTTCTTTCGCCCGCAGACGCGCGGGACAAAGTCCAGTTCGGAACGTGCGCGTATACGGTCAGACCGTGCACGGCTCCCGACGGAAGCGCCGCGCTCCAGATCGACGCCGTGTTCACGCTCACCAGCGCACTCTCAGAATACCCCCGCGCGGGACTCACCGTTCCCGTCAGCGCTTCGCTTTCAACCGTACGCTGGTACGGACGCGGGCCGCACGAATGTTACAGCGACCGCAAAGCAGGCGCGACGCTCGGTCTGTACACAATGAACGCAGACGACATGGAAGTGCCTTACATCGTACCGCAGGAAAACGGCAGCAGGTGCGATACAACGTACGTCGAACTCAGCGGAAACGGAACGGCCCTGCACATCCAGTCGCTCACGCCGTTTACGTTCAGCGTATCAGACTACACCGTTTCCGACCTGTTCAAGTGCGGCCATCCCTCCGAACTCACCGATCTGTCCAAAACAGACGGACAGCCGCACCGCATGCTCACCATAGACGCAGCGCACCGGGGAGTGGG